>ERZ1026805.116-NODE-116-length-61942-cov-7.903938_pt1 | contig 61942 bp, 59 predicted proteins | sample MGYA00520883_ERZ1026805 | MGnify/ENA primary metagenome ERZ1026805 (study PRJEB33270, sample SAMEA104284476) | anaerobic digester metagenome | biome: Anaerobic digester microbiome; feature: mesophilic sludge digester; material: Anaerobic digester biomass | place... | reverse complement strand
TCCTGCTCTCGTCCAACGTGGCGGAAATCATGATCATCTTCCTGGCAACGCTGGCGGGGTTGCCAACTCCCCTGACTGCCATCCAGTTGTTGTGGTTGAATCTGCTGACAGATGGTGCCCCTGCCCTGGCGCTTGCCATGGAAAAGGGCGACCCTGATGCAATGCAGCGTCCGCCACGACCCACCACGGAGCCGATCATCAATGGACCCATGCAGGGCGGCATCGGCATTCAAACGGTACTTCAAACCGGTGCAGTGTTGGGGGCATTTGCCCTGGGTCTGATCTGGGAACTGACCAAGAGCGGCTATGATGTCCCGCAAGGGTTTGGTGCGCTTGGTTTCCTGCTCCAGTTTAAGGATTGGGCAGCTGTGGGCGGCGATGTGCGGATTGCTGAAACCATGGCATTCGTCACCCTGTCGCTCTGCGAATTGTTCCGTGCCTACACGGTTCGCTCTGAACGGGCATCGGTCTTCCAGTTGGGTGTGTTCTCCAACAAGTGGATGCAGTATGCAGTCGGACTTTCCCTCATTTTGATGGTTGCAGTTGTGACCGTTCCCTTCCTGCAGGACATTTTTGAAACCCAAGTCCTGGCACTGAACGAGTGGCTTGCGGTGGTCGGGTTGGCATTACTCCCGGCAGTCGGCGAGGAAATCTACAAATTCTTCCTGCGCCGGGCTGACCATAGCAGGGTTGTGCTTGAGGATTAGGGATCTGATCCAACAGGGAAATCAGTCGAAGCTAAAGAGTATGCCCGGTATATCCGGGCATACTTTATTTTCAAAAGGGGGACTATTCCCAGGCATCCTTGATGCGCCGGTAACTTTCCGACAGGTCTTCCGGCAAAACCCGCGTTTCGCCGACTGCGCTCATGAAGTTGGTATCACCACTCCAACGCGGCACCACATGAATATGGATGTGTTCCGCCACCCCGGCGCCGGCTGCAGAGCCGATGTTTGCGCCCATGTTGAAACCTTCGGGATGATATACCTTGCGCAGGGCTGACATGGCGCGTGTCACCAGTTGCATGATTTCCCCCAGCACGGCTGCATCCAATCCTTCCAGTGAGGGCATGTGCTCGAATGGTACCACCATTAGGTGACCGGAAGTGTAGGGGTAGCGGTTCAGCATCACAAAAGCCCGCTCGCCGCGGTGGAGGATCAGGTTGGCGGGATCATCCATTTGAGCGATCCCGGTACAAAAAAAGCAATCGGTATGATGGGCATGGTGCATAATATATTTCATCCGCCAGGGGGAAAAGATATATTGCATGGTCAAATTTTATCACATCCCAATTTATTGACACCCCCGCCCAATCAAGGTATGCTTGAAAACATGCTCCAACCCACCCTTTTTGCACCCCAAACTCTCTCCGTCAGCGATCTGACCCGTTATCTGCGCGCTGTTTTGGAAAGTGATCCGGTGTTGCAAAATATTTGGGTGCTGGGCGAGGTGTCCAACCTGTCCAGACCGGCGTCAGGGCATGTTTATTTCACCCTGAAGGATGAACGCTCGGCGTTAAAATGTGTCATCTGGCGTCCTGCAGCCCAGCGGGTGGGTCACCTGTTGCAAAATGGGAAAGCCGTGGAGGCGCACGGGGAAATCAGCGTGTACGAACGCGACGGGGTGTATCAATTGTATATTGATGCCCTGCGCCCTGCGGGTGAGGGGGCACTGTTCCAGGAATTTCTGCGCCTGAAGGCGCAGCTGGAGGCTGAAGGGTTGTTTAATGGGGAACTCAAGCGCCCGCTCCCGGAATACCCGCAACGTATTGGAATTGTCACCTCAGCCACGGGAGCGGCATTGCAGGATATGCTCCACACCATTCAACGGCGCTGGGCATTGGCGGATGTGCTGGTTTCACCCTGCTCCGTGCAGGGGGCTGAAGCGCCGTTGGAGATCATCGCCGCCTTGAATCGCCTGGCAAACCTGTCACAGCTGCCGGATGTAATCCTGATCACCCGCGGAGGAGGTTCATTGGAAGACCTGTGGGCATTCAATGATGAGCGGGTTGTCCGGCAGATTGCGGCGTCACCCATCCCCACGGTGACTGGCATTGGGCATGAAACGGATTTCACTCTGGCGGATTTTGCTGCTGATCTGCGGGCGCCCACCCCCACCGGGGCGGCAGAGATGGCAACCCCGGATTCTGCCGAGCAAAAACAAACCATATCCCACCTGGAGCGCACTCTGGCGGATGCCTGCCTGCAGGGGGTGCAGGAATTGCGGGTGGCATGGATGAATTTACAGCACAACCTTGAGCGTCTGAGCCCGCTGGGATTGGTGCGCTCCGATCAGCAACGGCTGGATGGGCTCTCGGAACGCCTGCGGATATCATGGAACCATGCGGTTGAACTCAAGCGCTTGAATTTACAGGGATTGACTCACCGGCTGGGCGGGTTGAATCCGCTGGCAATCCTGGGGCGGGGTTATGCCATCGTCACAACCGGGACGGGACAATTGGTGCGCCGTCCCCTGGATTTATGTACCGGTCAGCCGCTGGATGTGCAGGTGGCGGAGGGGCATTTCAGCGTGCAGGTGACGGCAATTACTCCTCCTGAATTTCAGGAAAAGGAGCAGGAATGAAGGAAAATAAAGAAATTCCCGTGGAACAGCTTGCCTACGAGCAGGCGCTGGCTGAACTTGAGCAAGTGGTGGCTTCGCTGGAGGCGGATCAGCTGGCATTGGAGCAGATGATCGCCCTGTTTGAACGCGGCAGGCAGCTCTCCCGGCGCTGCATGGAGCTGTTGCAAACCGCCGAACTGCGGGTTCAAATGTTGAACGAGCAGGAAGATCAATAATCATGCGTGATTTGGTGAACAACCAGGTCCTGGTTGCGGCATTGCTGGGCTGGATAATTGCCCAAACATTAAAGCTGCCCATCTATTATTTGAAATACAAACGCTGGAACTGGGCGCTCTGGTTTGCTGCTGGCGGCATGCCCAGTTCGCATTCATCACTCATTTCCGCCACCACACTGGCATGCGGTCTGTACGAGGGTTTTGGATCACCGGTGTTTGCCCTGGCATTTGCAGTTGCCATGGTGATTTTATATGATGCCGCCGGGGTGCGCCGCCAGGCAGGTCTGCATGCCCAGCGCATTAATCACCTGATTGAGGAAATCTTTTCCGGTCATCCCATCACCCAGGACCGGCTGAAGGAAGTGCTGGGGCACACGCCACGCGAAGTGTTGGTGGGAATGCTGTTGGGGATTGTGATTGCGATTTTCCTGAAATTCATCTGGCCATAGACCGCCATGCTATAATTCTTCCATAGGCGGATTTCCCTTTTGTTCCCACATGGAGGGGGGTAGCTGTGCCGCTGTTATGGCTTTCATTGGCGTTTTTGTTGGGGCTGGCGCTGCCATTGAAACTGCACTGGGGGTACTGGCTGGGTATGGCGGTCATTTTCGCTGCCCTGACGGTTTTGGAATTACGCGGGCACAACCTTCCGGTCTGGTTTGTCAGGCTGCGAAGAACATTAAAACTGCCCGTGGCAATGGTGATGACAGCCCTTCTGATGGGTGGTTTACGCGGAGCTCTGGATGCTCCCCATTGGACGGAACGCAGCCTGGGTTGGTATGCCAATGGTGACAGGGTGCGGGTGAGCGGTGTTGTTGTGGATCTGGCGGACATGCGCCCGGCATTCACCCGTGTGCGGGTGCGGATGGATAGGATCTCTATAAATCCAGTGAGTGGCTGGCAGCCGGTGAGGGGTACTGCGCTGGTCACCCTGCCGGCGGGCAGGGCTTTCTCCTGCGGTGAGCGGTTGGAACTAAATGGCATGATCACGCTTCCCGAAGATTCGCCGGGATTTTCCTATCGGGCATACCTGGACCGCCAGGGTATCCAGACCATCATGGAATATCCCTGGCTTGTGAAAAGTCCGACCAAAGAAATGCGAACCGGAGCCGTGCTTCTGTGTACGGTCCGCCAGGCAGCCAACCAGGTGGTCGTGCGCATCCTCCCCCAGCCTGAATCCGCCATTTTGGCGGGTGTGGTGCTGGGGATGGAACATGACCTGCCGCCCGAGCTGGTGGAAGCCTTTCGGGCAACCGGCACCTCTCACATTCTGGTGGTTTCGGGGTTCAATGTCACCCTCATCGCCGGCTTGATGCTGACTTTTCTATCCCGCCGGATGTCCGCTTACCGGGCAGCTCCGCTGGCGGGTCTGGCTGTTCTCCTCTACACCCTGCTGGTGGGGGCGGATCCACCGGTCATGCGTTCCGCCATCATGGCATTGTTGGGTTTGGGGGGGAATCTGTTGGGCAGAAGACAGGCGGGTTTAAACAGCCTTACCCTCGCAGCAGCAGTGATGGCACTCTTTAAACCAGGTCTGCTGGCTGACGCCAGCTTCCAGCTTTCATTTACCGCCACACTTGGCTTGATTGTTTATGCAACTCCGCTTCAAAATACGATGCGAAAATGGACGGATAAAATCCCGATCCGCTGGCTGCGATCTGGCTCCGGTATGCTTGTTGAATACCTGGCGACCACACTCGCCGCCCAGATAGCCACCCTGCCGGTAATTGCTTATCATTTCCAACGGATTTCACTCAGTTCCCTGGTGACCAATCTCCTGATTCTCCCCATTCAACCTTTGTTGATGACGCTGGGCGGAGTTGCGATCATGTTGGGATTGCTCTGGCTGCCTTTGGGTCAGATTTTCGGTCTGTTAACTTTACCCCTGGCAGGTTTCACAGTCAGGGTGGTGGAATGGGCGGCGGGCTGGAGTGCTCCACTGGCATTTGGAGTATCCGCCTGGGGGGCACTGGTGATGATTGTGATCATGGCTGGGGTCACCCTTCATTGGATCCGGTTCCCAAACCGCAGGCTGCGCCTGGCAATGACCACCCTGCTGGCAGCGGGAGCCTTGATTGGCGGGGTGGCATGGCGCGCCGCCTTCACATCCCCGGATGGAAGCCTGCGCTTGACAGTACTCGACTTCCCCAACGCATCCCCGGTGTTGATCCAGTCGCCAGCCGGTAAATTCATCCTCATCAACAGTTCTGCGGATGCATCCACCTTGACTGATCATGTGGGTCGCCGGCTGCCCATACTTGACCGTTCCCTGGCGGGTGTATGGATCATCGACCGCCGTGAATCCAACCTGACCGGTCTGTATGACCTGGCGGAGCGTTATCCACTGGCTCGGGTGAATTGGAGTTCCAATGCTCCCCGCGGAGTGACAACCACACGCCTGGTGCGCTGGCTGGCTGAAAACGGTGTGGATCAGTCGGGGTATTCCACCGGGGAGCTTGGAGTGGTGGATGAAAGCCTGGTTGTGCGGGTGCTGCTGGACCGGGAAACACAAACCGTGCTGCTGGTGGAGGGGGGTGGAATCCGCATTCTACTGCCCAGCGGAGCACCACCTGAATTGTTGCTGAACCTGCGCGGTGAAAGCCTGCGCGGGATGGATTTGCTGCTGCTCACATCGGTTGACCTGGAACGCCACCCGCCGCCAGACTGGGAGGTTCTGCTGCCGGCTGTTGTGTTGATCAGCGCCCCGCTGCCGGCGGACTCCCCGCCCAATTGGATCTCAACAGTGGATCATGGATGGTTAACAGCCACCTTCAACAGCGGCATGCTCCGGTTGGAGGGTGAGCGTCCCTGAGGTGTATCAAAGAGATTGGGCATCCGCTGGCAGGTTGTGAATTTGCTGAATAAAGGCGGTCACCTTGGCATCCCAATCAATGTGGGGGTTAAAACTGAATTCCCGGGCTACCCCACGGGCTGCCCGGCGGAACAGTTCATCCATGGTGAACAATGCCTGCCAGGAATGTTCCGGTTCGGCATCCGCATAGGTTTTTTCCAGCAGCCCCCAAAAATCCTCGCCAATTCCCGTCCGCAAATATTTGCCCAGCTTGCCCGGTGATTTTTGGAAACCAGTCTGGATTCCATGATACCAGGCAAGCATCTTCATTAGCTCCTCGCGCATGTACACATCCAGCATATGCCTGGCATAGGTCAGTTCACCACGCCAGAGTCCCTTTGCCACGTAAGGGTTCAACCACCAAAACTCATTGCAACAGTCATCGAACCGTTTCAGTGTGGGAGGTTTGAGCAGGTAACCGCGATCGCTGGGCGGGGGCAGAGGATCAATCAATCCATCCTTGTCCAGCAATACCATCGACAGGGTGTCATCTGCGGTGTGGCTGGCTTGCTCCAACGGTGCAAAGGTCAGGTCAATGCGGTTGCCATCCATAAATTGCATCAGGTAGCAATAGGTGTCATGCGGTTCGGGTGGAGGATCGATCATATCATCCGGCAGCTGCATGATCAGGATCTCACCAAAAAGCTGCGGAACATCCGGATTGCGGATATAGCGAGCCACATCCCGCACCAGGTAGATGATGTCAAAATCCTGGAAGGGATCTTTGAGGGCATTCGGGTTGACGCGCGATCCGTTCATGATCACCGCGCGGATATCATCCTTCTTTTGAGCGGTATTGATAATGAGAGCCAGCATTTCTTCTTCGCTGCGCATGATGGAATCTCCACATATAATTATTTCTGCCATAAGTTGAGTCTTTTAAGTCGACTCAATTATAATAAAATGGACTGCTGATTGTTATAATTCCAATCACATTGTCATTCGAAATTATAAAACAGGAGAAACAATGACTGATCCATCTCTACTCCCTTTTTTTGCCCCGCGTGGAGTAATGGTGGTGGGCGCCTCGAAGGATCCCACCAAGCTGGGTTATGCTTTGGCGCGAAACCTGATCCAGTCCGGCTATACAGGTGCAATATCATTTATTAACCCCAAGGGCGGTGTTTTGCTGGGTCACAATATGATTACCCGCATTGCGGATGTACCGGACCCGGTGGACCTGGCGGTGGTGCTGGTGCCGCCGCCTGCCGTTCCCGGTGCCATGCGCGAGGTGGGTGAACGCGGCATCAAGGCAGCCATCATTGCCACTGGTGGATTCCGGGAAACCGGACGGGAGGGGGCGGCTCTGGAAAATGAAGTGGTGGAGATTTGCCGCCACTATGGAATCCGCTTCATTGGACCAAACTGCATCGGCATTACCAACACTCATCTGCCGATGGACACGACCTTTCTGCAGCCTCCGCTGGCACCAATTGGAGATGCAGCGTTCATCTCCCACTCCGGCGCCATCTGCGCGGCGGTGATCGACTGGGTGCGCGGGCAGGGGTTTGGTTTTTCCCAACTCATCAGCCTGGGCAACCAGCCGGATGTCAACGAGACGGATATGCTGGAACCGGTGGCGGATGACCCCCACACCCGGGTGATGACCATGTACATGGAAGGGGTCAGCAATGGAACGCGCTTTGTGGAAACAGCCCGGAAAATCACCCGTTTCAAGCCGATCATCGCGCTAAAAGTCGGTCGGTTTGAAGCGGGCAGGCGGGCGGCTGCCTCCCATACCGGGGCGCTTGCCGGGCAGGAATCCGCTTTTGATGCGGCTTTCCGCAAGGCGGGCATTCTGCGCGCCAACACCACTGAGGAGATGTTTCAATGGGCGCGGGCGCTGGCATGGTGCCCCCTGCCGAAGGGCAACCGCATGGCGGTGTTAACCAATTCCGGCGGACCGGGTGTGACCGCCTCGGATGCACTGGAGATGAATGGTCTCAAGTTGGCGGAGTTGAGCGAAGATACCCGCGCCGCCCTCAAGCCGATTCTTTCGCCAGCCGCCAGCCTGCACAATCCAGTGGACATGCTGGCTTCAGCAGATCCTCAATTGTATGCCGGCTGCCTGCGGATCCTGCTGGGGGATCCTGGTGTGGACGGGGTGATTGTCATCTCGCCTCCACCTCCTTCATCTTCAGCGGGTGGGATTGTCCGTGAGCTGATCCCCATCATCCAGACCACCGACAAGCCGGTGATTCTGGTGTTGATGGGGGATACCTTGATCCGCGAAGGAATCGCATTCTGTCATGCCTCCCAGATCGTGGAATACCGCTTCCCGGAATGGGCTGCTTCAGCGCTGGGTGCCATGTACCGTTTCGCTGAATGGAAAAAGATTCCCCTGGATGAACCAATTGAGCCGACCAATATCGATCCAGCGGCAGCCCGCCGTTGGCTGGGGATGGCAAAATCCGGTGAATTCCTGCCCCAGGAAGCTGCCAATGGGCTGTTAATGGCATACGGTATTCATACCGTCCAGCCGCAACTGGCTGCCAGCGCGGAGGAGGCGGTTGGAATTGCCGACCAGCTGGGATATCCAGTGGTGCTGAAGGTTGCATCACCCGATATTTCCCATAAATCGGATGTCGGCGGGGTGCTTCTCAATCTGGCGGATGCCGCCGCGGTTCGGAAAGGCTTTGATACAGTCACCCGGCGTGCCCGCACAGCCCGCCCGGAGGCATTAATTGAAGGCGCCCATGTCCAGCGGATGCTTACAACAGGTCAGGAAGTGATTACCGGAATGGTGCGTGATCCCCAGTTTGGTCCGCTGCTGATGTTTGGTTCAGGCGGTGTGGATGTGGAGGGATTGAAGGATGTAGGCTTTGCACTGGCGCCGCTTTCCCGCCGGGAGGTGGAGGAACTGGTGGATTCCACCTGGGCAGGGCGCAAGCTGCGCGGCTGGCGGTCCCTTCCTCCTGCGGATCGGGAGGCGGTCCTGGATGCGTTGGTGCGGCTTGGCAGGCTGGCATTGGATAATCCGGAGATTGCCGAGATCGAAATCAACCCGCTGCGGGCGCTGGGTGAGGGCAGGGGTGCTTTCGCCATAGACGTACGGGCTCGCCTGGGATAGAAACGAAGCAATATTGGGATAGTCAGGGCAGGAAGTCCGTGCTATAAAAGGAGCATGGAAACCCCGCCCGCACCTTTTCAACATCTGCTTGCCCAGCAGGATTACCGCAAGCGGATTCACAGGCTGATGGCGTACATCCGCAGTCATTTGAATGGACCATTATCACTGCGGGTATTGGCGGATGTGGCGGGGTTCTCGCCTTTCCATTTCCACAGGCTGTTTTCAGCTTTTGTCGGCGAGACACTGGGCGAGTATATCCGCCGGCAAAGGCTGCAGCGAGCCTATCAGCAGATTCTTGTCACCCGCCGCACGGTAACGGAGATTGCACTGGAGTCCGGTTATGAGACACCTGCCGCTTTTACGCGTGCATTCCGGCAGGCGTTTCACCTCAGCCCCTCAGCGCTGCGCAGGCAGGGGAAGCTGGCGGGAGCCGCGGCGCTGGCTGCTTCTCCACGCGGCACCTTATGGAGATATCCAATGGAACCTGAGATTCGTTCTTACCCGGACCGAAAGGTCATATTTGTCCGCAGTGTTGGCATGGTTGACCATTGCTTCGACAAGGCGGCGAAACGTTCGTTTGATATTTTACGTGACTTCCTGAACCAGCACCGGGCATGGCACAAGATTGGCAATTGCCTGGGCATCTGCCCGGATGGTGACGAAGTCGAATGGGATCAAGCCCGTTATGATGGTGCCTTCTTCCTTAAGCCCGGCGAGGAGATCCAACCGGTGGGGGAGATCCAATCGATGATCATTCCCGGTGGACGGTTTGCGGTCTTTATCCACCATGGCATATATTCCACCCTTTGGCAGACCTGGAATGCCGTCTATCGGGACTGGCTGCCAGGTTCCGGTTATGAATTGCGGGATGTGCTGCCTTACGAAGTCTACCTGGATGACCCCGCCAGAGTCCCACCTGACAGGCGCACCACGGAGATCCATATCCCGATTGTTTGACCCCTGGGGTAAATCAAAAACCGGGAAGTCATCTCGGCTTCCCGGTCTTGGATTGGTATGGGGATGTTAATCCGTCGCAACCCTTCCATTTACGGTTTTACCAACCGCATAAATTACCCTGCGGGTCCCGACCCCGGTGATTTCGCCCAGGGAGGTCAGCGCAAACAGTTTCTTCTCCACCTGGAGGCAGGAGGTTGGTTTTCGTGTTGACTGACCTTGAACAAACCTGCTCCAACCTGGAGGGGCATTAATTCATCATCCTCCTGAATTATAAATTGATCTGAATTAATCATGCTATAATCCTCATAATTAATGTCAGCAGCTATTTTATAGGAGAATTGAACATGGAATATTTCCCCACCCCCGTTTCCACACAACCCAACCGTGCCTGGGCAGCCATCACATCCCTGGTGCTTGGCATCATCAACTTGTGCGGCTGGATCGTCCCCGTTTGTGGCGGCTTGATGGGCGTTTTAGCTGTCATCTTTGGTATCCTGGGAATTAAAAGTTCCCAACGTGTTCTGGCAATTATCGGCATTGTTCTGGGTGCCCTTAGCCTCATCCTGGTGGTTATTTTCACCATCATCGGTTTTTCACTTGCCTCGCTGGGTATCGATCCTTCACTTATTGACCCGAATCAATGGTAGCAGCAATACTAATCGATTGAAATTAAATAAGAAAAGGCTCTCCACAATCGGGGAGCCCTTTTGGTTGCCTTGAATGCCCAAACGCGCTACAATCCTACCATGAGCTGGGACATGGTTGGACACGAATGGGCGGTGGATATGCTGCAGCAGCATATCCGGCGCGGGGAGGTGCGTCATGCGTATCTCTTTGCGGGTCCACCGGCAGTCGGGAAACGGACTCTGTCATTGCGTTTTACTCAGGCGCTCAACTGCCTTGAACCACCCGCAATGGGGGAGTTTTGCGGCACCTGCCGCATCTGCCGTCAGACCAGCCAGATGCAGCATGCCGATCTTTCAATCATCCAGTCTGAACGGGAGGGTGCCTCGCTGGATGTGGATACCGTAAGATCCTTGCAGTACAATCTCTCACTGATGCCATACGAGGCTAAATATCGGGTGGCGTTGTTACTGCGGATGCATGAAGCCACAGAGAGTGCCCAGAATGCACTCCTGAAGACTTTGGAGGAAGCACCGCCACGAGTGATCCTTTTATTGACAGCCACCACGGCTGAGGATGTGCTGCCCACCATAGCCTCCCGCTGTGAGGTGCTGCGCCTGCGTCCCATGCCGGTTGAAACATTGGCGGAGAATTTGATGCGGGATAGTCAATTGCCTTCCAACCCAGCCCGGATCATCGCCCATATATCAGGCGGGCGGGTGGGACTGGCAAAATTACTGGCATCCAGCCCGGAATATTTGCAAACCCGGGCTGATGAACTGGATCAATTTTTTGATCTGTTGCAACGCCCCATCCGGGAGCGTTTCACCTTTGCTCAAAAACTGGTTTCGGATACGATGACCAGGGAAAAACGTGACCTGTGCCGGGCAAAGCTTCGCAGTCTGTTGGGCACCTGGCAGACAGTCTGGCGGGATGTGTTTCTGCTTGCCAGCGGCTCCAATGCACCGCTGACCAACCCAGACCTGGAAGTCAGCATCCGGCAGCTGGCGGATTTGCATACCTCAGCAGATGCCATACGTCAGGTTGACCTGATTGAAACTGCCCTCAACCGGCTTCCAAATGCCAATTTACGGCTGCTGGTGGAGGTGCTTTTTATTGATCAACCCCGCCTGACATTGCCACCGGTTTCACCCCAGCTTTTGGTGGAGGACGAATAAGATGAACACTTCGGATGGGATCACTTTTCAAGTCTGCCTGGCATTGGGAATTGTGGTTTTTATCCTGCTGAGATTGTATTATTCGATTCGCTCCAGGATTACGCATGATTTATTGCCCATTCCACCTGAAAAACGCTGGATAAAAATACCCTCCATAATAATCATTGCAGCCTGGGGATCTGCGGTGATTCTCTGGCTGATCAAGCCGGACTGGTTGGGGTGGTCGCTGTTAGCCCTGCCGGAATGGCTGGGCTGGATGGGGGTTGGTCTGATGACAATTGGCTTGGGTTTAATGGCATGGGCACACGAAACGCTGGGAGGCAGCTTCAGCGCAACTTTGGAAATCCGTGCCCCGCGTCAACTTATTACCGCCGGACCCTACAAATTTTTACGTCATCCCATGTATGCCGCTATCCTGATTTCCAGTCTGGCAGTCTGCCTGATTACTGGCAGCTGGTTTATTTTTTTGTTGTCCATTCCGCTGCAAATATTAAGCTGGATGCTGCGCGTTCCGAGTGAGGAAGCCCTGATGGTGGAGGAGTTTGGGGCAAGTTACGTGGAATATCGAAGCCGAACCGGGGGCTTCTTCCCCAGGTTTTAACCTAAAAAAGATCAGGAACATGTCCTGATTTTATGTTACACTTAAGTATCATTCATCCACTGGTACCCGGTTTGGATACAAGCCATTAATGAAAACCATGCGGCGATTGCTTTCCTTTGCGGCGCTGCTCACCCTGATCCTGGTATTGATGGGGTCTGTTGGACAGGGCAGTCCGGCGGTGCGCGCCCAAACTGAGCCCACACCTGAAACACCCGTGCGAAAAACCACTCTGACGGTTCATTACACCGCTTACGAGTGGTGGCTGGCCCGCTGGTCTGATAATGATATTGTTTGCCGGATGGTGGTGGAACATGAAGGTCTGCCCATCAGCGGCGAGGTGCTCACATTTTGCGGAACCGCCATTCATAAAATCTGGCTTAAGACCACGCCCTGTGATTTAAATGCCGTGGGCAACGATTACAGCAAATGCCCGGGAATGTATTTTCATGCAGCCGGATCGTGGCAGGCATCCCGTGAGGTGGAGGTGGAATTGCCGCTGCCGGCAGTGTGGGTTTCACTGGATGGCTGCAACGAGGAGCCGGGCCAAAACCGATGTGAGAAAATGCCCACCCTGCGGTTGACCGCTGAAGAACCGCTGCCCAACGAAACCATCATCAGCATCTCTGGAATTTTCAATGAGGAGCCATTTTCCTGTGCAGGTTCCACCTGCCTGATCCCTTTGCAGGCTACCAGTTCCCAGGGGACGGAGATGGAATTCTGGGCGGAATCCAGTTTTGGCGATTCCAGCGAGCGGTACACCGCGCTGGTGCGCGTCCAACCCTGGGGTGATTTCATGGATCCCGAGGGTGGGGGGGGAGGACCACAACTCTGGTATGCCGATGTACTTTCCAGCCAGTGGCGGGGAGGGGCATTGGCAACCTGTTCGGACATCTGGCAGGTTTTCCCCGATATTGGAGGTCCACCCGCCTGGTTGAGCAGCCCTGCCGGACCGGAGGAATTGTATTCCAGTTACTCACTCTACTTCCTTGCCGGCATGTTGATTCAAAATGGTCAGGTGGATGCCAGCACCTGCCCGGATAATGGATTGTCAGCAGCCACCATTGCCAATGAATGCGGCGTGGATGTAGCCTACGACGCGGTGGTCGCCTGGCAAAACCAGTTTGACCGGGAAATTTTTCAGGTTGCGCAGGACTTGGGGGTTCCCGCCCAATTGTTGAAGAATGTCTTCAGCCGGGAATCGCAATTCTGGCCGGGGATTTATAAAACCTACAAGGAAGCCGGTCTGGGACAACTCACTGCCAATGGGGCGGATGCCGTGCTGCTTTGGAATCCTGATTTTTATGCCCAATTCTGCCCGCTTGTCCTGCATATCACACGCTGTGAGCTGGGCTTTGGCAACCTGGAGGTGGAGGAGCAGGAAATGTTGAGCGGCGCTCTGGTGCGCAAGGTTAACGCCTCATGCCCGGATTGCCCGGTTGGGATTGATATTTCCCAGGCGAATTTCAGCGTGCGGGTCTTTGCGGAAGGTCTGCTGGCTAACTGTCAACAAGTTGGCAGGCTGATTACCAATATCACCCGTTATTCCCCCCGCCAGGTCAGTTCCTATGTGGATTTATGGCAGTTTACACTGGCTAACTATAACGCTGGACCTGGCTGCCTGAGTGAAGCCATCAAGGAAGCCTGGAAGGCGGCTGAACCCCTGGGCTGGGCTCATGTGGCACCCCGCCTTGACCCGGCATGTCAGAAGGCGGTGGATTATGTGAATGATATCAGCCAGGTGTTGGGGGGAATTACACCAACACCTACATCCTGGGTTTACCAGGGTACACCTGTGCCGGCATTGACCATTGTGGGTGTACGTACGCCAACACCGCTGCCCACTGCCACCCGCACACCGTCACCCACCAATACACCTGGACCCTCACCCACTCCCACAGCAACTACCATCGGTTACCCGGGAACAACACCCACAGCAGGACCGAGTACAACACCGGGTTATCCATAAAATTCTGGTTGTTGATAATCCTCAGGCTGTCTCCCCCAATGGAAGATTCCGTGCTTTGACAAGCTGCAGGAGAATTATCAGGTTCATCACCAGCCCGGACATACCGAGAATGAATCCACCAAAACCGGGAATGATGGGGAGGATATTGAACATCATCATGAAGGCGACAATCAAAACCAGGATTTGAAGCAGGGCAGGCAGGATCATCCAGATTGTGATCAACTTTTGAGATAAATACTGCCTGTTCCAGGCAAGGATCAGGAAGGGGAATAAAACCATGGACAGGTGCATGTGGGAATGCCAGGTGATAATCAGGCTGGCGGCAAGGACTCCTGTGATGCGGAACAACATCTTCCGGGAGGAGTCTCCTTCCTGTTTTGGCGGCAGTAATTTCCAGCAAAGGTAGAGGGTGACGAGCATCCCCAACCCGGCCACAACCCATCCAAAACTGGATGAGGTAATTCCATTCAGGTGAAGTGCCAGCATCCGCCAGTTGATCATGTTTTCCGGAGCATTGGAATGCATCCCGGGAACATATTTCAACCATAGATTGAGTAAACCGATGAAGCCTTTGACACCCCCCAGGAGGAATGAAACCAGAAGGATGATGAATCCCGAAACGCTGAAGCCCTTGATCACATCCCATGCCCGCACCAGTAGGAGCCAGGGCAGGATCAGGATTAATACCTGGGGTTTTAATAATAATCCCCCCAGCCAGATGCCTGCCAGAAATGGTTTTTTTTGCAGACAGGCTCGAATGAACTCGCCGGTCATAATCATCAACCAGACTTCCACCTGACCCCAGAAGATATTTTGATTGGTAGCGTAAGAGCCCAATGCCAATAAGACCAATAATATCGGGAATTTACCATTTTGTTTCAACCAGTTGATGAAAAAGATCAAATAACCAACCAGAGCAAAGGAATTAATGATCGTCCAGACCCAATATCCGGATACAGGATTCATATGGGAAAGCAGGGCAAAAGGAATTACGAAAAATGAGAACAGGGGGACTGGAACGGGTTGATATTCAGAGAAGGGCACGCCGGGATTCAAAGCCTGGTACTGGATTGCAGCGAGTTGATCCATTTGATAAATGGCACCAAACCCTGCGGTCGCTGCCTGCTTTCCGGCACTCCAAAACGCCAGAAAATCAAATCCCATGGGTTGGAACAATCCGGAATGGAATAATTCATATCCGAAAATGGCAGCATAAAATGTAAACAAGGCTGTCAGCGCCAGCCTGACCCAGGCATTCCAATTAAGGTTTTGGAAGGGTAATTTCATTGGTTCTCCATGTGACAGATTGGCTTGTTTTTCCTTGACCCTGGCTAAGGACATGGAATGGTATAGAGGTTGTACAGGGAATTAATGGATTGGCGATCGATTAATAAATTGGTGAGGGTTTGCCAGGAATCCCATTCGTATTGATTTCCACCCGGTAACGGTTGGACGAGTTGTTCCCCCAGGCGGTAAACCAGCACATTTGTAAAACCTTCCCGGCACCATTTTGATATCATGGTCTCCGGTGTCATTCCCTCCCCGATATCGGTTTGAAAGCGGTCAATCCACAGATCTGGTTGGGAGTTGAGGGGAAAGTACAATCCGCGGGGTTCCCACAGCATTATTATCTTCGGGTTTCCATCCAGGGCTTCAACGGTTTGAACAGCTTCGGCATAAGGTCCGGTGGCGGCTTCCAGGTAAGTATTGCTTCGACTGATATTCAACAAGCTTTGTGAGGGGTTCGTTTTGATCAAATAATGCCCATCTTGAACAAGACATAGCAGCAAAATCGTGATGAGGATGGCGCCCAACAGATTCCTGAGGCGGATTTTATGAATAGTATGCGCTTGCATGACAATCCATCCCCAGCCTGCTGGCAAGGCTGCCACCGGCAGAACAGCGTAATACAAACGGGGTTGGAGGAGATGCCCCCACCAATAACTGAAGAGACCAATTGCAAAGGCAGCTGGCAGCAGAATGACCACCAGCAAACGGGATTGAAGGTCACGATGGAGGAAGAAGATACCCGGCAGGCTCAGCAGAAGCAACATCGGACCCGGGTCGGCGGAGAAACCGGCGGCGGTATCCACCCCCATGAATGTCATGGAGAATGGCAGTAAGATTCGGCTCCAAAGTTCCATCCCCCGGTAACCGGGGTTGGCAGCTGCAAGGCGGATGGCGCTGAAACCCTCAGTCGGAAAAAGGAAAGGAAAAAATGGATTCCCGGTGGCGAGCCAGTTTTTTACCAGCCAGGGTGAGACGACAAGCAAGGCTGCTGCCCCCGATAAAAACAGCAGTTTCCAGGTGACAGGCGCCTTTTTTTGGATGAATGGCAGACAGAGCAGGATGCCTGTCAGCAACACCCCTTCCGTCCATTTTATGGTCACGGCTCCACTGGCAAGGATCACCATCCAGAAAAATAATTGGGATTGGTGCTCATCCAGCCAGTGCAGAAACAGAATCAAAGCTGAAAGCCCCAGCAAAGCTGCCAGCAGATCGGAGTATGCCCATCCCGGCAGGTAACGGACAGTGTATCCTGCCAACAGTGCTGCCAGAGTGATCCATGCTCCTTCCCGGCTGGCTTCGTGTGAGGTGAACCGGTTGTAGAACCGGGAAGCCAGACCATGCATGCCTGCGAAAAAAACCATGCAAAATCCCCAGCTGGCTACCCCGGCTGTCTGGCTGCGGAACATGCCCATGGCAAAGGTGCTGATCATTTCTGCGGTTTGTGGATGTCCCCAGTATGGATTCTGCGGGATAAACGCCAGTGAGTGGGCATTGAGATATTGACGGGGGATTTCGAGGTGATAGGTCAGCGCGTCCCACTTGACCGGCAGGGCAAGCGAATAGATCAACTGGATGCCACAAAAAAGCAGGATGCTCACAATCACGAAGCGCTGCAATTTGCTGCCGGTGGTCCAGCCTTCCCTGATGGTGGCAATGTCCTTCAACCAGCCGGACATCTCACGCCGGAAAAACACGATGCCAGCCACGAAGATCAACCAGAATGCCAGCCGGTAATAGAGATGTGCGGTACCAAGGAAAAAGAATAACAGACCAAAAACCAGCGCCCCCAGACCTGCCTGTACAGCAGATCGTTCCAGGGGGGAGAGGGAATCAAAATGGCTGATTTTCCGCCCGATGCCGCCAGCCAGGATAACGATCCCCAGCCCCAATGCCAGGTCCAATGCCATGGCAAGGATTGCCAGGAATAATCCGGGATCGATGGGTTTGTGGACATAGTAGTAGAAAATGAGAACGAACAAAGTCCACAACAGGGCAGCCAGCAGGAGCAAAACGCCCTTGCGGGAGTGGGAGGATTGTGGGGGTTGGCTCATGGGATACCCAAAATTAAATCCGGAAGCAGGAAATGGTAGAAGAAAGCTCCCTCAAATTATACAGTAGGATGGAGGGGAACAAAATATTGAACCAGGTCAGCTGAAATGAACCGATTTTTAGGATTGTAACTCCTTCGTAAATACAGTATGATCAACAGCAGGAGAATCGATGATGTTCGACGATTATTTTCGCCGCAAGCAGGATGAGGATCAAATGCGTGCTGAAGGACGGCTGCCACCCGGTCAGTCGTTGACTCAAAAATTTCCAATCCTGCATTATGGTTCCGTACCCCCGTTTGATCCACAGGCTTGGGATTTCAGAGTTTGGGGCAAGGTTGAAAAACCCATGCGATTGAGCTGGGATGAATTCAACCAGCTGCCGCGCACCCGCTTGAAGATGGACATCCACTGTGTGACGCGCTGGAGCAAATTCGACATGGAATGGGAGGGTGTATCCGTCCGCACGCTGGTGGAACTTGGGCTGGTCAAACCTTTACCGGCTGCCCGCTTTGTTCTGCAGCATGCCGAGCATGGTTTCACCGCCAACCTGCCGTTGGAAACCACCCTGGCGGAGAACTTCCTGATGGCGACCCATTACAATGGCGAACCCATCACGCCCGAACACGGCTATCCGCTACGGGGGGTGGTGGGTTTCATCCCCGGGCGCACCGACCTGATGACACCGTATTTCTGGAAAGGCGCCAAGTGGCTGCGCGGTTTGGAGTTCCTATCCGATGACCGTCCGGGTTTTTGGGAGCGAGCCGGATATCACAACGAAGGGGATGTCTGGAAGGAAGAACGGATTAACGAACCAGACCAGAGTTTCTAAGCCTTAAAACGGCGGGCATAGATTGCCAGACCGATGCCACCCAGCAAAACCAGGCTGCCGATGATAGCCAGCAGGGGTGACCTGCCGCTTCCGGAGGGGGAAACCGGTTGGGCGAGTGCACTCACCTGGGCTCCGAAGTCCAATGTGGATTGATCGCCCGCCTTGAGGGTGAGTGGATAGTTCATGTTGGTGGTGGGGTTGTATCCCTGGGGGGGTGCCACGCTGACATTGTAGGATCCGACCGCCACATCCAAAAAACAGACCGGTTTGCCATCTGCGGTGGTCTGACCGGTCAGAGAAACCGATCCGGTCCGGTCGGTGATGCTGACAGCGCCACCCGCCAGGGGCAGTTCATCGGCTTCCGCGCGGGCATTGCCGTTCAGATCGTTGAAAAGATAGATGCAGATCCGGGCGGTGCTTTTCAATGGTGTCGGGGTGGGCAGTTCCAGGGTGGGTGTGAGAACCATCTCGGAAGTGGGTTCCGGGGTGACGATGGCAATCAACAGTTCCTGACCGATGATGAGGTTGCATTCCCCCTTGATGGATGGGTTAAGGTTGTAGAGTTGGTCCAGTGAGATGTTATGCAAAAGTGCCACGCTGGTGCAGGTATCCAGCGATTTAACCGTGTAGATGATTCTGCCATCCGTGAGGGGTGTGGGAGTGGTGTAAATCACCTGGGCTGAATAATCCGCTGCTGCCGGGATTGACAGGGCTGCCAGGATTGCGATGGCTATGCAGAAAAAGATTAGGAATGTAAGCGATCGGTTCATTAAAAGGATTATATCATTGACTGGAATGGAGGTGACATGGCAAATCAGAGGGTACCTGAAGGATTAAGGTTTCCAGATATTTGGATTTCTCCTGGTTTAAATCATGGAAAGAGTGATTGTATATAAATATATTGGTAAAATATCGTAAATCGTACTATAATATTGTGAATTTAAATCAATCAAAATGGTAAATGCCCAGCCAGGTTAAGATGATGAGTAAACCCCGGGATATTGAAAGCAAAATCCACCAGCCATCCGCTGATGAACTGGTGGGTATCCGCCTGCGGGAATTGCGGAATGAATCCGGTTTTTCCTTGAGGGAGTTGGCGGATCGGAGCGGGTTAAACATCAATACACTCAGCCTGATTGAACATGGCAAATCCTCACCTTCAGTCAGCACACTGCAGCAGCTTGCGCGAGCCCTTGAAGTGGAAATGGGTGCTTTTTTTGAGTTGGAACACGCACCAGAACAGGTGGTCCATACCCGAGCTTGCCAGCGTCCACTGGCGATATTACACGGAGCTGCCATGCACAACCTGGGCAAAGATTTAATTGACCATGCGGTGCAACCTTTTTTGGTTAATCTTCCACCCGGCGCTGGCAGTGGATCTTCAGTCATTGTCCACACCGGGCATGAGTTTTTATATTGCCTCTCCGGTGAACTGACATTGGAAATCGAAGAGAGAGCCTATCTGCTGCAACCCGGAGATAGCCTTGTTTTCCAGGCTCATTTACCCCACCGCTGGCGTAATGATGGCAGTGTTGGCTGTCAGATTTTATTGGTCATCTGCCCTGCAGACCGGCATGAGAAACCCATTGAACGACATTTCAGGGAGTCTTCCCTGTCAAAGGAGAAAAATAAATGAAAATAGCTGTCGTTACGGATGATGGAAAAACAATCTGCCAGCATTTTGGACGGGCTTCATATTATCTGGTGGCAACTGTCGGGAATGGCAGGGTAACCGCCACGGAATTACGGGAAAAACCGGGGCATCGCCAGTTTTCACAGGAACCGAAACATGAAGAACACCACCATGGACATGGTGAGGACGCTCATTCTCATGGCAAACATGTTCAAATGGCGGATGTCATCCAGGATTGTCAGGTGATCATCACTGGCGGGATGGGAATGGGCGCCTACGAGAGTTTGCGCCAACTTAACATTACACCTGTTGTCACCGATTTAACTGAAATTGACTCTGCCATCCAGGCATATTTGGATGGAAAATTAATCAATCTGACAGACAGGCTCCATTAACTTCAGGCTTAACAACAACGGGCGATATGAAAATTAAATTCACCTCCCTGCATGGATTTCTAATTCTGGCGTCCCTTATCGCGTTCCTGTCAGGTGTGCCCATACCTGTCAAGGCGCAGACGCCGGCTTCCCCGCATCCGGTGCACATATATTTCTTCTGGGGTGAAGGCTGTCCGCACTGCGCCATCGCAAAGCCTTATTTTGAAAGCCTGGTGGAGAAGTACCCGGGCGTGCAGCTCCATATGTATGAAATTTATAACAGTACGGTTAACCAGGATTTGTTATCCTCAATGGCGGAAAAATACAATTTTCAGCCATCCGGTGTTCCAACCTTTTTCATTGCCCAGTATTACTCAGTCGGCTGGACAGAGGATATGAACACAGCCATCGAGGATGTCATCCGTACCTGTTTGAAGGATGGCTGCCCCGATCCCGGAGAGGGCATTGTCAACCATGAACCCGTGCAGCCAACCCCAGAGCCTACCCCCCAGCCCGCCATTGTTGTCACCCCCACCCCTTCCGAACCAACCGAGCTTGACAAGGAAAACACAATTGATTTGCCCATCTTTGGCAAGGTGGATCTCTCGCACACATCCCTCTTCCTCAGCACACTGTTCATTTCATTCGTGGATGGCTTCAATCCCTGTTCCCTCTGGGTTCTGTCCATCCTGCTCACTCTTACGTTGCATACCGGCTCACGGCGCAAGGTGGTGTTGATCGGTTTGATTTTTATCACCGTAACCGCATTGGTCTACGCCCTATTCATCGCCGGTTTGTTCAGTGTTCTAAAAATGGTCAGTTTCCTGGGCTGGATCCAGGTGGTTGTTGCCCTGCTGGCGCTGTTTTTTGCCCTGGTGAACATCAAGGATTACTTCTGGTACAAAGAGGGAATATCATTCACCATTGCAGATGATAAAAAAACTGGGATTGCCCGGGGCATCCGCCGCGTGATGGATGCCAGCCAATCCTTTTGGGGGCTGGCAGGTGCCACAGTTGTGCTTGCGGCGGGTGTCTCGCTGGTTGAGTTTTCCTGCACGGCAGGTTTTCCGGTCCTCTGGTCCAACCTGGTCAGCGCCCAAAATGTGACAATTCCAGTGTTTCTGGCTCTCCTTTTGCTGTACATGTTGATTTACCAGCTGGATGAGCTGTTGATCTTCTTCTCGGCAGTTGTCACCTTAAAAACCAGCCGCCTGGAGGAAAAGCAGGGTCGCCTGCTTAAACTGATCAGCGGCATGCTGATGCTCACCCTGGCTGTCGTGATGCTCGTCAATCCATCCTTGATGAATAACCTCAAGACCTCGCTGCTGATTTTTGGGATTGCCCTGCTTGCCACGCTGCTGGTTTTGTTGACGCACCGGGTCATTTTGCCGCGCTTTGGCATTCAAATTGGCACGGAACCTTCTGAAACCAAATCAGGGACACGCCATTAATGGAGATTGTCGATGATTGAACTGCATACCCTAATTAATGTTGTCCTTCTCAGCCTGGTTGCCGGATTGGGAACTGGTTTTGGGGGGTTGTTGACCATTTTTCTGAAACCCGGCAAGCGTTCATTTGGATTATTAATGGGCATTACAGCCGGAGTGATGATCACCCTATCCTTTCTGGAATTGGTCAACACAGCCTGGGAACTGGCGGGAGTCTGGACAGCCACCCTGGGTTTTGGAGCTGGCGCAATCTCCATGTTCCTGCTGGATCATTTTGCACCGCATATCCGCTTTGGTGAACATGAAATTCGCGGGAAGGTTGTGGAGGATGGAATTCCCCAACCCACAGGTCACAGACGGGGCAGGGGTCGGGGATGGGGACGTTGGATGCATGAGAATCGGATTACGGATCGCAGGTTGTTTCAAACCGGGGTTTTACTGGCTGTGGGCATCACAGTGCATAATATCCCGGAGGGAATTGCGGTGGGTGCCGGTTATATGCATGCCCCGGAATTTGGCGTGTTTATCGCCCTGGCAATCCTGCTTCATAACATCCCGGAAGGCATTGCCACCACCCTGCCGCTCTGCAGCAGCGGTTTGAGCCGCTGGAAGTCTTTGCGCGTGGCATTTCTTTCTGGATTGGCGGAACCAATCGGGGCGTTGATCGCCGCATTATTCCTGGATGTTTTCCACAATCTGGTTCCCGCGGCGCTGGCATTTGCCGGGGGTGTGATGATGTTTATCACACTTGACGAGCTGGTGCCCGCGGCACGTAAACATGGACATCAGCATTACACAGCCATCGGATTCATACTGGGTGCGATCTTTGTCTTTATCTTATCCGGCTTGTTTGGTGTATAGGCAGGTCAACTTCAGGATAGATATTCCTTCAGGTGCCGGGAGCGGGTCGGGTGGCGCAGTTTTCGCAGCGCTTTCGCTTCAATCTGGCGGATGCGTTCCCGGGTGACATTGAAGTAGCGGCTGACTTCCTCCAAGGTGTGATCCTTGCCGTCGATCAGACCGAAACGCAACTCCAAAACCTGGCGTTCGCGTTCCGATAATGCCCCCAATGCGGATTGCACCTGTTCCCGCAGCATTTCCCGGGCTGCAGCATCCATGGGTTCCAGGGCTTCATTATCCTCAATAAAATCCCCCAGCTGACTGGATTCTTCATCGCCAACCGGTCGTTCAAGCGAGACGGGTTCCTGTGCGGATTGAAGGATGCGCTGCACCTTGGCGGTTGCCCAGGTCCAGCGGCGCTGCAGTTCGGGATCGAGTTGAATTCCTTCGGATCGGGCACGCTGAATTTCCAGGGCATCCTCATCCGCCAGGAAACCGGCTTCCAGCGCCAGTTCTTCGGGAGTGGGTTCCCGCCCCAGTTGTTGAACCAGGGTGCGTTGAACCCGCAGCAGGCGGGTGATGGCTTCAAAAAGATGGACTGGAATGCGGATGGTGCGGGCTTGTTCAGCGATGTAACGGCTGATGGATTGGCGGATCCACCAGGTTGCATAAGTGCTGAATTTAAAGCCGCGGGTCGGATCGAACTTGGAAACTGCCCGCAGCAGCCCCAGGTTCCCTTCCTGGATCAGGTCAAGGAATGAAATACCGCGCCCCAGGTAACGCTTGGCAATACTGACCACCAACCGCAGGTTGGCGCGAATGAGCGTCTGATTGGATTCATCAGCGCGCCGGTCAACACCTTCCAGTTCGATTGCCAGCACTCCATCGTCCGGCAAATTGTTTTCAAAGAATTCGAAATCCAGCCGGGGTTGGGGGGTCTGACTGCAGAAACTCATCAAGTTTTCAGCGGTATATCCCGGCAGCAGGTAGAGGCAGAGAAACAGGGTGAAGGCATAACGCACCAGGTCATCCCAAAGCGGATCCTTGCCCCATAAACCATTATCCAGAAAACTGCGCAGGTAGGAAGGTTCGGTCATTTGCCACTGGATCTTCAATGCCTGTGCTTCCGATAAAATCAATGTAAAGTCAGGGACTTCATTTTGAGCCAGCTTGCTGGCATCCTGCTGCAGCCGTTCCCAGGAGTTAATCAGGTCCTGGGCAATGGCAAGGAAGAGATTGCGATAATGACCGGGTTTACCCACGGTCGGCTGGATATGCAGCTGGTGAGCGTCAATACGGCGCTGCGCCTCGATGCGGGCTGCGAGCCGGAATTCGCTGTCCGTGTCCAGGAGATGGATGAGACCAATTTCCTTTAAATAAAGCCGGACCGGGTCTTCCGAGAGTTCCACCGCGACGGTGGGATCTTCCAGAATTTCCAGCGGATCTTCCGCCACAATTTCACCCCATTCCTCCGTAGCCGATGGTGTGGAGACATCTTCCGCCTCCTCGCGGGGAGAATCGTTATTCGACCGGGAATTTTCACCAGACCTGGCTGGAACCGGATGGTGGTGAACAGGATGCCTTTCCGGTTTGTGCCCTGAATTTGAAGATGGACCTGATATTGGGGTGGTCGGTTTGCGTGGCATGAATTAACTATATCATAATTTCAAAAGCGGATTGAAAATGTGGAGTCATCCATCAATGGGAGGGATGGGAGGAATGGATTGGGCGGTTCATTCCATAATCCTCCAGGTAGGGGGGATTCCACGGTGAAGACATTGTTTTCTGCTCGCCCCCCCAATCCTTGAATATGCTGGATATCAGCCGTACCTGCCCGCAGTCAATCCAATCAATCCTCCATGGAAACCTCCATTTCAGAACTGCATCGAAGGTGGATATGGTTAATCAAAAATTATTGGATGTGACAGAGCCTGGTCCAGGCAGGAGCGGGTGAGAATGTACTGGTTGATTAATTCCTGGTAGGGATTAAGGGCTTCCGGTCCCTGCTCCTGGATTTCTTCCTGCAGGAAGCGCAGTTGTTTCATCTCCTCGTTGACTCGTGCCAGTCGCAGGGTCATCAGCGTATGCAGCAGATCCTCCGCCTGGGCGGTATCGGATGGTCCCATGGTCGGCTTGCTGCCGGCTGGCAGGACAACCGGTGCGGTCAGGGTGGAGTATAAATCTTCCAGCTCTTCCGGCAGATGTTCGCGGATATAGTGGTGGGGTTCATCCTCCTCCTGGACCAGGGAAGCCTGAATCAGGTTAGCCATTGCCTGGTGATCAGTGTCGCTGAAATCCGAGGGGTTGAAACGGGCAAGGTTAACTTTTTGCAAGGCGCGGTCAATGATGTAGATTACATCCGGACGAGCCAGAAGCAGGCGCAGGCAGTGCTTTTCCTGGGCATGAATCCGGCGGGAGGGGTTGGCTTCCGCCACGGAAGATCCGGCATCAGGTCGGCTGGGGGATGAGCGTGAACGGCGGCGAATGGTCCCCGTGGTCGGTGATCCACCGGAGACCAGGGAGCGTTCATCCACTTTCAGGAGACGAGCCAGCCGCTGACGGTAGGCATCCCGTTCCACGGGAGAGGGTACATCTTCGATCAGCGGCATCACCTGGGTGGCAATGGCGCTTTTGGTCTTTGGATCATCCACGTCCTTTTGGGCGGCAAGTGTCTCCATGACGTGAATGACAATGGGTTTGGCGTTCTCCAGGATGTGCCCCCAGGCTTCCGGATCTTCCAGGACTACTTCATCCGGGTCCAAACCGGCGGGCAGGGTGGTCACGCGGATATCCGCCTGGAGGCGGGCTTCGTTCCGCAGCAAACCACGGGCATCAAAGGTAATTTCCCCGGTGCGGTCCATGGATTGGCGGGCGACTTCCAACCCGCGCAGGGTAGCTTTTTCACCGGCAGCATCGGCATCCAGCGCGAGGATGATGCGGCGGGTGAAGCGCTTCAGCAGGCGGAACTGGGCTTCGGTAAGGGCGGTTCCCATGGGTGAGATGGTATTTTTATAGCCAGCCTGGTGGAGGAGGATGACATCCATGTATCCCTCCACGATCACTGCCTGGTCGGCTGAGCGGATGGGCTTGCGCGCCAGGTCCAACCCGTATAGCAACCCCCCCTTGTCAAACAGCACGGTTTGGGGTGAGTTTAGAAACTTGGGAACATCCTCCGGATCCAGAATGCGCGCCCCAAAACCAGCCATGCGCCCCACACCATCGCGGATGGGAAACATGATCCGGTTGCGGAAGCGGTCATAAACCCCGCTGCCATCCTGCCGTTCCGTTACCAGACCGGCTTGTAGCAGATCAGCTGCGGAATAACCTTTATTGGTGAGGTGTGTGAATGCCAAATCCCAACCGGGGGGGGCAAACCCCAAACCAAACATCTCCAATGTTGCATCCTGCAGTCCGCGTTTTTTTAAATATTCCAGGGCAGGTTTGCCAGCCGGAGTCTGCATTAAATGATAACGAAAGAAAGTGACGGCATCGTCCAGCAGGGTGCGCAGGCGCTCGTGTTCCTTGTTCTCCGCCTGACGCTGCGGGCTGGGTGTTTCAAGGGTGACACCGGCACGCTCCGCCAGGTAGCGCAGGGTTTCAGGGAAATCCCAGCCTTCCTTTTTCATTAAAAAACGGAAGATGTCGCCACCCTCGTTGCAGGCGCCAAAACAGCGCCAGGTGCCGGATTCAGGGAAAACCACGAACGCCGGTGTGCGTGTATTGGGATGAAACGGGCAGAAGCCAATATAGTTCCGACCGGTGCGGCGTAATTTGACTGTTTCACCAATCAATTCCACAGCGTCGATCCGCGATTTGATTTCATCCACAGCAGTCATATCTGGATTCTATCACAGCCCCATCAAATCCTTTTTAAAAAATATCCCCCGCGCCTGGATGGACACGGGGGAAAGGGAGATGGAACAGGGATTGAATTACCGCATGATTGCCGGCAGGAAAACCTCGCGCAGCAACTGACCATACAAAAGTGGGAAGAACTCCACACCCCGGTAGGGTGGTGCGTCACTGCCGGACCGACCGCCAATCACCCACAATCCGGGCAGTCCGTCGGCTGTATCTGCAGAATCCAATGGAACAAATACCGCAGCATGGTTACGGCGGGGAGCCTGCAGATCGGGGAAGCTTGTGTCATAGGTGTTGGTTGCCACATCGTAAGTCCACACATCAGCTGTTTCACCAGGCCACTGTCCGCCGCCGGCAAAGACAATCTTGCCTGCAACCAGATCAATATTGAAGTCTGAGTCAAAGCCGAATGCCTGACCTTCATCATATGCGGTTGGCAGGTCCAGTACGGCAGCATCGTTCCAGGTTCCGGCTCCTTCGGGATTAACCATCACCTCGGCGCGCGTCTGGGCGACCAGGTTTGCTCCATCAAATACCGTACCACCAAAGGCAAAGATCTTTCCATCAACCCCGGCAGCATAGATGTAACTGCGCGCCAGGCTGAGGTTGCCGAGCTGGGTGAAGGATTTGGTCACCGGGTCGTAGCGGTCGGTGCGGGCAAGATCATAGGGGGAAGCCGTGTTCCGGAACCCGCCAAACACATAGACCTTGTTGTTGTACACAACCTGTGCCCCCGGGGTAAAGCCGGAATAGGCAGCTGGCAGATTGGCAACCACCGTGGCGGTATTAGCCAGCGGGTCATAACACTGCACGTTTAGCGTGGTTACTCCAGCTGAATCGCGACCTCCAAATGTACAAAGGACATCCTTGACACCATCGTTGACCAGATTAACTGTGTAATTGGAGATGGGAGTGGGCATATCCACACCTGTATCAGTGCAGGCACCGGTTACCGGGTTGTACGAATAAATGGAACCGATGGTGTTGGCATCACTTCGTCCACCCAGGGCATAAATCAAGCCGGTGGCAGGGAAGAATTCCGCATCATACCGGGTCCAGTCGAAACATGCTGCCGGTCCATCCGACCAGGCACCCAGGAATTCAAGTGAAAAGTTCCGGGTGGTGGTTTTACCGGCAAAAATTTCCACATCATCCACCTGGACAGAGGAATATCCATACTTGCTGGCTGTCACCGAATACACCCCCACAGGGAGAACAAGATTGTAATACCCGGTTGCATCTGTGGTTGTGGATGAAAGAGCCGCCACTGTCGCATTCTGCAGGGGGACTCCATGTGTATCATAAACATGCCCCTCCAGGATTCCGGTTTCCACAGCCTGGCAGGTGACCATGCCGGCGGCATACACGTTCAAATAACCATAACCATAGGTATAGTTGCCCTCACCGTCCGGTGGAGCACCGCAGGTGCCTGCAGGTGGAGTATCGGCCGCATCCTGCAGCAGTTCAAATGTCGCTGTCATATTGCCAATCAAGGCGGGGTTGCAGGACCATAGCAGTGCCACAGCGCCCGCCGAGTGGGGGGATGCCATGGATGTGCCGCTGTATCCACAGCTCCATCCATTGGTCGGTACCGAGGAGCAGATGCTTGTACCCGGAGCTGAAATATTTGGTTTGGTGTACGGAGCATGCCCGTACGTGGATGGACCCCGGCTGGATGAATTCGATATCTCCCGGTTGCTCATGTGATTGGCACTGGCAAAGGATTCCTGGTAATCGCCGGGAGAACCGATGGAACCACAATCGGGACCACTGTTGCCAGCTGAAAATGCCGGAAAAATGCCGGCTGCCCGCCAGGCAATGACCTTGGCAAGATACCAGGTGCTACCACCGCCGCCGCCCCAGGAGTTGTTGACAATATGGGGGCGATTGGCTGCATTGCCGCCGGGTGCCAGGATCCAGTCGGCGCAGGCATTCAAGGCAGTATCCGAACAAGAGGTGGATTCGCAGCCCTTGCAGGCAATCCACTTGGCGTTGGGCGCCATGCCCACTTGGTAAGTCAGGGCGGGATCATCATCGCCCACCATCGAGCCCATGGTATGGGTTCCGTGCCCGTTGTTGTCGCAGGCGGAACCGCCGCAAATATTGGAGGGGTCCGCCCAACATGCCGGATCGGAAGGATTGGATCCGCACTTAAAAGCCTGATCGAGGGCGGGGTGATTCCACTGCACCCCTGTGTCAATGTTTGCCACCAGGATGTCTTCTCCCTGGATGCCAAAGGTCGCCCAGAAGTCATCTGCACCGGTATCGCTGATGCCCCAATCCAGGGCATCAGGGGTTGGGATGGTCACCTCCGCAGTTTTGAGCCGGAATGGTTCGATATACACTGTGCGGGGATATCGGATATGTGAGACATCAGGCAGAGCGGCAATTATGGAAAGTGAATCCAGTCCGCCACCGGTGACGGCAATTTCATTTCCGGCAAAGAATGACTGGTATGTCAGCCCATTTGCCTCCAGGATGTCAATCACAGGCTGCTGGGTGCGCGCTGCAACTTCCTTGAGTGTGTCGTACACGTACCAGCCGCGCTCATTCCAATCTTGGATTTCATATGCCGCACTCAAGTCTGCTTTTTCTGCCATTTCAATGACGTAATCCGAGATACCCTGGGCGGAAATGGTGTTCAGTACAATGATTTCCACCTTGTCTGCGCCGGGAAAATTGTCCTGGGCTGCCGGGGTTGCGGTCACTGGCTGGGTCAGGCTCAAAGCAAGCATCACCAGCAATGCACACGAGACGATTGTCCAAATACCTTTTTTTATCATGTGAAATATCCTCCATGTTTGTCTAGTGAAACCAATTGCTAAAAGCTAAAAAATTCCCGCACACCTCCTTCCGTGACTGCAAGGATCCTTTAATTTGATAAACTGAATTGATTTTGGATTGGAATTAAAGTAAAGTGAGAGATCTGATATGAATTATAACAATAAATTAAGTAAAACAATCAAGAATTGGAAGGATGATTTTCCTGGCAGACCTGTCCTCCCGGCTGGGATGATCAGGTCTGTTTTTTCAGGTAAAATACATATGTTTCCATTTTTATTAGTGAGGTGACATATGACCAGCATTGTTTATTGGGGTTCACCGCGCCAGGCGCGTCTTGAAGGGAAGGAAACCCTGCCAGCCAAATTGGATCTGATCATGGACCGGCTTGAGCTGCGGGCTCGTGTGAAGGATGAAATTGTTGCCATAAAGATGCATACAGGAAACAACCTTTCCTACTCGACCATTCATCCTGTATTTGTCCGCAAGGTCGTTCAAGCAGTGAAGGATGGTGGCGGCACACCTTTTGTGGTGGATGTGAACTGGGATGTGGATGAGGCGGAATTGCGGGGGTATAGCACGGAAATCCTTGGCTGCCCGGTCTACCCGACCAGTGGCTTGAATGATGGTTATCACTATACCCATGAACGCCCGTATAAAAACATAAGGGAATGGAAGGTTGGCGGAATGATCGAGGATGCCACTTTCCTGGTGAATTTTGCCCATGTCAAGGGACATCCCTCCTGTGGATTTGGCGCTGCCATTAAAAACCTGGCATTGGGCTGCATGGTTGCCGACACGCGCAGTGCCATTCATGACTCAAACCATTACGACCGTTACTGGTTCAAGGATCTTTGCCCGGATCCGGCAGTCCGGCAGGCAATCGTCAACGCCTGCCCGAACGAAGCCTTGGTGCTGGACAGGGATGACCCGGAGGAGCTGCATCTACATTATGAACCCTGCAATCAGTGCGGACGCTGCCTGAAGATTGCTCCGACCGGCAGTTTGAAAATCAACCCGGGCAACTTCTGGGCATTCCAGGAAGCCTGTGCCATCAGTGCCAGTATCACCCTGGGAACCTTTGCACCCGAAAAAATGATCCATATAAACCTGGCTACCCATATGACACCAGTGTGCGATTGTTTTGGCTTTACCAGTATGCCCATCCTGCCGGATGCAGGCATTTTTGGATCGAATGACATCGTCGCCCTGGAACAAGCCACTTTGGATTTCATTGGTCGAACCCCCCTGATTGAAGAGAATGTTCCCACCTCGCTGGAGGTCTGGTATCACGGCGGGCATCCCTTCCAGACATTGTTTGGACCGATGAAGGATCCATACAAGATGGTCGAATATGCTGAAGGGTTGGGTCTTGGCAGCCGCAAATACGAAATTGTGGATGTGCTGCCGGTTGAGGAGTTTCCCCGCCCATCGTTGGGATATATTTCGGCTGGATAGCTGCCGGATGATGATAAGAAAATCAATGGGAAAAGCGACTGCGGAAGCCCACGCCAACCTGGCATTTGTGAAATATTGGGGCAAGGCAGACAGTGAACTCAATCTGCCGACCAATAATTCGATCTCTATGAATCTCAGCAATGCCCGCACAGTCACAACGGTTGAATTTAACAGCTCATTTTCAGAAGACCGGGTGACGGTTTTGGACCGGGAAATTACCGAACCCAATTTTGCCGCCCGGACGATCCGGCACCTGGATCGGGTGCGCTCAATCTGTGGAGCAGAATTGAAGGCTAAAGTCACCACCCGCAGCAACTTTCCCGGCAGCGTGGGCATTGCTTCATCTGCTTCCGGGTTTGCCGCCCTTTCACTGGCTGCCTGCGCAGCATTGGGATTGGACCTGAACTCCCGCCAGTTGTCCATTCTGGCGCGGCAGGGATCGGGTTCCGCCTGCCGGTCCATCCCGGATGGATTTGTGGAATGGCTGGCTGGAACCGATAACGAGTCGTCTTATTCCCATGAGATAGCCCCGCCGGATCATTGGGGGATTTCCGTGGTGACGGTGATCGTATCCAGGGAAATCAAGAAACGATCCTCCACCAGCGGGCATGCCCTGGCGCGCTCCAGCCCCTTTTTTGAGGAACGGTTGAAAACCCTCCCCGCCCGGCTGGATGCCGTCCGGCGGGCAATCCTGGAACGTGATTTCACAGCCTTCGGACGGGAGGTGGAAATGGAAGCCATCTCCATGCACAGTATTGCCATGACATCCGCGCTGGAGCAGCCGGGGGGGTGGCTATCCGGTATTTATTACTGGACTCCGGAGACGTTGGAGTTGATTCTGGAAATCCAAAATTGGCGGCAGGCAGGTCTGGAAGTCTATTTCACCCTGGATGCCGGACCCACGGTGCATATCGTGGCACAAAACAAGGATGTGGAGGCAGTCATCCTGGCTGTCAGCAGGCTGGAGGCGGGGCGGGGCTGGGAGGTGATGGTCAACACACCATCAACCGGAGCCAGGCTGGTCCCGGAAGTAGAATATTCAACAGGTGAAGGTTCATAAGTGGGAGCCACAGCATCTGCCCCAGGTAAATTAATGCTGCTGGGAGAGCACGGTGTGGTATACGGGCATCCCTGCATTGTCACCGCGGTGGATTTACGGGTCAGTGTTCACGCCCAGTGGGAGACGGACGACCATGTTGTGGTGGAAACACCCAATTACCCTCCAACCAGGCAATCGGTGGTAGTTTCACTGGATATTCTGCAGCAAATGCAGGACTATCCACCGGGAACCAATTTTGTCCTCGCCGCGGTTCAGCAATTCTGCCGGTATGCGGGCAGTTGGCGGGGCATGCGGATCACCACGCGGGGTCCCCGCAGGAGTTTTGGTCTGGGTTCATCCTCGGCTGTTACAGTTGCAACGCTGGGTGCATTATTCCATCTGAACAAGATGGAATTGGACCGTCACAAAATTTATGAGCTTGCCCATGCAGCCGTGCTGGCAGTACAGGGAAAGGGATCTGGTTTTGATGTTGCTTCAGCGGCATACGGAGGTACAATTTACTTCCAGGACGAGGGCAGGGTGATTGAAAAGCTCGAGGTGCCTGTTTTACCCATCGTGATCGGATATTCCGGGAAAAAGGTCAGCACCACCGACCTGATTCAGCGTGTGGCGGGATTGCGGGATCATCATCCTGACATGGTGGATGGGATTTTCTCGCTGATGGCTGAACTGGTAAACAAAGGCAGGGGCAGCCTGCTCAACGCTGACTGGAAGGAATTTGGTGAACTGATGAACATCCACCAGGGATTGCTGGAGAGCTTGGGTGTGGGAACTGCACAGCTGGCAAGACTGGTTTATGCCGCCCGCAAGTGCGGCGCATTCGGAGCGAAACTCTCCGGCGCGGGCGGGGGGGACTGCATGGTTGCATTGGCGGAGCCGGGGCGCATGGACGCGGTCAGACAGGGGTTGACCATTGCCGGAGCGGAGATTGTGCGACTGAAACCCAACGCCGAGGGGCTGCGGCTGGAATAAATCAAGGCAGATCATTGCAGGCTGGATGGGTGGGGAAGTCTTTCCCATCCAGTGACGTAAAAACCCCCGAATACTGCCTTGCTTGACAGCCTCCCAAAGTACGTTATACTGAAAAAAGTTATTGGCAGTCGTGTCCCTGGAGGGTTCAGGATGAATGAAAGAACCTTGAATATCCTTACTGTGATTGTGCTGGCTCTGGCATTGATTGCTGGAATCCTCATCCTGGCTGTTTTCATCAATCCCCTGGCGGGAATCAATCCATTTCCGCCGGAACCAACCCCGGCGATTCTGCTGCTTCCCACAGCGACAGCCACCTATCTCCAGCTTCCACCCACCTGGACAGCCACAGCTCTTCCGGAACACCTGGTGGAGACGCCAACCCTGCGACCTTCCTCCACTCCAATTCCAACGATGACGAAATATTTATTCTCATCCCGGACTCCAACCCCCACTGATACCAGCACCCCAACCAATACACCCACTGTGACGAATACGCCCAAACCCAAACCCACGAATACAAAAACATTGACCCTGACACCCACAAATACCATGGTGCCAACGGATACAATCACTCCCTAGGTAATTATTCACCCATGACAGACGAAATCACACCTGAATTATTTGCCCATCTGGTCAAACTGGCAGCGCTGGAACTCTCCCCCGAAGAAGGGGAGTACATCCGCCGTCAGTTGAACAATCAATTGAAAGCCATCAACGAGCTGGCTGCCATCCCGCTGGATGAGGATATAAAAATTACCTCCCATGGTGTACCTTATACTCCGGAAATCAGTGCTCCACCCCGCCCGGATGTGTGGAAACCATATCCACATCCCGAAGTGATCATCCAGGAAGCACCGCAAACTGCTGACCAGTACATCGTTGTTCCTGACATTCCCCATACCACGCTGGATTAATCTTATGGAATATTGTGACATCCCTGCATACGAACTGGCAAGGCTGGTGCGCCAGCGTAAGGCATCCGCGGTTGAGATCCTGGAATCATGCCTGAAACGAATTGAATCCGTGGATGGACGTCCCGGCTCTCTTGAACCGGGCGAGGTACACTCCAGCGATGAGAATTCCGTGCATGCCTTCATCACCCTGAATGCGGAGCGCGCCCGTGCCCAGGCGGAAGCCGTTGATCTAAAAGTTGCAGCCGGTGAAGATCCCGGTCCGCTGGCGGGTGTGCCCTTTACTGTAAAAGACATCTTCTGCGTGGAGGGCACACCCACCACGGCAGCCTCCCGCATCCTGGCGAATTTCATGGCTCCTTATACCGCCACACCCATTGCCCGCCTGGAAGCCGCGGGTGGAATCATGCTTGGCAAGGTCAATCTGGATGAATTCACCTATGGTTCATCCAACGAATCCTCGGCTTTTCAGCCTTCCCCCCGCAATCCCTGGAATACCGCGCGTGTGCCGGGTGGATCTTCAGGTGGTTCAACTGCCAGTGTGGCTGCTGGTGAAGCTCCGCTCTCAATTGGCACGGATACTGCCGGTTCCATCCGTCAGCCAGCTGCATTCTGTGGTGTGGTTGGGATGAAGCCGACCTACGGACGGGTTTCCCGGTATGGCTTGATTGCCTTTGCCTCTTCATTGGACTGCCCCGGACCAATTGCCCGTAACGTGACCGATGCAGCGTTAATGCTGCAAACCATCGCTGGCGCGGATTCACACGACAGCACTGCCGCCCGGGTGGAAGTCCCCGATTACCTCAAATGCCTGGGGGAGGGTGTGCGCGGGATGCGCATTGGCATTTCGCCGGATTATTTCCGGATTGTTTTCCCCAACCCGGACACCAATGAACTGGAGGAGCAGCCATTGCCGGAGGAAATCCGGACAGCCGTACTGCATGCCGCCGAGTTACTCGCCGCCGCCGGGGCGGAAATTGTGGAAAATGTCCCCATGCCCAATACCCGGCATGGCATCCCGGCTTACTTTGTCATCAGCCGGGTGGAGGCGGCTTCCAACCTGCACCGGTTTGATGGAGTCAAGTATGGCTACCGCACTCCTGCCAGGCTGGATGACTTGCGCAGGATGTACAGCCAAACACGCAATGAAGGGTTTGGTGCCCAACCCAAGCTGAGGATATTAATGGGCATGTACGTCAGCGCCGCCCAGTACTCCGCCCAGTATTACAACCGCGCCCTCAAAGTACGCACACTGATCCGGCGGGATTTTGAAACCATCTTTGCGCCTGATGGCGCTTACCGGTTGAACGCATTGTTGACCCCCACCACGCCAAACACCGCCTTCCCCATCCAGGCAGTCTACGGTAACTCGGTATTGATGCAATTTGCCGATCAGCTAACCGTCCCCGCCAACCATGCCGGCGTACCGGGGATTTCACTGCCGGGAGGGATTGCCGCCGATGGTCTGCCGATCGGCATCCAGCTGCTGGGAGCGGATTTCAGCGAGGCGAATCTGCTGCGTATTGCCCGATCCTATGAGATTGCCAGCGAGGGCGAGGAGTGGAGGAAGGTGAAGCCCCAGGTGCTGGAGGATGCAGCGAGGAGCCAGTCATGACCGATTACGAAATCATCATTGGTTTGGAGACCCACATCCAGCTGAATACCATCACCAAAATTTTCTGCTCCTGCAAGGCGGATTCCTGGCTTGATCCAGCCAATACCAACATCTGCCCGGTATGCTGCGGCTTGCCGGGTGTTTTACCGGTGTTAAACCGCGCTGCAGTGGAAAAGGGTGTATTGCTGGCAGCAGCCATGCATGCTGAATTGCGCCCGCTTTCCTTCTTTGACCGAAAAAATTACTTCTATCCGGACCTGCCCAAGGGCTACCAGATATCACAGTATGACTGCTCACTGGCGCATGGTGGATACATGGATGTCCCCATGCCGGAGGGCTATATCCGCCGGGTGGGTATCACCAAGCTGCACCTGGAGGAGGATGCCGGCAAGACGAAAAATGTCGGCGATGTCCGTTACATTGACTTCAACCGCTGCGGTGTTCCACTGGTGGAAATGGTCACCGCGCCCGACCTGCGCAGCGCTGATGAAGCCGCCCAGTACCTGACCCGCCTGCGCCAGCTGTTACGCTGGCTGGGCGTGTCGGATGCAGACATGGAACGGGGACACCTTCGTTGTGATGCCAATGTATCCATCCGTCCACAGGGTGTGGATTACCTGAACCCTAAAACGGAAATCAAGAATGTCAATTCCATTGAAGCTGTGCGGGCGGCAATTGCAAAGGAAGCCGAACGCCAGGTGCGTGAAATCCAGGCGGGAAACCGGATTGAATCCTGGACTCTGGAATGGGATGAGGATCACCAGGTTCTGTTGAAGATGCGTTCCAAGGAAACTGAAGCGGATTACCGTTACTTCCGCGAGCCGGATCTGCTGCCCATCCGCCTTACTGATGAGTGGCGCGATGAAATTCTGGCGCAATTGCCGGAATTACCCCTGGCACGCAGGCAGCGTTTCCTGGAACAATACGACCTGCCCGAATATGATGCTGAAATTCTCACCGGCGAACGCCGCCTGTCGGACTATTTTGAACAGACTGTCCGGGCATATGGGAATGACCCCAAGCGGGTTTCCAACTATCTGATGAACGATGTGCTGCGGATGATTAACGAAACCGGCATCACGGCAGATCAGCTGCGGTTGACGCCCGCTCACCTGGCAGCCATCCTCAAGCTGGTGGATGCCGGAACGATCAACAACACAACCGGCAAGAACCTGCTGCAAAAGGTGCAGGAGACCGGCAAATCCCCCGCCGCCATCGTGGAAGCCGAGGGTCTGGCGCAGGTCAGTGATGATGCTGCCATCCGGAATGTCTGCCAGGAGGTGCTGGCTGAAAACCCCAACGAGGTCCAGGCTTACTGCGGTGGGAAAGTGACACTCATTGGCTGGTTTGTAGGTCAGGTGATGCGGAAGATGCGCGGTAAAGCCGACGCCAGCTTGGCGCGTAAAATCCTGGAGGAATTGCTGGGTTGATCGTCAGACGATCTCCATCCACATCAATTCCACATCGCAACTGGCAAATGCTTCATGTAATTTGGAATGCCGCTCCGGGGGCATGTTTTTGACAACGATCCGCAGGGCAAATCGTCCATCGGGGAGTGTATCGTTGACGGAGCGCAGGATGTTGCCGCCTGAATCAGCCACCACACCTGCCAGGCGCACCAGCGTACCCGGGCGGTTGGATTGCGAGGAGCCAATCAAATCGATCGTGGTCCAATTTAACTCCTCACGGGTGATGCCCACTTCGTCCATGGCTTCCTCCAGATCCAGAAGCCGCACAGCACCACCGCCGATCGATACATAAAGGTCATCCAGGCTGGAACTGCCAACCCGTTCCAGCAGATTGTCGAAAAGGTTGCTGTCCAGGACCCATAAATCTTCCATGTTTAAAAGGCCCCGCCGTGCCAGAATGGGGCGGATGCGCTGGCGACCTTCTTCTGCCTGACGCTTCAGGGATGCAGTCGCCAGGACAACCTGAAGCAGCCGGGCGGTGGGGGGGCTGCAGTATGCCAGCCATTCCTCGGTGGGATATAGACGTTCACCTGTGGTGACCACTTCGACCACGTCACCTGGTTCCACCTTGTCATAGAGCTGCGCCGGGCTGCCATTTACATGCACAGCGCTTATTTTATCCAATAGAAATTCCTGTTGGATGGATGCCACTGCATCCAGCACGGTGGAGCCTTCCGGCAAAAAACGTGCTCCACCTGAAGGAGTGAGGATCTCCACCGGATGATAAATGCTGATGTCCTTGTCATGTTTAAGGGCGTACACCACTCCCCACAGGTTTTCCCCCTCCATATCATTGGTAGCCATGGCAATCTCAATAGCGCCATAGCTTGGCATCCACCCGGTCACCTGCAGGGCACGGTAACCATTTTGCGGCAGGGCTATGTAATCATCAAATTGATCCTGCTCAAGGTAAGCGCCCAGGTAGCTGTTTACAAACGAGAGCAGCCGGTAACACTGGGTTGGATCCTCTTCATCGATCACCATGCGAAAGCTGACGAGATCATTGAGGGCGGAAAAGGAATTCAGCGAGGTTTTTCGCATGCGTGCCATGCGGCGCAGTTTCTGCCAGGCTTGCCAGTAACCGTTGACCACCACCTCCACCCTGCCGCCAATACCTGCCCGGTCCATGGTGTCGGACAATTCCTGCAGCATGGAATTAATGAAATTTATTTGCAGGCGCGGGTCCCGGTCAATCCGTTCACGCACGAAATTATATGTTTCGGGGTCAGCGTGGGGAAATGCCAGGTCCTCCAACCAGCGCCGCCAGCGATAAACATTGAGAATTCCAGCCAGTTTACCGTAAGCCCGGATTGCCTCCATCGCCTTGACGCGGCGTTTGGGCTGCGGCATGTGCCCCAGGGTAATCACATTATGGGTTTTGTCTGCCAGCTTGACAAGAAAAACCGCCGGGTCACGAAACATGGCGATTTTTCTCAGGGTTTCCAATTCACGGGTGCGTCCATCCCGCGGGGCGCTCAGCTTGGTGACGCCATCCACAATATACGCCACCTCTTCACCCAGCTGACCGGGGAAGCGCTGGCGGATCTGATCCAAAGAGCTGCCGCGGTCTTCCACAGCATCGTGCAGGAGGGCGGCAATCGTCCAGGCTTCATTTCCAATCAGACGGTCGATCAGACCTGCCACCCAGACACAATGGGTTTCAAAATAAGGCTCACCACTAAAGCGCTTCTGCCCGGCGTGCAATTCCTGTCCCCAATGGTAAGCCTCGGCGATGGCATCAGTGCGTGGTGAAAATGGAAGTGCTTCAAATTCCATCATCACCGGACGGATATCTCGGACAAAGTGAGTGGTGACCATGAACTCCTTCCAGGGAATAAATTTGGGTTCTTCCTATTATAGAGGGTTTTGGATATTTTTGAACCCCCAATAATCCAACCAATTCGCTCCAAATTCTGACACTTGACAGTCAGAAATATGACAATTTCGCATTGACAGGGATTGATGAAAGGTGCTATCCTACACCAGGTTCATATGCGACGTATTTGTCAATAAAGGAGACAAAAATGGCTTATACAATTACCGATGAATGTATCCAGTGCGGCGCCTGCATCGCCGAGTGTCCTCAGACCGCAATTTCTGAGGTCGATGGACTCGTTGTGATCGATCCCGCCCTGTGCACCGAGTGTGGCAGCTGCGCAGATGTCTGCCCTGTGGGTGCACCCCAGAAACTGTAATTTTCCTTTTTCCTCCACTGCAAAAGGGACGGCATATTTGCCGTCCCTTTTGCTCTATTAAGATCGTCTTGTATTTTCCTGGTGATGTATATACAATGTATTCAAGTCGAATTCAATAACCAGAGGTGATCCGGCATGGTAAACTGGTTGGTATTAATTGCATCCTACCTGCTGGGCTCCATCCCCACCGCATTGCTCTTGGTCCTGGCGGCATCTGGTGTTGATATCCGTACAGTCGGGGATGGGAATATGGGGGCGCGCAACACTTCCCGTTTTTTGGGCACCCGGGCGGGTGTGGTGGTGGCACTGGCTGATTTCAGCAAGGCAGCTTTCGCTGTCTTGATGATGCAGGCGGTTACAACTGACAGCAACTGGCACGCGGCTGCGGGTACCTTGGCTGTGTTGGGGCATGATTTTCCGATTTTTGCGGGTTTTCGTGGCGGACAAGGTTTTGCTTCCACGGCGGGTGTCTTTTTCGCGCTCATGCCCGTGCCCACTTTGATATCCCTCTCATTATATGGAGTGATTTATCTGGTCACACGAAATGCAGACCTCGGTGCCGGGATTGGAATGGGAGTCCTGGCATTGCTGACCTGGTTTTCCAATGAACCCCGCTGGATGACTGCATTTGTGGCGGTCATCCTGGTATTCATCCCGGTGAAAAAGTTCCTGGATATGCCGCGCCGGTTAAAAATCCGTTCTTCGGATGGGGAAATTCCAAATCAAATCTCACGCCATGGCGGACGACCGGCTGAATAAGAGAATCCGAAAAATAACATCCCCCCAATTTCAGGATGATATAATCTTTCCATCCTCATTGAAAGGATCATCGCACCATGCGTCGATCACCCGGCTTCCTCCTTGCGCTCAATACCAGCTGGATTGGCATGTCAGTCATGTGGAACACGCTGCATGTCCTTCTCCTGCCAGCTGTTTTGTTAAATTATGTTCCGGTTGACTTAAAAAACAGCTACCTTGGGCTGTTAACTTTCATCGGTCTGATTGTGGCAATGATTGTCCAGCCGATTGCCGGCGCATTCAGCGACCGGGTCATCCATCGTTGGGGCAGGCGCGTGCCGTTGATTATCATCGGTACATTGCTGGATCTGTTCTTCCTGGGCATGATCGGCTGGGGGAAATCCCTGGTGGTGTTGGCAGCCGGATATATTGGTTTGCAATTCACATCCAATATTTCACAGGGTGCCCAGCAGGGTCTCCTTCCCGATGAGGTTCCCGCTGATCAACTGGGTCTGGCATCCGGCTTGAAAAGTGCTCTTGATATTACGGGTATTATTGGTGCTTCACTGGTTGTCGCCCGCCTGATTGATCCCAACGGGGCGGATCCAAGGCTTGCCATCATGGCTGTCATCGGTACTTTATTGATCACCACCCTGGTTACAGTATTCACGGCTGCCAAAGGTGTTGATCGGGTTGTTCCGATCCGCACTGTACCCATTCCCTGGAAGGAAGTCTTTCGGGTGGACATTCGGGGGAACAAGCCATATTGGTGGCTGCTGGCTTCCCGCTTTTTTTTCCTTCTGGGTGTTTATGGCTTGCAATCCTTTGCCCAGTATTTTATCCGGGATCGCTTGAATGTCGACAATCCCATTCAGGTCACCGGAGATCTGATGGCTTCGATTGCCATCTCCCTTTTATTGTTCACCCTCTTATCCGGCTGGCTGTCGGATCGTATTGGCAGGCGCAGAATGCAAATCATTGCCGGAGGGTTTGGAATTGTGGGGACACTGCTGATGATGAACGCCCAATCCGACCTGGAATTAAGCATCTATGGTTTAATTTTGGGTTTGGGGTTGGGAACATTCATGGCGGCAAACTGGGCTTTGGTAAACGAATATGCACCTCCCGCTGAAGCGGGTAAATTCCTGGGTTTGACCAACCTGGCGACCGCCGGGGCGTCTGCATTGGGTCGGCTGGAAGGTCCTGCCATTGATGCCCTGAATCTGCTGAAACCGGGAGCCTTTTATGGCTGGACAGCCATGTTCATTTTTGGGGCGGTTTGCATTCTCGCCAGTACAATTCTCCTCTGGCGCATGCCGGCATATCTCAAATCGCGTCCGTCAATATTTACCCCGGGGCATTCAGGCTGACTCCATTTTCGCCTTCGCGTGGTAGAATAAATTGGAAGAACAGCACACAGGATTGCTGCATCATCATCGTTAATCCACAGTGCTGGTGAACCGTTTGCCGGAGATTGCATGCCCCAACCGGGTAAGATTGAAGTCCGTCCATTTGCCTGGCATGACCTGTTCACCGTGTACCATTACCGGAACCAGGTTCTTTGCCTTGACCAGACCTGGCAGTTGACACACGGCAGCCCCATCGGGCTGGGTGCCCTGCTGCGCCAATTACGCCTGACGGATTATGGCGATTATACCGGTGTAATTGAACCGGAGGAAGGCAAGCCGCTGCTGGGGCAGATGAATTATTCACTGGGTCGGCGCGCTGCCAAACTTTCCTTCCTGCTGCCGGATACTGCCCTGGATGCCAATGAGATGCCCGCCCTGCTGGAAAACCTGGCAGGGCAAGCCGGTGAGCGGGGTGCCACACGCCTGCTGGCGGATGTGGATGATCACAGCCAGGCATTTGAGACCCTGCGTCATGCTGGATTTGTTGTTTATGGCTGGCAGCATATCTGGCAGGCTCCCGATCGACAGGATGCAAAACCGGCTGGCGAGTTTCCATGGCAGCCGTACACTGCGATGGACGAGATTGAAGTGAACAGCATTTATCATTTACTGGTGCCGCCCCTGGTACAATCCGCCGAGGCATTTGATCCCCACACCAGCCAGGGCTGGATCCACCGGCAAAACGGTGAGATTACAGCCTGGGTGGAGGCAGTCACCGGACCACAGGGTGTATGCCTGTTTCCCCTCTTCCACCCGGCGACAGAAAACGTGGGACGGTTGTTGCAGGCATTGGCGGTTAATCCAAACCGCTGGTTTGGACGTCCGGTTTACCTGGCAATCCGCTCCTACCAGGAATGGTTGACGCACTTTCTTGAGGAGATGGAAGCACTGGTATCCCCCCGGCAGGCTTTATTGGTAAAATACCTGGCTGTGGCAAGTAAAGTTGCAGAAACAAAAGAAGCATTTGCCCACCAGAATATGATGGATAAAGGCTGGGTGGGTCCGGCGACATCGATTAGAAATTTGCATTTGCGTCCGATGGAACGGATCACCAGTCGTGAAATTGACAGGTTGGTATGACACAACGCAGAATTACAGATGATTTACATGTATTAATGGGGGTGCTGCCCCCGAATATTATCAAAGCAATAGCTGATGCCAATCATGGGGATGATCTCGTCGAAATTGTCCTGGATCTTGGCAGGCTGCCCAAAGCCCGTTTTCTGGACCATGAAGTGGATTTAAGCTCCGAGGAAATCTCGCGTGAGGAGATTGATTATGTAGTCACCCGTATTGGTGAATTTGACGCCGACAACCGGGCTGGACTGGAGCGCACCCTGCACCGTATTTCCGCCATTCGCAACCGGCGCGGTCACATCGTGGGATTGACCTGCAGGGTGGGGCGGGCGGTCTATGGGACCATTGACATCATTGAAGACCTGGTTGAATCCGGGAAAAGCCTTTTACTGTTGGGCAAGCCGGGCATTGGCAAGACCACCATGCTGCGTGAAGCTGCCCGCATCCTGGCTGAGTCAAAACGGGTGATCATTGTGGACACCTCCAACGAAATTGGTGGTGATGGTGATGTACCCCACCCGGCGGTGGGAAAAGCCCGCCGCATGCAGGTGGCAACCCCCTCCCTGCAACACGAGGTAATGATCGAGGCGGTTGAAAATCATAACCCTGAAGTGATTGTCATTGACGAGATCGGCAGGGAACTCGAAGCACTTGCAGCCCGGACGATTGCCGAGCGGGGTGTTCAACTGGTAGCCACGGCACATGGCAGGACGCTGGAAAACCTGCTGTTAAACCCCACACTCTCGGACCTGGTCGGCGGGATTGAAGCGGTGACATTGTCAGATGAGGAGGCACGCCGCCGCGGCACTCAAAAGACCGTGCTGGAGCGGCGATCACCGCCCACATTTGATGTTTTGATAGAAATTCAGGAGCGTGACAGACTGGCAATTCAACCGGATGTGGCGGCAGCGGTGGACGCGCTGGTGCGCGGCTTCCCATTGGATCCGGAACTTCGCTGGCGCGATCCCGATGGGAAAATTCATACCGAAAAACCCACAGCAGCACCTGCGCCCCGTCCCATGGGGCAGGGAACCCGGCGGAATGCCGGGAATGGTCGGGAGCCTGCCGGAAGAGTGCCCATGAGCTCCCATAGTTACCAGAATGAAGATGAGGACGAATCCGAAGCAATTCAACGTGAGCCCATCCGGATTTATCCCTATGGAGTGGCGCGCAACCGCATCATCCAGGCTGCCCGGCGGCTGGGTGTGCCCGTTATTTTAGTGCGCAATCTGGACGAGGCGGATGTAATGATGACGCTGCGCTCCTACCATCGGGCCCAGGAACAAACCATCCAGGAAGCAGAAGCGCACCGGATGCCCATGTATGTCTTGCGCGCCAATACCATCAGCCAGGTTGAGCAAATGCTTGTCCAGCTCTTCAACCTGTCCGGTGATGAGGGACGCCTGTTGGAATGGGATCTTGTTTCCGCTCAGACGGCATCCGCCATCCAGGCTGTATTAAATGGTCAGCGCTGGGCGGACCTTCCAGCCGCGCCGGCTCCAATCCGCCGGATGCAGCATGAGATGGCGCGCCAGGCGCAGCTGGTTTCGCATTCATATGGCAAGGAACCGCACCGCCGGGTGCGGATATTCCGGGAGTAAAGCGGATGTTCATTACACTGGAAGGACCGGACGGAAGCGGAAAGACCACCCAGGTTCAGCCGTTGGTGGATTTTTTACAATCGAAAGGGTACAAAGTTCTGCCCACGCGGGAGCCGGGGGGTACGGTCATCAGCGATCAAATCCGGGATGTAGTGTTGAACAAGCTGGAAAATACCGCAATGCATCCCCGCACGGAAATTTTGTTGTTCCTGGCTTCACGAGCCCAGCTTGTGGAAGAGTGCATCCGCCCGGCTCTGGCTGAGGGAACCATTGTAATCAGCGACCGCTATGGCGATTCCACCCTGGCATACCAGGGGTATGGTCATGGAGTAAACCTGGATACCCTGCGTCAGTTGCTGGCATTTGCCACTGACGGACTTCAACCTGATTTGACCATTTTGCTCGATGTTTCTGCCGAAGAAGGGCTGCGCCGGCGTAAAAAAAATGGGAATGAGTGGAACCGGCTGGATGCCTATGAATTGGCATTCCACGAGCGCGTGCGCCAGGGATACCTGGAAATGGCACGGCAACAGCCGGAACGCTGGCATGTGGTGGATGGGCATCAATCTCCAGACATGGTACAATCGAATATTCGTACGATTGTGCTGGCACGCCTGCAAACGGCAAATGCCAGCCAATTTTCAAAATAGAAAGGCGGAAATGAATGCGTAAAGCCTCATTACTCGTTCTTGTTGCATTGGCTTTGATTCTGGCGGGCTGTGTCACCATCAAACCCACCAGCACACCTGAGCCCACCGTGGTGCCATCGCCAACGACTGTGGTCTTGCCCACAACAACCACTTCCGTTGAAGATTGCACACTCTTCAGTGTTTTCCCGGAGCCGCGTGATCCGGCGTCCATCGGTGTTCCGCTGCCCGGTGCAAATGACTGGAAGCTGGGTCCGAGCGATGCCAGGATGTTGTTAATCGAATATTCTGATTTTCAATGACCGGGCTGTGCCCAGGTTGCGCCCGTGTTGGCGCAGTTCCAAGCAGATTATTCGGACAAAGTCCAGTTTGTTTTCCGTCAATTCCCTCTCAACAGCATCCACGATAAAGCCGCACTGGCAGCCCAGGCAACCGAAGCTGCCGGTTTGCAGGGCAAATTCTGGGAGATGCATGATTTTTTGTTTGATTCTACAAACTGGTCAGCATGGACAGCTTTGAGCGTTGCGGACATGCCCGCCTGGCTGCAGGAAAATGTTGGGAAAATCAAGGACTTGAATGTCGATCAATTCATGAAAGACCTTACCAGTGATTCCATCGTCAAGAAGATCCAGGATGCCTATACGGAAGCCGGTCGGATTGGATTGGGCGGGACTCCTTCGGTTTATATTTATCTGGATGGAAAACTCATGTTCACACCGGAGGACCAGGTTCCGACTAGTTATGCCACCCTGGAAGCTGTTCTCAAGGTCTATGAATTGAAGGAGAGGACATTCACCCAGTGTCCTGCAATGACCATTGACCAGAATGAAATTTACAAGGCTACCGTGAGAACCACCAAGGGTGAGTTTGTCATGGAGTTGTACCCCAAGTCGGCACCGGTGACAGTGAACAGCTTTGTCTTCCTGGCTGAACAGGGTTGGTACGATAATGTGCCATTCCATCGTGTCATGGAAGGGTTTGTTGCCCAGACAGGTGACCCGACCGGGACCGGCATTGGAGGTCCTGGTTATGCGATCAAGGATGAAATTGACCTGAATCTAAAATTTGATGATGAAGGCGTGATCGGCATGGCAAATTCGGGTCCCAACACCAATGGCAGTCAATTCTTCATCACCCTGGCTGCCCAACCCACCCTGGATGGGCGCTATACAATTTTTGGTCGGGTGATTTCAGGAATGGACGTCGTCAAGTCCCTTACGTTGCGTAATCCAGCAACAGGCGGTGTCCTTCCGGATCCGGATAAAATTTTGAGCATCAAGATCGATAAGAAATAATGCAGCCTCGTTCGAAGATTGCCTGGGGCACGGTCGGTTGGTTGATATTGAGCGCGGCGGGTGGATTGCTTGGACTTTCCGCCGCCGCGCTGCTTGTATTCCTGGGCATAATCCTGATTTTTGCTCCGGGGACGGGGGATCCAGGCTCATTTTTTAACATGGCAATTGGGTCAGCCTTGATCGGTGTCCTTTGCCTGCCTTCCGGTTATCTGGCAATCCGCCGATTAATGGGAAAACCTGAGTCTGCCGATACGACTCTTTCCCGCAGAACCAGCCTGTTTCTGAATATCGGACTCATGACACTACCAGTCTGGTTTGCCCTGGCAGCCCTGGCATCCCAGGGCAGGGCAGGCATGCTGGTCATGCCGTTCATTATGCCTGTGATTGTCCTGGTACCGCTGGTCTGGTTTCTGGGTATTGGGGCGCGCAGACTGCCGATTAAGCCGGAGCGTGCATGGAAATTAACCGCTTTTAACCTCACCCTCACCATGCCGTTGACACTGTTGGTGGAAATTTTGGTGCTGATGATTCTGACTCTTGTCTGGATATTATGGCTGTCAAATCAACCCGGGCTATTACATGAATTATGGAATTTAAATATTCAATTGAACCAATTGGGTGATCCGGCGGAATTACAATCAATTCTGACAAACCTGCTTCAGCGCCCGGGTGTAATTCCAACCATCCTGGTGCTGTTGGGATTTGTCACCCCCCTGATTGAAGAATTGTTGAAGCCCATCGCAGTGCTCCTGTTTTGGAAAAAGAATCTGACACCGCGTGACGGTTTTCTGGCAGGTTTGGTGTGTGGAGCTGCGTTTGCCCTGATGGAAACACTCAACGCAGTCAACTCAAGCACTGATGTCTCCTGGCTGTTTCTGGCACTCGGACGGATTGGAACCGGTCTTCTGCATGTGACAACCACGGGTCTGGTTGGCTGGGGGATTGGCTGGGCAGCTTCGCAAAAGCGACCGGGCAGGCTGATGGGCGCTTTGGCGGCAGCGATTCTTATGCATGGTGTCTGGAATGTATTCAGCATTTTACAGGGATTTTCCGGCTTTGTGAATATTTCCCCCTGGACACAGCTGGGCAGGTATGCTCCCTTTGCCCTGGTTTTCCTCTGGGCTCTTAATTTGGGGATATTATGGGTCATTAACCATGGGATTCAAAAATCCAATGACTCCGGATTAACCACACCTCCGGCTGTGACAATCCTGGAATAAGGAAAAAATGGAAATCATCTCACATATTATTGATTTTATTCTGCACATGGATGAATATCTCGATCTCATCCTGCAGACAGTGGGTGCCTGGACATATGCCGTTTTATGGTTGGTGATCTTTATAGAGACCGGACTGGTCATTACTCCTTTCCTGCCGGGTGATTCACTCCTTTTTGCAGCCGGTGCATTTGCAGCCCGGGGGCATTTCCAGGTGGTGTTCCTCTGGCTGATGCTTTTCCTGGCGGCATTCCTGGGTGATACGGTCAATTACTGGATCGGTCATTTCATCGGACCAAAGGTGTTTCAAACGAATAGCCGGCTGATTAAAAAGGAATACTTGGAACGAACCAAAAAGTTTTATGACAAACATGGCGGCATTACCATTTTCCTGGCACGTTTTATTCCCATCATCCGGACATTCGCCCCATTCGTCGCCGGGGTTGGTCAGATGCGTTATGGCTACTTTATAACGTATAATATTATAGGTGGAGGAATGTGGACCGCCGCGTTCATCTTCCTCGGTTACTTCTTCGGCAACCTGCAATTTGTGAAAGATCACTTCTCCCTGATCATTATTGCGATGATCCTTATCCCGGGCATTCCGGCATTAATTGAAGCATTCAAAGCTGCCCGCGATTCCAAAAAGAAAAAGGATACAACTGTTACGCAATCAGCGTCTGAACAAGAATGAAACGTGAAACCCTGCAAAAAGTCATCCGCTTCCTATTAAAGGTCCTGACCGTTACCCGTTTTGAGGGTCTGGAACACCTGCCTGACACCGGAGGAGTCATTATTGCGACCAATCATATGAGCCGGCTGGATATTCCAGTCCTGTTTTGCAATCAGCGCCGCACGGATATCACCGCATTGGTGGCGGATAAATACCGCCGGTACTCGTTCTTCGCGTGGTTTGCCCGCACCGCAGGAGCCATCTGGCTGGACCGGGATAAGGCGGATTTCGCTGCATTTCGTGCGGCTGCTGAAGTCCTTGAAAATGGGACGGCACTGGGGATTGCCCCGGAAGGCACCCGCAGTACCACCGGTGTGTTGTTGGAGGGTAAACCCGGGACTGTTTTGGTCGCCTTGCGCACTGGAGTTCCCATCGTCCCAGTGGGTATCGCCGGCACGGAAGATGGCATGAAGAAATTGATGACATTTTGCCGACCAAAATTTATCGCCCGCTTTGGACCCATGTTTTCCATCCCGCCCATCAACCGGGATGACCGGGAAAACCAACTGAAGTACTGGACGAACGAAATCATGTGCCGGATTGCAGCCTTGCTGCCCGAAAAATACCACGGTTTTTATGCCGGTCACCCGCGCATCCGGGAGTTGGTGGCACAGGGGGGAGGATGAAAGCCCATGACCGCTGAACTGAACCAGACCGCTCCGTCTTTCACTCTTCCGGATTTGCAGAAGAGAAAACACAACCTGGGGGAGTGGCGTGGCAGGGTGGTGGTGTTGGAATTCTGGTCAGCGGAGTGTGAATCCTGCGAGAGGGCGGACATGGGTCTTTCCAAAATGCAAAATGAGTTGGGAGATCAGATGACCTGGGTTGTAATTGCTGCAGCCCAGGAATCCAGTGGGTTGGTTCAACGGATTTCGTCCCGGAGGGGAATTCCCCTGTTGCTGCTGGATAACCGCCAGACGGTTACTGCAATGTATGGAGTTACCATCACTCCCACCATGTTCGTTCTGGATGAAGCAGGTGTCATTCGATATCATGGGGCTTATGATGACCGCACCTTTCGCAAGCGAACCCCCGAAAGGATTTATGTGATGGAGGCGGTAAAAGCCCTCCTGGCTGGCAGGCAACCTGCCTTGCAGGAAACGCCCATCTACGGCTGCATGTTAATGCGATTGAAGTCGTAGATAATGGGTGGAATTTTGATCAAAAAAGAGTATAATCGCGTATACAATCCTTGGCGGCGGCCTGCAGCCCAAATTAGCACGGGGTTTTCACTAAAATGGAACAGGATTCGCTTGCGTTTCGAGAAAAGAATCATGCTGCACTCACCTCAGTGATTGCTGCCATTGCATTAACAACATTTAAAATCGTAGTCGGCATCCTGACCCAATCCCTGGGCATCCTGGCTGAGGCGGCTCATTCCGGTTTGGACCTGGTGGCAGCATTGGTGACATTGCTGGCAGTCCGTTATTCCGGTAGACCAGCGGATCGGGAGCATACCTATGGGCATGGCAAGGTTGAAAACCTTTCCGCTCTATTTGAAACATTGCTCCTTCTGGCTACCTGTGTCTGGATTATTTACGAGGCGATACAACGGTTGTTTTATAAAACCGTTACAGTCGAAGCGTCCATCTGGGCGTTCATAGTCATGGGAACTTCCATCATCATCGATTATTCCCGCTCGCGCGTGCTTTACAAGGCGGCACGCAAACACAACAGCCAGGCATTGGAAGCCGATGCACTCCACTTCAGCACGGATATCTGGTCGTCCAGTGTTGTGATTGTAGGCTTGTTATTTGTCCTGATCGCCGATAAAGTACCTGCGTTGTCTTTTCTTCACAAGGCGGATGCAATTGCCGCCCTTGGTGTGGCAATGATTGTGATTTATGTTAGTATGGAATTGGGATACCGGACAATCCAGGGATTGCTGGATACAGCACCCAAGGGGCTGCCGGAACAAATTACGAAGACCGTGGAGGAAGTTCCAGGAGTGATGAATTGCCACAATGTTCGGGTCAGGCATTCCGGTCCATCGTTGTTTGTGGATGTCCACATTACCGTTGATGGGGGGAGTTCACTGCAGGACGCTCACAGGATTACTGAAAAGGTTGAGGAAGCAATCCGGGCACTGGTACCGGATACGGATGTAACCGTCCACCCGGAACCTGTGGAAACAATTTCACAACAGGCATAAAATTTCAGGAGACAGGGGAACCCCAATTGCTTCCCCTCAACGATTTAACTAACTTTTTTGTTGCATATTTTTCCTTAAATCTTATATAATAAGTCCATCTTATCCATTTTAAAAACCATGGAGGAATAAAATGACCAAGATAATCGACGTGGAAGGCATTGGTGAAGTCTACGCAATCAAACTAAAGAATGCCGGCATTCGGTCTGTGGAGGCATTACTGGAAAAAGGCGCCACCCCCAAGGGTCGCAAGGAAATTGCTGAAGCCACCGGAATCAGCGATAAATTAATCCTGGAATGGGTCAATCATGCAGACCTCTACCGAATCAAGGGTGTTGGCAGTGAATATTCAGACCTGCTGGAAGAAGCCGGTGTGGATACCGTTGTGGAACTTGCCCAGCGAAAGCCGGAGAATCTGTATGCCAGGATCGTGGATGTGAATGCCCAAAAGAAGCTGGTCCGTAAACTGCCCACCCTCAAACAGGTGCAGGACTGGGTTGCCCAGGCGAACAAACTGGATCGAAAAATTCAATATTAATCCTGTGGGTGATCAGACTGGATCCGATCAATCTGTTATCCGGAAAGAGGTGAACGAATATGTTGAAGGAATTTAAAGAGTTTGCCATGCGGGGGAATCTGATTGATCTGGCGATCGGCATCATTCTCGGTGGTGCATTTGGAAAAATAATCACCTCATTCGTGAATGATGTAATCATGCCGCCCGTTGGAAAGCTGCTGGGGAACGTAAATTTTGCGGATTTGTTTATTGATTTAAGCGGTACGCATCCGGCATCACTCCAGGCAGCCAAGGATGCAGGTCTGCCCACTCTGAATTACGGGTCATTTTTAAATACTATCCTTGATTTCATCATCGTGGCGTTTATTATGTTCCTGGTGGTCAAGGCGATTAATAAGATGAAGAAACCCGCTCCGGCTGCTGCTGTGGTTACAAAGGAATGCCCTTATTGCAGGACGGAAATACCCATTGCTGCAACCCGCTGCCCCCACTGCACTTCAGAATTGTGATATCTACAAAAAACGCTTCCACCCCCCTGCGGTTAACCGCAGGGGGGTTCTTTTTTTGAAGATTGAAGTCAGGTTTGATGATACAATCTTAATGATTTTCATTATTAAATCCTCTTTTACAATCTATTTTTATCGGCTCAAAATTCTGGAAAAATTAATTTTATTAAACTGGAGGATGAAATGAATGCACTTCAACTCATCCAATTTGATGATGTCCATCAATTTATGAACCTGGTGGAACCGGTATTGTTGCAGGCGGAAGCGATCAACAATCTCATGCTTGGCATTTGCAAACGTCTGGAAACCGATCCGACATTCTATGGTTCGCTGCCTTTTCTTGCGGTGGTGGTGGATGCCGATGGGTTGGCACTGGCAGCGGTGATCACACCTCCGCATAATGTGATTCTTTACAGTCCCTGCGAACAGGTGGATGCCGAAGTGGACCTGCTGATCGATCACCTGATCGAAAACAACATAGCCCTGCCGGGTGTGGTGGGACCTGTCGAATTGGCGTCTGCATTTGCCGGACGATGGATGGAAAGGACCGGCATCCCTCACCGCCTGGGTATGGCAGAACGGGCATATATGCTGCGTAAAGTCATCCCACCTCCACAACCGGGTGGATTGATCCGTCTGGCAATCGATGAGGATGCAGACCTGCTGACAGCCTGGTCAATCGATTTTCAAAAGGAAGCCGTACCCGACGAGTACAATCCTGCTGCAGCCCGGAGGACGGTTCTCCTTGGGATTGAGACAAAACGGCTGTATGTATGGGAGGATGGTGGTAAACCTGTCAGTGAAGCGATTGTCACCCGTCCCACACAGCATGGCATCAGCGTGGCATTGGTTTACACCCCGCCGGAATTGCGCCGCAGGGGATATGCTTCCGCCTGTGTGGCAGCCATCAGCCAGCGCATGCTTGACCAGGGTTATGAATTTTGCACCCTGTTTACCAATTTAGCCAACCCCATCTCCAACAGCATTTATCAAAAGATCGGTTATGAGCCGATTGGTGATTTCAGTATGTTCCTGTTTGGAGAAGAGTGATTATGCAGCTGCACTGTATCGGTCATGATCAATGTGAAGCCGATATCCCCCACCAGTTTTCCAGACTGCTGGAAAACCACTGCATGACACCCCTGGGACGAAAACCGGTTGAGCCATGGCTGAACATCAGGCAGACACTCCCTTCGCATGGATGGACAGGAGTCCGCTGTGGCGGACGATCGGGACATGTGAAATTCTCTCAGAGCGCCCTGGGGCGCCGGTGGATGTTGCAAATGTTTTGCTTGAATATAATTTGTGACGATCGGTTACAGGAGGAAGAGATATGACACGGGCGGCTGCCATCATCATCCAGGATCATCACGTGGCGCTCATCCGCCGGCAGCGAAATGGGCGGGTGTACCATATCTTTCCGGGCGGGCAGGTGGAAACCGGTGAGACTTCCATCCAGGCAGTCATCCGGGAAATCCAGGAGGAACTGGGTCTTGATTTCCAGCCCGGTGCATTGGTGGCGGAAGTGAGGCATGGATCGGCGATGCAGCTTTTTTACATGGGGACGGTATTGGGCGGTGAATTTGGCACCGGTGATGGACCCGAATTGCGCGGTGAATACCCGCCGGAATGCGGCACCTATGAACCGGTCTGGCTGCCCATTGACCGCTTATTGAAGGAGACTGTGTATCCAGTATCCATCTGCGGTTTACTCCAAACCATGCAAAAAGAAGGCTGGGATGGCAAGACAGCATATTTTGAGGACTGAGATGCAAATTGTGGAAATCCGCCCATTGCAGGATTTGATCGAGGTCGATTTACGCCGGGTGATGGCGGGTTATTCCTCCTCCCGGAAATATCAGGTTTCAAAAAATGAAACCCCTGCCAAAATAATATTCCGGTTGGAGCTGGTAACCCTGCCTGAACCGCACACCCGAAAGTTTGGTGAGGATTTAACAGCTGATGACCTGGTCCGCTACCGGGAATTTCTGACTGAAGGATTTTGTTATGGTGCCTATGCCGGGGATGAGCTCGCGGGGGTCGCCATTGCCGAGGTTCGTACCTGGAACCTGACACTCTGGATCTGGGAGCTGCATGTGGCTGCATCCTGGCAGCGGCAGGGGATTGGATTGAAGCTGGTGGACACCCTGGCGCGGGATGCGCAGGCTGCGGGTCTGCGTACCCTCCAGGTGGAAACACAGAACACGAATGTTCCTGCCATTGAATTTTACCGGCGGGCTGGTTTTGAGATGGAGGGGATTGACCTTTCCTACTATACCAACTATGATGTAAGTGATTATGAAGTGGCAATTTTTATGAAGCGCAAGCTTCCAATGTTACATGTCTGATAATCCAGGAAGGAGTAAGAAAAATGGATTCCAATCGTCGTTCGGGTCTGGCAGTAGCCATTTTGTTGATTCTGGCGGGTGCTTTTTTCCTGCTGATTAACCTTGTTCCCCAGCTTCAAAAGCTGGTCAGCTGGCCGCTTATTTTTATCATCCTGGCTGCTTCCTTTGTGATCTGGCCTTTCATATTCCCCTCCGTCCGGCGCGGACTGGCGGGATTGATCATTCCCGGCACCATTCTCTTCGTCCTCGGATTGATCTTCTGGTATTGTGATTTCATGAACCGCTGGGAGGATTGGGCATTCCTCTGGACGCTCATCCCGGGCAGCGTGGGCTTGGGCATGGCTCTGGCGGACTGGGTTGGTGGTTGGGGGGGTGATACAGCCAGAGTGGGCGGCTGGATGCTGATAATCAGCCTGCTGGTGTTTGCAGTCTTCGCAACTTTCTTTGGCGGTTCGCAACTGCAAATTGCGGGACCGGCGCTGGTCATCCTGGGCGGTTTGGTGTTGCTGGTGCGCGCTTTCATTCATCCCAAACCTAAAGCCTGAATATATTTATTGAATCGACTTCTAAATCGATTTACATGGAGGTAATGGAATGTCAACAAAACTAACCTGGTACGGTCACGCCACACTGGGTTTGGAAATTGATGGTTGCCATGTCCTTGTGGATCCGTATTTCACTGGTAATCCAGCAGCCAGCACCACTGCCTCGCAGGTCTCCGCTGATTTTATTCTGGTTACGCACGGTCATCGGGATCATTTGGGTGATACGGTTGAGATTGCCAAACGAACCGGCGCCACCGTAATCAGTAATTTTGAAATCTGCAACTGGCTGAGCGCCAAAGGGATTAAGACCCATGGTCAACACCTGGGCGGCGGCTGCAAACACCCCTTTGGATACTTAAAACTGACCCTGGCACTGCACGGCTCGGGTCTGCCTGATGGCTCCTACGGCGGGAATCCGGTGGGATTTTTACTGACCACGCCGGATCAACATAAAATATACATGGCGGGCGATACCGGCTTGTTTGGCGACATGCAGTTGATTGGCGATGAAGGTCTGTATCTGGCTGTCATTCCGATTGGCGATAACTATACGATGGGTCCCGCGGATGCACTGCTGGCTGTGAAGATGCTGAAACCGAAACATGTCATCCCCATTCACTACAATACATTCGACCTCATCCGGCAGGATCCCGCAGCCTGGAAGGAAAAAGTGGAGGCGGAAACAGGAGCGGTTGTTCACGTGCTCAAACCGGGTGATACATTCCCCCTGTCCTGAGTGATTGCAAGGCTCCTTCAACAGCCCTCCGGAGTACCGGGAGGGCTGTTTTTCGTAATCTGCCAACTGGAATCACTGTTTCCTGAGGCTGATAGGTTTTGAAAGACTCTGAAAGTTAAGATGTATGCAATATGCCCCGGGAGATGGACGGAACTTATCATGCGACGATTTTATGACCTGACAATGGAAGAACGGCTGGAAAAAATTGGAAAACAAGCCGGGCTGACGCCGGAGGAACTGGCTGCATTGGGCGGCTCTGGCGGATTGTCAGCCGCCCAGGCAAATCATATGATTGAAAATGTGGTGGGAATCTACAGCCTTCCGCTGGGCATTGCGCAAAACTTTGTGGTCAATGGGCGGGAGGTGCTGGTGCCCATGGTCCTGGAGGAACCTTCGGTTGTAGCCGGGGCGTCCTTCATGGCGCGCCTGGCAAAGGCGGGTGGTGGTTTTAGAGCAAGCGCTGATGAACCTCACATGATCGGGCAAATGCAGATTTTGGATTTGCCGGATCCGGATCTTGCCAGGGAGCGCCTGCTGGAACAGAAGGAAGCCTTGCTTGCCGAAGCAGCGCAGGTTGATCCTGTCCTGAACCGCCTGGGTGGAGGTCCGGTGGACCTGGAAGTACGGCAGCTGCAGGATCCCATCCTGGGTAAATTCCTGGTACTGCATCTGATCTACGATGTGCGCGACGCCATGGGCGCCAATGCCATCAATACTGCTGCCGAATGTCTTGCCCCCCTGGTGGAAAAGATCAGCGGGGGACGGGTGCACCTGCGGATTCTTTCCAACCTGGCGGATCGAAGACTGGCAAGAGCCGCCTGTACCATCCCGTTGGATCAGCTGCCGTTCAATCAGTTTTCAGCGGAGCAGGTGCGGGATGGGGTGATTGCCGCCTGTGCGTTTGCAGCCGCGGATCCTTACCGGGCAGCAACACATAACAAGGGGATCATGAATGGGGTGGATGCCGTGGTGCTGGCAACCGCCAATGACTGGCGTGCCGTGGAAGCCGGCGCGCATGCTTATGCCGCCCGTTCCGGGCGTTATACCAGCCTGTCCACCTGGGGTGAGGATGAGCACGGCAACCTGACCGGTTTTCTGGAGATGCCAATGGCAGTCGGCATTGTGGGTGGGGCTACGCGCGTGCACCCAACTGCACAGGCGGCGCTTAAACTAATGGCGATCCAGTCGGCGCGTGAGCTGGCAGAGATCATTGTCTCGGTGGGGCTGGCGCAGAACCTTGCGGCTCTGCGGGCACTTGCCACCGAGGGCATTCAACGCGGTCATATGGGATTGCATGCCCGGCAGGTGGCTGTTTCCGCCGGTGCCCGGGGTGATGAAATCGACCGAGTGGCGGGACGGATGGTGCAGGAAAAGATCGTCCGGATTGACCGCGCAGTTGAAATATTAAACGAAATCAGGACACAACTGGACACATGACCCGGTGGCGACCGGGTTGCTGCGGTCATTTTTCTGAGGGATTCATCAGCATCAATTGAGGTATCAAAATGACAGATCTTCATTCTGAAAAAGTTCTTCTCCAGCCCAACCGACCGGTGGGGATTGTTGGATATGGCGCTTATGTTCCACAGTACAGGCTGCCATCCACCGAGGTTTCCCGCATTTGGACAGGCAAGCCTACAGTGGTTTCTGTAAAGGAAAAAGCCGTTGCCGGTCTGGATGAGGATGTCATCACCATGTCCATTGAGGCGGCTCGCAACGCCCTGGCACGGGCGGGTATTCCTGTGGAAGCACTGCGTGCGGTGTGGGTTGGTTCTGAATCCCACCCGTATGCAGTCAAACCCAGCGGCACCCTGGTTGCCGAGGCAATTGGCGCATCCACCCACATCAACTCGGGTGATTGGGAATTTGCCTGTAAAGCCGGCACGGAAGCCTTTGTTGCCGCCATGGGTCTGGTCGGGTCGGGCATGGGGGATTACGCCCTGGCGATTGGCATGGATACCGCCCAGGGTCGTCCGGGTGACGCCCTGGAATACACAGCCGCCTCAGGTGGAGCGGCATACATTATCGGACCTGCCGGGGAATCATTGGCAGCCATTGAAGCTGCCTTCTCCTATGTCACGGACACACCGGATTTCTGGCGGCGGGCTGGTCAGACCTACCCCTCCCACGGGCAGCGCTTCACCGGTGAACCGGCGTACTTCAAACACATCACCGAAGCCGGCACCCGCTTGATGACCGAATTGGGGGTCACAGCATCTGACTTTACCTATGCAGTCTTTCATCAACCCAACACCAAGTTTCCCCAGCGGGTGGCGGGAATGCTGGGTTTTACTCCCGAACAGATCAAACCCGGATTGCTGGCACCAGTCATTGGCAATACCTACGCCGGTTCGGCGCTGATTGGCTTGACCGCCACGCTGGATATTGCCAATCCCGGTGACCGCATCCTGATGGTCTCGTTTGGATCCGGCGCCGGTTCGGATGCAATCGCTCTGCGGGTGACCGATGCCATCGGGGAGCGCCGCGGCAGGGCGCTTTCCACGGCGGATTACATCAACCGCCGGATTGAAATTGATTATGCCACCTATGTCCGCTTCCGCGGCAAGCTGGAGATGTGAGGTGCCAAATGCGTGAAGTTGTCATAACCGGTATCGGACAGGTGCCCGTCGGCGAACACTGGGAGATCTCCCTGCGCAGTCTGGCAGCCCGCGCCATCCAGGCAGCCCGGCATGAAGCCGGAGATCCGGAAATCCAGGGGCTCTATGTAGGCAACCTGCTGGCGCCCACTGTCTCGCATCAATCCAACCTGGGGACGCTGCTGGCGGACAACACTGCCCTCAAGGGAATCGAATCCTGGACGGTTGAAGCAGCGGATGCCTCGGGAGCGGCTGCCCTGCGCATGGGTTACCTGGCGGTGGCATCCGAACTGGTTGATACGGTCGTGGTGATTGGTGTGGAAAAATATACCGACATGGTTGGACCGAAGCTGGAGGCAGCCGTCTCCCAGATGACCGATTATGATTATGAAGCGATGGAAGGTTTGACCCCCACCGGTCAGGCGGGTCTGTTGATGCAGCGCTACCTGCATGAGTATCCCCAGCCGCGCCATGGGCTGGGTGTTTTTCCTGTCCTGATGCATGCCAATGCTGGACATAATCCCAATGCCATGTATCGCAAACCAATCAAGCGGGAAACCTATGCCCGTGCTGAGCTGACCAATGATCCGTTAAATATGTTTGATGCCGCCCCTTATGCGGACGGCGCGGCTGCAGCCATCCTGACCACCCCTGAAAAGGCGGCGGATTTCAATCATCCGCTGGTGCGCATTTCAGGGAGTGCCATTTCGATTGACCGGCTGGCACTGCACGACCGCCCCTGGCTGCTGGGCTTCGATGCGGTCGGTCATTCGCTGGAGCGTGCCTGCCGGCTGGCTGGCATCCTGCCCCAGGATGTGGATTTCCTGGAGATTAGCGATACCTTCTCCATCTACGCAGCCCTTACGCTGGAAGCGGCGGGTTTTGCCCCGCGCGGGAAATCCATTGAATTGACGGAAAAGGGTGAATTCAACCACGATGGCAGGCTGCCACTCAACACCATGGGCGGATCCAAGGGGCGCGGGCATCCTTTGGCGGCAACCGGCATGTACCAGGTGGTGGAAGCTGTGCTGCAGCTGCGCGGTGAAGCAGGTGCCAGCCAGGTTAAAAATGCCCGGCGCGGGATGACCATCACCCTGGGTGGTCCGGCTTCCACGGTTGTCACGAACGTATTGGAACGAATGGATTGAAAATTCTGAACTTGATAGGATTTGAGAGTCATCCATCTGTACACTTTACCCACATTCGGAATGATCAGGAGATTATTGGATGGAAATACCGCGACATTGGCGATTAAAGAAACAACGTTACGCACTGGTGGGTGAGGTCTGCCCCCATTGTGATGCCAAGCTCTTCCCCCCGCGGGATGTCTGCCCGGAGTGCGGCGGAGAAGCCAGAAAGCCTTATGCCTTCAGCGGACGCGGCGAGGTCTTTTCCTACACCATCATGCAGGACGCACCGTCTGGTTATGACGAGCAGGCACCCTACACGGTGGCTTTGATCAAGCTGGAGGAAGGACCCGTGGTTACAGCCCAATTGACCGACCTGGGGCAACAGCCGGTGGAAATCGGCATGCCGGTGGAAATGGTGACCCGCAAAATCCGCCAGGATGGCGATGCCAGCGGGATGCTGGTGTATGGCTATAAGTTCCGCCCGGTGATGCAGCAATAGCAATTTTTAAATGGCAATATGAACCGCCCTCCATACTGGAGAGCGGTTTTTGATTTATTTTAAGGATTGGTTGGGCTATTTTTCCAACTCATTTTTGACCAATATATAATGATGGAAATATTGAAACTCCTATACAGCCAAATGACTTTATAATATTGCTAATCGTGGTTTTCTACAGATGGCTGTATAAAACATTGGTAGACGGCAACCGAAAGGAGGCTGTACATGGGGGGTACTCTGAATGTTCTTGAAAATTTGCTCCTCTTGACCGTGCTATTGGCAGCAGCATTCTTTGTCTTTGCCAAGGTCAAGTCAGACTATCAGTTACATCATAGGCTTTCTCGTCCGATAGCCGTCCTGCAAACTGGCTACTTCTGTGTATATGCTCTTTGTTCTTATGTTTTTCTTGACTCGAGGTTTTCACATATTAGCGCTAAAGGTTTCGTCTTCTTCCTCGCCGTTCTGTTTATGGTAATCGGCGTATTGATGGTTGCCTTTTCTATGCCTTTTCTGGGTCGTCGATCTTTTGGGATGGAAGTCGGTAGCCTTCGGACAAGCGGTTTGTATCGATACAGCCGCAATCCGCAATTGGTCGGAGCATTCATTTTTATTGTCGGATATGCCATGTTATGGCCATCCTGGACGGGCGCGTTATGGGCGAGTTTGTGGTTGATAATTGCCCAATTGATGGTGCGAGGTGAGGAAGTGCATCTCGAGCATGTTTTCGGAGCTGAGTATAGAGACTATTGTATGAGAACACCTCGTTATCTTGGATTGCCAAAGAAGTGAGTTGAGAGCAGATTGATGCCTGACACAGCATGCCCCCAACAAGTGGGATTCTGCGCGACTTACAAGCCTTTTTCCCACTTCTGGCTTATACTGCCCTCAAGCCGAATCTAATCTTACCCATTACAAATAACGCAAACCGTTGGGCACATTGTCACAAGAGTTATGCCAAACTATTGATCAAAGGAGAATTCCATGCTCATTACCCCAGTGATAAATATGTCGGGGAACTGCGAAAGAGCAATCCATTATTACGAGGATGTGTTTTGTGCAAAAGCTGATTTTATCCTACGTTATAGGGATGCAAGACCAGAAGATTGGAATAAACCATTAACAGATGAACAGAAAGAGTACGTCTATCATGCCGAAATGAAAATTGGGACCCAACGATTTATGTTTTCCGACATAATCGAATTTGAAATTCGTAACGGGAATAGTCTCTTCCTGGTGGTAACATTCGATACCAAAGAAGAAGTTCAACGAGTCTACAATGCGTTTTTACCAGAAAGCACAATTCTTGTCCCTATTCACAGTACAACCTACAGCTCTTGCATAGCAAATCTCGTTGACAAATATGGTATACGTTGGGGTTTGATGACAGAACAAACTGAAAGATAAGCACCGGTAGAGCATGAATGAATATCTGCTGGGATGGTGGTCATTGACTCATGAATTGATGTGCAATAGATCAGCACCTAACCAGCGCGTGCAGTCCGACACCGCTGTCGCGGCCCGTGCAGCAGGGAAAATCGGTCGTCTGACGCAGCTCGACTTGGGTTGACCTTGGTAAACAGGTGGTGCAGCGAATGCGCATAACGGTAGATAACAATTATTACCTCTCCCGTGCGGACCGAGATGGATGTGCGGGTACACGCCTGTGCGCCGCTGGTGCAAGTTCCCGCCCGGTGATGCAGGCGTTTGACACTGCGTGGATGAAAACATGAACCGCTTTCCAGGAATGGAGGGCGGTTTTTTGACTCTGGTTACATCGTGAATCTGATCGAGAAGTATCTTGGACTTTGGAGAGGATTGATCAGACATCGATGCTTGATTTGACTATGTGCGAGTCTATAATGTTGTTAAGATTTGCTCACAACGAATTGTTTGATGTAAAAAAGCATAATTGCGGTAAAACTCTTTTTTTGATTGACTATACGGTAAAGTTGCAGTGTATCAGGAGTCCGAATAATTAATAGGTAGACGCACTTAGAAACTGTGGTTGGATCCAGAATTTTGAATCAAAGGAAATGATAGAGATATCATGGATATAAAAGTAATAAAAAAATCAGTTGTCAATATTGGAAGTTTGGTAGAACTAACTTATATCGCCATGAAAAAATGTCTTCCTTCAATAGGCAATACAATAGCAACGATCCTGGGCACCATATCTGAAAGAATAGCGAGAGATTGCTATGACCTGGTATTCATTGCTGAGGACCAGGGGAAGATGATCGGTTGTGCCGCGTTCTACGATTTAACCGATCTTGGAATAGCTCAATTGTGGGAATGGCATCCTGTGGTTTTACCAGGGCAGCATGAGGATGAAGTTGCTGTGGGATTGCTTCAAGCGGCATTCTCGCAGCTCAAACAAACAGGTATACATAAAGTCACGATTGATTTTCAAGTCAATGAGAAACAGCAAGGGTGTTTGTCGAAGTATCTGAACTGGTATGCCCGGACCGGGATCGTTGATACTTATGAGGAGATATTCCTAAGAAACGACCTCAATGAACAGGATCTGCAGATAGCGATACCAGATGAATACTCGCTGGGGTATATTTCAGAAACAGGACTGGATGATCTGTTCAATTGTTGGCTGAAGATATTTTCTTCCAGTGAGGACGAATTCTTTCTCAGCCTAGATGACGAAGGTAGAAGAACTTTCTTTTTTGAAAGTTGGAGTAGAGAAAAACCGTTGATCCATGAAGCATCCTTGACTTTGTACCATAAGGGCAAATTGATCGGTTTCAGTCGTCTTTTACCAATCTATGAACCTTCAGATGGTTACCTGGCACCTATTGGCATCTTGTCTGAATACCGAAAGAAAGGATTAGCCCAAGAACTACTGAAGATGAGCATGCATCGATTGAAGGAGTCTAATTATCAAACCATGAGTTGTTATGTGAGCAACAAGAACGCGGCTGCACTTTCTTTCTATGAAAAACTTGGATTTAAGCCCAAGCACAGGATCACCTCGCTCTTCGGAGATATTGGCTAAAAAAAAGCCCAACACCGGCTCCACTTGACCGCCTACGACGTGGGTACGCACAGGCTTTTTGGTATCTTCCTCGCTTCGGCGAGATCATCGTTTTGTCATTATCGGTGGCAAATGAGCCAATCCGTTGGGCGGCTGCGTGTTTCCCGCTCTCAAGCCTGGTCTGCGTTCCGCCCACACGCAAGTAATGCAAAATGTTGAGATGCTTATTAATCTGGAAGGACAATAAAGAATGTTCAAAGCAAAAGAACTCCCTGGAACAATACAGCACCAAAGAATTCTTCAGGTCATCACATCCTGTTATGAAAACGATCCACGCATATTAGCCATTATCGTTTTTGGTTCCTTGGGCCGCGGTACTTGGG
>ERZ1026805.92-NODE-92-length-69138-cov-8.861920_pt1 | contig 69138 bp, 45 predicted proteins | sample MGYA00520883_ERZ1026805 | MGnify/ENA primary metagenome ERZ1026805 (study PRJEB33270, sample SAMEA104284476) | anaerobic digester metagenome | biome: Anaerobic digester microbiome; feature: mesophilic sludge digester; material: Anaerobic digester biomass | place... | reverse complement strand
GCTTTCAGCCATTATCTCATTAAGTATATAGTCGAGGTCGGCCCTGTGGCTTACCGAGGGAAGCAGTGCACTATAGCGTGTTTTCATTTCGGGCCAGTCGACTCCGTGCAGATTGTTCACGTAGAAGAAATCACGGAAGATTCTCCAGGCATCGGTGTAAATCTGATTCCACTCTTTCTGTGGATCCAGTTTCATTTCAAGCCCGTCGAGGTTCAGTTTGCCGGCTCCGGCTTTCTGGCCGGGAGTGAGTTTTATTATTCCATAATCGGGTCCCGACCGGTACATTCCCATTTTTCCGTCGGCTGAAATCGATACAGACTGTGCACGGTCGAGGATTTCTTCATTCTTCTCTTCCTCTATGTTATACTTCATCAGCTTTCCGCCGCTTATGAAGATCAGTCCACCTTCGGCAGCGCCTGCAATCCTGTAATCGCCTGCTTCACCGGGAAGCGCCGTGACACGGTTGTTGATCCCATTGAAATCGATTTCCACCTTAACTGCCTTTTCTTCAGCAGGTTTTTCTTCAGCTGTTGTTTTTGTCTTTTTTGATTTGGCTGTCGTTGAAGCAGCTTCCGCCGACTTTTCTTCACTGACCGGTTCCACATCATTCTTATCCTTGAATATCTTAGGGCTTTTCGCGGTAAGCGCCAGGGCATAAAGACGTGTTGCCCTGGTGTATATATAGTCGAAGTCGTAACTTGAAAATGTCAGGTTGAAATCGCGGTCTGAGGTGAAGAAGATATAATTGCCGTCGAGACTGAATACAGGGCTGTTGTCGGCGAAAGTGCCGTCGGTAAGCTGATGCAGTGTGCCGGCCGGGATGTCGTAAACCCAGATGGCTGATTTTTCGTTGTCTCCCTCTTTTGTATAGGTTATCCAGCGTGAGTCGGGAGAAAAGTCGTAACTTCTTATCTCGCTTGCAGTAGCCTTGTCGACTTCAGTTATTTTTCCCGTTGCAGCTTCGATGAGCTTAAGCTTCATTGTCCTGTCGAAGAATAGAAGGTATCGGCTGTCGGGCGACCACAGGGGCTGATACATCCAGGCTGATGAATTGAAGGTAACCTGCCTGGCTTCAGCTCCCTTTTTGTTTTCGATGATCCATAGTTCATATTCGCCTGTCTTGTCGGAATAGTATGATATATATTTTCCGTCGGGCGACCAGGCCGGGAAGATCTCACGTATACCCTGGGTTTCGGTAAGGTTTTCGGTAATCCCGTTTTCGGCCGGAACTGAGAAGATGTCTCCCCGGGCATCAAAGAGAGCTCTTTTGCCTGTGGGAGATATGGCTCCGCTGTGAATGTCATCTTTCACATTCTTATAATACGGAATCAGGTTCGGGTTGTCGAAATTGATATTCACTTTCACTCTTTCCGATTGACCCGACTGCAGGTTAAGCCTGTAGATATAACCGCCGTTTTCATAAACCAGCTGGTCGCCGTTGCCTGACGGCCACATGACGTCGAAATCCGTATGTCGGGTAATCTGCGAGTTTTCCTTTGTAAGCGTATTGTATTTCCAGATGTTTAGTCTCAGATCGCGGTCGGAAGCATAGAAAATATTATCACCTGACCATGTCGGGAGCTGGTCGGTTCCTTCGAAGTCGGTTATCTGTTCCGAGGTGTTTGCTTTAAGGTCATAAATCCAGAGGTTGGTTGCCCTTCCGCCCTTGTATCTTTTCCAGTTCCTGAATTCACGGTCGACCGGGGTAAACACCATTTTGGATCCATCGGGCGACAGCACCCCGAATCCTCCGTTTACAATCTGAAGAGCTTTTTCAAATTTACCGTCGAGGCTTACCAGGAAATACTTTCCCTGGCGTTCTCCGAATTCAGTACGGGCCGAACGAATAAGTATCTGCTTGCTGTCGGGTGTCCAGTCGAGTACCGCGTTGTCCCAGCCTCCCCTTGGAGGCATTACACCGACGGAGTTGTACCAGGTGAGCTGCCTCGGGACTCCTCCGTTTGAAGGGATCACGAAAATCTGGCGGGTTCCTGAATATTCACCCGAAAAGGCTATCCACTTGCCGTCGGGCGAGATTTTCGGAAAGAGCTCGAGTCCTTCATGGGAAGTCAAACGGCGGGCTTCGCCACCCGAGGAGCTTACGGTCCAGATATCTCCTGCATATACAAATGCTATCAGGTCATTGTTGATGTCAGGGAACCTGAGAAGTCTGACGTCATCAATGGCAGAGGCTGTCAGAAAAGTGCACAGAGCAAAAAGTGACAGAGTAATGTGTTTAATGATCTTCATATACCTAATGATTTTTTGATTGCTATTATTTTTACTGTTTTTTCTATTCAACGTGAATAAGAGGCATAACTGTTTCCGGGTGAAGACCCTGTAACAAAGCTGATTCCGTGAGGGACTGTTGAATGCAGCCTGTCGCGGACGGTCAGTTTGCTTTAACGGCTTAAGATAAAAAATTAATTCCATTTAATGGTTTTCATCGGATTAATATCGAAATTGGCTGCAATGGAATGTAAGGGCAGTCATATCACTTTTTGCCGATGAGCCGGGATTACTTTCAGTTTAAACAGTTTACCGTATGGCAGCGAAAGTCGGCCTTCAGGGTTGGCACCGACGGAGTGCTTCTCGGGGCCATTGCCGACACGGCAGGAAGGAGAAGAATACTTGATATCGGTACCGGCACCGGCCTTATTGCCCTGATGCTTGCACAGAGATGTTGTTCAGGGCAAAAGCCGCATAGTAAGCTACATATCAATGAGCTCCGATTCCGGCAGGCCGTATTCCTCCTTCATTTCTATGCCGAGTTTACGGAGTTCGCTGATGACCGGATTATAAATCTCCGGCACTACCGGCCTGTAAACACCTGTCAGGTTTATCTTCTTTTCAAGTATCATCACCACTGCCACCGATGCGGGGAGGGCCACTGTTCTGGCTATTGCCGTGTTCGTTTCGGGTGATCCGAAATCGAGCATGGATGATTTTATCACCTCCTTTTTGCCGCCGGGGTATGAAGCGAGGAAGACATGCTGCATTACCACCATGTCGCGGTCCTTTTCCGACATCATCATCTTGCTGATCATTCTTCCGGCAGTTATCTCGAAAGGTGAGGTCTTAGTGTATTCGAGTTTTTCATTGCTGAAGAATCCCAGCCATTCGAGTGAGTCGAGTGCAACGGACGAAACGGGGATGCCTAGTTTGAGGGCTATGTTTTCACGAAGGTTGGCAGCCTCCAGTCCCGACCTCTCGGATATGAATCCGGCATAGTCCTTTCCGGTGTAATCAACAATGGTGTCGTCGAGCATGTTAAGCGCCTTCATCACATCGAGTGTTTCGCACCATCCCCTGAACCTGAATGTTCCGCGGTACATTGTGGATACTTCAGGGATACCGTAAATATCCATGTAGCTTATAGAATCCCTGTTTGGATAAACCTCCATTTCACCGACTCCCGGGAAATCGTATGAGAACCTGTTTTTGAAAAGGTCGATGGATTCAATGTTTACTTTCTCTCCGTTTTTAAGGTACAGAGCGCTGTTCCGGCTTGCGAGAACCACCCCTTTGGGGCTCCATGAAAATTTGTATTTCATGGGGTTATCGGCATCCTCGCGTGCTGGCAGGGCGCCGCAGAGCGACCAGAACTTCTCAACCTTACCGCCTTTGGAGTGAATATGGTCGATTACCTTCTTTGCAGTCATGTGATCGATTCCGGGATCAAGTCCTATCTCATTGAGAAGAAGCGTTCCCGACTTCTTTGCAGCCTCTTCGAGAGCCTTAATTTCGGGTTGTACATAGGACGTGGTTACAAGAGGCTTTCCTGATTTTATACATGCACGGGCGGCAACTGCATGATACCTGTAAGGAAGGAATGAAACCACTATATCATGCTGACGTACAAGTTCGTCCAGCACTTCGGTCTCATCAGACGACCATCTCAACGACGACCCGTTGGGATGACCCTTTATCATCCTGTCGGCTTTTTCTTTTGTGGTGGTGGCAATCTTTACGGCATAATTATTACTCAGCAGGAATTCCACCATCGGCTTTACAACCAATCCTGCTCCCAGGATAAGGACTTTTTTCATTTCCGTTATGATATTCGTTTATAATCCTTACAAGTTACGAAAACAAGTGAAACAGAACAATGATAATTGTTACCTGAAGGGAGGCTTTTTATCCGGTGCCTTGGCAAAAAAAATTATCTTTGTTGATGATCAATTACTGAAATGTTTCCTGCTTTTCCCCATGGCCAACAAGCAAAAATATGCCGAGACACCGCTGATGAAGCAGTACTATAACATCAAGGCGAAGCATCCTGATGCTATTCTGCTTTTCAGGGTTGGCGATTTTTATGAGACCTTCGGTGCGGATGCCATAAAGACCTCCGAAATCCTGGGTATCACCCTCACCAGGAGGGCAAACGGTGCCGCCTCTTCTGTTGAGCTGGCGGGATTTCCCTATCATGCCCTCGACATCTATCTTCCAAGGCTGGTCAGGGCAGGGCAGAGGGTGGCGATATGCGAACAGCTTGAGGATCCTAAACTGGCAAAAAAAATAGTAAAGCGGGGGATTACCGAGCTCGTGACACCGGGAGTTTCGCTTGATGATAACGTCCTTACCCACAAGGAAAATAACTTTCTGGCTGCTGTCCACATCGACAAGAAAGCTGCAGGGGTCGCTTTTCTCGATATCTCAACGGGCGAGTTTCTTGCAGCTGAAGGCAGCTTTGAATATATCGACCAGTTGCTGAGTAACTTTCAGCCCAAGGAGGTTCTTTATGAGAAGAGGAAGAAAGAGCTCTTCACTGAGAACTTCGGAACAAAATTCTATACCTTCAGGCTCGACGACTGGATCTTCACCCCGGAAGCGGCAAGCGACAGGCTCCTGAAGCAGTTCGAGACCACCTCGCTCAAGGGATTCGGAGTACAGAACCTGGCGCTGGCGGTTATCGCGGCAGGCGCTGTGCTGCACTACCTCGATATTACCCAGCACTCTCAGCTGGGACATATCACAAACCTGTCGAGGATAGATGAGGACAGGTACGTGTGGCTCGACAAGTTCACCATCAGGAACCTTGAACTGTTCCATACACCGTATGAAGGTGCCCGTACCTTTATTGATGTGATCGACCGCACCATTTCGCCGATGGGAGGGAGGATGCTGAAGAGGTGGGTTTCACTTCCGCTGAAAGACATTCAGCCTATAGCTGACAGGCACGATATAGTGGAATATCTTATGTCGTCAGTGGATGTAATGCACGAAATTGCCGTACTGCTACAGCAGGTGGGCGATCTTGAGAGACTGGTCTCAAAGGTGGCTGTCGGCAGGGTGAATCCCCGGGAAGTGCTTCAGCTGAAGAGAGCCCTGAGGGCAGTCGTCCCGATAAGGGAGATATGTGACAAAAGCGGATGCGGTCCTCTTAAGATACTTGGGGAACAGCTTAATCCCTGCCAGACAATAGCCGACAGGATAGAAAGGGGACTTAACAGCGATCCTCCTGCCCAGCTTATCAGGGGGAAGGTGATTGCAGAAGGAGTCTCCGATGAGCTTGATGAACTCAGGAAAATTCTTTACAGCGGCAAGGATTATCTCAATGAGCTGCAATCGAGGGAGATACAAAGGACGGGTATCAGTTCGCTCAAGGTGAGTTTCAACAACGTGTTCGGGTATTATATTGAAGTAAGAAATACTCATAAGGACAAGGTTCCCCCGGAGTGGATACGAAAGCAGACCCTGGTGAGCGCAGAACGCTACATCACGGCCGAACTCAAGGAATATGAGGAGAAAATTCTGGGCGCCGAGGAGAAGATCATTGCACTCGAGACGAAGTTGTTCAACGATCTTGTCCAGTCAATAGTGGAATATATTCCACCCATCCAGCTGAACTCGTCGCTGATAGCCAGGCTCGACTGTCTTTATTCCTTCGCCGTGGTATCGAAGGAGAATGATTATGTCAGGCCTGTTATGGATGATTCTTTCAGGCTTGATATCAAGGACGGACGTCATCCTGTGATAGAAAAGCAGCTTCCTCCCGGGGAATCGTACGTGCCGAACGATCTCTTTCTGGATTCCGACGACCAGCAGATAATAATACTGACGGGTCCGAACATGTCGGGTAAGTCAGCTCTTTTGCGTCAGACCGCCCTGTCGGTGCTTATGGCCCAGATGGGCTGTTTTGTTCCGGCCAGGGAAGCAAACATCGGCATTGTCGACAAGATCTTCACCAGGGTTGGGGCATCCGATAACATTAGCCTTGGCGAATCGACCTTCATGGTTGAGATGAACGAGACGGCCAGCATCCTGAATAACCTTTCCGACAGGAGCCTGGTCCTTCTCGACGAGATCGGCCGGGGAACAAGCACTTACGACGGAATATCGATTGCCTGGGCCATGGTTGAATATCTTCATGAGAACAGGCACAGGGCAAAGACGCTGTTTGCCACCCATTATCATGAGCTGAATGAGATGGAAAACTCATTTCCCAGGGTTAGGAATTATAATATTTCGATAAGGGAATTCAACAATAAAATAATTTTTCTGAGGAAGCTTAAACGTGGGGGCAGTGAACATAGTTTCGGGATCCATGTTGCCAGGATGGCAGGTATGCCCCGGAGCGTCGTGTCGCGTGCAAGTGACATACTTAAGGAGCTTGAGCAAAGTCATGAAAGGCAGGAGCTTACCAAGCCTATTGCCGGACTGGCCAGTCAAAGGGAAGGATATCAGCTGAGCTTTTTCCAGCTCGACGACCCGGTTCTGAAACAGATAAGAGACGAGATAATCGATCTCGATATCGAAAACCTCACGCCGATAGAGGCTTTAAACAAGCTGTACAACATAAAGAAGTATCTGAAATAAAGCAGGATACAACGGAAATCTCCGTTCGTTTATAACGGTATGCGGCACGAAAAAGTTGAAAGTAAAAAGTTGAAAGTAGAAAGAAATTCAAAGTTCGGGGTTCAAGTTTCAGATTTTCAGCAATTTCCTCACCAATTGTTAATTGCTAATTGTTCATTGCTAATTGTTCATTGCTAATTGCCAATTGCCAATTGTTTAAAGTGTTCTTCATAAAGTCCCTTCAAAAACCAGCGGGCGTTAATACCAAGGTGTCTGTTCTTGTAGCCTCCCTCCTGGATCACGAGAATCGGTAATTTCATAGTTCCTGCCATTCTGCCGTTTTTCAGGAAATCTTCCGGCGACAGCAGCCAGGTACCTGTCGGGTCTCCTTTGGATGTGTCAAGACCCAGGCAGATGATCAGATAGTCGGGTTTGAATCTTCTTATGATTTTCAGGGCATGGCTAAGAGTTTCCCTGTATTCCTCACCGTTGATAATCTCCTTCAGGGGGAAGTTGAAATTATACCCGGTACCTTCACCGTTTCCCTTTTCTTCGGTGAAGCCTGAGAAATACGGATAGGCAAATGAAGGATGGCCGTGGATCGAGACTGTAAGCACGTCGGATCTGTCGTAGAAGATTTGCTGTTGTCCGTTCCCGTGGTGATAATCCAAATCAAGTATTGCAACCCTGCCATACCTGCTAAGGTAGTTTGCCGCGATGGCCGCGTTGTTGAAATAGCAGAAACCGCCGAAAACGAAGCGTTCCGCATGATGTCCGGGAGGTCTTGTCAGGACATAAGCTATCCGGTTTCCTTCCAGGATGGAATCAGCGGCAGTCAGCGCGCAGTTCACTCCCCATCTTGCTGCCTTGTATGCATTTATATTAAGCGGGGTAAAAGTGTCAATGCAATAGTAACCTGCCCTGACCGACAGTTCTTTTGGCGGCCGTGCAACATTACGGATGGGGAAGACATAAGGATAGACCGAACGGTCAGGTCCGATTGACATACAGACCGTCTTAAAGTATTTTACATAGCCGCGGTCATGTACATCATAAATGAACTTGTCGGGATATTCTTCAACCTTTTCCTCTGAAACATATCCCAGTTTGTTTATTTCCCTGAGGATGCTTTTGACTCTTACAGGGGATTCCACGTATCCGACTTCCCTCACGTGGTGAATCTGATGCCTGGCGTTTACGAATAGTTTTATTTTGAATCTGTTGCTTTCAGCTTTTTGTTTTTCGGGCCGGTGTTTTTTAATATATCGTGCAGGCCGGAGTTTTACAGGGTCTTCCTTTATGCTTGAGACTACCATTCTTATGTATTCCATGGGGCAATAATCTCCGTATTTTCGTTTCAGTATAGCCCTTATTATCTTCTTAAGCTCATTTGCCCTGAGAGGTCGTCCTGAGCCAAGATCGTCGTATACCAGGTAGGGAGGACAGTCGTCTTCGGGTTTTACGGGTGTTTCATATTTTGTGTTAATAATCGGGAAGGCGCCGTAGCGTTCATAGAACGCGAGCCTTTCTGCATTCTGCCCGATAAGTGTCTTGTCTTTGCACAACTCCGGGTCATCAGGAAGGCATTCAAAGAATATCCCTATTGTACCCAGGGATAAAGCCTCTTCTCTCAGTCTCTCATAAAGTGATCCGCCAACACCCGATGTTGGTCTTCCGGGAGTAACGGCCAGATAATCAAGGTAACATAATTTCAGGTCCGACATGTACATCAGGATGGCAAAACCCCTTATGTTTCCTTTATAATCGTCAGCAATCAAGAGGGATGTCTGGAATTTCTTTTCCACGGGGTTTGCCATCTGTAGAAAGATATTTTCGATTTGATTTTCAGAAACAGCAGGGAACTGCAGTTTCATGATTTCCCTGACTCTGTCAATAACCGGCCTGTTGCCATCAAGAAAGGGATTGGATATTTTTCTGATCCTGAACATTTTCTTTGTTTTTAATGTGGACAGTTTGAGCGGTGTTTATCCGGGAAAGTCATCCGTGAAGAACTTAAAAACACATCCGCGTAGATAAATTGGGGCGCAATATAGCAATAATTATCAGTTGGTGTTCAGCTGTTCTTTGCAGGTTCAGGGATAATTTTGCACCTTTGCGTCAGGAAAAACAACGGAAAATGAGAAGAGTGATTTTTCTTTTTGTGGCGGTGATATTCACTGCTGCTTCCTGCGATGTAAGCAAGACAAGCCTGTTCGGCAGCAGAAAAACCGAAAAGGAACCGGAAGGGACCTCCATCAAAGCTACGGTGCTTATGCCTGCAACTCCCATTCCCGCACCCATAAAGGAGGTTGAGGAGACGCTGGTTCCCGATGGGGATATTGAGCCTTCGCCGGGAAAATACTTCGTCATAATCGGAAGCTTCAGGGATCCTGATAATGCCAGGGAGCATCAGGCTCTGGTTGGAAAGGACGGATTTGTTTCAGAGCTTCTGAAGAATGAAGCAGGATTGTACAGGGTTTCAGTTATGGCAACCGATGACATTATTTCTGCAAGAAACGAGATCGGAAGGATACGTTCAAAATTCCCTTCATACTCCGACACCTGGCTTCTAATCAGAAAGTAACCGTTTTCACCGGCATCGTTTCAGTTAATACAGATGCAGGCAGAACGTCTGCATGCTTCTCCATCCGTGCATATCCGCCGTAAAAAAAAGAAAACAGATGACTTGCAAAAGCGGATTATTCAATATATTTCCGCTTTTAAACATTAATGTACCAGCAGGTGCATCATGACAGGAAAGAGGACAAGGCTGAGTTTCCGGGAAAGAATCTTTAAGCTGCTTTTCGTAGCAGGCGATAAATACAAATCAATGCTCAGGTGGCTTGAAGATCTCTGCCGCTTTGTTCTTGTCATATCCATATCCCTTTTCCTGATAGGTTTTCTTTTATATGTGGGCTTCATTGTCTCAGAGGAAAGCCTGACAGGAATCAGGGCTGCTTTCAGGATACTCTTCGTGCTGATTTATTTCGCGAAATACATTCCTGAATTGCTGGCGCTGCGCAGGATATTCAATGGCTCGCCGGTTTTCAGGGCGATTGTGTTCCTGCTGTGTACGGCAGTTTTCATTGCCAACTTCATAACGCCGGAAAAGCCATCTTCAATATGGACCCACTTCCATGGAACGGTTCCCATCATCATCGCCCTCTTTTTGATGACTATTTTGAGAATGTCGAAACTTCTCAGGAGGATTAGTACGGTGAAGATCCAGCCGGCAATGGTTTTTTCCATTATATTTCTGATTATAATATTCATAGGAACAGGTTTTCTGATGCTTCCGAAAGCCAATTACCAGAATGTTTCCTTCCTCGATGCCCTTTTTACATCAGTGAGCGCAGTGTGTGTTACCGGTCTGCAAGTCACTGATACGGCAACATCCTTCACAATGATGGGCCAGATTATTATCCTTATCCTTATCCAACTTGGCGGTCTGGGAATAATGACATTCACTGTTTTTTTCAGTTACATCTTCACCTCCAGCTCATCCTTCCGCGACGGTATTCTTCTGACGGAGCTTTTTTCGTCCGAGTCGATGGGAAATTTTTATAATATACTTGCCAGGATATTCCTTATTACTTTGCTCACTGAAGCTGCCGGATCGCTTCTTATATACTGGGTACTTGAACATGATGCGGCCGACAGGATTTTCTTTTCCGTCTTTCACTCGGTGTCAGCTTTCTGCAATGCCGGGTTCTCAACTCTATCCGACGGGCTGGCAACAGAGGGCATCAACCGGAACGCTTCTCTGAAAATAATAATATCCATACTTGTCATACTCGGCGGAATAGGATTCCCTGTGCTTCTTTTTGTATATCGCTATGCCAGGTATCTGTTCCAGGTTGTTTTAAGAAAGATCAGAAGGAGGCAGAAGCCCATAAGGCCGGAACAGCGTAACATTCCGGTAAGGATAGTGATTGCAACCACCGTGATTCTTATACTTGCCGGGATGGGGCTATTCCTGTTATTTGAACAAAATGGAAGCCTGAGCGGTAAAGATACCGGGATAAAACTGGTGGACGCCTTTTTTGGGAGCGTAAGCGCGAGATCGTCGGGATTCAGCAGTATGAATGTATCTCTCTGGAGCTATCCCACTGTTTTTATGATGATGATGTTGATGTGGATCGGTTCTTCTCCGGGTTCAACGGGAGGAGGTATCAAAACCACAACTTTCGCCATAGCGTTGATGTCGTCATGGAGTTATATCAGGGGAAGAGAGTACCTCAGGGTGAACAACAGGGAGATAAGCAATGATACAATCAGGAGGGTTCTGGCCATAATATTTTTCTCCCTGATATTTCTGACGGCCGGATTTCTGGGCCTGATGGTGGCGGAGCCTGGCAGGAATCCGGTTCATCTTCTTTTTGAAACAGTTGCAGCGTACAGCACAACAGGATTGAGCCTGGCCGATCCCTCAACATTTACGGCTGCCGGTAAGTTGATCATAGTTTTTATGATGTTCATAGGAAGGATAGGTCCGCTGACACTTCTTGCAGGAATATTTACCGCCCATGGAAGAAGGTATTCAAGATACCCTGAAATTGATATTGTTATAAACTGACAAAATATGAAGTACATTGTAATTGGTCTGGGCTACTTCGGATCAAATCTGGCCTCCAGGCTCACCAGTATGGGCCATGAGGTGATAGGAGTGGATAATCATCCCGAAAGACTTGATGAACTGAAAGACAGCGTCACCACGGTGATGAAGATGGATGCTACCAATGTGAATGCTGTCAGGAGCCTGCCCCTTGATGATGCAGATGCGGTAATTGTGGCTATAGGCGAGGACGTCGGTTCTTCCATACTGGCAGCATCCATACTGAAAAATCTGAAGGTGAAGCGCATAATTGGCAGGGCTATTCATCAGACTCATCAGAGCATACTGAATCAGATAGGGATAGATGAGGTGGTAATGCCGCTTGAGGATTCTGCATCTCACCTCGCGTCGATGCTTCAGATGAAGAATACCCGGAGAGTTATAGAACTCAACGAAGAGTATGCAGTGGCTGAGATCCTGGTCCCGTCCAAATATATCGGTCATGCTCCCGAAACCATAAATATCGGGGAAAGATTCCATCTAAGGCTTATTGCCGTTAAAAATCCTCCCAAAGACGGTGTTCTGACATCCTTGTTCAAAAGGGACTACAAGGTCAATATGTCGTTTGATCCGCTTGCCCCGCTTTGCGAAAAGGACATCCTTGTTGTGGCCGGCCGCATCCTTGATATAAAGAGATTCATAGAAAGTTAATACCATCAATCTGATAAGTCATGACAAATTACATCATTCTGGCCCTGTGCATTATTGTCGTTCTTGCCTACATTTTCGATATATCGGGTAAATATTCCAGGATCCCTTCGGTAATACTTCTGATATTCATGGGTATTGTGCTTCAGCTCGTTCTCAGGCACCTGCCCATCAGCATCCCGAATCTTCAGCCGGTGCTTCCCGTAATCGGAACCATCGGACTGATTTTGATAGTTCTGGAAGCAAGTCTGGATCTGAAGCTTGAGAAAAGCAAGAAAGGCATTATATTGAAATCAATTACGGCAGCATTCTTTTTGTTCCTGCTTTTCACGGCTATCCTTACGTTCATGCTGACCAAATTCTTCGGGTATTCATTCAGGGATTCAGTACTTAACGCGATGCCGCTTGGAATAATAAGCAGCGCTGTTGCCATCCCTGCCGCATCGCTTCTCAAACCCTCAGAAAAAGAGTTTGTTGTTTATGAGAGTTCGTTTTCGGATATTTTCGGTATAATATTTTTCGACTTCATATTGCTGGGAGATGGTCCCATCGGCGACAGTATTATGGCTCTCGGTTTTAAAAGTTTGATAACCATAGTGCTGGGGGTTGTTACCACACTTATACTTGCCGCCCTTCTTCACAAGATCTCCTACCATGTGAACTACGTTCTCATTATAACCTCAATTGTGCTGATTTATACTCTGGCCAAAATGTTGGTACTTCCTGCTCTTCTTCTTGTCATGATATTCGGGCTTACTCTTTCGAACAATCACCTGCTTGAACGTGATTTCCTTAAAAAGTACGTCAATTTTGAAAAATTCCGAACCGATATCAAGTCATTCAAAACCATTCTCATAGAACTCACATTTCTCGTACGATCCTTATTCTTCATAATCTTTGGTTTCTATGTGAAGGTGGAAGGTTTGCTGCAATGGGACAACTTATTGATAGCAAGTGCCATAACCCTTGGAATATTCTTGCTCAGGTACTTGTTTTTCAAGTTCATTCTCAGGATGGATCCCGTCCCGCTGGTATATTTCGGCCCCAGGGGACTGATTACCATTCTTCTTTTCATCAGTATTCCTCAGGTATCGAGAATTCCATTTTTAAATGAGGAGGTAATAACTATTGTAATACTTATGACCATTATTCTGATGACTGTCGGGAATATGGTGAGCCGAGGAGAAAAACCTGAAGCGCTGTTGATAACGGAAGATGAAAAGCCTGATCCACAGTTCATTCCGACAGATGAAAAACCGGAAGAAAGGCTTTCGGAATAATTGACTACCTTCATTGTTTTATATTCTCAGGTTCTGTTAAATAAATAACAATATGCTTAAACAGAGTAAGATGCAAAAGATTAGATTGGTAGCTTTAATATTACTGATCAGCCAGTCCCTTGTCTATTCACAGGCCGGGAAGGTAAAGCAGGTTAAGCTTACGGATTTTAAACTGCAGTCTTCGGCGGTCATAAATGCAGGAGGGGAGGAGATATCCCTTCCGGGCTACATTTCAAAGGACTACTGGTACCCTGTAAAGGTTCCTTCTACGGTTCTTTCGGCTCTGGTTGCCAACGGTGTTTACCCCGACCCGAACATGGGGCTGAACAATATGCTGATACCCGATGCATCGGATGAGTTCAACAAGCAATACGATCTCGAAAGATTCAGTTTTCTGCCCAATGATCCCAATCCATGGAAGAAACCCTACTGGTACCGAACCGAATTTCATGTGCCGGCCCTTGATAAGGGACGTCATTTTCAGTTGATATTCAAGGGTATAAATTACCGTGCAGCGGTATGGGTCAATGGTTCCCGGGTGGCTGATTCCACTGATATGGCCGGGATGTTCGCGCAATACAGCCTTGATGTAAGCAGGTTCATAAAGCCGGGAGAGTCCAATGCCCTTGCCGTAAAAATATATCCCCTTGATTATCCGGGGACGCCGGCCACTGAGCAGCTGAAGGCGTTTGATGATTTTTACCCCAATGGTGGCCCGACCGGCGACATAGGAAAGAATGTAACCATGCTCTGTTCGGTAGGGTGGGACTGGGTTCCTCCGGTGCGTGACCGCAACATGGGAATCTGGCTGCCGGTATATCTCCGGACAACGGGCGGTGTTACCATCGGAAATACTAAGATCACAACTACATTTCCGGAAGAACGGGATACATCGGTCGCGAAAATCTCACTTGGACTGACTCTTTTCAACCATACTGCTTCCAGTGAAAAGGGAAAACTTACAGTGACTATTTCTCCTGAGAATTTCAGCGGACGACCGGTTCAGTTTTCCAGGAATGTGTCAGTGAAAGCCAATTCATCCGAAACAGTGGAACTGAATCCTGATAACACCAGGGAGCTTACTTTCAGCAAACCGGCAGTATGGTGGCCCAACGGCTACGGCAAGCCGAACCTGTACAGGATAAACCTGAGCTATACCGGACAGGCGGGTGTTTTGGATGATACTACTTTCCTCTTCGGTGTAAGGACGGTTTCGTCAAAGTCGGTTGAAATAAACGGCAACTGGAGGCGCGATTTCTATGTGAACGGCAGGAGAATTCATCTTACCGGGGGAGCCTGGGTTCCCGATTTCATGCTTAACCGCGATTCGCTGAGATATGATTATGAGTTGAGGCTCTGCAGGAATGCAAACATAAATCTGGTAAGAATATGGGGAGGCGGAGTCACTCCCCGCGATGAGTTTTTTGACGCGGCCGACAGATACGGACTGCTTGTATGGTCCGATTTCTGGATTACCGGCGATACTCAGGGAGAGTTCAAGGGCTCGCCCGACTGGCCTTTCGAGACAGAAGTGTTTAAGCGGAATGTCGAAAGTACCATTCTGAGGATAAGGAATCACCCGAGCCTTCTTGTATGGACCGGAGGCAATGAAGGTCATGCCAGGAGGGAGCTTTATGATTTCATGAGAAACAGTATAATTTCGCTCGACGGCACCCGGCCTTTTATCCCGAGTTCATCGGGTTTTGCAAAGTTGCCCGATGGCTGGCCGGCCTCATGGCCCGACAATAATCCCAGCGGTGTTTACAGCGGCGGGCCTTATACCTGGCAGGATCCGGTAAGCACCTACAAGAGATCGGTGTCGGCCAGGGACTGGGTGTTCAAGGATGAAACCGGACTGCCATCCATGCAGCCTTACAATATATTGCCGAGGATAATACCCGACCTGATTTGGGACAGGACCCTGCCTTATCCTCTCAACAACACCTGGGGTTATCATGATGTGTGTACCGGTAACGGGCGCTGGGATCATTATTACCGCGACATGATAAAGCGGCACGGGGAAGCTGAAAGTATGGAGCAGTTTTGCGACAAGATGCAGCTTATGAATGCAGTCGGATACCAGGGAATCTTCGAGGCAGCCGGACATAAACTGAATGATATCGGTGGCGTTATGCTCTGGAAGCTGAATGCAGCCTTCCCGAGCCTTGTATGGCAGGTGTATGACTGGTTCCTGATGCCGAACGCCGGCTACTACTTCATGCAGAATGCATGCGAGCCGGTTCATGTTCAGCTTAACCTTCTTAATAACAAGGTGACTGTGCTTAACAGATCGTACAGGGACCTTGCAGGACTGACCGTGCAGGCTGATGTTTATTCGATTGATTCCAAAAAACTGTTTACCGGAAAGGCCGGAATTGATCTCGGCCCCACGGATGTAAAGGAATCTATTGAACTTGACAAGGTGTTGAAGGAAGCAGGTGGAATCTCTTTTGTTATCCTGAACCTGAGTGACAGGGCCGGAAACATTGTTTCACACAATACATACTGGATCTCCCCGTCAGGGGAATACAAGGCGCTTGATGATATGGCTGCCTCGGGAGTGGAAACAACAGTGCTGAAGGCAGAAGCTGAAGGAAGCGATTTTAGCTGGAAGATCCGCGTCAGGAACAATCAGGAAGGAATCGCCTTTTTCATCAGGCCCCAGGCGCTTATTGACGGAGAGGAGATACTGCCTTCATTCTGGTCGCAGTCGTATTTCACCCTTGCGCCGGGAGAGACAACCGAGCTTACGCTTAGCTGCCCGCGGGCAAAGCTTTCAGGTGCTGCGCCCGTGCTTAAAGTGTCGGGATGGAACGTGCCGGCAGTATATACGGAATTGGAAGTCAAATAATAAAGTTGCTTATCACACTGATGAGATAAGCTTCAATTATTGTAATTCAGACCCCCTTCCCTCCCGATAGCTATCGGGACTTCCCCCAAATATAGGGGGAAGGAGCCCGCTGGGGCTGGAGATTTATTTCCTGGGAAGTGAAGTCAGAAAATAGCAGAATGAACATTAACTAATTGGTTATTGAAAATATTTTGAATAGTTGAAAACATATGTCACTTGCTTTTACAAATGCCAGGATATTCACAGGTACTGAAACGATAGAAGGGAAGGTGCTGATAGTCAGAGGTAATAAAATCGATTCCATCACAGAGCCCTTTTCTATCCCCACGGAATGTGAAATAATCGACTGCGGAGGGAACTACCTGTCGGCAGGATTCATCGATCTTCAGATTGCCGGTGGCGGCGGATATCTCTTTTCCTCCGATCCGACACCTGAAGCTCTGGCTGCCATAACACGCGCCATAGTCCGTACGGGAACAACAGGTTTTCTGATCGCGATCCCGACTAATTCGATGGAAATTTACAGGCAGGTCATTAAGGTTACGGCTGAGAATCCGCATCCGGCACTTCTCGGATTGCATATAGAAGGGCCCTTCATTAATCCGCTGCGCAGAGGCGCTCATATCATGGAATATATCAGGCCTCCGGTCAAGGAGGATGTCGAAGCCATTGTCTCTCAGTCCGCGGGAGTCATCGGAATGATGACACTGGCACCGGAACTCTGCAGCCCTGAGGTCATTGAACTGTTGAATAATCACGGAATAGTGGTTGCAGCAGGTCACAGCAATGCCACCTTTAATGAAGCAGTGGAAGGATTCAGGAATGGAATAAGGACAACAACCCATTTGTACAATGCAATGTCGCCGCTTCATCACAGGAATCCCGGTCTGGCGGCAGCAGTGTTCCAGACACCCGGGGTTTTTGCAAGCATTATTGCCGATGGAATACATGTTGATTATAACATGGTCTCCATAGCCAAGAAGCTCCTGGGCGATAGGCTTTTCCTTATTTCCGATGCAGTGGAGGAAAACCGGAAGGAAGCCTATATGCATATCAGGAGGGAAGACAGATTCACCCTTCCTGACGGAACCCTTTCAGGATCGGCTCTTACCATGATGAAAGCAGTGGAGAATTGCGTAAAACATGTGTCCATACCACTTGAAGAGGCCCTGAGGATGGCAACGCTTTATCCGGCCAGGGTAATGAGAATTGCCGGCAGGGGCAGCATTGAACCCGGATACAGAGCTGATCTTGTTGTTTTTGATGATGATTTCAAAGTGCAAAAGGTCTGTATGAATGGCGCCCTTATATGAACCCGGGTATCAGAGCGCATGATAAACTGAAAATACCAGGTTGATGTCCAGGCAACTGACAATATTAATTACAGCACTCTTACTGACAGTTTTTTCGGCCTGTTCGGAAAATGATACCCGCTATACCTTCAGTCATGGTGCAATAATCAGGGGAGATACAACGGTAAAGGAGATTGCCCTTGTTTTCACGGGTGATGAATTCGGTGACGGACTTGAGTCCATCACGCGGTTGTTGGATGACGAAGATATCAGAGCATCCTTTTTTTTCACGGGGAAGTTTTACAGGAACAGGGAATTTGAACCATGGATAAGATTGCTGGCTGCAGGCGGAAATTACCTTGGCTCGCACTCCGACAATCATCTCCTGTATTGCGACTGGGTGAAAAGAGACAGTCTTCTTGTTAGCCGTGAGGAATTTCTTAATGACCTTGAAGCCTCATATGATGAATTACAGAGATATGGTATCAGTAAGGAAGAGGCGCCTTATTTCCTTCCTCCGTATGAGTGGTATAATGATACCATTGCCTCATGGACCGGGGAATATGGGCTTCAGCTTATAAATTTCACGCCCGGTACAAGGAGCAATGCCGATTACACGCATCCGGAGATGGGTTCTGCTTATGTTGACAGCAGGACAATTTTGAATTCGATTCTGTCGTATGAAAGCAGTTCCGGAACCGGATTGAACGGATTTATCCTTCTTGTTCATGCCGGTACGGATCCCCGCCGGACTGACAAATTCTATCTCCTGCTTCCTGAACTCGTGAAAGAGCTTAAAGTCAGAGGTTATCGCTTTGTAAGTATTGACAGACTTCTTAAGGAAGCAATTACAAAGATCAGCAGTTGACGGAACTATCCTCAGATTATTCAGCCTGGTGTATTACAGTTTGCGGCAATGGTATTTCAATACCTTCCCTGTCGAATGCTATCTTGAGTCTTTTTCTTAGTTCTCCTGTTATTTCCCACTGCTTAAGCGGTTTGGTGTCGCCAAGGATTTTAATGACAATACCATGGTCGGCAAAATTCTGCACCCTGAGGAATTTAGGGGGAGTGATAATGGAATCCTTGAAGTTCGGGTCTTCAGCAAGTTCCCTGCCTGTCCTGTCGACCACATCGATAAGATGTTCGAGATTGGTGCTGTAGTCAACGCAGACTTCAAGATTAACCCTGGCAAAGTCTTTCGAGAGATTTGAGACCAGGACAATGGATCCGTGATTAATATGATGAACAGTGCCGTCCAAATCCCGTAAAGTGGTCTTTCTGAGGGTTATGTCCTGAACAGTGCCTTCAGTGCCGTCTATTTTAACCACATCACCTATCCTGTATTGTTTTTCGAGAATCATGAACAGGCCGGTTATGACATCCTTTATCAGGTATTGTCCGCCGAAACCGACTGCAACCCCTACAATTCCGGCACCTGCAAGAATAGGTCCTATTTTCATACCGAATTCCTGCAGTATCATCAATATTGCCAGGACTATGAGGACTACCCTGAGGGCGCCCCTGAAAATATGGATAAGGGTATCCTCCCGCTTCTTTTCTGCTTCGATCGACGTATCTTCATCTCTTACCACCGCGATCCTTACAGTCCTGACTATTATTCTTCCCAGTATTCTGTTAAGCAGGTATGCCAGCACCCCGATAAACACTATTCTTAGCCCATGATGAAGAAGCCAGGGAACCAGATTATCAATCCATTCGGTAAAACTCTCGTGCATTTTCAATAGTCGATTACAATGTTAAATAAAAGTTTTGCAAGATAGTAAAAAATGGCCGCGTACCGCAACTAGTTACCAGCCCGGAGTGAAGTTCAGGCCGAACTGGATATTTTTAAATCCTCCGTTCTGAAAAGGTACAGCAACATAAGGTTCAAGGATGAGATAACCCATCACGTTAACCCTTACGGAAGCTCCGGTGCTTATTATTGGCGAGCTTTCATTCTTCTTTTCCGGCATTTCCTGAATGTTACTCAGATTCAAGGTTTCAGGCTTCAGATTAAATGACACCTTTGTTCCTTCACTCCATGCCAGTCCTGCATCGACAAACAGGTTAATGTCGGCGAGGAAGAATTTCGATTTGATAAGAGCCAGCCTTTCGGGACCCGAGAATGGGAACCGTAGTTCGGCATTTCCTACCACTATCCTTGTTCCCGAGAGCCACGATATGTCGAACCTGTTATCTTCGGCTGCAGAGCGGTCGTATCTTATATCTTCATAACCTCTTATAATCCATGGATATCCCAGGTAAAATGGCATTATAACCCCGTCTTTTGCATCTTTCCCGAACATGCCGTAGTTGTAGAACCTCAGGGCAAAGGTGGCAGGCCGGGCATAAAAGTATTTCCTGTAATCGGCCAGGGTTGTAAATATGTTTGCCGCTCCAAAGTATTTTTCAAGCTGGAGCCTTGCCCTGTGGCCCTGCATGGGCGCTGTCATGCCGAAATAGGAATTGTCTTCCACGTACGCGAGTGATATCTGCTGGAAGTTATCTCCCTTCGGGGCTTTCAACTTCTCTTTATTTCCGCCGATGGGAATCTGATCCAGGGTATAATAATAATTGTATCTGTCGAACCTGTAATAGTACCACGATGATGAAGCCTGTGATTCAAACCTTCTGGTCTGCGAAAGGGGATATGAAGCGAACAATGAAATATTATCCGCGAACATCCTGATGAAGTTGACCATGAAATTGTAGACCGGGAGTTGACTGTCTTTATACGGGATGGTATCCAGGACCAGGTTCATCCCTCCCATAAGGTATGGTATGTGGGAGACAGCTCCGCCCCATTTTACCTTGCTCTTCTGGTTGATGAACGCGACCTGTCCTCCGAAATCATATATTTCTCCGTTAAGGTTAAGGGAGGTGAAGAGCTGATTATTTCCTACCATGTCGCTGAAGATCGCGTTGACACTTCCGGCCATCCCGTTCCTGTAGATCCCGGTTGATACGCCTACGCTTGCGCTGTTGGAAATGTAATCGAGCTTGAAGCGCGATTTGTAGGGTATAATTTTCATCGAATCGACTTCCAGTTTAGGCATTTCCGCTCTGTTGAAAAGCCCTTTGTCCACTATGTTCGCGGCGGCATGCTTCAGTGGAGGAAGAGTGGCCGCGCTCATGTCGGTAAAGTTACGGTCGACCTCGATCCTGTCAAACTGACTTTCTTCGGCTGTCCATATCTCGTAATAAGTTTTTCTGTAGTAGTTGTAGGCGATCAGCTTACCTCCCGACGGAACGCTGATGGCAGGCGAATAGGCTGTTATCCCGCTGATGCCTCTGGCATAATCAGTGAGACGGTATACCCGTTCGCTTTCCAGTTCGTATTTGTATAGATTTCTGAAACCGTCAGCATCTGAGAGGAAGAAAATCCCTTTCCCGTCGGGCGAGAAACAGGGATTCAGGTTGAAAGCATCGCCGAACAGGTCGATTACTTCGGTGGTTTTCTTCTCCAGGTCGTAAATCGCGATGTCGAAGCTGAACTTCTTTTTTCCGGGGACATCATTTATCCGTTCCTGTGAGTATACGATGTATCTCCCGTCGGGCGACCATGCAGGATGAATGTTGGATGCAAAATCGCCGGTCAGCCGCTCTGCTTCGAATGTATTCAGGTCGAACAGGTAGAGATCGCTAATCCCGTCCACCTGTCCGGTTACGACTATCTTCCTGCCATCGGGCGACCATGCAGGGTTCGAGAAGGACTGAACTCCCGGTATCCGGTATTCCCTTGTTATTTTTGACCGTGCCACGTCGAGAATCGCGAGTTTGTTTACCCCCTTGCTGAAAACGACAAATGCAAACTTTTTGTCGTCGGGCGACCATGTTCCTGCCGATTCAATGAAATTGAAATCATCTATTTCATTATCCCTTACCACACTCGAAAGTTTCTTTATAATCTTTCCGGTTCTCGCATCGGCAAGGAAGAGATCGAGGGTGAAAAGATCCTTTTCGGAGAAAAAAGCAAGGTATTTTCCGTCGGAGCTTATTGAAGGAGAGATGTTTGTTTCACCTGCATTTGCTTTTGAAACTACCATCCTTCCGACAGGACTGTCGCTTTTCCCCTCAAGGTATTTTTTATAGTGTTCCTCGGAGGCAAGTCTCCATAAAGCTGAGATTGTACTTTCCTCGTAGCCGAGAACTTTTTTTACAGCTTCATTGACTCCCAGCTCGGCAGTTTTTTTCAAAAGGGGCATTATTATCGTATCCCCCCAGGTCTTTCCCGCCATTGCCCAGAAAGACTGACCCCAGCGGTAGGGGAAATATCTGGAATCGGTCGATAGTTGTTTGAGTGTAGGGAAGTCATTGCTCAGGATGGCATCCCTCATCCATATTGAGGTATTGGGGTCGACACTTCCAATGGAAAGATATTCCGCCATGCCTTCAATCATCCAGAGAGGGACATTGTTGATCGATAGCTTCCTCATCGTGTCGGGGTTGAGAAAAAGGTTGTACTGAAAGGCATGAACAAGCTCGTGTCCCAGCGTGTGATCGGTCTGTGCAAGTGATGAAGCAACAGGCATAATAACCCTGTTTTTCAGGCTTTCCGTAACTCCTCCGGTCCCGGTGCCAATAAGGCTGCTTATGGTGTTTGTCTGCTGGAAATCGGCATGGGTGGTGTAGAATATGAGAGGGTTCCTTGTTAGGAAGGTATCCCTGAATATAGTCTGATGCATGCTGTACCAGTTTTCGCTCCAACATGAGATTGACTTCAGCAGCGAATCATTCTTCATGTAATGGTAGAGTTCAAAGTTTGGGGTTTGAACGACATCGAATTCAAATTTCCGGTAGCTGGGTTTATTTCTTCCAAAGTACTGAGCTTCTGCAACAACACCCGGAATAATAATCCAAAGCAGGAGCAGCATTACCGGACGAAGGAAATTGCTGCCCTTCGGACTTGTTTTTTCAGGTGATGAATTCATAGCAAATATTTTTAATTCTGCCTTAACACTTTGTTTTCAGATACATGTCATTGTTTAGGTAATGAACAGACAAGTAAAGAGATCAAAAACTATACCATTAAACGCCAGCCCATACATGTCAGGGTCTCACATGTAAAATTAACATTGCTGATCTGAATCTGAAAATTCAGGTGGAATAATTGCTTTTAGAATATGTTATTAAGCAGTTCCGGTATAAACCAGATCTTTCTAACCTCTGCTTATCTCTTCCTTGTCTTTGTCCCAGTACATTGTCCGGCCCTCAAGGAAGGCCCTTGTTCCCATGTGCGCGGTCATTGCCTCCTGGAATGCCTCATCAATGTTACACGATGGGGTCTGGTTCTGCCGGATACATTCAAGCCATTCCCTCATGTGAAGATGAGTTGTGTCGTAGCGCTTGCCGCCGACATAGGTATAGAGCAGTCCGCGCTGGGCAAAGTAGAGTTCGGTGGCTGATGTAACTGCATCGACCTTGCTCTGGCCTGGAACATATGTGAAGAAAGGTGTGTCAGTAGGAATTACGCCCTGTTTTATCTTTTCCGCGTACCGGTCGGAATTTCGGTCGGCAGTGATCTGTAGAATATTTGATACCTCCATTGAGGCATCGTGTCCCATGAATACTTTGCCCCTGTTCCGGGAGCTTGCCAGTGTTGCACTATAGAGCATTGTCATATTCCTCGATGGCCATTCAAAGGTAGTTTGCAGAACATCGGGAACTGTCCGGCCGTCTTTGAAGAAATAGACACCTCCCGATGAAGTGGCGGAATCGGGAATCCCGACATGCATTATTTGGTTAACCGCATCATATTCGTGTGTAAGAAGATCACCGGACAATCCGGTGCTGTAATCCCACCAGCAGCGCCAGCGGAAAAATCTTTCCAGGCTGAATTTATCTCTCTCATCAGGTCCGACAAACTTTTCAAGTCCTGACGATTTCATATAGTCGAGATATTCACTGATCCTTTTCGGTTCGCCCTCGAACTGTTTCCAGTCGATGGTCTGAGGATTTGCCCCCTCGATGATATCATACACCCAGGCGCCGTTTGGCGTGTTCCTGTTTGTACATACCTCTATCAGATTGACGTGCCCGAGCAGACCGTTCCCGATTATCTCTTCCGCTTTCTGGTAGCAGGCTGTCTGGCGGCCCTGGTGTCCCAGCTGGAATACGATACCCGATTCCCTGACAGCCTGTCGGACCAGGTAAGTCTCAGGGACGGTCCATGTCATTGGTTTTTCACAGTAAACATGTTTTCCTGCCCTGGCCGCATCGATGGTCATTGTCCCATGCCAGTGGTCAGGGGTAGCTATGATAATTGCATCAATATCGTCCGCCGCGAACATTTCCCTGTAGTTCCTATATACTTTAGGAGATGGTCCGAAACTGCCGCCCGTCCCTTCCCTGTTGATATTGGATCCGGTAATCCTGGCAGCCTCACTGTAAATGTCGAAAATATCGCAAACGCCGTTTACCACAACATTCAGGTTGTCCTGCTCGAGGAAAATGTCAAGGCGGGTATCATCGGGATTATCCTGCTTTGCCTTGATAAGGGTGTCTATATATGAAGGTTCAGCGAAACCGAGGGCTCTCATAAGTTGTTTCCCCCTTATTCCGAAGCCGATAATTCCAAGGCGGATCTGCTTACCGTCAGGGACAGGTTTGAGGAATACCGCTTCTTTGCTGCTTATCTGGAAAACGTCGGAGATATCCCTGTTGAGGAAAGCAGTTTTCCTGGCTTTAATCAGGCCGTAAGCTATAGCCCCAAGAAGAGGTACAGTGGCCAGTGTTTTAATAACATCGCGGCGGCCTGTCTTTGAGGCCTTGCCTGTCTTTTTATCGTTTTCTGAAGTCATATTTGAACTTTCTTTTTCAATTGTTAGATGACGAATTTCCTGAAACCTTCAGGCAGAACTCTGATCAGCCATCGGTCGATACCAATCACCCTTGCTGAGGGAAAGACAAAAAGAACACCCAATCCGGCAAATTCCACCAGGTTCTTGTCGATAAGAAAGTAAGTTCCCTCAAAGGGCATCATATATGTGGCTCCGATAAAGGAGGGATGCGACATCGTATAAAGTAACAGAAGTATCATGCCGCCGATGCATGCCAGACGTGTGAAACATCCTATGAACAATCCGAGCCCCACGAGCACCAGACCCCATTCATTAAGAAAATCAACGTATCTCATCAGTTCTTCATTACCTGCCATATTTATGAAAAAAGAGCTGAATGGTCCCTGCGAGTCAAGCAGATAGCTTTTGGCAGTCCAGTTTGGGTTCAATACCTTGACCATTCCCTCGAAGAGTATGTTCCATGCAATAAACAGCCGAAGTATGATCAGCCAAGTAAGTTGCGCCTTTGAATAACTGTTTTCCATATACTGTCTGGTATCGTGTGATTGAATAAAATTAACTTTTCGGATTTTTAAGGGGCTAAATTAAGACTATTTATCGGTTGATTATATCCATCTGATGAAATATTGCATGATCTATATATTTTTTTACTTTGTACACGACCTGCATGGTTAGCTGATGTATTCTTGCAGGGCTTCGTAAAGAACGACCAGGGAAGATTTCCAAGAGCATTGAACAGCGATGGTATGTCGTTCCAAATGCTTTCTGTATTCAGTAGGGAATCGATGCTGGCTGATGCGAGGGCTTTCCGAACTTTAATGAAGCATATCCACGAAATGGATGCTGCTGAACACACTGTTATAACGGTTCAGATAGAAACTGAGATGGGGCTTTTCATAACCGACCGCGATTACCGCGAAGCTGCATACAAGGTTTCCATCTGTCGTTGTCAAAGACGACGACATCCGGATATGCTTTGAAAAGCAGTACAAAAGGAATATATTTGATGGGAAAATGAGTAATTCTGACTCTTGAATAATTCTGCATTTCACCGGAATATATGAGGAGTTTCAAATGTCATAATTAATTAGAGTAGTCGCAAAATTTAATACCAATTCTTAAAATCATGAAAAAGATATCGTTGATAATTTGTGTGCTTGTTATGGCGGTGCTGATTCCCTTTGCATCGCTCGAAGCTGCTCCGAAGGCTAAAAAGAAACAGATAGGAATAGCAACCTATTCTGTCAAGGGGCTTGAATCGGATATTGAAGGTTCGCTTAAGGCATTGGCCGATTATGGTTACACGGTAATGGAGATCTCAAACTACAATGCCGGAAAAGGTACCGTGGCAGGCTACTCGCCTGCTGATTACGCGGCGCTTGCCGAGAAATACGGACTCGACATAATCTCAAGTCATGCCAGGGCAAAATTTGATGTGAAGGATATTCCCGGTACACTTGAAGCCTGGGGAAAACTGTTCGACGATCATAAGATTATGGGCTGCAAATATGTTGTATTCCCCATGAATACCTGGTCATCCGACGTTGATGCGCTCAAGGCTGAATGCAACCTGATGAACCTTATCGGGGCTGAAGCCGGCAAGAGGGGACTGAAATTCGGATATCACAACCATAGTATGGAATTCGCCATAGTACCGGGTACCAGCCTGACATTCGAGGATTTTCTTATTCAGAACACCGATCCCGACAAGGTCTTTTTCCAGATGGATGTTTACTGGATAACGGTAGGAGGGATGGATCCCGTTACTTACCTGAAGAAATACCCCGACCGCTTCAGCGTACTTCATATTAAGGATGACTACGTTATCGGAGAGAGCGGCAAGATAGATTACAAGGCCATATTCAAACAGTTTTACAAGAACGGGCACAAGGACTGGTTTGTTGAGATGGAAGCCAAGATGACCGATGAACAGAGAAAGCAGTCGATTGCCATGATGGAGATGATGAAGCAGAGGATGAGTGGTGCTCAGCAGGGACCGCCGCAGGGAGCTCCCCAGGGTCAGGCCGGACAAAGGCAGGGTCCGCCACAGGGTCAGCAGGCCGGCGCCGGTTTCGGACAGAGGCCTCAACAGTCTCAGGCTGACATGCTTAAAGAATCGCTCGAGGGCATCAGGCTCAGTGCCGAATATCTGAAAAATGCCAAATTTGTAAAATAAGCTTTATTCAGTCAGAGGTTTCTGCCTGAAGTAATTACAGTCATTTGATATAAAACGGGGAATGAATTCTGTTATTCATCCCCGTTTTTATAATCTTTTTTGTTCAGTTAAAAATAAACATACCCGTCTGTCAGTTTTCTTTATTCTTTCCTGCATCCTGTGCCCTGCGCCCCGTGCCCTCGCCCTGTGCCCTGTGCTCTGCGCCCCGTGCCCTGTTTTACCTCACCTTATGGCGTGGAGGTTATCATACCTTTAGAATAAAAATTACATTCAGACTAAAAATAAGAGTAAATACCACCATAAAAGTTGATTACAGTTTTAATATTTGCGTAAGCATATAGCAATAAGGCTTCTGCCATCTAAACCTGATATTAAAACATTGATTATGAGTGAAGAAGTTAAGAGTGTCCATAAACGTGGAAGACTGTTGATTGGGCAGGACTGGGCTTCAGTGGCCATAGGTTTCGGAATCATTGTATTAGTGGTACTGTTCGGCCAGGCCATAAGTACTCCTTCGTTCGGGGGAAGCGCAGGATGGAATAATATTGGTGCGATAACTGAAATATTCGGATCGTCCAAGCTTCTGACAGCAATCATTTCCACCCTCCTGATCTTCGGTATCTTCTCAGCCATAGGGCTTTACCTTAGCGGCGATTCATTGAAGAATTTTCTCACGGGCTTTGTTGCAGTGTGTCTGCTGGCCTTTCTGGCACAGTTTCTCTCGTCCTTTGCAGCTTTCAAAAACCTGGGTCTTGAAACTGTTTTTTTCTCTCTCCTTCTTGGCCTTTTAATAGGTAATTTGTTCAGGATTCCATCATGGTTACGGGCGGGGGTTCAGACAGAACTCTATGTGAAAATAGGTCTTGTCCTTCTTGGAGCCACTATATTGTTTAATGATATTATGAAAGCCGGTAGCTTTGGCCTGCTTCAGGCAGTGATAGTGGTTATATCGGTCTGGTATTTCACCTTCTGGATTTCACGCAGGATGAAGATCGACGATGAATATTCGACCATGCTTGCCAGTGCTGTATCCATTTGCGGGGTATCGGCGGCAATAGTTACTGCCGGGGCCATCAACGGGGATAAGAAGAAGCTTTCATTCATTATCTCTGTTGTGATGATTGTTGCAATCCCGATGATGATACTATTGCCGATAATTGCAAAATGGATGGGTCTGTCCGAGATAGTTACCGGGGCATGGCTTGGAGGAACGATCGACACCACCGGAGCCGTTGTGGTTGCCGGTACCATAGCCGGTGAAACAGGACTAAAATATGCCACCATAGTCAAGTTCTCGCAGAATGTTCTTCTGGGTCTGGCAGCATTTGCCATTTCGGTTTTCTGGGCCTACCGCGACAAATCGGCAACAAATGGAACGAAAGTATCAGTATCGATAATATGGGAACGCTTTCCGAAATTCGTTCTGGGATTTATAATGGCATCATTAATTTTTTCTTTCCTGTTGAGTCCTGAGACAGCTGAGACATCAGGCAAGGTTGTCAAGTCGTACAGCACTTTCTGGTTTAACCTGGCCTTTATCAGCATAGGCCTTGAAACCCGTTTTTCCGACCTCAGGGCAATGGACAGCAAAAAGCCTTTTTACAGCTTTCTGATAGGGCAGGGATTCAATATTATCTTTACCCTTCTGGTTTCCTACATTTTATTCCATCTTATCGGACCGCGATAGGAGCTAACCGGAAATTACAGATCTGAACCGGATTTATGGGAAAAGGTGCGATAGGGGCTGTGAATTACTGCACTCTTGACACAACATGGAAACAACCCTGTTGTTTCTCGTATGTTGCCCAGCATTTCTTTTCTTTTCTGAGCTCGTGAATTACCTCGGCAAGAGCTTCTTTCAGATACCACTTGTCGCATTCGGTTACATGATATTTCCTTATTGAGAATCGGGCGTAGGAGATGTCAAAGGCATTTCCGTTGAGGTGCGGACTATTCTCAGAGGCATTGATGTTGGTTTTTCCCAGTCCCCTGATGTTTTCTGAAGTCCTGGTCATTGAAGTGATGATAAATTTCGATCCCTTGAATCCTTCCCTGTTTATCTTGTTCCTGAATCTCCTTCCGATTTCATTAAGGAGTCTTCTGCTGTCACGGGTCAGATAGGGGTAGCTGTGCTTCATGTTTTCGATCCGGTATTTCCTTCCTCCCCTGACTTTAACAAGCTGGCCTGATATAAGCTTAAGGGCCAGATCCTTCTCGTCGGAACAGGCAGTGATTCCGCTAAGCCTGGCCTGTGCCGAATAATCAGGGATCCTGTCAGTCAGTTTTTTACTGTATATCTGCTGGTGGTTTATGCACTTCCTGCTGAAATAGTTAAGCATGAAGGCCCTGTTAGGTTGAGGTATGAAAATGAAACACAAGCTAAAAACGACAAAAAAGAATCCCCACACCTTTAACCTGTATTCTTTTTTCAAGCGTATCCTTCTCATAAAACCTTTGTTGCATAAAACGCCCTAAAGGTAGCTTCAGCAAGTTATTTCACAGATAAAAAATATTCACAGATCATTAATTGTATTAACAATCCGGGAGGAAAAAGCTGCAGTGTGCATCCGGAATTAGAAGATTCATTGCCTCAGTATCAGCAAGTCTGAGGCAATGAATCCTGAGCAGTCTGTTATATTAAGTTCGCGGACAGTGAAATGATGGTTTAAACCAGTGCTGCCACGACGTCATCCATGAGTTTCAGGGTTCCCTCCACGGGATCGCCGCCTGCCTCATACTCGACGGATATATAGCCCTTGTAGCCGGCTTTATTGAGAACATCAACACATCTTTTGATATCCACATCCGGGAATCTTGTCCAGCGTTTAGCATGTATCATTGTTGTGGCCATCGGGACAAGCACTTCGAGGCCGTGATAGAGCATGTATTCATGTTCCCAGTTGCAGAAATCGGGAGAAGCTTCGCAGAACGGACTGTTGACTTCATTCAGTATTATCCTGATGTTTATCGGATTGGCAGCTAGTCCCCAGTGATTTTCGATTGTCACTTTAACTCCGGTTTTTTCTCCGTATTCAGCCATTTCCTTGAATGACTCGATGGCTTGTTTTAGATAGGGCACTATTTCGACATTCTGGGGATATCCTCCCTGTATTACGGATGCAGGAATGATCTGTGGTCCGCCGGTATTGACTCTCATTGACTGGGCTCCTATCATTTTAGCCGCGTCGAGCCATACTTTTGCCACTCTGATGCCTTCCTTTCTCAGTTCGTCATCGAGATCTGCTATATTTCTCGGGGCATTGTTGGAAATATGAATCGCCTTTGTGCCTGTTGAGGCAATTTTGGAAGCGAGTTTTTCCAGGTAGCGTTTTGCCGAGGTGGTTGAGGGATCGAATTCTCCCACTCGTGTCTGTCCGTCTCTTTCAACCCTGGTATACATCGTTTCATCAGTTACGTCACCGAACAATGACGACCAGAAATCCATTGCAATCACACCGGGGTATGTGTCCTTTGTGAACTGGGGGAAGTCGAGAAGAGTGATCTCGCCGTATTTCTTTTTAAGCTCGGCGGTTTCCGGTCTTTCCGGTCTTCCCTGGACGGTTCTTCTTTTAAACAGCTGGTTTACCGCGTAGGAATTTGAGGCCATTTGCTTCAGTCTTTCGTTCCTGGAGCGTACCTTTTGTGTCGTTTCGGCAGCAACTGCAGATGATGGAATAATACCCATTCCGGCAATTCCAAGAACACCGGCGCCGGCGGTTTTGAGGAAGTCTCTGCGTCCGGAAGACGCGGGAACATGATCTTTACAATACTTCATAATATAAAATGGTATAAAAACGTAATTGCTTTGTTAAACAAATAACAGATATATGATTCCGACGCATAGAATCATTAACCCTGCATCGGATCAGTCATATGCTGACCTCCGGCAGAAAATACATAAAATGTATTTCAGCGATCAGATCAAAGCGTCCATCCCTTACGATATTCGTAATGGAAGTAGTTGTTGGCTTCCGGCAGGTTGGTAACCTTCATATTCTTACCGTCGTATTCCAGAGTTGTATGGGATTTCTGGGTTAGTATCGCGATGTTGGTAAGAAGCATTACCTCAGTCACTTTGGCTGCCCATGAGAAATCGTTGCTGGATTTTTTGCCGTTCATAATTGCTCCGATCCAGTCTTCATAGATATCGCCGGTTCTTTCAAGCCATGGTTCCGGTCCCTTGAAATCGGGGTCGGCAGGAACCAATGTCGGCATGGCACCGCTACCGCCCATCATAATTCCCTTGTCGCCATAGAATACTGTTCCTACCCGTCGTCCCGGTTCGAGTTTTTCGGGGCGTTCGGGCAGAAGTCCGCCGTCGCACCATTTTACTTTGACCGGAGGCATGTATCCGGTTTCCGGGCTGAATCTTTCGGGGAATTCGTATGTCACGGTCTGGGCAAGGGGAAGGTATTCGCTGTTGTAAGGTGTTGAAGTTGCCTGTATCTTCGTGGGATATTCGAGATTAAGAGCCCATAGCGGAGCATCGTAGATATGTGCTCCCATATCGCCCATGGCTCCTGTTCCATAGTCCCATAAACCACGCCAGACGAAATGGCAAATATCAGGGTTATATGGTTTTTCGGGAGCAGGTCCGAGCCAGACATCCCAGTTCAGGTTTTTGGGCACTTTAACGCCGGCGGGTCTTTTTATATCTCCCTGCGGCCAGAATCCTATCGGGCGGTCGGTAAACATATGGACTTCCCTCACATTTCCGATTACCCCTGAGCGTACCCATTCCACAACCCTTCTGGTTCCTTCGCTTGCATGACCCTGGTTCCCCATCTGGGAAACGATATCATATTCTTTCGCGAGTTCTGCAAGCTTCCTGCATTCATATACCGTCTTGGCCATAGGTTTTTCAACGAAAACATGCTTTTTCTGCCTCATGAATGCAGCAGCTATAGGAGCATGGTTATGGTCGGTGGTGGCAATAAGCACCGCATCTATTGACGGCTCCTTGTCGAGCATTTCGCGCCAGTCGGAATATACCTTCGCCCTGGGGTATCTTGCAAATACATAGCCGGCATATACTGAGTCAACATCGCAAAGGGCATAAATATTTGCCAGCTTCCTGGGTTTTCTCTGGGGTTGTCCTCCGGGGAATTGCTGGGGTACTCTTCCGGCCTGTGGCGGTCCACCCTGCTGCTGCATCTGGGCCATGCGGGCTGCACGTTCGGCTTCCATCCTGGCAAGCTCAGCCTTGCTGTATGGCTGTCCGGTTATGGTTCTCTGCGGCCTGTTAACCTGAACTTCCGGGTCACAAATGTTACTGATATCGCCTGCCCCCTGGGCACCGACACCAATACCCGCGACATTTATAAGATCGCTGGGAGCTTTCTGACCGCTTCCTGCAATAACATGTCGTGGAACTATCGTGAATGCAGCCGTTGCCGTACCGACAGTCCCAATAAACTTACGTCTTGAAAGGTTTTTGCTTTTTGAGGGTTTCATCATGAAGGGCTTTTGGTTAATAATCATCGAAAGTTATTAAAAATCCCGCAGGAATCAAGCGTATTACGCGGGTAACAATGAAAAAGTGTTTTGTAACATATTGTTTCAGGAACAGCCTTCCTGATTTTTTCTGTTAGCTTCTTCCTTAGCGTGCTTTATGCTTACATTGAGTTCGAATCCTATCAGGATGGCTATCGAGTTCAGATAGAGCCAGAGCATTACGACCAGCAGGGTTCCCAGGGAACCGTAAAACTTGTTGTAAAGCCCGAAATTATTTACATAGGCCGAAAAACCCAGCGAAGAAAGTAAGAAGAGAATTGTGGCTGTTGTGGAGCCGGCTGAGAAAAATCTGAAGTCAGTCTTTTTTGCAGGTGCAAAATAATAGAGGAAAGAAATTGCCAGGAAAAGAAGCAAAACGACAATTATCCATTCTGCAAAGATAAGCAGAGATTTAACTATGTTTCTTTCAATGATATGAAGTTCAACCAGACTGTTCAGTCCCTGTTTTCCGAAGATCACGATGAAGCCGGCAAGTGAAAACATGAAAACTATTATCAGGAGCAGGACAAGGGATATTTTGCGCTGGTTAACCCAGGATCTTGTCTGGAAACTGTGTGCAGAAACCACAAAGGCATTTATAACGGCATGTATCCCGTTGGTTGAGAACACTATTGTGGCAAACAGCATTATTATAAGAAGTCCTTCGCTTTTCCTGGTAACAATGTCAACAATCGATGATTCAAGGAATCTGTACACGTTTTCCGGCAGGATATTCTCGAAGAGCCGGATCATTTCTTCCTGGAAGTTGGGAATGGGAATGAATGGTATAAGGCTGAACAGGAAAATCGAAGCCGGAATCAATGCCAGAAGGAGGTTAAAGGCTATTGAGGAAGCTCTTGTGGCCATAACACCCTTGCGAAAGCCCTGAGCAACAAACGACAGGACCTCAGTAATGGGAATCCCGTCAAACCCGGGCAATACGATATTCTCAAGCCAGGCCTTTCTCTTAGACGTATTTCTCCCCTGGATATCCATCCCTGTGATAATTGGTAAACATCCCTGATCAGGTCAGTGCCTCTGTCTGCAAGCAGGTATTGAGATCAGATGCCGGTTTTCATCCAAAAGTAATGTTTAGATGCTGAAAAATCAATTATTAAACAATAATTGAATTTTTACATCATCTTTCTTCTCCTCATTGCTTTATAAGGGGAGATGGGGGAGGGTTTAAGAAAAACATGGAGGATTTGGGGGATTTTTATGGCAAATTCCTTATTAGTTATTGAAGTCAACGCTTAAAAATTGTCAAACAGAGTTTGTATTATTAACAGGATTCCTGAAAGATGAAGAGATGTGTAATTCCCCAGATGTTGAATTCCGATCTGTAAGGAATTTATTTTTCAGCATCTTCCTTTCCGGAGGAATAAGTTTTAGTTATGTTCGCATCTGAACAAAAAGAATCCTGATTGGCAGAAGGACTTCTCGAATACAATCTCTGGGGATTATTCCTTGCCAGTTTCCTGGCAGCGACAGTTGTTCCATTCAGTTCGGAGGCTGTGTTATCTGTTTTGATCGCAAGCGGCACCGGGATAAAGTCGGCCATTCTGGTAGCAACTGCCGGAAACTGCCTGGGAGGGATGAGCAGTTTTGCCATTGGTTATCTGGGGAAATGGGAGTGGATAGAAAAATACCTGCGGGTGAAGCGTGAATCGATTGAAAAATGGCACGACAGGCTTTATAAACGGGGAGCATTTTTTGCCTTTTTCAGCTGGGTCCCCTTTGTCGGAGATGTATTTTCAGTTGGTCTGGGACTTTTGCGGGCCAATATCCTCATCACAGCCTTGTCAATGCTTGCCGGCAGGTTTGCAAGATATCTTGTATGGGGCTGGCTGACGGGACTTGTTTTCTGAGATGCTTATTTGCCCCTGCAGCTGATATATCGGCAGCTTTTATGTGTATCTTTGGGAAACCGGCCATAAGTCTCCCGGGAGCTAATGGCTGTATGTTTATACTACTGGAATGGGAAAAAGAATAAAGCTTTGCTTCAGGGATGTTTTTTATCTTTTAACATCGGGGCTTTTGATAATAGCAGCGGTTTCATGCCGGCAGGCTCCGGCAGGTCAGTGGACTCCTGATCCCCAGGCTGACCTGAATGTGTATTTTTTCCACATAAACGACAGATGTCCGGCATGCACGGCTGTTGGGGAGAACACGGAATGGGTCCTGAATAATTATTTCAGCAACAAGCTGGAGGACGGATCATTAAAATACGAATCATTCAACATCGACACGAAGGAAAACAAGGCGGTCGCGGCAAAATACCAGATAAGCTATACAAGTCTTCTGCTGGTGCGCCGCGACGGAAGTGTAATTGATCTGACTGTTGATGCAATGAATAATGCCGGCTCAGCTCCCCTTAAATTCCGCGAAATGCTGAAGGCTGAAATCGAAAAGAACCTTGAGTGATGATGCAGCATTTGCAGCAATTGCTTGAAAGTGCCGAAGCGCCATTCTTTTATGTGCTTATACTGGGGATTTTAACAGCCGTCAGTCCATGCCAGTTCGCCAGGAACATTGCCGCCGTTGGCTATATCAGCCGTAATATCCGGGATACCCGGAAAGTATTCATAAACGGGTTGTTTTATACCCTTGGAAATGCAGCCGCTTATTTTCTGATAGCCTTCATCCTGTTTCTGGGAGCAAGTAAATTCAAGGTCTCGAAATTTCTTGTTTCAAACAGTAACATTGCAATAGGCCTTATCCTGGTCATTGTCGGTCTGTTTATGCTCGATGTTTTTAAAGTCAGCTTCAGCGGGGGAGGCAGAATCAGCCGGGTGATCGAGAAGATAAAACCGGAAGGAAAAAAACTTGATTCCACAATTCTTGGTTTCCTGTTTGCCCTGTCGTTCTGTCCATACAATGCAGCCCTGTTCTTCGGTATGCTTATCCCTCTCAGCATTAAAAGTGCCGGAGGACTGTATCTTCCTGTTGTCTATTCGCTGTCGGCCGGACTGCCGGTCGTTATAATCGCCTGGCTGATTGCCTACAGCGTTTCCGGAATAGGAGCCTTCTATAATAAGGTGAAAATGTTCCAGGTATGGTTCAACAGGATAGTTGCAGGTATATTTATTGTTGCAGGACTGTATTTCATTTACAGGTTTGTGGCCCAGCTTGTCGTTTGAACCGATGGCTGTCGATCGCCCTGATCGAACATGTGTGATCGCACTGAAGGATAATAATACCCCCAGTATTATTTCATTCCGAATATAAGCGGGAAACAAAAGACGACGAAAATAATCCATGCAAGATATACCGGCAGGTACTTTGCAACTGTACACTCCACAGTTCTGAATTCCCTGTTCCTGAAATTGATCCTGAAAAGATCGGTCATTATCATGATCAGATTTACCAGTACTAGTATGTTCGAAGCAAGTACGGCAAGTTTGTTTGGAGTGAGTCCGTATTCACCCAAACGGTAGAATATGGCCGATAATGCAACAAGATCTATGGCTATGGAGATAATTGAAAGCACGAAAAGGACGATCCTGTTGAATTTTCCCGGTTTTGCTGCCTGAGTTCCCGAAACGGAGTAAATGATTATAGCCATTACTCCAAGAAGCATTACATTGAAGATCAACAGGAAATCCCGGTTGTTGTATGGATCCTTTCCGGCAACGGCCATTGCAACCAGGAATATTATAAGGGTTAAAAGAACGAGTGGACTGAAGATGCCTGCAATAAGCGGAGCTGTTCTGTTCAGGAGTGCAGGATAGCTGTCGGTGATAAAAGCTGCAACCACGGGCGCTGATGCGGCTCCTGCAATGATGATATTCTCGGCATAGAATTCCCCTATGGACAGTCCGATGGAATCAAAAAGCCCGATGGTAATGGCAGTAAGTATACCACCTGCTATTGCAATCAGGGCATAGATGATCAGCAGGTCACCGTTATGCCTGATGAAATCCATTCTCCGCGACCGGTTTCTAAAGTCATAATCAGTGAAGGCCATACCCCAGGCAAACCACATTAGCAGGGGCAGATGTATCCAGGTCAGAATAACTGAATCGCCGGGGTTTTCGGAAGGCAGAAGGTTTATGTAAACTGCAGGCAGAAGAAATGTTACAGCGCTTATTATCAGCTTGCCCTTTTCCCTGGTCCTGTTTGCCCAAAGGGAGTACATGGCCAGACCGAGGAATACAATGATGGCAGTGTTTTTCTGGTAGAAGATCTCATCGGAGAATACAGAGGGAAATATTCCGGGAAGCTTTATCAGGAAAGCTGTTATAAGACAGATCCCGATAACAATCAGAAGCTCTTTTAGTGAAATTTTCTTCAGGATGTCAGATCCGGCATCGTAGTCGAGCCTGGCTTTCCAGAACCTCATTATGCCGGAATCATCGTCATCGTACGACAAGTCGCTGAAAGCAGTTTTAAAGGCTTTCGGATTGCTTCTGAAGAGTTTCTCAAGGATTTCAGGATTCCCGAGATTGGATCTTATCTCTTCTTTCCAGTTGCTTATTGTTTCTTTTTTCATAGCTGTATATTCCCGCCTTATGCCGGTGGTTTCCGAACGTTATCCGGCTGGTTTCTGAACGGTATTGGGGCTGGTTATGGTTGATTATATTTTCCGGATATTCTTTAGTTTGTCTGCAGGAGGATTGTTGACTTTCATAAGAGTATTTTGAAATACAAAGTAAAAAAGAAATCCTGAATTATTTGGGGAAGAATGCTATTCAGCAGAAAGAATGACAAGGGAAATATTATGCCGGGTCTGAGGGGAACAGAAAGCCTTGTAAAAAAGCTAAAAGATTAACGGCGGCTGTTGCAAAAATCGTTAAATTGGGCAGAAATCACGGTAAACGGAATCAATAAATGAAATTCTGTTTCCGGGATGAACAGGAAGACCACAATCGATAATTTCAAAAACCTACAACAATGAAAAAAATCTCAGTATCATTTATCATCCTTTTGTTTCTGACAGGATTTCATACAAATATCACCGGACAGTTTATGGATAAGCTGCCACGCGGCATTCCTGAGGCTGAAGGTGTTTCGTCAGCAGGTATAATTGATTTTCTGAATGCCATTGATACTGGCCGTCAGGAGATTCACAGTTTCATGTTCGTAAGGCATGGAAAGGTTATTGCTGAAGGATGGTGGGATCCATACGGACCTGATTACAAGCATCTTCTGTATTCGGCCAGCAAGACCTTCACCGCTACGGGAATAGGACTGGCTGTTTCGGAAAACAGGCTTAAGCTTAGCGACAAGGTGGTTTCCTTCTTTCCATACTCACTGCCCGACAGTATTGGAAATAATATGAAGGAAATGACGGTTCGCGACCTTCTTACCATGTCGGTGGGGCAGGAGACACCCGGTATGGGAGGAGGCAGCGATGATGACTGGATCACGGCTTTCATCAGGAACGAGCCTGAACATAAGCCGGGCACAGTATTCAAATACAATAACATGGCGACCTTCATGCTTTCAGCCATAGTGCAGCAGGTAACGGGCCAGACACTGTTTGATTACCTGAAGCCACGATTATTCGATCCGCTGGGAATAAAGGGAATGGACTGGGACAAGAACGGACAGGGAATTAATCTGGGTATGATAGGACTAAGGCTTTGTACCGAAGACCTTGCAAAATTCGGACAACTCCTGATACAAAACGGGAAATGGAACAAAAAGCAGCTGTTGACGGAAGCCTGGGTGAAAGAAGCTACCTCCTTCAAAATAGAAAACCATGATCCCTCGAGTAAGACTCCTAAGGAACTGAATGACTGGTCGCAGGGATATTGCTACCAGATGTGGCGGGGAAGGAATAACAGTGTCCGTCTCGACGGGATGGCAGGCCAGTTTGTAATACTGTTCCCCGACAAGGATGCTTTTGTTGTCCTGACCGCAAATGCCAGGAACACCCAGGAGGAACTGAACCTTGTTCACAACTACCTGATCCCGGCAATAAAATCGGACAAGGCACTTCCTGCGAATCCCGCTTCGTATCAAACTCAGCTTGAAAAACAATCCGGACTGAAAATAAAGCCTCCTGTATCAGAAGTACAGGGTTCAAAGTTTGCAGGTATTGTTTCAGGTAAGGAATTTGTTCTGCAGAATAATGACTATCAGATACAGTCGGTATATTTTGCCTTTAAGGAAGGGGAATGCAGTTTTGGTATAAAAAGGAACAATCAGGTTTCGGTGATCAAAGCCGGATCGGGAAACTGGAAGTTCAGCAATACAAAATCAACTTCCCTTCTGGCGCCGCCGAGAACCAGCGTTTCAAAATCGATTGATGCGGCTTATTCGGTTCTGCAGCCGGTAATTAAGGCAGGATCGGTATTTGCCTGGACTGATCCCAATACCCTGGAGATCACAACCCGCTTTGTTGAAGAAAGTCTTGGAGACCAAACCATAGTCTGCAGGTTTATTGAAATGAATGGGGTGACTTCAGTCACGATTGGTCCGAAAGCGATGCCCGGCATGGCCGGCGCAGGCGCTATGGGAAGGATGGGACCGGCTCCTGTTCAGTTGAGGGGGACCCTTGTAGACATCGATTAACCGGCGAAAAAAATCATATAGGAAAGCAGCTCTGATCAGGGCTGCTTTCCATTTTTTATATAGTATGTTTGAAATGTACTGAAATACAGACGGCTTCCTTCCCCGTAATTAGCTATTCAGCGTGACCGGTATTAATCACTGTACGACAAGCCATCACCGAATTTGAAGGCCGGGTTTTCGGAATCGAAAGGAAGATCTTCAAGCTGTTTTTTAACTGCATCCATCGATGAAGGTATTTCGAAAGTGAGTTTACCCACAGGCTTGAACTTGCCGAACACAATATCCAGGAGGGCATTATCGAGTGCATCGAAAATCATTATCACGCCTTTTGCCACATTTCTGAGATCTGCCGGAAGCACGCAGCTTGAACCGGTAGGATTGAAAGCAACAACAACCGGTTTACCTGTTCTGGCAAGAGTCTTTATGTTGGCCCATTTTTTTGCCGGGAAATCGATATTGACCTCTCTTGGGGCAAAGGGGGTCATCGCGGCGGCGGCCTGTGCGGCATTCATCTGTGGTCTGGGTGCATTAGCCTGTCCCGGTCGTGGACCTGCTCCCGGCATTCCACCTCCGAAACCCTGGAAACTCCTTTCCTCTTCAGTGGTCGTCCTGACCAGGATCAGATCGGCTTTTCCGGGATCATCAACCACCGTGGCATATCCGGCTGCAATTTCCTTATCGATCCCTTCGACATAGATCTTAATGTTTTCTGCAGCAGGGAGGACGCCTTCATTTACGAGCAGGACTATTGATTTGAGCTGTGCCTCATATCCCAGTTTCTGGTTCTTTTCACTCTGTACTATTTTTGTGGCGGCTTCGGGATCCACATAAGGATTTTCGAACAATCCCAGTATAAAATGCCACTGAAGGATACGGCCCGCTGCCTGATTTATTCTTTCTTCACTTACTCTGCCCTCATTAACCAGTTCAAGCACAAGCTGATTGTTTGTCTCGCTTCCCATTTGGTCCACACCGGCATTTATTATCATTTCCATATTGTCCTTCAGGGTGGTTTTTCCCTGCAGACTGGGTTTCAGGGGACCTCTGCCCACAACTCCCCAGTCGGTGCATATTGCTCCTTTAAATCCAAGCTGATTATAGAGTATCTCCGTTGAGACATGATAGGAGTAATTGACATTGAGGGAATCATAAAATGTACCGCTGTAATATCCCATTGCCGCGAGGGCACCTTTTTCTATTCCCTTTTTCCATGGTATCAGATGGTAATCGAAATTATTTCCCGGGTATGTCAGCCACTGACCTGTTCCGTCCTTATGAGGCCCGGCTCCCGGCCAGTGTTTGAGATGGACAAGTATCTTTTCCGGACCCACGTCTTTTCCCTGGGCGCCGTCCATAAACGCGGCAAGCATCCCGGAGGTCAGATCTGCATCTTCCGAGAAGCAGCCCATGTTCCGGCTCCATCTGGGTTCCGTCATTACATCGATCTGCGGACCGAGGATCATGTGAAGTCCGACTGCCCTGTATTCTTCCGCCACCACTTCACCGAATTTTTTCATTATAACAGTGTCATGTGCAGAGCTTATTCCAACCTGACCTTCTTTGCTGGGCCACTGAGAGAAATACTGCTTTCCGCTGACATGAGCCCCGAGGGTTGCGCCATGCCTGGGATCGGTTGAGAACATTATGGGTATTCCCAGTCTGGTTGCTTCAGCAATCTCCTGCATTTTGTTTGACCAGCTCGCGAATTCCCTGACAGGAGCTACCCCATTGTTGAGGATATTTCTGAAGTGTTTTTCCTCGATGAACGATTTTGCAGTCGCGGTTCTTCTCATCTGGCCTATTCCTCCTCCCGCGGGTCCCTGGCCACCGGGACCTATCGGTCCGGCATAGGTTTCATTACCTGCATTTGCCATCGCGGCTTTTTCCTCCTCGGTGAAATCATATTTAACCACACCATCGGCCGGAACAGCAATGTTTGGATGGAATAACAGGCCTACCTTCTCCTCTAGTGTCATCTGCCCAAGCAGGTCGGCTATTCTGCTTGAATCGGGAAGACGCCAGTCTTCATAGGGATCAAGTTCTCCGTTTTTGTTCAGGTCCTTGAACTGAAGGCCTTTTTTCTCGATGATATTCACGGATCTTGTTCCCAGAACCGGCTGAGGCTTAATGGCCTTCCTGTCAGAACAGTCTGTAAATAAACCAAAAAGCAATGTTGCTGCAAACAACAGCAAAGTGGAGCGAAGTGTTTTCATAGGATTGAATATCAGGTTATAATAATAATTGACAAATATCCGGCGTGAATTATTCCATAAAGTTACATATTCATAGCTTAAATTAAAACGATGATGGAAATTATGCCAGCGACAGGAAATTAAACCTGTAATTCAAATTCTGAAGAGTGAAAACACTCAGGATGGTTATTTTGCAACCTTCAGGCACAGCATCCTGCTTTGATCCCTGATCAGCAATTTGCCGTCAGCGAGAGCGAGGGGACCCCAGTTTTGGGTTGAGCCGCCGACCATCGAAGCTACCCGGTCATTTTCGGAACCGGTTCCGCCTTCGCCAAGTAATTCGGCAGAAGCAAGAGCTTTGAAACCGGTAGTGTCCGGCTCAATGAGGTAGAGGCTCTTTCTGCCGTCCGTGGCAAGGATCAAACCATCCGCCAGGATCATGCTGCCTTTATCAAATAAAGGCTTACGCATTGTTTTCCACAGAACCTTGCCCTGCATATTCATGCATGCCAGGCCTCCTTTGATGCTGTTTGTAGAAAACTGGGCGTAAAAGTATCCGTTATGCATTATTGGAGGCTTTGTCTGGTCACCGAATTCATTATGTCTGAAAAGTTCAGTTACCTTGTATTTGCCTTCATTCCCTTTTTCAACTTTCAACATAAGGGTTCCAAGCTCATAGCCGGCAATGACAAGCACCCTGTTCTCACCGGCATCAAATGCTGACGGGACCGGAATATGGCATTCCCAGTCTGTAAACTCCCATAGGATTTCTCCTGAAAGCGGCTTAATGCCGACAACTTTCCCCATGAATTCAGGTACAAATTCTTCCGCGGCTCCCTGAGGTGGTCCCTGCGGAGTCTGACCGGTTCTTTGGGGAGGCGGTCCCTGAGGTGGTCTCTGAGGCGATCCCTGAGGTGGTCCCTGAGGCGATCCCGAAGGCCCTTCTCTCTCAAATCTCTGGCGCATCCTGTCAAAGGGATTTTCAGATGCGGTTACCATAACAACATGGTCTTCGCCGCTAATTTTTACAATCGACGGACTGACATAACCTGCAGCTCCGAGTGAAGGAGTTTTCCACGCGATATCACCTGTAAGCTTATTGTAGGCAACCACACCGGCTTCAGGAGCCTGGGATGCAATAATTAGCAGATCCCCATAGATCAATGGATTCTGGGCGATTGCCCATGTTGGGAGCCTCCCGCCTCCGAAATCAGTCCAGACATTTTTGTGCCATACCGGCTGATGGCTTTTAACATCAAAACAATAAAGATCCCCATTCTGACCACATGAATAGACCAGATTGCCATCAATGGCCGGTACACTTCGTGATCCGGGAAATTGTACTGTTCCGGGAGCATCGTAGGTATATTTCCATAATTCCTTACCGTTTGAAAAATCAAAACACCTGAAGATATCCTTGCCATCCTGTTCATTTCTGTCGAGCAGATAAACTTTTCCGTCTTTAATTACCGGTCCGCCGAAGCCAATTCCGACATTGGCTGTCCAGATAACCTCCGGCCCGTTTTCCGGCCACGAACGAAGTATTCCTTTCTGGGCAGATGTACTGTTCCTGTCCGGCCCCAGATACTGAGGCCATTCACTTGCATCGTCGGATGACTGGCTGCAACTGAATGCAATAGCGGTCAATAGTAAAATAAGCGGAATAAAACCTGTTCTCATTTTCATTGCTGCTTCCTTATATAAATGTTATTACAGATATCACGGGCTATCTTTTCTATTGTATATCAGGCGTTTGTGAGCGTCCCTGACATGATGAAAGAGTGTCCCGGGCACAAATCTAATAGTCTGATTTGAGTTTATGAAATAGTTCAGACCTCAAAAAGAAAAATTGCCGGATTATCACGAAACAATTATTTAATGTATAATCCTGGAGCTTATCGAGCTGCCAGGATTATACATTTTTAATACCTGTTTTCAGGACGCAGATAACAATCATAGCCATATTAGCTTATCGATCGTACTGAGCTGCCGGAAGCAAAGGCCGACGGATTCTTCAGTTAATATTCGTTAATGGCAGCCGTTTATCGGGCGATGTAAGTAAATGACTGAACCCCGATTCAAATAGCATCTTTTTGCAGGCAGCAATATCCCTTCCTCTGTTGGTTGAGGTCTCTTCCTGCGTGTCCCTGGGATTGGCTCCTGTTTCCGCGTAGATTGTATTAGCTCCGCTTGTCAATCCGATCTGATTTGGCTCATGTACTCCTATGGTTTTTGTTGCTTCTGTTTCAAGCATTGCCAGGGCGACGACGGCTGTAACCTGTCCAAGTTTTAATTCTGTTATTTGTCCATACCTGGCAAGCGGGGAACCGGGAATATAAATCCGGTTCATTGCACCATTCTGAAAGCAGCCGCCAAATTCCCTTCCGAATAATATTTGTTCGGCAAGTTCCTCCGGGGTATGCTCCGGACCAATTGGCTCGCAGCAGTAGTACCAGTCTAATCCTGCTTCCTTCAGATTCTTAACGGAAGCGTTACGGATTTTAGGGTCAAGTGTAGTATCAACACCTTCGCGCAGTCGTGCCAGATGATAAGCTCCCGCTACTCCTTCGGCTTTTAATTCTCTTGCCTGGGAAAGGTCAAAATCTCCAATATTCACACATAGCTTCGTTTCAGCCGGTATTTTGTTTCGCAGCATCCGGACAATCCGGATCAATTTGTCATAATCATAATTATGCATCGTCATCAGAAAGAGTGCATACAATTCGTTCGATTCAGTGAAATTCAAGGCAGTAGCTAAAATGTCTTCATCAGTCATATTGCTCGTCCCGAAACTCGTATGACCTTCCCCAAATGAACAGAACTTGCAGCTTGCAGGACAAGGAGCGATCTCGATGCCTATCTGTGCGAATACCAGGCAGTTATTTCCATACCTCAACCTCATCAATGAATCAGCTGTGGCCCTGATTAATGATGCCTCCGGGCTTATTTCATGAAAGCTGAGCATATGAATGCAGTCTTCTTTACCTGGTGCATGCCCTTCCTTTGCTCTGTCAAGGATACCCAATACTTTTTTGTCAATTTTCATCATAATATAATTTTGATTTTAAAAGTGTTATGTCTGCCCCATTCAGGCAGGGGGGCCACATAACTGGAGACTAATAAATATGTGTTTGTACAATAGAAACATGTGTATTTCATCTGTTTTATCCGTTGCTCTTCTCTGCCGACATTGTCGCGCAGCAGTTCAGCCGGCTTTTTGCTTTAGCGTGAATAATTGAATGTCAGAGGACCAGGCTTGTATTTGCAGCTAAAGTCCTTCGGTAGCGTTATTTCACCAAGGAACTCTTCAATGGTTTCAGCAGCTTTTGCAATTTCAGGAATATTCAGGCAATAGACATTCTTGGATTCACTTAGCTGTTCTTCAATCAGCCCCGCTTCCCTGAGCTCCTTAATATGCTGATTTACAGTTGTCCTTTTTATAGGAAACATTTCCGAGATATCACCTGAAAGGCAATTTCTTGAACGCGCAAGGTAAAGCAGGATCTGTAAGCGGGCAGGATGGGACAAGACCTTGAACAGTCTGGCCTTCCTTTGAAGGTTTTCATCGAAAAGTTTTGTTTTTGCCGCAACCATTTTGTACAATTTTTTCTGACGTAATTATACGTCAATTTAGTTGAAAAAAAAAGCCCCGGGGGAAAGTAAAGCGCTTACACTATAATTTCAATGAACCTTGAGCAAAAGTATGGGTTTTTATTCTGACCGGTATTACAAGAAGAATAAAAAAGAAAAATTCGTGTTAAAAACGAAAGCGAATCAATTACGGCAGAAAACTTCCGGAGCTTCCGTGCATTTTCCGTGTTCCCGATAGCTATCGGGACTGTGTTCTCCGTGTCTTACGTGTTCCCCGTGGTTAAAATAGTATTTTGATATTGTCAGAAGTCAGAACTTTTGAAACTCTGCTGAGATAAGCATAGCAGGCAGGGGAATGTTAATCGTACCATTAAAATCAAAATTATATTATGATGAATTATAATTAATTTAGCCACATCTATTGAAAGAGAATGAAAAAGCTTATTAAAATACTTGGTACAGGATGTGCCAAATGCAACACTCTGGCAGCGATTACCGCGGAAGTTATCAGGGAAAACGGATTGGATGCCGAACTTCAAAAGATTGGCGATATTGAAGAGATACTTAAATATCAGGTGTTTGCAACCCCGGCTCTTGTGATTGATGAAAAAGTTGTCAGTATTGGGAGAGTGCCGTCAAAACCAGAGATCCTGGCTTTTATTGAAGGCTAAGATAAAAAACCGGAATCAGACCTTTAAAATAAAATTATATACGGATGAAACCACTACCTGCAGGAATACTTTTATACTTACTGGTTTTCACTTCATCAATGGCCCTGGAGCCGCGCATTGACAGACACTCCCTGGTAACGAGGCATAATATTGAATGGAATGACATCATGGGGCAGATTCCACTGGGCAACGGAGAGTTCTGCTTCAATGCTGACGGTACCGGACTGCAGACCTTCGGAGGAAATACCATGTCACACTGGGCATGGCATTCCTTTCCTCTTCCTGAAGGAGTTACACCGGACCAGATCCCTTCCACGGGAACTTTCCAGAAAGGACCTGTCAGGGGGCCTGATGTCTTTCCTGAAGGCAGTTCGGAAATCAGGTCATGGATGTTCGACAACCCTCATATTTTCAATCTTGGAAGGATAAGGTTGACGAAAGCCGGAGGAATAGAACTTAAACCGGAAGAAGTAGAGATACTTGAGAGGAAGATGGATTTATGGTCAGGGATACATACCTCCATGTTTACTATAAACAATCAGGCCGTTAGGGTTACAACCTGTGTTCACCCTGACATTGACATGGTCACTTTCAGGATTGAATCGGATCTTCTTAGCAGAGGAGAACTGGAAATTTCAGTGGATTTTCCATATCCTGATATTCAGCGCGGCAGTTCCTGGAGCGGTGATTTCAACAGAGGAAACTCTCACAGGACTGTTATCCTCCGATCGTCAGGTGGCTCCAGACAGGCTGATTTCCATCGTCAGATCGATTCTGTTGACTACTATGTTTCGATAAGATACAGCCGGGGTGGAAAGCCTGCTATGCCGGCTGATGACCGCTCCCACTCATTCACAATACGTTGCGAGGGTTCCTCAACGCTTGAGCTTGAATGTGTTTTTTCAGCACAGCCTTTTGCCGGCAGGATTGATAATTCAAGGACAACCATGAAAAAATGCGCGCGTCATTGGCAGGCTTTCTGGAAAAATGGTGGAGCAATCGATCTTTCAGGCAGTAAAGATCCACGCTGGAAGGAACTTGAGAGGCGTATTGTACTCTCACAGTATCTTCTTGCCGCGCAGTCGGCGGGAAGTTATCCATCTTCGGAAGCCGGTCTTATGGAGGTCGATCCGTGGCGTGGCCAGTTCCACATGGAGATGACATGGTGGCATCTTGCACATTATGGTTTGTGGGACAGATGGTCAATGGCAGAGGAAGCCCTCGATTGTTACAGGAAATTCATTCCATCGGCAACTGCCTTGTCGCAACAGCTTGGCTACAAAGGATTGAAATGGGGCAAAAGCGTAGGACCTCAAGGACGCAGTGCTCCATGGTTGGGCAACCAGGTGCTGTTGTGGAAACAACCTCACCCGATTTTCTTTGCAGAACTTGAATACCGGCTTTATCCAAAACCGGAAACTCTGGAAAAATGGAGTCGGATCATTGAAGGAACAGCCCTTCATATGGCTGATTACGCAGTGCTTGATTCGAAAACCGGCATATACCATCTCGATCCGGTCATGCCGCCCAGCGAACAGGGGATAACCAGGGATGCCGTTTTTGATCTTGCTTACTGGAGATGGGGATTGACTCAGGCTCAGACATGGAGAAAAAGGATGGGCAGGGAGCCTGAACCATTATGGGATAAAGTCAGCGATAATCTGGCGCCGCTTCCTGTCGACAGTGGGGTTTATGTTCATTCAGCGGAATGGAATGACACATATATAAATCGTGCATGGGAACATCCCGACCCGGTCGGCGTTTTCGGGATGCTTCCGGCCATTGAGGGAGTTGACCGTGAAACGGCACACCGGACGCTGCTGAAAGTTTGGCAGACCTGGGACTGGAAACGTTGCTGGGGATGGGATTTTCCATGGTTTGCCATGGCGGCTGCCAGACACGGCGAGCCGGATCTTGCAATAGAGGCACTGCTTCTTGATGCTGGGACAAAAAACCATTATGATGAACGGGGAGTATGCACAGGAGGGCCCTGTCCCTATCTTCCGGGTAACGGGGGACTTCTCTACGCTGTTGCCATGATGGCAGCAGGCTGGGACGGGGCGCCTGACAGACATGCTCCCGGATTTCCCGGCGATGGGACATGGACTGTACGGTGGGAAGGGCTTAAACCGGCCCTGTGATTGTTCATTAAATCCGCGATTGTGAAAACCGCATTCCGGTAAGAGTTTTTAAACATAGTTTTCTCCGGAAGCTTTTCAAAGAGCTTTGAAGGAGGAGAGTACGGTTGCGTCATCTACTGATTTATGAAGCCCGTTCTGGTTTTTATTTAACTTTTTTTATCAGAATAACATCAGGAAAACGGCATGTAATTTGAAAAGAGATTTTGCGCTTTATTCATTTTTTCACATATTGCCTGCGATGATATTCACTTTAAACAAAACATATTGATGGAGAAAAGAAAACTTTCGATGTTCAGATACATTTTTATTGTTGTCCTGCTATCAGCTTCTTTCGCTGAACTGCAAGCGCAGGACTGGCCTCAGTGGCGTGGCCCGAACCGTGACGGCATCTCGAAGGAGACTGGACTTAACCTCGACTGGACGGCTAAGAAACCGAAGCTTTTATGGACATTCAGGGATGCAGGGGCAGGATATTCTGCGCCTGTTATTGTTGGCACGACCCTATACAGTCAGGGTGCTGCCGGCAGTAAGGATTATGCCTTTGCGCTTGATACCAGGACCGGGAAGCTGATATGGAAGCAGGATCTCGGTCCCATGTTTGTTATGGATCGCGGCAACGGGCCGAGAGGATCGGTCAGCGTCGACGGCGACAAACTTTATCTTGTACGTGGAGGAGGCCAGATACACTGTCTTTCTGCCGCCGACGGAAAGATGATATGGCAGAAGGATTTCCGGAAAGATTTCGGGGGAAACATTATGTCAGGCACTGACTGGGGATTCAGTGAATCACCCCTGGTTGACGGCAACCTTGTTATCTGCACCCCCGGAGGCAGCCAGGGCTCAATCGCCGCACTAGATAAGAATACCGGCAGGGTTGTATGGCGTTCGAAAGGACTGACAGCCCTTGGAGGTTATTCTTCAGCCATTGTTGCCGAAATAGGTGGGGTGAGACAATATATTCAGCTTACCCGTCAGGGCGTTGCCGGAGTCGCGGCGAGTGATGGGAAAGTACTGTGGACAGCCAATGTAGCCGGTAATAACACTGCAGCCATTCCCACTCCCGTTTGCCGGGACAACATTGTTTATGTCACATCCGGATACAACGCCGGCTGTGCTGCACTACGCATCACGAAAAAGGGAGATGCCTTCAATGTTGAAAATCTATATGTTAACAAGAACATGATCAACCATCACGGGGGAGTTGTTCTTGTTGGCGATCATGTTTACGGATATTCCGACGGACCGGGGTGGACTTGCCAGAACCTTATGACTGGCGAGGCAGTATGGCGCCACAGGGTTTCCGAGCCCGGTAAGGGAGCAGTTCTAAGTGCAGGCGGCCGCCTCCTCTGTCTCGACGAGAGAACGGGTTCGCTTACCGTTGCACTGGCTTCACCCGACGGCTGGAAGGAGTTCGGCAGGCTTGATTTCCCGGAAAGGTCAAAAGTTCCTTCACAGGACAAAAGAGTCTGGACACATCCGGTTATTTCCAACGGCAAGCTCTATCTGAGGGATCATGACCTGCTGTTTTGTTTTGAACTGAAATAGTTAGTGTACCGCGTACCGCCTTTTGCAACATGTGGGTTGCATAGGATCGGATTAACTATCAATTCCCGGACGAGAAAACGTATGAGCCGGATTTCACCCGGAAAACAGCATAGTTGTCTTCAAATCCTGTCAGGCTTATATATTTATTATTCTTTTTGATGGTACTTCCGTTTTCCAGTACGTTGTTCGGAGATATGGCAGGTACATAAACCGTTGCAGTGCTGCCAACCGGAATATTCACCTTCATTACAAAAATGTTTCCTTTCTTTTCCCACCGAATTCCGGCGGTTCCGTAAGGGGTGAGATTTGAATAGTGAGCGTATTCCAGATCGCCGGCAGGCTGAGGACGGAAAATGATATTCCGGTAACCGGGATTATCAGGATCGCTGTCCATTCCTGCCAGTTTCCGGTAGAACCAGACAATTCCGCCGCCAAACATCGGGTGGTTTCTCGAATTGTTGCCATCCCACTGTTCCCATGTTGTTGTTGCTCCCTGCTCAATCCACCAGCCGTATGAGGGCTGTGTTCTTTTATTCATTGCCTCATATGCCAGTTCCTGAAGGCCATAATCGGCCAGAACCTCAAAAAAGAACTGGGTTCCAAAGATACCTGTGTCAAGATGCCCCTTATTAGCGGAAATATCTTTTTTAAGAGCCTCGATCACTCCTTTCTCCTGATCGGCGGGGACACCCATCAGCAGGGCGAATATATTGCCTCCGTTCGGGCCGTAGCTTCCTTTTTCACTATCATAGAACTTCTTAAAAAAAGCCTGTCTGGTTCGCTCTGCAAGTTCAGCGAATTCATTTGCCTCAGAGGTAATGCCCAGCACTTTTGCAGTTGAAGAGCTAAAGTCAGCACAGCGCCAGAGGAAAAAAGTGTGGACCATCATATCGGGAGGCAATTCACCGGGGGGGCACCAATCGCCCAGGTTGAACCATTTAAGAGGTTTTCCGTCGAGGCCTGTCCTCTGCGAATACATTATGCCATCCTTGCCGGTCCATGTCAGCATATACCTCACATATCCCTTCATGGCATTGTAGGTATATTTAAGTATGCTGGTATCGCCGTAATGCAGGTAATATTGCCATGGCATAATATTGACAGCTGCTCCCCAGGCAACCCCGCCTCCGCAGGAGGGCTGCCACGGGGCTCCGTTTGGAATATATCCGGTTTCTTTGATCTGTGCTCCGACGATATCCTGTATCCATTTGGTATAAAAAGCTTTCGCGTCGAAATTATGCATTACGGTAACACATGCAACCTGTCCGTCGCCCGTGTATGCTGATCTTTCCCTGTGCGGGCAGTCGCTTGCTATTCCGCCATGCATATTGTCAGTCTGGCTTCTCCACCATATTCTATTTATAGTGTTGAAAAGCGGGTTTGATGTTTCAAATTCGCTGGTAGTTTCCACATCCGTATAAACAACCTCAGCAGTTATCTGGTCAGCGCTCAGGTTTCTTTCCGGCCAGTTGCTTACGACAACCTGTCTGAAAACAAACCAGGTAAAACGTGCGGCATATGATTCATCTCCTCCTCCTTTCATGGTGTAGCTGTTATCTCCCGAAGCAGATTCGCAGATGTAATCAAATTCAATTACCCTGCCGGCTTCGCCTTTGACACCTGAGATCCGCACCCAGCCAGAGATTTCCTGGCCAAAATCAACATAGTATTTCCCATCGTGATTCTTGAAAATTGTGACCGGTTTCAGGCGCTCCATGACTTTGTCGGTGGGCGACATATGGGCTTTCATAATACTTTCCGGTTTTTTTCTGCATACCGCGTTATTCCACGCTGAATCATCGAAACCCGGAGCATCCCAGCCTGGTTGTTCCAGACGGGCATCGTAGTGTTCTCCCTGGTAGATGAGGTCCATGACTATGGGGCTCTTTGAAACTTTCCAGCTCTCATCGGTAACAATAACATCCTCGGTTCCATCAGTATATGTTATGTAAACCTGGCCTATGAACCGTGGAGTTCCGTAGGATTCCGTCCATCTGTTGGGTGCGTTGTAAAACCCGTTTCCCACTATGGCGCCAAGAACATTTTCTCCCTTTTCAAGAAGACCTGTAATATCATATGAAAGGTACATTACCCTGTATTCACTGAAATCGTCGGGGAGAGGTATAGAACCTTTTTCCAGACCCGGTCTCTTCCCGTAATTTGTTTGGTTTGGAACCAGGACATCATCGCTTACCTTTTTCCCGTTCACATGGAACTCGAAATATCCCAGTCCGGTAACATAAGCCCTTGCTTCCTTAATTTCCTTGTTTATATTGATCTGTTTTCTGAGCAAGGGAGCAGGTGGCGGCACTTCCTTAAGAGTCATCTGCCTGTTTTCATCCATCACGGGATCGGGGGTGGGTTCTTCGCCCTGCCATGGGGCTCCTATCCATTCTGCTTTCCACTCTCCGGGATCAAGCAGCCCCATGCACCAGAAAGCCGGTTCACTCCAATCCGATACTATTCCCCTGTTGTCCCATGTTCTGACCTGCCACCAGCAGTTTTGTCTGGATGTTAATGTTTTGCCGTTGTAAATAACATTTACAGACTGGCTGGAATTTACCTTTCCGCTGTTCCATAGATCAGCCTGCCCGTTCAGCAGTTTTTCACTTGTTCCTGCCACTCTTATTTCCCAGGCAGTCTGAACCTGTCCTCTTTCGCCTTCCCCTGCAACATTGACCCATGAAAGCCGCGGTTTAACTATGTCGACTACCTGGGGATTGTTGAGATTCTCGCATCTTAACCTGGTCGGGAAGATTACAGCTTCAGCCCGGAATGGAAGCCAAAGCAGCAAAAGAAGTATGGAGAGAATAATTCTGTTCATAAATACCTATTTTTATAGTGTTAATGCCAATGCTTTGTCAGTCAACAGATAGTAATATTTAAAATCAAGCTGTTTTTAATGATGTCTTAAAGATATTAAAAAACTATAGTTTCCGGCCAGGGTAAGATTCAATGGTCGCTCCGGAGTTCATCTGCATAAAAATCAAGGGAATCAGTTGTCCTGCCGCAACGTTTCTCAAGTACTTACAGTACGGATGTAAATGAATAGTTTCCTGAGCCAAGTTCGAAGACAGCTTTGCCGTTCTCATACCTGAGAAAGGTCACACCTTTTGCCTTCTTTGTCTTTCTGCCGCTTTCCCTGATTTCTTTTACAGAGGAGGCAGGCAGATATAGCTTTGCAGTCGTATTTGCCGGGACTACTGCCCTGTAGCTCAGTATTTCACCATCAGTCTTCCATTCGCTTTCTATTTTTCCGTACATGGATTCATAATATGCCTCCACGCTTGTCATCTCTCCGGTCGGATCAGGTTCGGGCTGCAGTATAAACTTTCTGAAACCCGGTTCATCCCGCTGTATTCCTGCTGAATAGGCCATCATCCACTGGCCGACGGCTCCAAAAGAATAATGGTTGAATGAGTTCATGCTGTTGTTGCCGCCAAAGCCATTTTCCACAGTGTAGGAATTAAGTCTTTCCCAGATACTGGTTGCACCCTGCTCAACTGGGTACAGCCATGATGGATATGAAGTTTGCTGCAACAGCCTGTAAGCAATTTCAGAATGTCCGTTGTCGGAAAGGGCCTTGCTGATCCATGCGGTTCCTATGAAACCAGTCATAAGGGAATAAGGCGGACGAACCTCTCCTCCGTCATCCTTGTTTTCACGGGAGCATGCTTCAGCCAGAAACCTTACAGCATAGGGTTTATTTTCATCATTGAATGCCCCCAGCGCCAGTCCGACAGCATATGATGACTGTGTATCGGCCAGTTTCATCTCAGGTGTTCCGCCCGCAGCCCTGGCACCGAATCCTCCTCCGGTAAGTCCCATGGTCCGGTGATCGGTGTTGACGAATTTCCTGTTGAAGAACTCCTTTCTTTCATTGTACATCTCACGCCATTTTTTCGTATCGGCTGTCTTACCCAGCACTTCAGAAACCTTTGTTATTATTTCAAGGTTGAATACGTGATAGGCGGCTACCAGTATGGCTGAACCGGTCTGGTTGTTCTGTGGCCCCAGCCAGTCGCCAAGAATTGCCTCAGAGGTCAGGCCGGTTTCCTTGTTGATGGTTGTGGCAAGGTAATCCATGTATTTTGCCATGGCATCATAGTGTTCTCTGAGGAGGCCGACATCACCGTACTGAAGATAAGTTTCCCAGGGGAGTGTTATACCTGCGCTGCCCCACAACAAGCCTCCGAAACCACCTCCGACGGGAGCCACATCGCCGAACCTTCCTCTTTCGTTCTGAGTGTCTCTCATGGCAAGCATATGCCTCCTGAAGAACTGGTCGGAATTAGCCAGGTATGTTGCAGTGCGCGAGTATACGTTTACATCGCCCGACCAGCCCATTCTTTCATTCCTCTGGGGGCAGTCGGTAGGTATCGATAGGAAATTCCCGTATTGCGACCACACTATATTCTGCCAGAAACGGTTCACTTTCTCGTTCGAGGTCTTGTAGCCGGCTGTCAGATCATGAATTGAGCTTATGACATTGCCTTTTACATTTTCAGGAAGCGGAGCTTCATTCAGTCCTGTGATTTCCAGGTAGCGATATCCGTGGAAGGTGAAGCGCGGAGCTATCCTGTTGTCTCCTGGTTTGAGGATGTAAATGTCCTGAACATGGGCTGCCCTCAGATTTTCGAGCATCAGCATCCCGGTATTGCCTTCGTATTCTTCAAGATCGGGGTACAGAACCTCGGCAAAACGAAGCCTGACCATCTCACCGCCTTTAGCGTTTTTCACTGTTATATCAGGAACACCAACCATGTTCTGTCCCATATCATAAACAAAAACACCGGGGCGTACTTCATTGATGCTCTGTGCGGTTAGAGTTTTGATGATTCGGGCATTTTCACCTATCTGGCCTATAAGGGAGAGTTTGTCGTAATTCAATGATCCTCCTCCGCCCATTCCCGTGATGGTTCCCAGAAAAGCTGTTCCTTCGAGAGGAACCCTGACGGATTTCTTCCAGAGGCTGTCATCAAAGCCGGCCGTGTTCCATCCTTTGATATCATCTTCCCTCCGAGCATCATAAACCTCGCCCTGGAAGAAGCTTCCGTATATTACAGGGCCCTTGTTGAAGTAACTCCATTCCCTGTCGTTGGTGGTCACAATCTCTTCAGTGCCGTCGTTGTAGGTGATTACAAGTTTGGCGAGTAGCGACTGCCTGTCGCCGAAATAATTCCAGTTTCCTCCGGTGAAGGTATAGTTACCGCTCCACCAGCCCTCGCCCAGCATTGCTCCCATGGCATTCCTTCGGCCCGGCTGTATCATATCAGTAACATCATAGGTCTGGTACATGTGGCTTATGTTGTACTGTGTCAGACCGGGATTAAAATAATCATCACCGACTCTTTTCCCGTTCAGATAGATCTCATAGATACCCCTGGCAGTTACATAGAGCCTTGCCCTCGCGATTTTATCCTGTTTTGCCGAAAATTCGGTACGCAAAAGAGGCATTGAGTTCCGGCTGGGATCTGCAACGATCAGGAGTCCTGAGTTACCGCCGTTAAGCCGGTATTCTCCTGATACGACTGAAAAACCGTGTGAGGTGTTTATGTTTCCGGAGAAAATTCCGGAATACGTTTCAGTTGAAAGATCTTCTTTGAAAAGGATGTTGGAAGGTTTACGGTAATTTAGAACGCTAAGCTCCGTGAATGATGCCTTTTGTCCGGCATCCAGGGAAAATCCTATATCGGCCAGCATTGGGAAGGCAATATAATCTCCGCCGTTTCCTGAAGGATTCAGATTTATCCCGCCTCCGCCGAAAGGTCTGTCCTGTTGTTCGCCTCCACCGGCAGAAAGCCTGGTTCCGTTAACAAAGACGGTAAAGCTCCCGAACACGCTTTCGAGCTTGACCTGGTGCGGCTGGTATTTGTTTGTCTCATTGACGGATGTCAAGGGTATGTTGAGGATAAGCATAGGCTTGCCGGGGTTATCGGACGGATGATATCCGATCCTGTAGATGTTCAGTTTTGCCAGCCCGTTTTCAGTTCCGTCAAGGCCCGAAATATCCAGCTCCAGTTTTATATAATGGCCGTTTTTGGGGCTGGATATTCCGAATATGTTCATATTCTTGTCGAGAAGCCTGTTATCATTTGCGCCCAGAATAAAAGATGCTCTTTTGCTTGCGCTGCCTTCATCAAGCCGGATCTTATAGCCGACTGTGAACACTGACAGATAGTGCGAGTAAAGTACAAGATCCTCATCTCCGCCACCAATCCATTGAGCGTCGCTCCAGGCGCTGATTTCAGGATTCATCAGTCCTGTTTCAAACCACGATTCCCCGGTGATGCCATGGCCGGCATGATCCCAGACAGTCAGCTTCCAGTTATACCTGGTTCTTGCTTTCAGGGGAGTTCCGGAGTATTCTATTCCGATTGAAACGCTGCCTTCGTTTTTCCCGCTGTCCCAGCTCACCTTTCCCTCCTGATCGCTAACGACGATCTGCCAGGCAGACTGGTAAACCCCGCGCTGTCCATCTTCGGCCACCATCTGCCAGCTGAACCTGGGCTTCTCCACATCGATCCCGATCGGGTTGGCAGTATATTCCACCTTCAGACCTGCAAGAGAGCTCGCGTTAATGGGCGATTCCGGCATGCTGAAAAAGATCAGGAGTGCCAGAATGGTTTTGATAACAGTTGATGATTTTCTTCTCTTCATTTTTTGCCTGTATTTTACTGACGCTTCGAGAGGACTTCCTTTTCATAAGCCTGTATCTCGGCTATGTAATCCTCGGCTACCGCGACATTGTTTTTCAGGCAGTAATAATTATACACCGCGCCAAGAGGCTTTGTTTTCATTATTTCCATCATTGCCAGCCGCTCGAAGTAATTGTTGTTCTCCTCGTATTTTTTAAGAATTGCCAGCGGTTCAAGCAGGGCATTCAGGAATGCTAGTTGGGCGGCTCTTGTGCCGACAACATAGGCACCGATGCGGTTAAGACTTGCATCGAAATAGTCGAGCCCGACATTGACGCGGTCGAGAGCATTGCACCGGACTATCTCCTGAGCTATATACTGTATTTCGTCATTATAGATTACAACATGGTCGCTGTCCCATCTGACACCACGTGTCATATGAAGCATCAGTTCGTCAACATAAAGCAAAAGCGATGAGATTTTATCGGCAACCTGTTCGGTCGGGTGGAAATGACCGTTATCGAGGGTGATCAGTTTATTGTTCTTTATACCATATCCGATGTAGAATTCTGACGAACCGACTACCATTGCTTCCGAACCCAAACCGAAAAGCTTGCATTCTATCGAATCCTTAAGATATTCTTTCGGGTATTCAATGCTGAATATTTCATCCAGTGATTTCATCAGCAGTTCGCGGTATGTGTACCTGTCAACAGGGATGTCTTTTGAACCGTCGGGAACCCATATATTATTTACACAGGGAGTTCCGAGCTGTTTCCCCATTTCGGCGCCAATCTTGCGGCACCTCTTGTTATGCTCAACCCAGAATTTCCTTGTTTTTTCATTTTTGCTTGAGATGGTAAAACCGTCTTCTGCAAGCGGATGTGAAAAGCAGGTCGGATTAAAATCAAGACCTATTCCAAGTTTAAGGGCCCAGTCGATCCATCCCTGGAAATGTTCCACATCAATCTGGTCGCGGTCAACCTTCTTACCCTTGAAGTCTCCATAGATGGCATGCAGGGAGAGACGCTGCTTTCCGGGAAGAAGGCTCATCACCTTTTCAATGTCAGACTTGAGCTGATCAATCGTCCTTGCCTTTCCGGGGTAATTTCCCGTTGTCTGCAAACCGCCACCGAGAGCGGCATCCGGATTTTCAAATCCGGCTACATCGTCAGTCTGCCAGCAATGAAGGCTTATGTTTATTTTGTCAAGTTTCTCCAGAGCTGCATCAGTATCGACACCTAGTTTTGCATACTCTTCCCTGGCATCTTCATATGCCCTGAGGATTTTTTCGTTTTTCATATATCTATGTGTTTTATGTATTTATTATCAGAGTTTTATAACAAAGGTTGAAAGTACCAGGACTACCAGTCCGATCACCAGGACGGTTATTGTTTTCCGCCCGGCTCCTTTCCATTCTTTCAGGAGGATGCCCCATATATTGCTGAAAGTAATATTCATTGACATGAGGATGCTCCATGAGAATGCCATCATTGCAGCAGGCAGTTTGCTCTCGCCCATTCCCATGAAAAAGAACTGCATATACCAGAGTGTTCCGCCTAACATGGCAAAAAATATGTTATTGAACAAAACCGATCCTGAAACCGACAGATAATCCTTGTAGGACTTGTTTTTTACATTAAGGAAAACACAGTAAATCAGGTTTGTAAAGAAACCGCCGAGGGTGACAAACATTATAACGGGGTTCTTCGCGAAAAGTGCATTGGTGCCGTTGGCAAGAGCAGCCTGCCGTATCGGTTCACCGGCTGTCAGCCCAAAATTGAAGCAGGCACTCATTACACCCGAAAGGATGGCTATAAGGATTCCTTTTTTAAGCGCAAAATCCTTAACGGCTGCCTTTTTATCCTCTTCAGACATATTTTTGCTTTTCAGGCTTCCCGCGTAACCGATTATCGAAATACCCACGATACTTACCGTAACGCCGATAAGGATCAGAATCCCGGCCCTGCTCGCGAACAGATTATTCCCGCTTATGATTGGCGGCAGAATAGTTCCTATCGCGGCGCAGAGACCGAGGGCTATCGACTGTCCCAATGCAACTCCCAGGTAGCGCATCGTTAGGCCGAAGGTAAGTCCTCCGACACCCCATAGGGCGCCGTAGAATACCGCCATCCATTTCGATGATGAAGGAGCCTCGCTGATTATTGTGCCGAGTGTTCCTGAAGGCACTGTAAGCCATGCAAACAATATGGGCACGATGATCCATGAAAAAATGCCCTGGACGAGCCAGTAGGATTCCCACGACCATCCCTTTATCTTTTTAATTGGAACATAGAAACTTGCGGCGCAGATACTGCCGATGCTCATTAACAAAATACTCATTATAGGATCCATGAAGCTTAGGTTTTACAGTTTATAACGGACTATGGAATATCCAAACTTAATAAACCAAAGGCTTCCGGTCAATTAACATTCTGGCATAATTTTTACATAAAATGGAAATAGGGGTAAACTACGGATTTACATAAAACAGGAGAAATCTTGTAATCTTATGGATTATAATAGTTTTCCTTAAGAATTTTTTTATAATTTGGCCACTAGCCTCAGAAGGGCAAGGGTAATTAATTAAATGTACCTTTATATAATTTGTTGAGAGAAATACTTAATCCGGCATAGTCATGGAGAATAATTTCAAATACCTTACTCATAATTCTGAGGACAAAAAATGGGGCTTGTACCTTATGGTTGCCGGATCGGCAAGGATTGAGCCCGATACCTCTTATCCGCCGAAAGGGCATCCCACCGGCTATAATTTTGAATGGAAGAACGGCAGGGCGCTTCAGGAGTACCAGCTAAACTATATTACTGAAGGAGAAGGTATAATGGAAACCAGGAAGGCCAGGTACAATATCAGGGCAGGTTCCATTATTCTTTTGCATCCCAACCTGTGGCACCGCTACAAACCTGTAAGGGACAAAGGCTGGTTCGAGCATTATATCGGCTTCAGGGGCGAGATGGCCGAGAGACTCATTCAATCGTCAGATATTCTTCGGGATATGAATGTGCTCAATATTGGATTTCATGAGAATATTCTTCGCAGCTTCAATGATATTATTGTTGAGACAAGGAACGAACGGCCCGGATATCACCAGGTTTGTTCCGGTCTGGTTATGCACATTCTCGGACAGATAATTTCTCTTGAGAAGAACAAGAACTTTATGTACACCGCGGTTGAGAGTGATATCCAGAAAGCGTGCCTGATAATAAGGCAAAGCATTCATAAGAATATCATTGTGGAAAAAATAGCCAAAGATTTGAATGTTGATTACTCGCAATTCAGGAAAGCCTTCAAGAAGTACACGGGTTTGTCGCCGATGCAGTATCATATGTCGCTCAGGATGAAACAGGCCTCATATCTTTTAACCAACTCCGATCTTTCGATCAAGGAGATTGCCTCCCGGCTGGGCTTCTGTTCCCAGTATTATTTCACAAAACTCTTCAAGGAAAAAATGAAGAAGACCCCCAGCAGGTACAGGGAAAGCAGTGGACTACGCTAAACACCAACCCCCAAACTTTTAATTTTTCCAGTGATTAACCCAGTAATAGGCAAAGAACAACAAAGGTAAGTGTTCCAAGAATTGCCACCCACAGACCCTTCGACCTTTTCCTTGTCATATAGAATATCATGATAAAGCCTGTAAGTGAGATTACTATCAGTATTGCAGCAATAATATCTATTGCAGTGTTCCAGCCGCTTCCGGTGTAGCTGCCCTTGTGAAGGTCGTTCATTGCAGCAATGATACCGGCTGATGTTGCTACCAGCTCGTATGATCCGCTTGTCCGGTCAATCATCCCGTAGGCAGTAAAGCCCGGGCCGTCGAATGCCAGCGAGCATTCGGATTCAGAGACCCTGAACTCGGTCAGCCTGCCCCTTATATTGTGTTCTTTCTTTAAGTGATCCACGATAGCGGATTTTTCCGCGAGGGAGGTATCGGTACCTGCAATCCATGACAGATCGACATTCCCTTCAAGCATTTCCACCTTCTGCCTGTTTTCAGTCCATGAGGGATGGTTCAGTGTTATGCCTGTCAGTGCAAAGAAAAGCAACGCGGCGAAGCTGAACATCGACAGGTAAAGATGAATCCACCGGATCCAGCCACAAAAAGATTTCTTTCCCATCATCTTGATGAAGTAATTTCAGGACTTAGCTTTACATATTCAATAAAAGCCGAAGCAATTTCAATGCCTCCTTCAAGCTCGATGCGCTTCGGATCTTCGTTTAGTTCTATCTCCCTGTTGATCAGCTGGTATGTTCCTCTTTCGCGGACTGCCTCAATATAAACCGTATATTTTCCCGGTTCAACCGTATTGCCGCTGTCGTCCTTCATATCCCACTTGATTGTATATTTTCCTGCAGAACGGGTAGCGCCGCTTACGGCATCAGTGAAAACCGGTTTCTGTAATTTCTCGAAATGTTTTGCATACCAGCGTTTTAAATCCGGGAGCCAGCGGTTGTTGTTATACCACAGTGCCAGGGTCCGTACGGGTTCTGATTTTTCGTTTTCCACCCATACAGCAACAAATGGTCTCAACGACCTGCCTTCAAAGCGCGACAGTTCTAACTCAATGTTAAGTTCAAAATCCCGGACAGGATTGGTAGATTCTATCTGCGACCTGCTGAGTTCAGTTCGCGTGTCGCGGGTGTTCAGCATGCCGTAAGAAGTACCCGGTAACAGTATTGCCGCGAGAATTATTGAATATAGAATCTTCATAATCTGTTTTTTAAATATCAAAACATTCTTTTACCCGGTTCAGTTTCTGAAAAGTAAAATAAGTGACAGAATTCCTGACCTAAGCTTTCTATACTGACATCTGAACTCTCGTAAATATTCCCGGCTATGAAATGTCAGAGTTCAGGATAAGGATTTCTGCCTGTAGGTTCAAGTCCTGAGAAATGATGTTCAGACTTTGTTTTAACCTTTTTTAAATATCATATAAAGTTTCAAAGAAACTACAATTCTTATATTTGCAGCCGCAATAGCATAATGCGGAATAAAAGGAAGCCAATGAATGTCTTTAACCTCAGGAAACAGTTTTTAAGGATTAAAAGACCTTAAACCGTATAATAGTAAGCAGATGAATATTTTTGCACAGTTGTTTAAAAGTTAAATGAAATTAAATAGAAGCGAACGGAAGAGGGGCATTTTACGGAAATTATTTAATCATCAGATATACAGTCAGCGCTGAAGATACTGAAGAATTGTCGGAAAGAGGGGTCAATTGTTATATATCCTGACCGGGCTCATGGATTTCTTCAGGAGGGAAGACATTAAAATCATAATAAAGATATTGTTGAATGAAGAGAACTCTTAACCTGTTAGCAATCTCACTTTTGATGGTGTGCAATAATCTTGTAGCCCAGGAGGCTGTATCGGTGACACGTATGACGGGTCAGGTGAAATTTGACGGCATACCTGATGAACCACTTTGGGATATGCTCAGCAAATTCGAACTGACGATGCACAGGCCGACTTTTGGATTGCAGCCTACGGAAGATAGTGACGTCAGGATGGGTTATGATGATGAGTTTCTCTGGATAGGAGCAAAGCTTTACATGAGGGATGCCTCGTTGATATTCTCACCGTCCAGGAAAAGGGATGAAATGCTTCAGAGATATGATGGTTTTGGCATTTTGCTTGACACCTATGATGACAATGTAAATGGTCTTGCCTTTTATACCAATCCTTCAGGTTTGCGGACTGATTATACCATCTCTAATGATGCACAGATGTCGGGCGGTCCTGGCTTTGGATCAGCCATGAACCTGAGCTGGAACACATTCTGGGATGTTAAAACAAGCGTTGATGATAAGGGATGGTATGTTGAAATGAGGATACCCTTTTCCAGTCTTAAGTTCAAGCCATCAGGTGACGTTGTAACCATGGGGCTGATTATAGTTAGAACCATAAGTGCCAATAATGAAACCAACACCCATCCTGCAGTTGATCCAAAGTATGGTTTTATGGCAACCAACAAGCCTTCCATTGCTGCCGATATTACATTCAGCGGGCTTCGGCCAACAAAACCTGTTTACATATCGCCTTATGTCATTGGTGGTTTCTCTCAGGACTGGATAATGAATGAAGAGGAAAGCGGATACGTGAAGAATGATCCTTATCCCGAATACTCAGCTAATGCCGGTTTGGATGTAAAATATAACATCAACAGCAATCTTACACTGGATCTGACTGCAAACACTGATTTTGCCCAGGTTGAGGCCGATGACCAGAGAGTGAATCTTACAAGATACTCGCTCTTTTTTCCCGAGAAGAGAATGTTTTTCCAGGAGCGCTCAAGTATTTTTGATTTTTCACTTGGCGGCCGGGCTGATAACCTTTTCTACAGCAGGAATATAGGCATTGCCGGGCAAGATCAGATAAGGATACTCGGCGGCGGCAGGATTACAGGAAGAGTAGGTAACTGGGATCTGGGTCTGATGGACATGCAAACCGCCAAACATGAGTCAACACCCGGAGAAAATTTTGGAGTGCTAAGGATGAGGAGGCAGGTGATAAACGAGAACAGTTACGTGGGTGGGATTTTTACTTCCCGGATAGCTATGAATGGTGCCAACAACCTGGCGTATGGCCTTGATGGTATCTTCAGACTGTTCGGGGATGACTACCTGAATGTAAAATGGTCACAGACCTATGACAGTGAGCTTGATAACACTCTTGGATCGCTCGATCCTTCATTCTTCCTCATTAACTGGCAAAGACGATCGGAGAAAGGATTTTCATATAATGTTGGATATTTTTACTCCGGGCAGGAATTCACTCCCGGAATCGGATTCGTAAGGATGGAAGCTGTCCAGGGTGTCAATACAAATCTGCGGTATGGTTGGTTCCCGGGGGAAAACTCAAAACTTTTCGATTATGGGATAGGTGTAAGTTTTGATCGCTTCAACAGATTGGAAGACGGTGAGCTTGAGTCGATGAGTGTTTCTCCTGAAATAGAATTAAGTACGAAAAAAGGCTTCAGGGGGAGTATTGTTGGTGAATATAGTGAAGAAGGGGTAAGGTTCCCTTTCAACCTCTCCGATGACATTGCAATCGCCCCCGGATTATATTCATTCTATGGTATCCGGAGCAGGATCAATACTCCACAAAACAAAATGATTTCGTTTTGGATCAACCTGAACGCGGGACAGTTTTATGACGGAAACCGTAAAGGAACTCAGATAAATGCTAATTTCAACATCTCATCAAGTTTCAGACTGGGCGTGGAATATGAATTCAATGCTCTCAGGTTCCCTGAAAGGTCAGGGGCAAATTCACTCGACATACATTCGATAAATATGAAGGCATTGTGCATGCTCAGCACAAAACTGTCGATCTCGGGTCTCGTTCAGTATTTAAACACCGAAGATGAGCTGATCACTAATTTCAGGCTAAGGTACAATCCACGCGAGGGAAATGATTTCTATATTGTTTACAACGACTTCAGGGGAATCAACCGCCTGAATTCAATTCCGGAAATACCCTCCTTCTTTGGAAAAACAGTGATGGTCAAGTATACACATACTTTTATCCTTTAATGATCACGTACATATAACGCCGGTTACTGTTCCCTCAGTTACATCAATGATATCATATTGTGTGGGGCTAGCGGCTAGCGGCATGCGGCGAGCGGTTCGGGGTTCAAGGTTCAAAGCAGTTCGAGGTTCCGGGTTCGGGGCAGAGCTTCAGGGGCCAAACCATTATGCAAGTTTCGTTAAGTGTTCAGGGTTAAACGTTTAGGGTTAAGAGTTTAGCGTTTAGGGTTTAGCGTTTAGGGTTTAGCGTTTAGCGTTCAGCGTTCAGTGTGGTCAAATGCCTCATTGTAAGTGACTTGCAAGACCTGCAAGACTTGCACGACTTGCAAGACCAGTCCCTGTGCTCTGTGCTCTGTGCCCTGCGCCCTGTGCCCTGCGCTCTGCGCCCTGTGCCCTGCGCCCTGCGCCCTGTGCTCTGTGCCCTGCGCCCTGCGCCCTGTGCCCTGTGCCCTGCGCCCTGTGCCCAAATTGAACCAATAAGTCAAATATCTGAACCGGCAGTTCTTGATTCTGCCTTCTTTCCGGGTTAACTTGTATCAGATTTAAAAGCTGATAAAACATTATCAATATTATAAATATAAATATAAGGAGGTATAATTATGAAAAAGTTATTTGTGCTCTTAATTTCAGTAGGTTTTCTTTTTTCACTCACAGCCAGTGCTCAGTCGTCAGCATGGTACCAGACGGCTGAGGGGCAGGTCAGTTGCAAAAAGATCAACGATCAGGGAGACAGGCTTAGAGTTGTGTTTGATAACGGTGAAAAGAAGAACATTCCGGCAGCTTCGGTAAGCTCATACTTTATTGACGACAGGCTGTTTGTGAAAAAGGAGCTTTTTACAGACGGAGTAAAGCAGGAACAATTCATGGAATTCCTGAAAACCAGGGATGACATGAGTCTGTTCTTGTTTTCAGATAAAGGCAGTTACCGTTATCTTGTCTACAAGGGCGACGAGCTGTTTGTTGAAGTACTGGAAGGTAACCGTGATGAATTCATGAGGTTTTTCCACATGAATTGATAACTGAAACGGAGTAATCAGAATAATTGGAAACAAGTCTTCCCGTGGCGGTTTGAAACAATAGTGCAAGTTTTTGGGATTTCACGGCAGACTTGTTCCTTCCGGAGACCCGGGCCAAGTATAAAAAATAACCTGATTCGGATAATTACGGTGGTGATATATGGCAATTCGATATGATCTTTAATGATCTTCTTTGTCAACAGTTAGGTTAGGTTACAAAAGGCTGGCGGTCATATGATACGTCAGCCTTTTTTTCATAAATTTACCGTTCCTGATATCAGGAGACAAAATATTCAGTTATAATGCGGCGTGAAGCATTCATATTGTGTTTTTTGCTCTTTTCCCGCGTGGCCTTTCCCCAGGGTGCCGGGATCAGCTTCGATCGTATTTCAATAAGAGAAGGGCTGGCTGACCATTCCATTAATTGTATAACCCAGGATCATATCGGATTTTTGTGGATAGGAGGGGAGAGCGGACTGTACCGGTACGACGGCTATGAGTTTAAATCCTTTCAGTATAAGCCGGGAGACAAGATCACCCAGCATTTTAAGGATATCTACAGGATAAAAGAGGACAGGCAGGGCTTATTATGGATACTTTCAGAAGTTGGAATAGTGCTTTTCGATCCGGAGTTTTCATGTTCTATGCTGCTTAAACTGTATTCCAATGAGAAAAAGTCGACGGAATTCAATTACAGTCCGGATATTCACATTGACAGCGACGGAGTTGTCTGGGCCACTTACAGGAACGGACTGATAAGGATCTTACCCGACGAAGACCTGAAAAAAATCATGGAATCGGATGTTCCGTTCAAAGAGGATGATGTTTTGACAACAGAGTACTATGAACTGCCTGTTTCAAAGCCCGGAAACGACAATATGGTAACAAAGATTTTCGAGGATAGTGACCGGAATATGATAATCGGAAGCAGCTCCGGGTTGTTTTTATTTGACAAAAAGCAGGGCGATATTCATGAAATTGCGGGAGAAGAGAGTTCGGAAGGTTTAAAACATGTCAGGTCTGTTGTGCAGGATGAAGATCAGTCATACTGGATTGCGGCCGGTGATTATCTCTATAACATGGAAATGCCTGAATCGGGCCTGAATGATGATTGGAATACTGTGACGGGGATTAAGCTGTCCAGGCACAGGATAACCGGTAACCAGATACCGACATCGCTGTTTGTGGACAGTAAAAACAACATCCTTATGGGTACGATTCAGGGATTTTACCGAATCGATAAAGATTCTTCCAGTGGCAATATTATCTACAACCAGTTGGATATTAATGAGAATGATCCTGAATTCTATGGCTATGCAAAGACCATTCTGGACATTTTTGAGGACAGGTCGGGAGTAATATGGACAGCTCAGGATTATTACGGGATAACCAGGTTTTATCTAAACGGCACACGCTTCAATTCTTACCGGGATTTGATAGTCAGGTATTTTGAAAACACGGATATCAATCCTGTATACAAGGACAATAAGGGTTTTCTCTGGGTTGGCACTTACGGTGGGGGGCTGCACAGAATAAAGCTGGATGACTTAAGTGTCAGCCAGTTTGACATGCCTGAGAACAGGAACAATATAATCTGCATGCAGGAAGTTTCTCCGGGACTGTTCTGGCTGGGAACTAGCCGGGGGATAGCAGAATTCAATGTCGCGACTTCCCGGGCCGGCGATCCGTCACCACCGGCATTAGAGCCAATAAATCAGAAAGAGATTCTTATCTGGGACATGCTGAAGGATGAAAACCGTGTCTGGTTTGCTGCGCGGGACGGATTATATGTTTTTGATTCAGTTACGGGTAAGTTGAATCATTATTCCTTTGCAACAAAGGGATCCAGTACAACTCGAAGCACCCCCGTGTTATCGCTGCTAAGAATGAAAAACGGGGATATACTGGCCGCGACCGCTACAAGGGGATTATTTAAGATAAGCTATAATGATTCGGGTCCGGTGATCCTTCAGCTTGCAGATAGCAGATTTTTATCGGAAAACGGGATTAGTCTCGACCGGCGGCACAGGCTTTTCGAAGACAGCAGTGGATTGTTGTGGGTTGTCGATTATTCGGGATTGCACAGGATGGATCTTAATTCCAGGGCGGTTGTACATTACAGGCTCATCGACAGAATAAACTATCCCGATGCCTGGTCGATAGTTGAGGACAGCCGTGAAAATTTATGGATAGGGACGCACTTTGGATTGTGCTGTTTTAATAAGGTTACAGAGGAAGTTAAGATATACAACCGGGAAAACGGTTTGCCTATAATCATCCATGGATTAAATTCCGTTTTTAAGGACACTGACGGCAGGCTTTACTTCGGAGGGATAGGAGGGTTTTATGACTTTCTGCCTGAAAGCCTGATGGTAAATGAATTCAGGCCGCCTGTCGTGATAACTGATTTTCGTGTGTCCGATAAATCCCTTAATGATGACCCATCCGGAGTGTTTGCCGGCAGCACAGATATTCCGTACATGAAGACGGTAAAGCTTAAACACGATCAGAATGATATTTCAATCCGCTTCTCAGCCCTTAATTATATTCATCCTGATAACAACCGTTATTCATACAGGCTCGAAGGATATCAGGAAGAGTGGGTAGATACCGACGCGGACAGTAGAACAGCGGAGTACATGAAACTGAAACCGGGGACATATACCTTTTTGGTCAAAGGCTCCAACAGCGACGGAATATGGAATGAAGAAGTAACATCGCTTAAGATCATTATCCGTCGGCCATGGTGGTCCACCTGGCTGGCCTTATTTGGCTATCTGCTAATCATCACCACAGCAATACTGGGAATTTTCCGCTGGCGTCTTTATGTTCTGCAGAAGGAAAGGGAGGAACTTGAGAAACTTGTTGGTGTCAGGACCATGGAAATACTGGAGCATAACCGTAAAATATCAGAACAGAAAGACCAGCTGGAAAAACAAAACAGGCAGATTCAGGAGACGGAAGAGCTGAAGAACAGGTTCTTTTCAAACATATCCCATGAGTTCAGAACGCCCTTATCCCTCATTATGGGGCCTGCCGAAGAGCTGCTTGACAAATCTCAACTGAACGATAAGGAACGCCGGAAGATAGCTATGATAGCCAGGAATGGACAAAGGCTTCTCAACCTTGTGAACCAGCTTCTCGACCTGTCAAAGATAGATGGCAAGCAGATGACACTGGAACTTATTGAATCAGACGTCATAAAACACTTGAAATCCATTGCCGGATCATTCGTGTCCATGGCGGAGGCAAAAAGCATCAATTTTCAGGTTAAGCTGGACAAAAGAGAACTTGTTTCATGGTTCGATTACGATAAGATTGAGAAGATAGCAACGAATATACTGTCCAATGCATTCAAGTTTACCCCGGTGGGGGGTGAAATAGATTTCAGCGCCAGGTATATCAGGGGGGAAAGTTCCGGGATGCCTGTTACGCTTGAGTTTTCTGTGAAGGATACCGGTCCGGGTATACAGGAAAAAAGTCTTGAAAAAATATTCGACCGCTTTTACCAGGTACAGGAAACATTGGGTGCGGAAAATCAGGGTACAGGCATAGGGCTATCCCTTTCGCTGGAACTGGCGAGGCTGATGCATGGTGATATCAGTGTAAGCAGCGTTCTGAATTCGGGGAGTGTTTTTACAGTCACTGTTCCTCTGGGAAAAGATCATCTGGATAAGAATGAGTATGTTGAGATAAAGCGCCGGGATGAAATGAGAATTGTCGGAGATTCGGACATATACAGCCATGATTTTGACGTTTCAGCCGGGATGGAGGAAAAAGATGAAGAAAAAGGTAAGCCCGTAATCCTGATCGTGGATGACAACAGAGATATGCGCGGCCAGCTTTCTGAGAACCTTGAGGGTTTGTATAATGTAAGGCTGGCAGTAGACGGGATTTCCGGGCTTAAAAAAGCGCTCGACCTTATCCCCGATCTAATTGTTACCGATCTGATGATGCCAAATATGGGCGGCATGGAATTATGCAGGCTGGTAAAGGAGAATGAACTTACATGCCATGTCCCGGTTATCATGCTTACCGCGAAGGACACTTCGGAAGACAGGGTTACCGGATTGGAGACCGGAGCCGACGATTACATAGCCAAACCATTCAGGATGCAGGAATTGAAAGCAAGGGTAGCGAACCTGATAAATCAGCGCAGGCAGCTCAGGGAACGCTTCAGCAGGGAGATTATCCTTCAGCCTTCAGGAGTTACAGTCACATCAGCAGATGAAAAGTTTCTGAACAAGGCGATAGCTGTTATTGAAGAGCGGATGAAAGATGAGACATTCAGTCTGGATGAATTTCACAGGGAGATGAACCTCAGCCGGAGTACCATGTTCAGGAAACTCTCGGCCCTTACAGGTCAGTCTCCGACGGAGTTTATAAGAACGATCCGTCTTAAAAGAGCCGCGGCATTGCTGTTGCAGAATTTCGGAAATGTATCCGAGGTGTCGTATGAAGTTGGTATATATAACATATCCTGGTTTAACAGGTCGTTCAAACAGCTGTACGGTGTTTCTCCCGGGGAATATGTAAAAAAGAAAGGTCATGTGGAAAAGCCATGACCTTTCCTCGGCTCTTACTTAAATAACAGCTGTGCAAGCTCGTAAAGGCTCCGCCTCCATGTCTGGAACTCGTGCCTTGTGTTTTCCGAGACATAGGATACTGCATTGATACCTGCCTCCTTTAGTGCAGCGGCTGAATTCACTACACCTTCCGGACGTTCGAAACTGCCGCAGCTAAGGAATATAAGTTTCACCTTCGACTTGTCCTTTATTTCCTCCGGGCTGTAAACTCCGCCGCTCAAAAGGCCGTAATGGGAGAACACATCGGGACGGGCAAGGGTAATGGTTTTTGTTTCCATTCCTCCCATTGACAGACCTGCCATGGCCCTGTGAGGCTGATCGGCTAATGTACGGAAGTTCTGGTCGACATAAGGGATCAGTTCGTCGAGAAGAACAGTCTGGAAAGGTTTGATATCGAAATTCTTAAGTCCGCCCATCCTGACATCGTTCGTCATTCCGTAGGTCATTACAATAAGGAAGGGTTTGATTTTTCCCGCGGCAATCAGGTTGTCCATGATAAGGTTTGCATGTCCCTGGTTGCTCCATGCAGTTTCATCCTCGCCCCATCCGTGCTGCAGGTAAAGTACCGGGTAACGTTTCGACTGATCCTTGTCATATTCGGGCGGAGTGTAAACAAATGCCCTGCGGGAGGTATTGGTGCTTGGCGATGGGAAAAGTATCTGCTGTACCCTTCCGTGGGGAACATTTTTAAGGGCGTAAAAATCCTGATCGTGCGCGGGGATCTCAAT
>ERZ1026805.63-NODE-63-length-83752-cov-49.223078_pt1 | contig 83752 bp, 75 predicted proteins | sample MGYA00520883_ERZ1026805 | MGnify/ENA primary metagenome ERZ1026805 (study PRJEB33270, sample SAMEA104284476) | anaerobic digester metagenome | biome: Anaerobic digester microbiome; feature: mesophilic sludge digester; material: Anaerobic digester biomass | place... | reverse complement strand
AGTAACCGCCGTAGAGTGCAGCCTGCACCAGCCCTGACCTCGCCCTGGTAATGCCGAGTATATCCTGAAAATGTTTGTTCAGCACGTCCAGAAGACTGTGTGCAACACCCCACAGGAAAAAGAGGCTCGTAACAAGTATGAACGGCACAATGAATTCACGGGTCACAAGCCGCCTGGTTGGTTTCGAAAGAGTTTCGTTAGTCATTGACAGGAATTTTACCTTGCAATATTTATCATAATCCTTGAAATATACAACGTTCCGGGCAGATGGTTTTGTATCCGCAATACCTGTTTATCAGCATGTCTGACGAATCTGAAGCTTAAAACAATATATTTGCACAGGTTAGCTGACCATTGAACTTAAACATAATAAAAACATGCGAACACTCTTACTGACAGTCGCCATCTTGCTCCTGGCTGCCTTCACACGCACTGCTCCTGCACAACAGACAGATGAACAGCTTATTCTCAAGCATTTCCATTCAATCAGCAGCATAGAGATAGCCGAGTGGATGGCAGAGATCTGCTCACCGAAGTACAACGGACGTCTGGCCGGCACCCCCGAATACATTGCCTCGGCAGAGTGGATGGCCGGTAAGTTCAGAGAGTGGGGCATTAAACCCGCTGGTGATAATGGCTCTTACTTTCAGTGGTTTGACCACCCCTATACAGTGGTCAACGAGCCCGGGGAACTGAAGCTGCACATCACGCAAAAGGATGGCGTGACCATAGTAAAAAACTACAAGGCGCCGTATGACTTCTACCCTGGCATGAACTCAGGCAACGGCGAGGTGACCGCAGAGGTGGTATGGGTGGGATATGGCACCACAGCCCCCGAACTGAACTATGACGATTATAAAAACGTGGATGTCCGGGGAAAGATAGTGCTGATGAACCGCGATGTTCCCTTCAAGGATACCCGTGATCCTGAGTATGCAAAATGGGTGAAATACTGCTATCACCACTACAAGGCTGAGAATGCCGCCCGTCATGGTGCTGCTGGCATGCTTTACATCGACGGCAACAGCGCCAACCCGAACATCTCTTACATTGAAAACATGGTTGTTACGGGTATTGGCCCGGAGCCCCTCTCGGACATCTTCGCCGGCCTCGGTAAGAACAACAAGACCCTTCTTGACCAGGTTGACAAAACATTTAAACCGGCATCCTTTGCCACCGGCAAGGTTATGACGATGAGGGCGAACACCACCCGTCACCCGGAAGGCAAAACCTGCAATGTGGCAGGAATGATTGAAGGAACCGATCCCATCCTGAAAGACGAGGTGATAATCATCGGAGGGCATCTTGATGCGGTTGGCAATGGAGGCGGACTGCTGGTTGCCGGAGGGCTTGACAATGCCAGCGGGGTGATTGACATTATGGCTGCCGCCAAAGCACTGGCGGAGTCAGGGATAAAAATGAAGCGCACAGTGCTCTTCCTCCTGATTGGTGGTGAAGAGGTAGGTCTGCTGGGCAGCAAGCACTACACTAAAAACCCCGTTTTCCCCAAGGAAAAAACCGTCACATACATAAACCTTGACATGGTGGGCAACGGCACCGGACTGGCTGCAAGCGCCTCAGAATCATGCCAGGGCCTACTGGAGTACTTTAAAAATGCCAATGAAAAATACATTCACAGGCCTATGAGAACATCCATCTCGCGGGGAGTGTTTTACGGCAGGCCGCGAAGCGACGGACTGGTATTCCTTGCTGACGGTTTCAGAACCATGAACCTCTCAACCACCGATGGGGTGAAACCGGTTTACTATCACCTGCCGGGCGATGATGAAACGGCAGTAACCCCGGAAATCATGGAGGATGTGGCGAAACTCATCTATCTCTCTTTCATTGAGATGGCTAATGCCGAAACACTTAACTACTGAAGCACACACCAATGAATGGCATACAGGGTCCTCTTCATAAGTGACATCTCGCTCTCGCCGTTCACCACGTTAACCGACAGGATGCTGATCCGTGGCCTGCGTGCCAGGGGTGTTGACATAACTGTGGTTACCCAGAGGCGAGTACCCGAAACGCAAGAGCTGGAAGAGGAAGGTGTAAAGGTTGAGTATATCATTTTTGATAAAAAAATCAGCCGCTCTGTCATCACCCGGCTGCGCAGCATCATTGACAAAGAAAAAACAGAGCTGATCCATGTGACCTTCGGCAAGGCCATGACCAACGCCATTATGGCTGCCAGGGGAAGAAAAGTAAAAATCATTGGATACTACGGCTCGCTAAGCCTTCACTGGCATGACCCGTCGGCATGGCTGACATTCCTGAGCCCGCGCATCGACAGGCTCATCTGTGCCAGTGATGCGGTGGAAGCCCACGCAAAAAAACAGCTCCCGCCGTGGCGGAGGAACAGGACTGAGCGCATCTACCGCGGATATAACCCGGAATGGTTCAAGGACCTCATACCTGTTACACGAAGTGAGATCGGGGTACGTGATGATGAATTCCTGATCTGCAGCGTCGGGATATTGCGGAGAGTAAAAGGTATCAGGTATCTTACCGAAGCGGCCGGGCTGCTCCCTGAAGAGATGCCATTCAGGATCATACTGATAGGCGACGGAACCGATTCACCTGACACCCTCAGGCTCGCGGCGGAGAGCGGAGTACCTGAGCGGTTCATCCACAAGGGACACCTGAATAATCCGCCTGCATGGATGGCGGCGTGTGACCTTTATGTGCAGCCATCGCTCAGCGAAGGGCTGGGAAGAGCAATCTCAGAGGCGATGTGCCTTGGCAAGCCGGTGATAGTGACTGACGGCGGAGGGGCAAAAGAGCTTTTCGCCAGGGGCGATAACGGCTTCGTGGTGCCGGGAGGCTCGGCTGCCGAACTGGCCAAAGCCATCACCGCCTGCTGGAAAAACAGGGACTCCCTGGCCGCCACAGGGGAAAAGGCAAGGGAGACCATCATGAAGGATTTTCATCACGACGAAACCATCGCGAAAACCTATGAGTTATACCGTGAACTGCTTGGATGATAACTAATGTTGGCTGTGTTCAATATCTCGCTGCATAAGCCACAAGCTTCTACTGTAACGACAGAAGCACAATGGCAAAATCTGCCATGGATAAAATAGCCTCTTTCAGGTTAAGCCACTGAGAAGCAGGTTTTGCTCAACAAAAGTTGAATGATACTGTGAAATGGCAAAACCCTGATGCGGCAAATCGTTGATTATTAAATACTCTTGATGTTCATTCCGCCGCTTACCTCGAATATGGTACCGGTAGAGAATGCCCAGTCGCCCCGTGCAAGTGATGCCACAGCTTTTGCAACGTCTTCCGGCGTACCCCATCTTTTCTGGGGTATGAGCCCCTCGGTGATAAGCCGGTCGAATTTGTATTTGCTCCGTGTGCTAAGCTCGGTCTTTATCAGTCCTGGCCTGATCTCATAGACATTAATCCCCTCCTCGCTGAGCCTGTCGGCGAAGACAAGCGCTGCCATGCTCAGGCCTGCTTTTGAGATGCAGACATCAACCCCATGGGTGAATGAGGTATTGCCAAGGAATGATGTCACGAACATTATAGCTGGCCGGTAATCTTTGATCTTCTCCCTGAGCCATATCATTTCCCTTGCCACCCTTCTTGCCAGGAATACCGGACCACGCAGGTTGACACTGAGCACGCGGTCATAGGTCTCCTCATCGAGGTCAAGGAGGTCTTTGCGTTCAATGGGCGCTATGCCCGCATTGTTGATGAGGAGGTCGATTCTGCCATAACGGTCAAGGATGCTCAGTATGACTTCATCATGGAGGTTGGTATTAGCCACGTCGAGCCCTATGGGAAAGAATTGTGCGCCGAGCGCCTCAACCTCTTGCTGCAGGGAGAGCATACCTTCGCTGTCAGAGGTACGCGCGATGGCCGCCACGTCATAACCCTCCAAAGCCAGGGCCAGAGTGATGGCCCTGCCTATCCCCCTGCTGGCTCCTGTTATTATAGCTACCTGTCCGGGGTCCATATTTCACACTTTTAGGGTCAATTCCTTTTCCGGAGATCGAGGATGATTTCGCAATCACCTTTTATATCGGCATCGGCAATCAGGTAATTGCCCTGGTTGAATGATGCCATGATATACTTTTTCTTCTTCCCTCCGATCATCAGGTCACCTACGGTATAGTTTTCAGGAACGGGAAGAGAGAGCTGAATGTAAGCATAGCTCCCTGAAAGGTTTATGGTCAGTTGATCATGGGTATGGATGTAATCATACCTGACATAAGCCCCCGAACTCTTATAGTCAATCTTCACCTCTGCCTTCTCCACTCCTGCCGATAACCACTTGGGGCACAGGCGGACCCTCCTGAAGAGCTTGTCCTTGTCCTGTACGCCGGCCAGACCTTCCACCAGGGCATAGAGCATGGCTGAAGATCCCCATCCATCGGTCGGTTCTGCATCAGGTGAGGTGCTGGCCTCCACCGTTGAGGGCTTCCCGTCAGGGAAGTACCAGAGATAGGTTTCGCCGTTGCGTGAAATGAGATCATAATAGCGCGTCAGTATGTCAATGCCATACTGTTCAAATCCGTATTCAAGCGCAGCCCTGGCCAGTTCTCCCCCGGCAAGTGGCATGATGCCACCATTACAGTAAGCTCCTTTTGAGAACTTTTGGTCACCGAAAATCCCTGAGGGGAAAGGCGGGTCAATGGAAAACCACTCGGCAAAGGCGGTTGTGGCTTTACGCCTTTTCATGTACTCATTTATGATTGCCGTGGCTATGCGCGGTGAGGCAGCGCCCCTGTTGATAGCGGCGGGATTGCTCAGGCTGAGCTGGCTGACCTCGTCAACTCCCTCAATTGTCACCGCGGACTGCTTTACGAAATGAGTATAGAATGATCCGTTGAAACAATGGGTGTTCAGGCTCTTGCGAAGCCGCATAGCGCGGTCACGCCAGAGTGCCGAGCGAACCTTGTCGCCAAACAGGTTGTACCAGTATGACATGAAGTGGAATACCTCATAGTACCCGCTGTTGTCACCGTGGAAATATCCCCAGAAAGTGTTATCATCTATCTGGTACTGAAGCCAGTCATGGCGCCCTGCCGTGTATGCAAAACCCCATGTATCAATGGTATATGGCCTCCTGAAAAGGTATTTCTCCTTGTCGAAATAGCACTCCTCCATAACATAGGCAAGCGCTCTCTCAAATGTGGGCATCAGGTTGCGGATGAAGGCGTCATCGCCTGTTGCCTGCCATGCCAGCCATGCAGCCTTGATAAACCTGAACTCCGTGTCAGCGGCTACGGGAATCCGGACATATTTGATCCAGTTCTCCCGCTCGTAAGGCCTTTTTTCGGGAAATGCGGTAAAGTAATCAAAGATTCTGCCGTTGCGCGACTGGTTATCAGCAAAGTGTCTTACCACGCTGATCAGGTCAGCCTCGGTATAGCGCAGAGCGCGCATCATGTCAGAGTAATGCCTGATCCATATGGAACGGGCTTCAGGCGACCTGTAACCTCTTATCTTCTCACCATCAATGTTCAGTTCGAGGAGATTCTGTTCCAAAAACCTGCTTATTCTCGGAATAAGCTCATCAAATGCCGGAGTTCCAGTTCTGACATACATTACCGGGCCTTTAGGTTGGGTTAAGTGGCGTTAAAATTAACAATTAATTTCCTTGATTCGCAGGCTAAATCTCATTTTATTAAACCCCGGGCCCGGGCCTGTTTTATTTAGACCTGGATTCAGGCGCTGGTCCTGCGCGGGTTATGGTTTTGAATCCAGCTTCGGTCACAGAATCAGTTACGGCTGCGGAGCCGGCCCCGGTCACAGGATCAACCGCGGCTACTTCTCCGGAATCTTCCCCGGTCTCATTCTCCTCCTCACGTTCATAGAATGGCACCGGCTTCTGGGGTCCTTCATGACGATACCATATTGCAAGTATCACTCCGGCTCCCGCACCGAGCATATGCGATTCCCATGAAATATCCATCCCAAATCCGGGAAATATTCCCCAGACCATGCTGCCGTAGAGAAAGACAACAAGGAGTGACAGACCCATCAGCGGGATATGTCTGCGAATAATACCACTGACAAATAGAAACGCAGCCAGACCGTAAACGATGCCGCTTGCCCCGATATGCCAGGCCGGACGGCCTGTAATCCACACGGCAAGGCCGGTGAGAAGCGTGATCCACAGCAGTACCCTGAATGAGACCTGCGAGTAGAAGTAAAACAGCGCCGTGCCAAGGATAAAAAGAGGAAGGGAGTTATTGACCAGATGCCTGATTCCGGAATGAACAAACGGAGAGGTGATGATGCCGGTGAGAGAAGAGACCCTGCCGGGATAGATGCCAAGAAAATAAAACTCGTTGCCGAACAGCAGTGAGGCCCCCCTCATCAGCCACATGAAGAAGACCAGCATGAAAGGAATAAGCATGCTGAGCAGCAGGCGCTTCCTTTCGCCGGCAGATGAGTCTTTCGTCATACCGTTCAGCAGATGGTTGCACTAACGGTCACGTCCCGGATATATTATGCCTGCCTTCCGGCGCACCTCATCAAGGATGCTGGCCAGCAGGAGGCTAAAGGAGAGGGGGACGACGGGGCTTTCGGTCAGACCCCTGTCAAGACAGTTCATCACTTCGGCAGCCTCGTACTGATATCCCTGGGCGGGAGGGGTGAAAATACGGTCATCAACATCACCCTGCACCTCTATTATCAGATGCTGGTTCCGGTCACGTCCCCGGGTAAGGATGAGATTGCCCTTCTCACAGTAGAATTCTGTTGAAACACCCCCCATGTTTGTAAATGAGCAGTAAGCATCAGCCATGCGGCCATCACTGAATTTGAAGATCATGGCAGTACTCTGGTCAGCGCCGGTGGGGGCAAGGACAGAAGTAGCAACTATGTTCTCAGGCTCACCCAGATATCTCAGGATATCCATCACCGGGTAGATGCCTATGTCAAGCAGTGCACCACCGCCAAGTGCCAGATTGTAGGTGCGCAGTTCCGGATCATACGGAACAGCAAAGGCAAACTTACCCCGGATATGCAACAGCTTTCCCATCTTCCCGCTACGCAGTATCTCATCTGCCTTCAGGTACGATGGCTGGAACGGAGGCCATAATGCCTCCATCAGGAAAAGATCATTCCTCTTCGCTTCATCAGCCATTAGTGATACCTCTTCTGCCGTTATTGACATCGGCTTTTCACAGATGACATGCTTGCCGTTGCGGAGAGCCATGAGCGTATGCTCCATATGCATGGTATGCGGCGAGGAGATGTAAACCACATCAATGCCGGGATCGGCCAGCATCTCTTCATAACTCCCGAAATGTCTGCTGAACCCAAACTCACCGGCAAACTTCTCTGCCCTGCCGGCATCACGCGAACCAACAGCATAAAGATTAGCGTTGGCAAGCAGCATCAGCGCCCTCGCAAATTTGTGGGCAATGTTGCCGGTGCCCAGGATTCCCCAGTTGTACACTTTCATACTCTTGCTTTTTTCTATAAAGTTAGTCATTCATCCCCTATTTTGCCATTTGCCCGGGTGATAAGTCTGAAATCCCTTCAAAAAATATCTTAAATTTTTACTTCTATGTATTGCATAGTATTATTTTAAATTCATATATTTGCAATGCAATATTAATTTGTATTAACAGGTACCTTATAATAGAAACGATGAAAATGACTGTCAACATCAATCTCGGGGGGTACGCATTCTACCTCGACGATGACGCCTACGAGCGGCTCCGGCAGTACATAAAGAGCCTGGAAAAGGAATTTTCGGGTGAGCCGGGGGCTGCTGAGATAATGTCCGATATCGAGGGAAGGATATCGGAGCTGTTCAGGGGAAAGCTCAGCAGCTACAAGCAGGTCATTACCTTGAAGGACGTGGAGGAGGTGATGGCCATACTTGGATCTCCTGAAGATATAAGCGGGGTTGATTCTGCCGGCGAAGTGCCGCCCAGGTCACAACGCAGGATGTACCGTGATCCTGACAGGCGGATCATAGGAGGGGTATGTGCCGGAATCTCGGCATACCTCGACTGGCAATCGTATATAATGAGGATCATCTTTACGGCGCTGATATTTGCAGGTGGCTTCAGCCTGTTGCTCTATCTCATTCTGTGGATAGTGCTTCCGGAGGCAAAAACCACCGCACAGAAGCTGGAGATGCGGGGTGATCCGGTCACCATTGAAAACATAACGGATTCTGTGAGGCAGGAGTTCAACACCGTAAAGGAAAAGATGAATCTCTGACCTTCGCCGAAGGCATAAAAAGCAGACAATAAAGAACAAGCCATGAATACGGACAACATAAGAGCACAAATGCGCAAGGGGATTCTCGAGTACTGCATCCTGGCAGTGCTGTCAAGGAATTCCTGCTACGCCGTTGACATCATCAATGAGCTCAAGAAAGCCCGGGTGATAGTCGTTGAAGGAACACTCTACCCCCTGCTGACAAGGCAGAAGAACGCAGGGCTCCTCAGCTACCGCTGGCAGGAGTCGCCGCAGGGTCCACCCAGGAAATATTACGAGCTCACCGAGCTGGGACAGATTTATCTCAGGGAACTTGACAAAGTATGGGACGAGCTTGTGGAATCGGTCAACCAGATACGTGACAGGAAATAAAGGCAGCCATGAAAAAAACCCTTGACATCAACATTGCCGGGCAGCTCTTCCGTGTGGACGAGGATGCCTGGGAGGTGCTGAAACACTATCTTGACCATGTCTCTGCCAGGTTCAAATCCGAGCAGGGAGCCGATGAGACGCTCGCTGACATAGAGGCGCGCATTGCGGAGATCTTCGGAGGCGGCAAGGAGCCTCCCACTCTTGTCTCGAAGGAGATGGTCACCAATATGATCAATATTATGGGTGCGCCTGAGGACTATTATGATGACGGCCCGGCGGTAAAGTACAAGAAGCTTTATGTAAGGAAATCAATGTATGATCCCAACAGTTTCTCAGCCAGGCTGGGCAGGACACTGTCAGGATTCTTCACGGCATTCGGGAAGCTGATGTCGGCAATCATGAGGGTATTTGCAATAATTCTGGGGGCATTTTTCACCCTCTTTGGATTTCTGCTCTTCTTCACCTTTGTGATTCTGATCTTCTTCAACAATGCCCCATTCTTTGCCTCCGTGATGGAGCCGCAAATTACAAATGTTCACGGCCTTCTTAGCATAGTGCTCAACACAAACGCCATATGGCCGATACTCATTCTCGCGGCGCTGGTGACACTCTTGCCGCTGGCTGCTGTCATATGGCTGGGCATCAAGCTTATATTCAGGATCAGGGAGAGTTTCAGGGTGTTGAATATAGTGCTCTTCCTGGTATGGACTGCTTCGTTGTGTGCACTGGCAGTTATACTCAGCCTTCAGCTTTCAGTCTATTCAAACAGGGAGTCAGTGGAAAAGAGGCTGACGCTTGACCCCGCCCCGAAGACACTCTGGATAAACACGATGAAGAAGCAGGCAAACCTGAGTCATGACAGGTACGCTTCGGTGGAAGATTTCAGATTCTTCGTGGACAGGAGCAATGATATTCTTCACGCATCGCCGGAGCTGAGAATCCGCGGCAGTGATAACGGCACCGGGTACATCGCCGTGCAGAGAAGGGCCAACAGCAATTCCGACACTGAGGCTGTCAGAAATGCACGGCAGATCGAATATGACTGGAAAATGTCAGGTGACACCCTGTACCTCGACGAATACTGTACCCTTCCGCCGGGAGCAAAGTGGAACGGATCGATAGTGGATATAGACATCCGGCTTCCCGAGGGTACTGAGATCAGGTTCGTGCCGGAGGTTTCACCCGACGTTCTGAACTTTCATCTGTTTCCATGGAAAGACCAGGCATGGAAAATCGTGGATGGTTGGCCGCGCTCAATAGACGACCGGACAGATCAATAAATCTGTACCTGCGTATTTTTACCCTTCAATATCCCGGCCTTAACAACCGGGATTTTTTATGGCAAACCGCTTTTTCTTCCTTTGGCTGCCTGAAACAACCCTGATAACCGGCATCATAGCCGGACGCCATCTTCTGAATACAAGAATGGCGGCCTTCCGGAACGGTACCATGAGCCTTTTCAACATACAATCCTGCACAATTTAATACCTTTACGGGCCTAACCCGGTCATACAGCCATGAGTTCAAAACCACTGAGATTTACCGATGGTGTGGTCACAATCCGCAAGCTCAGACGCAGTGACAAATTCCGCCTGGCAGAGATAGCCAACAATGAAAAAATAGCCGCCAACCTGAGGGATTCATTCCCTTCGCCCTATACCCTGGAAGATGCCCAGAAGTTCATCTCGATGTGTCTCAGGCAGGTGCCATACGAGATATTTGCCATTGAATTTGAGGGAGAATTTGTGGGAACCATCGGCCTTCACAGGCAGAGTGACGTATACCGCAAGACGGCCGAGCTTGGCTATCTAATAGGGGAACCTTACTGGCACAAGGGAATAGCTCCCCGGGCAGTGAACCTCATCTGCGAATATGGCTTTCGCGAAATGGATATCATCAAGATATTTTCAGCGGTGTTTGCATTCAACACTGCTTCACAGCGTGTGCTGGAGAAATGCGGCTTCACCCTGGAAGCGGTGCTGAAGGCTGCCGCGATAAAGAACGGGAGAATATGCGATGAGTACCGGTATGCGCTGATACACAACAGACCTAACTAATCAGAGTCCGCACCGGAGGGTCAAAGGACCAAAGGACAGGAAGGCCGGATGGACGAAAGGCCGGAGGTCCGGAGGATTGGAGCACCGGAGGGATGGAGCACCGGAGGAACAGAAGACCAGAAGTCCGGAGAGATGGAGCACCGTAGTGCCGGAGGGCCATTTGCCTGTACCGGTTGCCTGTTTATGGCATAATTATGCCGGCGAATTCACCGATCTTCAACAAAAAACAGCCTTCCGGCTGTTCTCTGTTGACCCACCTGGACTCGAACCAGGACTCTGCGGAACCAAAATCCGTTGTGTTGCCAATTACACCATGGGTCAATCGGCGCCTGACAAGGCGCTGCAAACATAAATATTTTTCCTGATTTTCAGGTCTGCTCAGTCTCGTAAAAGATGAACGGACAGTCGATAAAAGAGTGAATTATCTGCCCCAGCTCATACTGATCATCATCACCCTTCTCATAATACCAGTCAATGGAAACCAACTCGCGGACATTCGGGTAAAGGGCAAGCCGCTTGACAATGGAATAGATCCACTTCGTTGAGGCCGTGTTTATGAAATCAAAGGCAAAAATAACCCTCGTGCGAACCTCAGTCTTCTCAACATAGGAGTCAACCCATGCCGCCAACGGCTTGTAAAAATCAGTTGAATTTTCAGATATTGACCTGCCCCTCAGCTCAATATGACCCTCGAGGAACAAAACCCGCGGGGTAACCCTGGTGGGTTCTATTTTAATTATTTCCAATTCCATTTTCTTCCGAGTCGATACCTTACAACCGCTATCGTGGAGTAACAAAAATAATAAAATAAGAGTTGCCCTGACTCTTTTCAGTTATTTTTCGCCTCATGAGAGAACAGGTTCAGCTCACCCTGCTCCCACAATGAAGGATGGTCCGCATCAAAACGTACGACAATGGCCTGCATGATGGTCCGCCTCATGAAATCCGACTTGCTACTTACCCTGTACCGCTTGCAGTAGATATTGAGCGCCTTCGCCTCCCTCTCATTAAGCCTGAGGGTAAACGTGGTGGTCCTCTTAATCTTTTCTTTGGTAAAAGATCCGCGTCTCAATCAGGAAGTCAATTTTGTGCTAAAGTAGCCCGCATGGCCATCCAGTGAGCAAATGAATAATACAACTTATCAACAATACAAAAGCAGATCAACTGCAATGAGCTGATCTGCTTTATGTTAGCTTATTAATAAAACTTACAGCCTGTTCACTGCATTAAGGTCGGCAAACGCTTCCTTAAGCCTGGCAATGAAGTTCTCCTGACCTTTGCGAAGCCATACCCTCGGATCATAATACTTCTTGTTAGGCTTGTCTTCTCCCTCAGGATTGCCTATCTGGCCCTGCATGTAATCCTTTTTGCCCTCGTAGTAATCCCTGACACCTGCCCAGAACGCCCACTGCATGTCAGTGTCAATGTTCATCTTGATGGCGCCGTACTTAATGGCCTCGGCTATCAGGTGCTTTTCTGATCCTGAGCCGCCGTGAAAGACGAAATTCACGGGATTGGGGCCGGTCTTGAATTTCTTCCGGATATAGTCCTGCGAGTTCTTCAGTATCTCGGGCCTGAGCGTTACGTTACCGGGCTTGTACACACCGTGTACGTTACCGAATGATGCAGCAATTGTAAAGTTGTGTGAAACCTTCATCAGTTCCTCATATGCATATGCCACATCCTCAGGCTGGGTGTAAAGCCTCGAGCTTTCAATGCCGGTATTGTCAACACCGTCCTCCTCGCCACCGGTGATGCCGAGTTCAATCTCAAGGGTCATCCCCATCTTGTTCATCCTCTCAAGATACCTCTTGCATGTCTCAATGTTTTCTTTCAGCGGCTCCTCCGAGAGATCAAGCATATGAGAGCTGAACAGCGGCTTGCCGTTCAACTCATAAAACTCCTCGCCTGCATCAAGCAGCGCATCAATCCAGGGCAGGAGCTTGCGGGCAGCATGGTCAGTATGCAGTATTACGGGTATGCCATAATACTCCACCACATTGTGAACGTGCAATGCACCCGATATGCCTCCGGCGATGGCACCCATATGATTCTCCTTGGTAAGTCCCTGACCTCCAAAGAAATGTGCACCTCCACTTGAAAACTGTATGATAACTGGTGAATTTACCTCACGGGCTGTCTCAAGTACAGCATTGACAGAATCGGTTCCTACCACATTAACGGCAGGAATGGCGAAATCATTTTTATTGGCATGATCAAACAGCTTCTTCACATCTTCACCGCTGATCACGCCCGGCTCCAGATTTAACCCTTTGTTAGTCATTGTTTTATAAATTTGATTGTTTTTTTGTAGTCAGGCTGCGCAAAGATACACAAAAATGAATGATACTGTTGACAGGCTGTATGCAACATCATAATATCTTTGCTGTCTTTAAAATATTGATCTATTTCATATCTTCGTACACTTAATTAATGCTGTCAATCAGATTATGAAAAGAAAGACTCTTTACCTGAGCTTTATTCTTTTGCTGGGTCCGCTTGCGCTATTCTCCCAGCAAAAGAAATGGACACTGGAGGAGTGCATTGCGCATGCCCTTCAGAACAATATCAGCATAAAGCAGCAGGAGATAATGAACAGGTATCAGGTTGCAGCGCTTGAACAGTCAAAGCTTAACCTGCTTCCTACCCTCAATGGCAGCGCATCTCACAATTATGCATTCGGACGTGCACTTGACGAGACCACATACGAGTTCACCGAGAACGAAACAGTACAGTCGAACAACTTCTACGCCGGAAGCAATGTTACCCTTTTCAGGGGGCTGGTGAACTACAACACAATCCGGAAGAACAGGTATGAGGTGCTGGCGAGTGAACAGGAGCTTGAGCAGTTCAGAGACAATATCTCGCTGAATGTATCCCTGGCCTATCTTCAGATACTCCTCAACCAGGAGCTTGTGACAGCCACAGAATCACAGGTGGAACTCACAAAGCAGCAGATAGACCGGACCCGCAAGCTGGTAGAGGCCGGCAGCCTGGCACAAGGCAGCCTGCTTGAGATAGAGGCACAGGCCGCACGCGAGGAGCTGCAACTGGTGAACATGCGTAACCAGCTTGCACTGTCACTTCTAACCCTGGCCCAGATGCTTGAGCTGCAGAATATTGACGATTTTGAAGTAGCCATCCCCGTCATAACGGTGAGGGACGAGGCTGTTGACGGTAATCCTGCAGCAATCTATTCGATAGCAGAAAAGATGCGCCCGGAGATAATGAGCGCTGAATACAAACTCAAAAGTGCTGAATATGACCTTGCAATAGCCAAAGGCAACAGGAGCCCGCGGCTGAGTCTCGGCGCCTCAGTGTCAACGGGTTATTCAGATATGAGGCTCAAGCCCATAACCAATGAGAATTACCCGTTCAGGGAGCAGCTGAATGACAACCTGAATTACGGACTCGGATTATCACTTAATATCCCCATCTTCAACGGCTGGCAGGTCAACACCCTAATAAAAAACTCCATGCTGGGAATCGAAAATTCAAAGTATGCCCTCGAAAACAGCAAAAAGCAGCTTTATAAGAATATCCAGCAGGCATACACTGATGCCAGCGGAGCACTCAAGAAGTACAAAGCAAGCCAGAAGGCTGTCATCTCCATGGAGGAGGCATTCCGTTATGCCGAACAGAAACTGGGAGTGGGATTGGTCACCGCCGTGGAGTATAACCAGTCAAAGACCCAACTCCTTAACGCCCAGAGCGAAATGGCCCAGGCAAAATACGAGTACGTCTTCAAAACCAAGGTCCTCGATTTCTATAAAGGTGTCCCGCTGACCCTTGAACACATTACAATCTTTGCCAAATAATTCCAGTAAAAATTCAACCGATGAATAATAACAGACTTCTTAAAACCCTTATTCTTGCCGTCATTCTCCTCCTCATTCTTGCCGTCGTGGGCAAGAAGGCCGGCTGGTTTGGTAAAGAGGCGACCGTCAAGGTTGCCATTGAAAAGGCAGGTATTAATCCAATCATTGAGACGGTGACTGCAAACGGCAAAATACAGCCTGAAACCGAGATAAAGATCAGCCCCGATGTCTCCGGCGAGATCGTCCAGCTTGATGTCAGGGAGGGCGATTTCGTCCAGAAGGGAACCCTGCTTTTCAAGATAAAGCCGGAGATCTATATCTCAGCACGTGACCGCGCTGCTGCCACACTCAACTCGACAAAGGCCCGCCTGGCACAGGTGGAGGCCCAGATGATCCAGGCTGAGCTGGCTTTCAACAGGAGCAAGAAGCTGTTTGAGGAAAACACAATCTCACAGGCCGACTTCGAGCAGGCGGAGGCACAATACAAGGTGGCCAAAGCCGAAATGGAGAGCGCCCGGTACTCTGTCAAGAGCTCTGAGGCATCACTCAAGGAGGCAAATGAGAATCTGATAAAAACTACTGTCTACTCACCCATGACAGGCACCATCTCAAGCCTGCTGGTTGAACAGGGCGAAAGGGTTGTGGGTGCCAACATGATGACCGGTACCGAGGTGCTCCGCGTGGCAGACATGAACCGGATGGAAGTGGTGGTTGACGTCAATGAAAATGACATCATAAGGGTTAAACTTGGCGATACCGCAATTGTTGAGGTGGATGCCTATATTGACCGTGATTTCAAGGGTATTGTGACTGAGATAGCCAACTCGGCAAACACCCTCGGGACCACCTCTGACCAGGTGACCAACTTCGAGGTCAGGATACTCATTCTTAAAGAATCATATGATGACCTGATCTCTGAAAACAATCCCAGCCCGTTCAGGCCCGGTATGTCTGCCTCGGTTGACATATACACCAACCGCAAAGCCGGTGCGATGACTGTGCCCATCCAGGCCGTTACCACCCGCACTGACACAACCATTACCGACCCTGCTGCCAGGAATGACATACGAACCCTGGTGTTTGTCTCAGACGGAACCTATGCGCTGGCGCGCGACGTGAAGACCGGCATACAGGACAATGTCAACATAGAGATCCTGAGCGGACTCACCGGGGATGAGGATGTGATAGTTCAGCCTTTCAGCGCCATCTCCAAGAAACTGTCTGATTCAACACGCATAGAGGTTGTAGAGAAAGAGACTCTCTTCAGCACTGAAAAGTCAAAGAAGTAAAGAATTTACTTACATAACTGAATGATTCTCTGCATTGAGACAGCCACCAGTGTATGCTCTGCCGCCTTGTGCGATGAGACAAGGGTGCATGGCCTCATTGAGGCACCGCAAGGCATGTCTCATGCCTCACAACTCACAGTAATCATTCAACAACTCATGAAAGAAAACCGCATCACGGCAACAGACCTTGATGCGGTTGCCGTCAGCAAGGGACCGGGTTCATACACGGGACTGAGAATAGGTGTCTCAGTCGCCAAAGGCATAGCTTACGGCGCGGGTATACCACTTATAGGAATAGACACCATGGCTGCAATGTGCAGCGGCTACATAAGCCTCCACCCGGAAGACCTTCTGCCCGGGACCCTCCTGTGCCCGATGATCGATGCCCGCCGCATGGAAGTCTACAATGCCCTTTTTGCCGCTGACGGAACACAGGTCATGGAAACTTCGGCAAGCATAATCGACAAAGACTCATTCAGTGAATTCCTCTCTGAAAACCGGGTGATTTTCTTCGGGAACGGGTCCGGCAAATGCCGCGGCATTATTACCGGCCCGAATGCCTTGTTCAGGGATGACTTCAGCCTCTCGGCATCATATTTGCTAATCCCGTCAGTAAATGCTGTGAGGAACAGGCAATTTGAGGACCTGGCATACTTCGAACCCTATTACCTCAAGGAGTTCATTGCCACCGTCCCGAAAAGCCTCTTCCCGGATAAACCTGAATGAGAAATGAAAAAAATATTAATTGCGGCCCTGATAGCAATAACTGCAGCCCTGCAATTGCTTGATGCCCAGAAGCAGCCCTACCACCCCGGAGAAAAGGTAACATACCAGATTAAATATGGTATCGTGGGCAGCGGTCAGGCAAGCCTCGAGCTCAGTGAGGGGTTCCACAAGGGGCAGCCGGTATGGCATGCAGTGATATCCGGAAAGACCACCGGACTGGCTGACGCCCTCTACAGGGTAAGGGATGTCTATGAAAGCTATATTGACCCGGAAAATGACCTTCCGGTTTTCAGCATAAGGAATATCCAGGAGGGACGCTACCGCAAATACAACGAGGTTGGATTTGACCACATGTCAGAAACTGACTCAACCCTCGTCTTCAGTGACCTCACAGGTAACCATAAAGGACCGAAAGGGCTCCTTGACATTGTCTCCTGCTTTTACTGGTTCAGGAAATATTACCTGGCTTCCGGGAAAGAGCTTATCCCGGGAGAGACATACAAAATGATGACATGGTTTGCTGACGAATTGTATCCTATTATATTGAGATACAAGGGGAAAGAGACTGTCAGGGTGAGGGGGAAGCGGATCGAATGCTACCGTTTCCATCCCGTGACCGAGGTTGGCAGAGTTTTCAAAACGGAGGAGGATATGGCAATGTGGTTCACTACAGATGAAAATTTTTTACCGGTTAAAATACGATTTGATATCTTTGTAGGGTCATTTTACGTGGATATGGTAAGCTATGAAGGGCTTAGAGCGCCCCTCAGCTTTATTGACTAACCAAAATGAATTGTTTTTCTTTATGGCTACAACAGCAGATTTCAGAAACGGGATGGTGATAGAATTCAATGATGACCTTTATACCATCGTTCAGTTTCAGCATGTAAAACCGGGAAAGGGCCCGGCCTTCGTAAGAACGAAACTCAAGAACGTTACAACCGGAAAGGTACTTGATAATACATTCAGCTCCGGAGTGAAGGTCAATGTGGCAAGGGTGGAACGCAGACCCCACCAGTTCCTTTACAGTGATGATATGGGCTATCACCTGATGCACGTTGAGACATTTGATCAGATAACAGTACCCCATTCGATGATCGAAAATAGTGATCTTCTGAAAGAGGGTGATACGGTCGAGGTAGTGGTGCATGCTGATACGGAGAATGTGCTCCTGGTAGACCTTCCGGTCAGCGTGGTAATGGAAGTAACCTATTCAGAGCCGGGCCTCCGCGGTGATACGGCAACCAACACCCTTAAGCCGGCTACAATCGAGACCGGATCAACAATCATGGTACCACTATTTGTCAATGCCGGTGACAAGATACGTATTGACACGCGTGACCGCTCATACATAGAAAGGGTAAAGGGCTGACGTGAAGACGAGAGAAGGCAGGCCACCGAAAGACAGGCTGAAGATGTCAAAGTTCAAGCTCGATGCCCTGCTTGACATTACCCTCTCCATCAATGCCAACCTTCCTACAACAACGTTGCTCGGGAAATATGAGTCAATCCTCCGTGATGAACTGGGTATTGGAAAGATTCTGCTTTTCAAATATGGCGAACAGTGGGAGCCCCTGCTCAGTTCAGGATTCCCCGAATCACTGAAAGAGTCTGTCGACGTTGAAAATGACCTGCTCCATTTCAGGGAGATACAGACCGAGGTTCCACAGGAGCGCTTCAGGGCCGTTGACTTTATAATCCCCGTTCTTCACAACAACGAACCCTCGGCTTATGTCCTGATTGGTGAGATCGACGAGGAGAGAGAAGGAATGAGTCCGCTTATAAAGCACCTCCACTTCATTCAGACAATTTCCGGTATCATCGTTGTTGCCATTGAGAACCAGAGGCTCTTCAATGAGAGCCTCCGGCAGGAGGCCCTTCGCAGGGAACTTGAGCTTGCTGCCCGGATGCAAATGAAGCTTATCCCTAACAACACCAAGCTCCCTTCAGACAATCTCATCAGGGCCAAAGGTTTTTATTTCCCCCATTATGAGGTAGGTGGTGATTACTACGATTTCATGCAGCTGTCAGAGGAGATTGCAGGGTTCTGTATTGCCGACATCTCAGGGAAGGGGATGTCTGCTGCCATACTGATGTCAAATTTCCAGGCAAGCCTCCGGGCTCTCTTTACCGCAAATGCAAGCTTCGAGGAACTTATCAGGACACTGAACACCCTTGTGGTCACCAACTCGGACGGAGAAGGGTTCATAACACTGTTTATTGCCCGGTACAATACCAGATCACGCGAACTGGAGTATGTCAATGCTGCTCACACCCCGCCGCTTATTATCAATCTCAGCACCGGGCAGTCATCGCTTCTAAGACCTACATGCGTGGGAGTGGGCATGATAGATGATATCCCCTGTGTGAAAACGGAAACCCTGACACTTAAGAATCCCACCAAAATCATCTGTTACACCGATGGCCTCTCAGAACTTAAGGATGAAGGAGGCAGGGACTACGGAATAGCTCCCCTGGTGAAGCATTTCCCCAACAGGAAGCCGCTGGCAGATAATATTGAATCTCTTATCAGTGATATAGACATAAGCAGCAACAACCAGCGGCTCTTCGATGATGTCTCAATCCTTGCGATAGAGTTTCCCTGATTCTTTCTTACTCTTCATCCTGCCGGGTATCAGGGCAGAAAGCTGCGCCGGCAATTCTAAGTCCATTCAGGTCCATCGCCACAATCAGTGCAATGAACCCCCACCACAGGGCTGCTATCTTATCACTGTCAAGGAAGCTGTTCATAACCCCGTGAACCATGTAGGTCACCAGCCCCGTCACCACAGCCAGGGCAAAATAACCCTTTTCCCCTCTCCCTTCGCGGTACCACACCTTTATTCCGGTAATGACAGCGCAAAGGGTCATAGCCAGGAATATCAGCGCCCCCGGCCAGCCTGATTCGCTCAATGCACCGAGATATTCACTGTGGGAATTACCGGCATCGCCAAAATCAGTGCTTATTGCCGTCCGCTCAGACGGTTTCTGAAAAGGGGCATAACAGAACTGGTAAGTTCCCGGACCCCAGCCCGTATTGGGTTTCTCAGCGAACATCCTCAGCGCACATTTCCATCTGTTGATACGTTCAAGGTTCGACTGGTCGGTGGTAATATTTGATGACGACCGGAGATGCTGGCCCAGGTCAGTGGATGAGTCTTCAGTGGTGCTGTCCATCTTCTGCCAGATAGAACCGGCAGAGAAGGCCAGAACAATAACGAAAAGGAGTGCGGATAGTGACAGTAACTTCACAGGCATTCTGGTCCACAGGATCAGCGACAGGGCCGATGCAGCTATCAGGCTCACCCAGGCGGCACGGCTGTATGAGAGGACAAAGCCTGCAACGAAGATCAGCAGCAGGGCTGCCAGAAAACCCCTGTGCCACAGGCTGCCCCTGGAGAAGAGCATCACTGTCAGCGGAGGAATGATGAAAGCCATCGAGGCGCCAAATGAGGTGTGGTCTTTATAAAACGGATAACAGGCCGAATGGGCAAACTGCTGGTTGAGCAGGCCTGCTCCCTGTACCCTGATGATGAAGTAGATAACCACCACTGCCAGTCCGGCTGCGTAAGCCAGTATGTATCTTTTTCTGAACCGCTCAACAAATGCCAGCCGGGCTGTCACAAGGTAAAAGCCTGCCATGAACCACAGCCGGTATGCCAGCGTCTTGAATGAAACTCCCGGTATCGTCGATGTCAGGGCTGTTATGAATGTCCACAACAGGTACAGGCCTGCCATCCACGTCATGGGATGCCTCAGCAGCTCCTTCGGAAATTCACGTGTAACGGTAAGCCGGAACAGGACTGTAAGCAGCAGAAAGGCCATGACCGGCTCTGTGGGGAGTGACAGGTCAAAGCCGGTACTACCGGTCAGATAGCTCAGCTGAAGGGAGAGCGGTGTCAGGAAAAGCGTAAGAAGAAGGAGATACTCAAGTGAGAGTAGCGCCAGCAGCAGTATGGCAAACACTGCCGGGATGATCAGTATCAGCAGTTCATTGCCTGTCATCGGCACGCCGGAGCTTCACCCCCTCGGCTATGAACAGAACCATGGCCAGCAGCAGCAACACTGAGACTGTTGACAGCAACACCATGACAGTTCGTTTCGGAAACACCTTCTTCTCTGCCACCACAGCCCTGTCAACAACAAGGATATAGGGAAGAGTCTGGCGGCTCAGCGCCTGGGCCTCCAGGAAACGGCCGCGCATCAGACCAAGGTAATCATTCTCCATCTCAAAGGTGGAGTAGAGCCTCAGGGCAGCAGCGCTGCTGAGGTTCATAAGGCTGTCTTCGTACTGCCTCACCAGGCGTTTCTGGATATCATAGAGGCGGCTTATCTCATCCAGCGTCACCATTGCAGCTTCGCGCTGCAGGTTATTGAAGATGGTGTCAGCCCTGGCAGCCATATCGTTTGCCATGTTACAGGCATACACCCGGTCGCGGTCGCGGACGCGTATCTTCACTGATCCGTAATCTGTACGGGTACAACGCATGTACTTGTCCATCTTTGCCTTCATGAGGGTATTCGGGTATTTTTCGCCCGGCTTGATATTATAATGCTGCATCAGGTTATACTTCTCCTTCAGATACTCCCTGACCTGCGCGCTGTTGATCACCTGGATGAGTTTCTCGGTGGCGTCATCGTCACCGAACAGGGCAGTGCGCGATTCAGTCTCGCCAAGCAGTGAGGTGGCTTCGGTAATGTTTGAAGAGGGATAGAGAATGACCGTTGATTCGTACAATGGTCTGATCAGTAGTGATATAACAGCTGACAGAATGGCCGCAACGATGCCGGCTATCACAAACTTCCTGAAATGCCTGATGAAAAAGTTCAACAGGTCAAATGAGTCCTGCCTGAATTCTGCCCTGATGTTGCCCTTCATACTGACCTCCCTGTTTGATTTGAATTATGTTCAGTCAATCACTCCTCCTTTACCCTGATAAGGAAGTAACTCTTTTTCCCTTTCTGTATGAGGATATACTTGTTGTTCAGAAGATGTTCCCGTGTAATAATCATCTCCGCATTGTCCATCTTACTCTTGTTGAGGCTCACACCCCCTCCGCTGATAAGGCGGCGGAACTCACCCTTCGATTCGGTGATGGCGGTATGTACTGCACAGAGGTCGACTAAAGTCACCCCTGCTTCCAGCAGGCCTGCGCAGATATCAAACATCGGCACTCCCTCAAACAGTGCAAGAAAGGTGCTTTCATTCATCTTCCTGAGCTGTTCGGTGGTCCCTTTCCCGAAGAGAATCTGTGAGGCTTCCACCGCAGCCTCGTACTCCTCCCTGGAGTGAGTCATTACAGTCACCTCTTCGGCAAGGCGTTTTTGCAGTATACGCCGTTCCGGCTCAGCCTGGTGAGCTTTTACCAGGCTGGCTATTTCTGACTGTGGTAACATTGTAAATATCCTGATGAATTTTTCCGCGTCGGCGTCAGCCACGTTGAGCCAGAACTGGTAGAACTGGTAAGGTGTGGTTTTTGCCGGGTCAAGCCATACATTGCCTGTTTCCGTCTTGCCGAACTTCTGGCCGTCACTCTTGGTGATCAGCGGGCAGGTCATGGCATAAGCCTCTCCTCCCGCCTTGCGCCTGATCAGTTCAGTGCCGGTGACTATGTTTCCCCACTGGTCTGATCCGCCCATCTGCAGCTGGCATCCATGGTTGGTGTAGAGGTAAAGGTAATCAGTTCCCTGAACCAGCTGGTATGAAAACTCGGTGAATGACATCCCCTGGCCGCTTTCCGGGTCAAGCCTCTTTTTTACGGAATCCTTGGCCATCATGTAGTTGACAGTGATATGCTTGCCAATATCCCGGATGAAGCCGAGGAACGAGTATTCCTTCATCCAGTCATAGTTGTTGACCATTACCGCCCTGTTCGGTGCGGCGGAATTGAAGTCGAGGAATTTCTCAAACTGTTTCTTCATGCACTCCTGGTTATGGCGCAGTGTCTGCTCATCAAGCAGATTACGCTCCTCTGACTTGCCGGAAGGGTCACCAATCATACCGGTTGCGCCGCCGATCAGCACAATCGGGGTGTGCCCGGCATTCTGAAAATGCCTGAGCATCATCACTCCTACCAGATGGCCAATATGCAATGAATCAGCTGTAGGGTCAAAGCCAACGTAAGCCGAGGTCTTCCCCTTTAACAGGAACTCCTCCGTACCGGGCATGATGTCATGTATCATCCCCCTCCACCTCAGCTCTTCAACAAAGTTCATCATCAGCGTTTTGGATTTAGGTGTCGCAAAGATATCAAAACCGCTCAGATGGTGACATCATCCTTTTCCTTTTTGTGGCGGTTGAAGCTGTCAATCAGGTTGCCCCCCTCCATCACCGGGAAAATCGATGGTACCAGGTCGGCAATGGAATTATAGAAGAATGAGTTGCTTATAGTATTTGACGGAAGGAAACGCTTCTTCTCGTTTATGGTATTGAGGAAGACAAAAATTACACTGAGTATGAGAGTGACCTTAAAGACACCGAAGAGAGCGCCAAGTGCCTTGTTGATGAAGCCCAGCGAAATAGCCTTCACTATCGAGTCAAGAACCTTCCCTGTCATATAGACAACAGCGACAATTGCGATGAATGTGATTGCGAAGGAGATCAGGCCGGTCCATGTTGAGTTCATGTCAAACCATACGGCCAGCTTGTCTGCCGTCCACCATGAAAAGTGGATGGCGCCCCAAATCCCAAGGACCAGCGCTGCCAGCTGGGCTAGCTCAATTATCAGACCGTCAATGAATCCCTGTAAAAGGCCATAAAAGAGAATGGCAGTTATAACAAAGTCGATCCAGTTCATTGTTTGGTGTGTTTGAGCGGATGAAGTTAAGAAAATGAGAGGCAATTGACAATACCCCGGCCGGTAATTGACAGTCAACTTTATGGTTGTCAGGATAGGTGAACGGCAAGCAGCCGGCAGTCAGCATTAGTGGCTGCCAGGATAAGTGAACGGCCGGAAACCGGCAGTAAGCATTAGTGGCTGCCAGGATAGGCGAACGGCAAGCAACCGGCAGTCAGCATTAATGGTTGTCAGGATAGGCGAACGGCAAGCAGCATTAATGTCTGCCAGGATAAGTGAACGGCCGGAAACCTGCAGTCAGCATTAGTGGCTGTCAGGATAGGCGAATGGCCGGCAACTGATGATATTAAGAATAAAATAAATGATTTTCCGGCAAAACGCTGAGTCAGTTCAGAACCGGCAAATCACTATATTTGACAGGCCAATCTTTCCACCTTATGAACCCGAATCCCATCCTGAGCATCATTATCATGAGCATAGGCAGCATGTGTGCTGCCAGCTTTTACGTCCCGATAAGAAAGGTCAGGGGCTGGTCATGGGAATCATACTGGATCGTGCAGGGTCTGTTCTCATGGATAATCGTCCCTCTCCTGTTTGCATGGATCACTGTTCCTGCAGGTACTCTCGGAGCTATCATCAGCCAGGCCCCGGCCTCCTCCAAATGGTGGGCTGTCTTCTACGGTGCACTGTGGGGTATAGGCGGGCTGACCTTCGGGCTGAGCATGAGGTACCTGGGAGTGGGCCTCGGACAGTCAGTGGCACTGGGCCTCTGCGCAGCGATAGGAACGCTTATCCCACCGGTGATAAGCGGGCAGAACCTCTTCGCAGACCGGTCAGGGATACTGATGCTCACAGGCGTTTCCGTCAGTCTTGCCGGTATAGCCATCCTCGGTTATGCCGCAACCCTCAAGAACAGGAACCTGACAGAAGAGGAGCAGAAAGCTGCCGTGAAGGATTTCGCCCTGAAAAAGGGTATATTGATTGCTGTCCTTTCCGGGGTCATGAGCGCATGCTTCAACTTCGGCCTGACGGCGGGACAGCCTCTCAAGGATGCTGCCATCAACCTTGGAGCAAACCCCCTCTTTGCCAAAAACCCGGTGATAATGTTCGTCACCCTCGGAGGTTTCTTTACCAACCTGATCTATTGCCTCTTCCTGAACATAAGGAACAAAACCTTCAGGGACTATCTGTCAGTGCCTTCCACGGTGCTGTTGAGAAATATCGCCTTTTCAGCGGCAGGAGGTACACTCTGGTACATGCAGTTTTTCTTTATGGGCATGGGAGAAAGCATGCTCCCGCCATCGATGGTGGCGTTCGCATGGAGTATTCTCATGTCAATGAACATAGCATTCAGCAATATATGGGGAATCATCCTGAAAGAGTGGAAGGGAGCCGACAGGAAGATAATTGCTTTCCTGGTAACAGGGATTCTCGTACTTGTTCTCTCGACATTTGTGATTAAATTGTAAGAAGATAAATCTATCACCGGAGATGAAAAAAGAGAAGGTACTGCAGGCATACCAAGATGCCCGCGAACAGTATGCGGCCCTTGGGGTTGACACAGACGAGGCTTTGCGCAGGCTTGACAGCATCAGTATAAGCCTTCATTGCTGGCAGACTGATGATGTCGGGGGGTTCGAGACACCCGATGCAACCCTTTCGGGTGGAGGAATACAGGCAACAGGCAATTATCCCGGCAAAGCAAACAGTGTCAGCCAGCTGAGGCAGGATATGGAGAAAGTGATGAGTCTTCTGCCCGGAAGCCAGAGAGTGAGCCTTCACGCCATGTATGGTGAGTTCGGCGGAACTAAGATTGATCGTGACAGCATCACCACCGACCACTTCCAGGGATGGATAGATTGGGCAAAAAACCTGGGGACAGGTCTGGACTTCAATCCCACCTTCTTCTCACACCCCCTGGCGGAAGATGGCTTTACCCTCTCCGGCAGGAATGAAAAGAACCGCCGCTTCTGGATTGAACACGCGAAACGGTGCAGGAGAATCGCTGCCGAAATGGGCAGACAGCTGGGAACTCCGTGCGTCAACAACCTCTGGATACCTGACGGCTCAAAGGACACTCCGGTTGACCGCTATGCACTCCGTGCCCTGCTGAAGGAGTCACTTGACGAAATCTTCAGTGAGGAATTCCCCGCTGAATACCTCAGGGATGCACTCGAAAGCAAGCTTTTCGGAATAGGATCGGAATCGATGGTGGTTGGCTCCGCCGAGTTTTATATGGGCTACGCAATAAAAAACAACAAGCTGATTACTCTTGACAACGGTCACTATCACCCGACCGAGCAGATAGGAGACAAAATCTCCTCCCTCCTGCTCTATGTCGATGAACTGATGCTTCATCTGACACGCGGGGTGCGGTGGGATAGTGATCATGTGGTAATATTCAACGATGAGATTCAGCTTATCGCCCAGGAGATTGTCCGCTGCAAAGCGCTGGAAAGAGTGCATGTGGGACTCGATTACTTCGATGCTAGCATAAACCGCATCGGCGCCTATGTTGTCGGCACCCGGGCTGCACAGCTGGCATTCCTCCATGCACTGCTCGAACCGACTGAGACACTCAGGAAATATGAGGAGGAGGGCAGGTACTTTGAAAGGCTGGCGCTGATGGAGGTGATGAAGACAAAACCGCTCGGGGCGGTCTACGACTATTGGTGCCTGACAGGCAATGTTCCCGTGGCGGAAGATTATATTGTTGAAATACAAAAGTATGAGAAAGAAGTGCTCTCTGAACGTACCTGAATAATCATGGATGTTATTGCAGTTTTCGATATAGGGAAGACCAACAAGAAGTTCCTGTTGTTCGACCTGAACCTTATCCTTATTCATCAGGAAGAGAAGGTGTTCGGGGAAATACGTGACGACGATGGTTTCGAAAGCGATGACATCGAAGGGATTGTCTCATGGATGAAATCACGGCTTGCAGAAGCCGTCCGGTCAGAAGATTATCAGGTCATTGCATTGAACTTCTCCTCTTATGGTGCCAGCCTTATGCACCTTGATCATCAGGGCGAAAGGGTCACCCCTCTCTACAATTACCTGAAACCCATGCCTGAAGGGCTGACGGACGAGTTCTATGAAGCCTGGGGCGGAGTGGAGGAGTTCAGCCGGATTACGGCTTCACCGGCTCTTGGGATGCTCAACTCGGGGCTTCAGCTCCTCTGGCTGAAAAAGATGAAGCCGGCTCTCTTCGCACCTGTCAGAACCACACTCCATCTGCCACAATACCTCAGCCGTATATTTACAGGCAGGGAGGCGTCAGAATATACATCTGTCGGTTGCCATACGGCCATGTGGGATTTTGAAAAAATGCAGTACCATGCCTGGCTGAAGGCTGAAAAAATAAAGCTTCCTGATCCGGTGGTACCATCCGGTGTTGCTGATGTAAACATTGAAGGCCGGACGGTCAGAACCGGTATCGGTCTGCATGACAGCTCCGCCTCGCTGGTGCCCTATCTGAAAAGCAGTGACAGACCCTTTATCCTTGTCTCCACAGGTACCTGGTGCATATTCATGAATCCTTTCAACACGGAGCCCCTGACAGCTGACCAGCTGCGCAATGACACCCTCTGCTACCTGAGCATTGACAGTCAGCAGGTAAAAGCATCACGCGTTTTCCTGGGGCATATCCATGACATGAATGTCGCCAGGCTCGATGACCACTTCGGGGTCACCGACGAGCTGTACAAAACCATAAAGATCAAAAGCCAAAAGATAGAGAAGCTTCTTGCCTCAGGAAATGGGCGGGTCTTTTTCCGTCAGGGGATACCGCCCGGATACGTTGACGAGCAGGCCGACCTCTCTCATTACCTTACATACGCCGATGCCTATCACCAGATGATATGTGACCTGGTTGATCTCTGCATGGAATCATGGAGACTTATTATACCCGCCGACGACAAGACCGAGATAGTGTACGTCACAGGCGGTTTTGCACGGAATGACACCTTCGTGCGGTTTCTGGCTGCCCGGCTTCCTGACAAAAGGGTTTATGCCAGCCAGGTTGAAAACTCCACTGCACTCGGCGCTGCAATGACAATATACGAAAGTGCCGTTGGCAAAAGTCTTCCGCCTGTCTACCTGGGACTAAAGGCAATTATCGATAATGACTGACATATGAAAAGGAAAATTGTTGTTTCACTTGCACTGGTTACCCTTTGCCTGACTCTGCCGGCACAGGTTTCCGTAACCGGATTGCTCACTGAAAACATGACTAACCCCGTGGGCATTGATGCTGCTCAACCGCGCTTCTCGTGGCAGCTTGTCTCTTACAAAAGGAATACGGTACAGACAGCTTATGAACTCAGGGTCTCCGAAGGCACGCGGCCGGTATGGAATACTGGCAGGGTAAATTCAGACCAGTCAGTTCATATCGTCTATGCAGGAGAGCCTCTTGCATCAGGCAGGGATTACAACTGGCAGGTCAGGGTTTGGGATAACGGAGGGAAAAGGTCGGCATGGAGCCCGCCGGCAAAATTCAGAACCGGCATCATCGGCAAGAACGGGTGGAAGGCAAAATGGATCGAACCGGGCTATGCCGAAGATACGGTGATGAGACCCGGTCCGATGATGAGAAAAGAGTTTACCGTCAGCGGGAAGATTGTCAGGGCTACGGCCTATATAACAGCACACGGCTTATACGAGGCGGAACTCAACGGAAAACGCATCGGCGATGCCTTCCTTACCCCGGGCTGGACCTCCTACGGCAAACGGCTGCAATACCAGGCATATGACGTGACCCACCTGCTGAAAAACGGCAGCAACGCCATCGGTGTGATGCTCGGCAGCGGATGGTACCGTGGCAACATAGGGTTCAGAAGCAGCTTCAATTTCTATGGCAACGACATCGCCCTGTTATGCCAGATTGATATCACCCTGTCAGACGGCTCCACTGAAAGTATAATCTCTGACGGCTCCTGGAAATCATCCACCGGTCCTGTCCGCTACTCAGAGATCTATCACGGTGAAATCTATGACGCCAGGATGGAGAAAAAGGGCTGGACCCTCCCCGGATATGATGACAGCGGCTGGGACGGCGTGAAAGAGGCAACGCATAGCATGGATGTGCTGATAGCTACTCAAAATGAGCCTGTGAAGAAGCACGAAACCTTTGTTCCCGTTCAGATCATGGAGACCCCGGCCGGTGACCAGGTGATCGACTTCGGACAAAACCTTGTCGGGTGGGTTCAGATGAGGGTAAGAGGAAACGCCGGAGACAGTGTAATCCTCTCACATGCCGAAGTGCTTGACCGCAATGGTAACTTCTATACCGCTAATCTTCGGTCAGCAAAAGCACGTGATATTTATGTCCTGAAGGGCGGCGGGGAGGAGTTTTGGGAGCCACGTTTTACCTGGCACGGATTCAGGTACCTGAAGGTTGAAGGATACCCCGGCAAGCTCACGCCCGGAGACTTCACCGCGGTTGCCCTCTATTCGGCAATGAGGCCGACAGGGTCATTCGTCACCTCCGACAGCCTGATAAACAGGTTACAACATAATATTCAGTGGGGACAGAAGGGCAACTTCCTGGATATACCCACCGACTGTCCGCAGCGCGACGAGAGACTCGGATGGACCGGTGATGCACAGGCATTCTCGCGAACTGCAGCTTTCAATATGAATGTCAATAATTTCTTTGCCAAATGGCTGAAAGACCTGGAAGCAGACCAGGTTGACGGCAAAGTGCCCCATGTGGTGCCAAATATCCTGGGAGCCGGATCGGTTAACAGTACCGGCTGGGCCGATGTGGCAACAATAGCTCCCTGGAACATGTACCTGGTCTATGGCGACCGGCAACTGCTGGAGCAGCAGTATGGCTCGATGAAAGCCTACGTCGAAAGTATCAGGAGCACGGCAAGGGATGACCTGTGGAACTCCGGCTTCCACTATGGCGACTGGCTCTTCTACAGGCCTGACGATGACAACAGCGGGATGGCTGCAGTGACTGACAAATACCTGATAGCTCAGTGCTTCTATGCCAACTCTGTACAGTTGCTGATAAAGGCCGCAAACGTGCTTGGAAAGAGAGATGATGCCGACTCATACGGTAAACTGCTCGAACGGGTCAGGGATGCATTCATGAAGGAATATGTGACTCCTAACGGACGCCTTGTCTCCGGTACACAGACCGCATACGTCCTGGCACTGAATTTTGATATGCTGCCGGTTGACCTCAGGGAGCAGGCTGCCAGACGCCTGGCGGAAAACGTCAAAAGCTACGGACACCTTACCACAGGCTTCCTGGGGACCCCTTACCTCTGCCATGTGCTGTCGCGCTTCGGTTATACTGACCTGGCCTATGAACTCCTGCTGAGAAAGAAATATCCCTCATGGCTTTATCCCGTAACAATGGGAGCTACAACCATCTGGGAGAGATGGGACGGCCAGAAGCCTGACGGCTCTTTCCAGACTCCCGGAATGAACTCGTTTAACCACTATGCATACGGCGCCATCGGCGACTGGATGTACCGTGTAATTGCAGGAGTGGACACCAGGGAAGAGGGGCCCGGATATAAAAAGATCATCATAAAACCGCACATCGGCGGCGGACTGACATCTGTGTCGGCAAGTCTTGAGACATATTACGGACTGCTTGGCTGCACATGGAGGATTAATAATGAGTGTTTCGAAATGGATGTGGTTATTCCTGCCAACACTACTGCAACTGTTTGCATCCCCGCCGAAGATCCCGCTGAGATATATGAGGGAGGCCTTCCCCTTGCACAGAAAAAGGAGATTAAGGTTGAGGGCAATGAGGATGGCTACGTGATCATGACAGTCGGTTCAGGAAAATACTCCTTCAGGAGGAACAGATGATTTCTATAAAATGTAACAGAACAATATGTTTTTACTGACAGGTACATAATCAATTAATTGGAGCGCCTGCCCCGGGAAAGTTGACCGATCCTGATAATCAGGCAGTTATAAGCATTCATTTATAAGAATACCAAACTATTGAAACAGATAACTTATAAATACTATTATCATGAACATTAAACGTATACTGTTCAATGTCACACTGCTGACAATCGTTGCGATATTCATGGCGGCTTGCGGCAAAACCGGCCAGGAAGACAAGCTCAATCTCAGCTATGAGAAGTACACAATGCCGAACGGATTACAGGTGGTACTTCATCAGGACCATTCTGACCCGGTCATTTCCTTTGCCATCATGTATCATGTGGGCTCCAGCAGGGAGACTCCGGGCCGTACAGGCTTTGCACATCTCTTTGAGCACCTGCTTTTCAGCGGCTCGGAGAATGTTCCCAACGGGGTGTTTGACATGGTCATAGAAAATGCCGGGGGTTCGAACAACGGTTTTACAAGCCGTGATGTCACCGCTTATTTCGAAAGTTTTCCGAAAAATGCGCTTGAAAAAATACTCTGGCTCGAGTCAGACAGGATGGGCTTCTTCATCAATTCAGTGACACCCCGCAATCTGGCTATCCAGCAGAATGTGGTGCAGAATGAAAAGAGGCAGGGAGAAGACAACTCCCCTTATGGTTTTACCAACTACGTAATATCCAAAAACCTCTACCCGGAATCGCATCCTTACAGCTGGGAGGTAATAGGTGAGATGGAAGACCTTGCCAATGCCGGCGTTGATGACGTCAGAGAGTTCTATCAGAACTTCTACGGTCCGAACAATGCAACACTTGTGATTGCAGGTGACTTCGAGGCTGATTCTGTGAAGCTCCTGCTTGACAAGTACTTCGGGGAAATCAAGTCACACGGTGAGGTGACAGCCAGAACAGCCATGCCTGTCACTCTCACAGAGACAAAAAGGCTCTATCATGAGGATAATTTTGCCAATGTGCCGGAGATCAACATGGTATGGCCGGTTCCCGAAAATTATACAAAGGATTCCTACGCCCTGAGCTTCCTTTCAGAACTGCTTTCATCAGGCAAAAAAGCCCCTATGTACAAGGTTCTGGTGAAGGAAAAGCAGCTTACCTCCCGGGTATCTGCCTACAACAGCGCCGAGGAGCTGGCAGGGGAATTCACTATTTCTGTTACTGCAAATGAGGGAAAGAGCCTTAAAGAGATAGAAGAGGCCATCAATGAAGCGTTTGCCCGCTTCGAGGCTGACGGTTTCACCGACAGGGAACTGGAGCGTATCAAGGCTACCATGGAAAAGAGTTTTTACCAGGGACTGACCAGTGTAATGAACAAGGCAATCCGGCTGGCTTCCTACAATACCATTCTGAATGATCCGGGATTCTTCGCAAAGGATATTGAAAACATAAGGGCGGTCACCCGTGACGATATAATGAGGGTGTATGAAGCTTACATCAAGGGTAAGCCGCATATTGTCACCAGCTTCGTCCCGAAGGGACAGCAGGAGATGATGGCTGAGAATTCGGTCAGGGCGGCAGTCAGCGAGGAAGACATAACAAAAGCCAGCCAGGTGGCAATAGAAGAAATGGATGAAACACCTGTGGAAAAGACAGCTTCGGCTATCGACCGCACCATTGAGCCTGCTGCAGGGCCCGAGCCCGAAGTAAGGGTGCCGGAGGTCTGGAGGGCTACCCTGAAGAACGGCATCAGGGTTTACGGCACCGAAAACAGGGAACTGCCGCTTGTAAGCATGTCGGTGGTCATTGCCGGCGGAGCTCATGGCGATGATATTTCAATGCCGGGAGTAGCCTCGATGGTTGCGGCAGTGCTGCCGCAGGGAACCAGGAACAGGACGCCCGAAGAGCTTGAGGAGGAGATCGAACTGCTCGGATCATCCGTTGTCATGCGCGCTTCCGGCGAAGAGATCACCCTCAGCGGCAGCACCCTGTCACGCAACTTTGCCGCTACAGTTTCGCTCATGAAGGAGATACTGCTTGAACCACGCTGGGACACGGCTGAATTCATCATGGCTCAGACCCGCACCCGCAACGGGCTGATACAGGCGGAGGCCCGCCCGGCCAGTGTTGCCTCGGAACAGTTCATGAAGCTTGTCTATGGCCCGGAGCATATCATGGGATATGACCTCAGGGGCACAAAAGAATCAGTAGAGCAGATCACTCCTGAGATTCTGAAGAGTTTCTATGAAACTAACTTCTCCCCGTCGGTTACTTCGATTTATGTTGCAGGCAACGTGTCAAGGAAAGAGGTGCTTAATGCCCTGAAGCCCCTTGAGGCTGAGTGGCAGGCCAGAGAGGTGCCCGCCAGGAGCTATGAGTTACCGGCCGCTCCGGAAGAATCACAGATATATTTCTTCGATATTCCCGGCTCACGCCAGTCGGTTGTCTATGCCGGCTATATTGCAATGACCAGGAATGACCCTGACTGGGTAAAGGCCAATTTTGCCAACTACAGGATGGGAGGCGCTTTCACAAGTATCCTGAATCAGATACTGCGCGAACAGAAAGGCTTCACATATGGGGCACGCAGCAGCTTCCGCGAGATGAAAATCCCGGCACCTTTCATCATATCAACCAGCGTCAGGTCAGATGCCACCCTTGAGACCCTGGAGATAATCACCGGTGAGCTTGCGAAATACCGTGAAGGGATATCGGAGGAGGAGCTTCAGTTCATAAAGAACAGCATGATCAGATCAAATGCGCGCCGTTTTGAAACGAATGACGCAATGGCTGCCATGCTTACCTACATCGGGAAATACGGGTTCAGCGATGACTGGGTCAGGAAGGAGGAGGATGTGATCAGGAACATGACCGTTGAAGACCACAAGGCCATCACAGATAAGTACTTTGATCCCGGCAGGATGTACTACGTGGTTGTGGGTGACGCTGCTACACAGATGAAGCAGCTTGAAAAGGTAGGCTTCGGAAAACCGGTATTGCTCGAAAGATAACAGTGTATCAGGGGGGGTCGGTGCAGCTTGCGCACGGGCTCCCCGAACGCACTTCCGGCTGCCGTAACCGGGTAATGGTCAGACCTCCAGGCCCAGCCTGATCAGTTCCGCACAGCATTCAGACTTCCACGCCGAGTCTGGTCAGGTCCGTGCAACGCTCAGACTTTTTGCCCGAGTCTGGTCAGCTCCGCGCAGCGCTCAGACTTCCAGGCCCAGTCTGGTCAGTTCCATGCGCAACTGTTCCGGTGACCGGAAATGGATTGCGTTGAATCCCAGCTCCGCCGCCGCATCAGCGTTGGGCTTGTTGTCATCAATGTAAACAGATTTTGCGGGGTCGATGTTGTATCGCTTCATCAGAACACGGTAGATGGCATGGCCTGGTTTCAGCAGCTTCTCATAACCGGAGACTACCAGGCCGTCAAACTCCTTCATGAAGCCGTAACGGCTGTAAGCCACCGGGAAAGCTTCATGTGACCAGTTTGTAAGGGCGTACAGGGGCATTCCGGCCGATTTAAGCCTGCGAAATATCTCAACCGTCCCTTTTATCTCCCCGCCAAGCATCTCCTCCCAGCGGCCGTAATAAAGGGCAATTTTGTCACTGTACTCAGGGAACTTCTCCTGAAGCTCTCTGGTGGCTACACTGAACAGCTTCCCTCCGTCCTGCTGCATGTTCCATTCATAGGTACATACATTGGCAAGGAACCATTCCACCTCCTCTTCGGTTTTGAAAACCTTCCGGAACAGATACCTCGGATTCCAGTCAATAAGAACGCCACCGAGATCAAAGACAACACTGCTGATTTTTCCCATTGCACCTGTTTTCGGCGCAATATTAATCAAATTTCAGAGAGTGCAAAAGCCAAAACCAGGCGACTGAACATCGCTCCACCCGACATCCTTCTCAAATTTCAGAGAGTGCAAAAGCCAAAATCCGGATGGCCCTATCTCACGCTCACTGTTGCTGTCTCACTTTTCAGTGTACCTGAGGCGCTCCGGCACTCAGCAATTATTATGATTTCACCTCTCTTCTTTCCTGACTGGATTTCCAGGAGAGCCTTGCCTGTGGCATCCGTTCTTACTTCCATACCACGCAGGATTACATTACCTGACCGGGCGGAGGCTATGCTGTCAGCAGCATTCCCCGGAATCTCTGCTCCCTCTCTGTCTATCCCTGTGCCTGATCCCACACTCCTGACAGTACGTCCCGACCGGGCTGCTCCCGTCTTTGTCCATATCTCTATCACCCCGGTGGTGTTGAATCCGGTATATCTTTGAATATCTGCAAATTCAGTTGAGATATTTATCCTGTCAACATCTGACGGGCTCATGTTTTCAATCACCCTTGCATCCTGACCCAGCATGATTCCGTCAACCACTATGAGCGCTCCATCATGTCTGCCGGGTGTATCAGGTGCCACATTCAGAAAGATTATCCGGCCGTCTGTCAGCCTGAAAGGCTTGATCTGCCGTATCATACTGAAGATATCACTATGTGAAGCATTTGTTCCGCGATAACCATCTGAGGCGCCTGACGGCCCTTTATGCAGACTGCGCCTTGAATGCACGGCAGATATGGCAATCAAGGCCTGTACGGGCTCACCATTTATATCTGCAGCATTTACGGTCACTGTTATAGTCTCGTTACGGCCCACATCTGTTCTGTCAGCAGTCAACCCGATATGTTGTCCGGTGAGAGAGAGTGAAGTCAGTGACATGATAGTCACTGCAAGCAGAATCACCTTTCCCTGAGCCATTTGTAATACTCCTCCATCAACAGCAGTTCATCCAGGTTGGGTACCTCTATTGGCATAGATTCAGAACCCTTGAGGTACATAACGCTCTCTTTGCCTTCCCCGAACAGAGGCCATTCCGGAAGACCCTCGCCATTCGGGTCACCATTCTTCGCAAAGTTGGTCCAGTATTTTATCATTATATCACTGAGAGTCAACTCTTCCTCAGTGGGCTTTGCATCAGGATTCTGGTTCAGATGGCCGAATACGTACGGTATTTCGGAGGCATGGGCAGCTCCTTTTGGCACGGGGCCTCCCGGAAAAAACGGCTCTTTTCTGAACTGATCAAAATAGTAGAGATATACCCTTGACTTACCGGTTTTTGACTGTAGTCTTGCCCATGTCCATGATGGCCATGCGAAAACCATGTCACGGAAGATGTCTGTCAGTGAGGCATGGGTTTCATATTCAGTATTGCCCGGATAGATCTGTAATGCCCTGTCGGCAAGGGGACCGAACCTCATTTTCATCATTCCGGTGTATTCCTCAGGTTTCATGGGCCCCATAAAGAGTGAGCCCTCGTCAGAGTTGGTCCCGATCATAACATTCACGTCGTTATAATTGCCTGCTTCATAGAGTTTGTACTGGTCGTCAGTGATGACATATCCGTCAGCAACAGGCCAGAATCCTCCCATCTGTGACTGCGGGTCGGAGAGCCATTTATCCGGAGAGATATTCCTCAATTCAGCGATTGAGCCTGCTCCCATTCTTTTTGCAAACTCCACACCGGTCTGTTCTGCGCCGGCAAGTGACTGCATGAATTCACCTGATTCCCTGCTTTCGCCTACCGGGCCGAATGATCCGCCGCTCTGGCTTATGGCCCCGGCGAACAGCCCCCTTGCCAGCGGCGAGGCACAGAGCATGCTTACAGAGATTGCTCCTGCGGATTCGCCGAAGATTGTCACCCTGGTGCGATCACCCCCAAAGGCACTGATATTCTCCTGTACCCATTTCAGTCCTGCAATCTGATCGAGCAGGCCATAATTTCCTGATACATTGTTCTCTGACTCAGCTGTCAGTTCAGGGTGAGCCATGAAACCCAGCGCACCCACGCGATAGGCTATGCTCACGAGTATGACGCCGTGCTTTGCAATCTGGTCTCCCCAGGTGACTGCACCGGCCGTTCCTCCGAAGGCAAAACCCCCGCCATAGATCCATACCATTACCGGCAGTTTCTCTTTTGCCGACTTTGCGGGAGTCCAGACATTCAGGTAAAGACAATCTTCCGAAGTCTGCTCATCTCCCCTCCACGCAACGGCAGGCTGAATGCTTGCCGGTGCAAATTTGTCTGTTGTCAGCACACCATCCCATGGCTCAACGGGCCGGGGTGCCTTCCAGCGTAAGTCTCCAACGGGCGGTGCGGCAAAAGGAATGCCCCTGAAAACGGCAATGCCATCCTCAACGGTTCCCTGCACAATACCTCCCCTGACTGTTGCGGTGGCCTCTGAAAGCCGGTCTCCGCTGCATCCTGCAAAAAACATAATCATTGATATTGCCAATAGTCCGAAAGTGGTTTTCATTGTATTTGGTTTTAGTTAAGTTTCACAGCCCCGTCGGCCTTCAGCGCCTCTGCCGCATCAGCCGGAAGTTTCCAGTTATTGTCAAAACAGCCCCGGGTAATTATATCGTCTGGCGTCTCCCTGAAGAGAACAAAATCCTGGTACATTTTAAGAATCTCAACGATTGTCCCGCTGAAGGCATATCCTGTCCGGGTTGTCTGCCCCTTCGGTGGCGTCCACCAGGGCAAGCCCGAATTGACAAGTATGTAATGCCTGTTCATGGGGAAGATATAGACAAGTCCATAATTCTCAGCCTTCGGATCAAGATGCATCGGGAGCTTGTCTGCAAAGTGTTCGATAACTGAATTTGTTTCGCGTGTTCCGAAAAGGATCAGATTTGACCTGACGTAGTCACTTGGCCGTACATCCCTGTCGGCCACCACCCTGGGAAATACTATTATCCTGCCTCCCATACCGTTCCAGTCGGCAGCGGCCATGGCCTGCCTGCGCCTTTCGGCCAGCACGTCAGCCGGAGGATTGTCAGCCGTGCCGTAAACATAGATGTGGCTTCCGGCCACTGCAGCATGCAGAGGCCCCTCGGCACCCTTCTGCTTTGAGGTTAGCCCCGGCGTAAACCTGGAGTTTATCCAGTTCCCTCCCGAAAGCATGAATGAGACTGCATCGGCGCTCCTGACGCTGAAAGCTTTCCCGTTTACGTTTACCGACACCTTTTTTGAGGAGTTGAATTGCGGGTGACCTTCAAGACGAAGGGTAAAGGCATTTATTCCCGACACGGTAACTGTAACGGCGTTAGGTCCGGTAAACTTAGCCTCTGCCGTCGCAGTTTTTCCGGGTATCATGTCATCAATCGTAACCCAGTAGGCGCTGTTGTATTTGAACCATTTTGTGGTGAATGACACCTTTCCGGGATACAGATCCCTTTTAAACTGCGAGAACCAGTCAAATATGAAGCCATCCTTATATGCCCACTCCCAGCTGTTATGCCCCACACCAGGGTACTCCGCGTAATCAAGCCTCAGGGCTGTTTCCCCGAGCTTGCCCTTCCATTCAATAGCGGTCTGGAAGAGAAAATCCTTGTCGCCTATAAAGAGATGCACCGGCAGGTTGGATGCATTGCCGGCAAGCTCCATGGTTCCCTCTGGCGGTGCCGGACAGACGGGAGCTATTGCCGCCCATACGTCCGGCCGGGTTAGGCCAAGCCAGAGAGTGCCGCCGCCACCCATAGAGAGGCCTGTGAGATATACCCTCTCCTCGTCAATATGAAACCGTGCCCTGAGGTCATCAATCATGTCATAGACATCCTGCTCCGCCACGCCCTGGTAGCCGGCGGTGCCACGTGCCAGCGGCGCAGCTGCTATGTAATCCACAGGCCTGAAAGGAGGCCAGTAGCGTGTGGCTTCCACGTCGTTCTCAAACGGGACGTTGCCCGGCTTGATGAAATCATATCCCTGGCTGTTGCCCACGCCGAAAAGACGTCTCATCCCAAGCCTGTGATTAGACCAGGCTCCATGCAGAAACACCACAAGCGGATAGGATTTCGATTCATCAAAATTCTCCGGGATATAGACCGAGTATGGCTGGTCAGTGTCATCTACCGATGAGAAAAAAGATAGATCCTGAGGCCCGGGTTTCAGGCGCTGGGCATCAGCAGCATCGGGCAGAAGCGCTATTAAAAGTGTCACCAGAATTATGCTCCGGATTAAAAAGATAATTCTTCTCATTATGCGTTCAATTCAGTTTTTGTTTAACATCATGTGACCATAAAAGTAGTTTTTTAAAGTGATTTTTGTGATACTATCACCCCAATAAAGTCAGTATATGCCGGTTCATAAGATTCAGATCAGAGGAGCACCGTTTTTATGAGTTATCTGATTATATTTGATGCAATGCAATTTCCTGTATGTGAATATATCGGAGACTGAACTGGTTGAAAGAGTTAAAAAGGGAGATCCGCAGGCATTTGACATGCTCTACGGCATCTATGCCGGCCGTTTGTATGCCTTCAGCATGAAGTACCTCAAATCACAGGAAGATTCTGAGGAACTTGTTCAGGCTGTCTTCATGAAAGTATGGGAAAATCAGAAAAAGCTGGACAGGGACCTCTCGTTCAAATCATTCCTTTTTACCATTGCCTATAATGAGATCTGCAGGCTCTTTCGCCGGAAAAGCTATCTCAGGAAATATGTTGAAGAATCAATGTACACAGCAAGCAGTTCTGACAATTCGGTGGAAGAGAGTGCAGGTTTTCATTCGGTGCTGGAGGAAGTGGAAAAAATAATCACCCGGCTTCCGGATAAACAGAGAAAGGCTTTCATAATGTGCAAGATTGACGGTAAACCCTCGAAAGAGGTGGCGGCTGGTCTTGGTCTTTCACCGGGCACCATTGACAACTATGTCTCGTCAACAGTGCAGTTGATCAGGTCGAAATTGTCAGGAGAGAGCCTTGCTATCCTGCTTTTCGCTTCCCTTTTTCTTATCTGACTGTCTCCGGGAGGTCTGTCAGAAATATTTTCATCTTTTTTATATGAGAATTTAGCCCGTCACGGGTATTACTGTTGTGGAAAGGGTAAAAACTCCGGGTAACACAAAAAACTTCTGATGACATTGATGAATAAAAGAGAGCGGGAGATACTTACAGGATATATTGACGGCACCTCCGGAGAGGCTGAACAAAATGAGGCAATCTCCATCATGGCTGCCGGAGCAGGCAACAGGAACCTGAAAAGGATGCTTGAAGAGGACTGGAATGTTTTTGCTAAGGGCGAAGGTGACCCTGAAGTGGATTTATCACCTCTCCTTGACACTATACACCACCAGATCAGACTTAAAGAGTATGACGAAGTCAGGAAACCCGCAATAAGATTCATGGCACTCAATACAAGAATTGCCGCGGCCATTATGATTCCGTTGCTTGCAGGGGCAGGCTTCCTGCTTTTCCATGACAAGACCGGCAACGATGGTATTCTGTCAACTGCCTCCATCTATGCGCCTGCCGGCTCGCGGGTATCATTTCTGCTTCCTGATGGTACGGAAGGGATGCTCAACAGCGGTTCAACCCTTGCATATTCAATGCCCTTTACAAAAAACCGGTCCGTTGCCCTGACAGGTGAAGCATGGTTCGAAGTGGCGCCTGACCAGAAACACCCCTTTACTGTTAATGCAGGAAACCTTGACCTCACTGTTCTGGGCACAGCTTTTAACGTAAGCGCCTACCAGGAAGAAAATTATACCGAGGTGGTGCTTGAAAGAGGGAAAGTGCTGGTCAGATGCGGGCATTATAAGGAAGGAGTGGTAATGAATCCTTCAGAAAGACTTGTTTATGAAAACGGCAAGGTGACAAGGAGCTCAACCGATCCTTCCAGGTATTCTTCGTGGACCACCGGAAAGCTGGTCTTCAGGGGTGATGTCATGTCAGAAGTGGCAAGGAGAATAGAAAGATGGTATAATGTAAAGGTTGAGCTTATGGACAAAGATCTTGAGAAGTACTCCTTCCGCGCTACTTTTGAGGATGACTCACTCGAAGAGGTTCTTAAATTCCTGGGAATGACCTCGCCTATAAGGTATGAAATAACACCCCGGTATCTGGCAGAAGATTCAACATATACCAGGAGCATTGTAAAAATCTATCTTAAATAATAACCCTTTAACCAAATCACTGAGCCCATGAAAAAAACAGAGAGCCCTTAACCTGAAAAAAAAGGAAATCGCGGCAACGATTTCCTTAAAAAACATCCTTGAATGATATTTTTTAACCTGAAAACTTTCAAAGTTATGAAAAAAAACAACCCCGGGGGGTGGGTGCTTAACCGGCCCCTGAAAAAAATCTTTCTAACAATGCGCATAGCAATCGGACTTCTGCTGCTCGGTATCATGCAGGTGTATGCAACTGACGCATATTCCCAGAAGACAAGAGTGACGCTGAACATGACCGATACCAGGCTTGTGACAGTACTCGACAAGATCGAGGAGGAGACGGAATTCTTCTTCCTCTATAATGAAAAGCTTCTTGACACTGACCGGATAGTTTCTGTTTCAGTAGATAATCAACTGATTGAAGTAGTTCTGGACAAATTGTTCGCCGGTACTGACGTTACCCATACGATCATAGACCGCAAGATAATCCTTGCCCCTGGTTACCTGGCCGAAACAACTGCTGAACTACAGCAGAGAGTCACAGGAAAGGTGACAAACCCGAACGGCGAACCGATTCCCGGTGTTACAGTGACCGTTAAGGGAAAGATACTCGGAACGGCAACCGCCATGGACGGCAGTTTCTCACTTGACAATGTCCAGCCAACTGACATCCTGATCTTCTCATTCATCGGTATGAAAACCGAAGAGATCCTGGTCGGATCACAAACTCTGTTCAACATAGTTCTTAGCGAAGAACTCATAGGGTTGGATGCGGTCGTCGTAACTGCCCTCGGTATAAAAAGGGAAGAAAAGGCGCTGGGCTATGCAGTTCAGAAAGTCTCCGGCGATGTAGTCTCAACCGTCAAAGGTGTTGACATGGGCACTTCGCTGACCGGAAAAGTGGCAGGCATGCTGATCAAAAACAGTTCTGAATTCAGCGCTGAACCTGAAATACTTGTCCGTGGAGAAAAACCGTTGCTCGTTATTGATGGGGTCCCATACGGCAATATGTCCCTCCGTGACCTGCCCTCTGATGATATTGAAAATATAAGTGTGCTCAAGGGAGCTACCGCTACTGCACTTTATGGATCAAGAGGCTCCGGCGGAGCAATTATGGTTACAACCAGACGGGGTGCCGACAAAAACGGACTCACTGTTACTCTTAACAGTAGTACTATGTTTACTGCCGGATACCTGGCAATCCCGGAGACTCAGTCAACCTATGGCCGCGTAGTAAACACCTCTACAAACACTTATGCCCGCTCCGGCGACGGATCATGGGGTGTGCCCCTTGATGGCAGGGAAATCATTCAATGGGATCCGGTTTCGAAATCATTGAAGCTTCTGCCCTACCTGCCAGCCGGCAAGGACAACTTCAAGAACTTCCTCGAACAGGGCTTCGTGCTGAACAACAACATAAGCATTGTACAGCAGAGTGACCTCGGCAGCCTCAGGGCATCGGCAACAACCGTGCAGAACAAAGGACAGTATCCGAACTCCATGTTCAACAAGATGACATACACCATTGGCGGTGATATGAAAATTAACAGATTCTCGCTTTCTTCCTCAATCGCATACAACAAGCAAAACTCCCCTAACGTTGGCTTCAGCGGATATACCGGATATGACCCGATGTACAACATCCTGGTATGGTCTGCTCCTGACTATGACATAAGGGATTACAAAGATTACTGGGTAGTGCCTGATGAGGTGCAGAACAGCAGTTATACCAGCACCAACAACAACCCTTATTTCGACAGGTACGAGAGGATTCGCAGTGTCAACAAGGATGTCTTCAATGTCAGCCTTGACATGGGATATGACATCATGCCATGGCTTAAGGCAATCGTCCGAGCCGGATATGACATCTACAGTGACCGTCAGGAGGTAAGGATCTCCAAGGGCTCTTTCCAGGGCGGAGGAAGCTCTACTGTCATCCCGGGAGGAAGCCAGATATGGGGTGAATCCCAGAGAGGATCATACAACCTCGGCCTCAGCAGGGGCTATAGTATAAACAATGACCTGATGCTGACAGCTGACAAATCTTTCAATAACTTTACTGTCAGCGCCCTGGCAGGTGGCACAATCTTCTTCCGTCAGGATGACGGGATTGAGGCAAGGACACAGGGTGGCCTCTCTATCCCCGGATTCTATTCCCTCAAGGCCTCCATCAACCCTGCAGTGGTGGGATCAACTCTCAGCCGCCAGCAGGTAAACAGCCTCTACGGCCGCCTGGCTCTCTCATGGAAAAGCCTTGTTTACGCAGAGGCAACCCTGAGAAACGACTGGAGCTCAACCTTATCGAAAACAACAAGGTCCTATCTCTATCCCTCTGTTTCAGGAAGCTTCATTGCATCAAACCTGTTGCCGGAGATAGAGTGGCTCTCACTCTGGAAAATCCGCAGCTCATGGACCTCCTACAAGAAGCCGGCCAATGTGTTTGATATCAATTCAGTCTATTCCATCACCAACAATGCGTGGGGTTCTCTCAGCGCGGCATCCCTGCCAACAACTATCAGGGGAGCTGACCTTCTTCCCGAATCAGCAGAAACCTTCGAGATCGGAACAATGGTTAACATATTCAATAACAGGGCCTCGGTTGATGTCACCTGGTACAGGAAGAGAATGTATGACTTTATAAAATATGCACCCATAACACCCGCCTCAGGATTCTCCAACAGGCTGCTGAACATAGATGAGGAGTGGGCCAGAAAAGGCCTTGAGATTGAGGCAAAGGTGACACCGGTCAGATCAGAAAACTGGCAGTGGGACATGGGTTTCAACTGGTCAACCTATGCAACATATTACCTGCAGCTTGACTCTCTCCACTCCGCTGACAAGCCATGGGTACAGGTAGGCGCCAGAACAGACCACTATGTGCTGAGAGACTATCAGAAAGATCCTGAAGGAAACATTATTCATAATAACGGCCTTCCCCTCTACTCAGGGTACGATTCCAAATTTGGCAACTATGATCCTGACTGGATATGGGGCCTGAGCAACACCGTAAGGTACCGGAACTGGACACTTACGGTCTCTGCCGACGGAAGGGTTGGTGGTATAGCACAAACCACTACCGAGATGTACATGTGGAGAGCCGGCTCACATCCCGGTTCATTGGCCCCTGAACGCTACCTTGATGCCACACAGCCCGGCACAAAAAATTATATCGGTGCAGGTGTCAAAGTTGTAGAAGGATCTGTCACATATGACACATACGGTAATATTACAAGTGACACCAGGGTGTATGCCCCCAATGATGTTGCAGTTACTTATAAAACCTACACCGAAGCCCTGCATAAGGGTACAGCCTGGGGAGGAGCACCTTCAACCATAGATGCATATAACACCACCTTCTTCAAGATAAGGGAAGTGGCCCTCACTTACCGTCTGCCACAGGAACTCTGTAGCAGGCTGGGCATTAACGGAGTTTCCGTCTCTGCCATCGGCCAGAACGTGTTCCTTTGGGCAAAACAGTTCAAGTATTCAGACCCTGACGGAGGCTCAGAAAACTTTATTGACCCGGCAGTGAGATACCTGGGGTTGAACCTGAAGATTGGTTTCTAATCATTTAAAAAGCAGAATGATGAAAAAGATGAAAAAGATAATGCTCCTCGTGATGGCAATGGCCCTCATTTTCGCCGGTTGCAACAAATTCGAGGAATACAATACTGATCCTAACAAAACTACAAAAGCGAGTGCATCCATGCTATGCACCCGGGCAATCCTGAATGTAACCTCCTTCAGCGGCCGCGACGGCAAGGTCATGATATCAGACAATGCCCTGCCCAAATATGTCGGCTATGCCAATGAAGGACAGCTGGGAACACAGTATAACACAATTGGTGCAACTGACTTCGGCGGACTGCTGATTCTTCCCAATATTGAACAGATGCTTGAAGAGGCTAAAGGCACAATTATGGAAAACTCATACAAGGGTGTTGCAAGCTTTGTAAAAGCCTACAGGTTCTTCAGGCTGACAATGGAAACCGGTGACATGCCCTACTCTCAGGCCAATAAAGGAGCTGAAGGGCTGTACAGGCCGGAATATGATACCCAGGAGCAGATATTCCTTGGAATCCTCGACGACCTGAAAGCTGCCGACCAGTACTTTGCCCAGGGGGTAGCCTTCAACGGCGATCCTACACCTTTCAATGGTGACCCGGATAAGTGGCGCAGGGCTGTGAATGCAACCGCACTCAAGATACTGATGACCCTGAGCAAGAAGGAGAATACCAGCATGCTCAATGTAAAATCACGCTTCGCCGAGATCGTTAATGCAGGTTATCTGATGCAACCTTCCACAGGTTTTCTGGGCGTGAATTATTCAACCCAGAACAAGCACCCGTTATCCGGCACCAATGACCTCTTTACCAGCAGAACTGTCATGAGCTCACTGCTGGTTGACAATCTCAAACTCCTGAATGACAGGCGCATGTTTTATTATGCAGAGCCTGCGGCAGCCCAGATAATTGCCGGCTTTACTCAGGATGACCCGGAAGCCTACACCGGTGTTGATGTTTCAATTGACTATGCCACAATGAATGCCGGCCACAGCGCCGGAATCTATTCCCTGCTGAACAAACGCTATCTTCAGGAGGAAGCCACTGAGCCGCGCAGGCTTATGACCTACGCAGAACAACAGCTGATCCTCGCTGAGGCCAGAATCCTCGGATGGATCACCTCAGGTACGGCACAGGAGTACTATGAACAGGGAGTCAAAGCTGCTCTGGGGCATTTCCTTGCGGTTAACAGTAACTATGCACACACTATGCCGATCAACCAGGCATATATTGACGGTTACTTCGCCGGCGAAGCTGCTTTCAAGGCTGATCCTGCAGATCAGCTGAAGCAGATCTGGATGCAGCGTTACCTCCTCAATTTTATGCAGGATGCACAGTACAGCTACTTTGAGTACAGGAGAACCGCTTATCCCGAATTCCCGATTAATCCGGCAACAAGCCTTAACGAGAACAACCCGGACGGTCTCCCGATGAGGTGGCTGTATCCTTCATCGGAAACCAATTACAACAGGGAAAACCTCATTGAAGCCCTTAACAGGCAGTATGAGGGTTATGATGAGATCAACAAGCTTATGTGGTTACTTAAATAGGTTGGTTAGTGATTTGAGGGATACCTTGCCGGTGTTGAGTTCCGGTTATCAGGTAAAAGCCCCGGGTTTTTGTTCCGGGGCTTTTTTTCTACATGGGTGTTACACCCTTGATGAGAATAATATTCCCGTATTTGGCAATCTCTCCGGTCATTACCACGGCAAAAGCTTTGGCTGCACGTTCATAGAAGGCGAACCGGTCAATCCTTTTCACGGGCGGAACAACCGGTACTTCTTTCATGATCCGTTCCAGGTATGAAATCTCAACACCGGGATCAAGTGAATCGCCCGGAACAGGTTCCATCATGATAAGCGGGTGTGGCACATAACTGTCAAGCTCGAAAAGCGGCATGATGGCCTCAAGAAGATCGGCAATGCGGAGGCCGTCGGCCCTGACAACCCTTTTAGCGATACTTTCACCAGGGAAGTGGGCATCAGCCAGAACCAGCTCGTCACCGTGACCCATCCGGGCCATCACATTAAGCAGATCGGGAGAAATGAGGGGAGAAATACCTTTAAGCATAATACCTGTTTTTTGTTCCGTGAATTTACAATTTTCCGAGGAGCGGGGGAAATTGCCAGACAGTAAATGCATCTGATATTCAGTTTTTGATAAATTAGCAAACAGGAGATGGATATTTTTAAATACAAGAGACTGAATTACCTTCTGTAACAAAAAAACTGCATCATGAACAACAACCGTCGTGAATTTCTGAAGAAAGGCTTACTGGGTGTTTCCGCAGCAGCATTGATCCCCGGTGTGACAAAAGGCTCCCCCGTTACAGCTGCAGCAACAGCCTCCCAGGCTGACCTGCCGGCAAGAGTGCTGGGCCGTACGGGAATAAAGGCACCGCTTATCAGTCTTGGTGCAGGTGGCACAATTACTCCCGGCTTTGTCAAAGGGGCATACAATGCAGGTATTAAACTATTCTTCTCAGCCACCTATTATGGTGAGGGGAATAACGAAATCATCGTCGGCGAAGCACTTAAGGATTTCCCCAGAGACTCCTTCGTTGTGGCCACTGCAGCTCCATGCAACGAGCACGATAACCGCACAGGCCTGCTAAGTGACAAGTTCAATGCCAGGGCATACCTGGAGAAGGCGGAAGGCAGCCTCAGGCGTTTCGGGCTTGAACAGATTGATATCATACTCTTTCCCTTTGCTTCCAAAAAGGAGACTGTGTGCAACGAGGAGATTCTCAGGACAATGGAACAGCTCAAAGAGTCGGGTAAAGTCAGATTTACCGGCATAGCCTCACACGGCGGCATTGAGGAAACACTCATCGCAGCTGCCTCAACCGGCATCTATGATGTCGCGATGATCTCATACAACTTCAAGTCACAGAACAAGGAGGCTCTTGACGACGCCATCGCAAAGGCTGTAGCTTCAGGGATGGGCATTGTCGCAATGAAGACTACCGCCGGTGCATTCCGGAACAAGAGCGGACCCGGAATCAATTCTGACGCAGCGTTGAAATGGGTCTTGCAAAATGCCAACATATCGACAATCGTTTCCGGCATGACAACAGTTGAACAGATGCAGAAGAACCTGGCAATGATCAAAAACCTGAAGATGACTGAAGAGGAGATTGCAGATCTTGAAAACGCTCTTGCATTTTCAGAAACAGGACTCTACTGCCAGCAGTGCGGAGAGTGTCTGCCCCAGTGCCCCGCCAGGCTTGACATACCAACGATAATGCGGGGTTATATGTATGCATACGGATACAGGAACCTGCTGCAGGCAAGGAACACCCTGGAGGCATCAGGGCTGCCGTCAGTGCCCTGCGCTGACTGTGAATCATGCAGCGTAAAGTGCAATTCGGGATTTGACGTCAGAGGGAAGATACAGGACATAGCGCGCCTGACAAAAGTGCCTGAAGAGTTTTTACTGACCTGATACCAGGGAAAGAAGCCAATAACCAGAGAGACCCCGGGGGCTATGTTCAGAAGAAATCCCAGTATGGTCAGGATCTCCAGTACAAAAAAAGAGCAGGAACTACGCTCCTGCTTTCGCATTTGCATCAACTCCCGCACTTACTGGTAGCCCCACCAGGAATCGAACCTGGATTTCAGGTTTAGGAAACCCGCGTTCTATCCATTGAACTATAGGGCCTGCTCTTTGCAGGCGCAAATGTAAATTTTTTTTCGCTTATCGCAAAAAATCAGCGCCCTCCTGCAGGCTTCTTCTTCACCTTTGACTTCACGGGTGGCTTGACAACCTTCACAGCCACTACACTGCACCCGGTGGCAACAATGCTCCCGCCACCCGGAGCGGCAGCAAACAGCATAGCCGTAAATCCCGCAAATGCTTATGAAAGTTTCTTATATCTGAATCTTACCGGACCGGCATTCCCGGTGCGTCTCCTGAGGTTTTCATCATATTCCGAGAAGCTGCCCTCAAACCAGACCACTTTTGAATCACCCTCGAAGGCAAGTATATGTGTTGCAACGCGGTCAAGGAACCAGCGGTCATGGGAGATTATCACGGCGCAGCCGGCAAAATTTTCAAGACCCTCTTCCAGCGCACGGAGCGTGTTCACGTCGATGTCATTGGTAGGTTCGTCAAGGAGCAGCACGTTGGCACCGCTCTTCAGTGTCAGTGAGAGGTGGAGCCTGTTGCGCTCTCCGCCGGAGAGAACGCCGCACTTCTTCTCCTGGTCAGCGCCGGTGAAGTTGAAACGTGCGGCATAGGCCCTTGCATTGACCGGTCTGTTGCCAACCAGAACCTCATCCTGGCCACCGGAGATAACTTCATATACGCTCTTTCCCGGATCAATGGCGGCATGAGCCTGATCAACATAACCCAGGGTTACCGTTTCGCCAATCTCAAATGTGCCCCTGTCAATGGTCTCCTGACCCATGATCATCCGGAAGAGAGTGGTCTTTCCGGCGCCATTGGGGCCTATTACTCCCACGATTCCGTTGGGCGGCAGGCAGAAGTCAAGGTCTTCAAACAGTATTTTCTCACCGAAGGCTTTGGCCACGCCCCGCGCTGTTATCACCCTGTCACCAAGTCTCGGACCGTTTGGGATGAATATCTCGAGCTTCTCCTCCTTCTGTTTTACATCCTGGTTAAGGAGGTTCTCATATGCACTCAGACGGGCTTTCGACTTGGCATGCCTTGCCTTGGGCGACATACGCACCCACTCGAGTTCCCGCTCCAGTGTCTTGCGCCTCTTTGTGCTGCCCTTCTCCTCGAGCTCCAGCCGTCTGGCCTTCTGCTCTAGCCATGACGAGTAGTTGCCTTTCCATGGAATTCCTTCACCGCGATCCAGCTCCAGGATCCATCCTGCCACATTGTCAAGGAAGTAACGGTCATGCGTGATACAGATGACTGTACCCTTGTACTGCCTGAGGTGGGTCTCAAGCCACTGCACGCTCTCCGCATCAAGGTGGTTGGTGGGCTCATCGAGCAGCAGCACGTCAGGCTCCAGCAGCAGCAGGCGGCAGAGGGCCACGCGGCGCCGCTCGCCTCCGGAGAGAATGTTGACAGGAGTTGATGGCTCGGGACAGTTAAGTGCATCCATCGCTCTCTCGAGCTTATGCTCAAGATTCCAGCCGTCAAGTGCTTCGATCTTTTCCTGGAGTGCCGCCTGCCTGGCCATCAGCTTCTCCATGACATCCGGATTCTCATATACCTCAGGCTCACCGAAGCGAAGATTGATCTCCTCGTACTCCCTGAGCACCGAGACAACCTCTGCAGCACCTTCCTCCACTATCTCGCGTACCGTCCGGCTTTCATCCATCAGCGGGTCCTGAGACAGATGCCCCACCGTGTAACCGGGAGAAAACACAACCTCTCCCTGGTACTCCTTCTCAAGACCCGCAATAATCCTGAGCAGCGTGGATTTACCGGATCCGTTCAGGCCAATAATGCCGATCTTCGCCCCGAGAAAGAATGAGAGTGATATATCCTTGATTACCTGCTTATGGGGAGGATAGCTCTTGCTGACCCTGTACATCGAAAAAATGATCTTCTTGTCGTCTGCCATGGCAAAATGGTTATACGACAAAAGTAATCATTTTGTCTGCCCTGAGTAAAGATAACCATCACCGATGACCAGGGTCAAATGACAATCATGCCACCCGGGAAATTGTTCCCTGCTCAGATTTTCACAGGTGACGTCGGACACCCCTTTTCAAAGAGAGATATAGCCTCCGGCTGAACAAGGAATTACACTTGCATCAAATCCACCACAACATCCTTTCTAAACAGGGAAATGGCCTCCGGCTGAACAAGGACCCATATAATGTAGACTCCCTTGAGTGTGCCCAGGGGTATGTTGAGCAGGCCAATACCCCCTAATACCAGCGTCAGGATCCTGGCCCAGCGCTTGCAGTAGAAGAGACCGATGCCACCGGCAATCATTCCTGCGCCGAAAAGCAGCATCAGTACAACCAGCGGGGTTGAAATTATAGCGAGGATTTTAACGGCTGTAGGATCTTCAGCAAACTGGTCAATGAATCCGAGCACGACTGCAATTATCAGTGCGCCAAAAACAAGCAATGAGCCGAAAACTATCTGCAGTATGCCTGCAATATTGACATGCTTCTTTATCCTGTTCTCTTCGGCTGTCAGCACTGTGGATGATGCGGCATTCTCTTCCATGATATGAACGTTTTTTGTTTTCAGAATAATGACTCCAATTTATAAAAAATGCTGCACATATCCCGTTATACTAATTGCTTACCTTTACCGTTGATTTACAAATGTCAGTCATGAAAAAGTTACTTTACGCTTCCGCTCTTCTTTTAATTACCTGTCTGTTCAATTCCTGCGAAATCCTGGGTGACGGATGCCAGGTATGCCAGACGGTTTCGTATGAGAACGGGAATGCTTTTGCCTGGGGTACCGAAGCTGAATACTGCGGAGAGGAACTGATAAGCATCAAGGCAATTCCTCCCTCGACGGTAAATGGGGTAACAACCGTCTGGGAGTGTCGCTGATACTCCTATAATGCTGATTTTATGAGTATTCTCCGGCTCTTGATTTCCTGTTTAAAAGTTGTTGTTAATAAGTTGTTCCTAATGTTGACTTTTGCGGCAGAAATGATTATTCTTGCCTTTCCTCGCCGGATATTTTTGTTATTGAGTTCGGATTATTAACCCCGGGTTCACTCTATAAACATGCTTAACATTACAGGCAAGCGGATAGCAATTGTTGAGGACGATATTGCATCCCTGAAGTATTACGAGACGCTGCTTAAGGAGACCGGCGCAGAGATTATTACTTACCGTAACGGGAAGAAGTTTGTTGAGTCTGTAACTACAGGCAGGGAACACTTTGATCTTGTTTTCATGGATTTTCTTGTGCCTCTGGTAAACGGCATCGAATGCACCAGGGCATTCCGGCAGGCTAACCGCTCTGCACCGGTGATTCTCATTACTGCATATTATTCTGAACAAACCAAAAACGAAGCATATATAGCCGGCTGCACGGAATACAATCTCAAACCTGTATTCCCTGAAAAGATTTATCAGATTCTTGAGAAGTACCTGACTCCCAGGCCGGCCTATCAGATGTATGACTGACGCACAGACGGCGTTCAAACTGGTCCGTATCCTCCCTTACTGCTGATTCCCAACTACAGATCGCCTACTGATTAAAGGCGGCATATCTGGCATAGAGTTCATTGTATCTGCCATTGATCTCTTCGGCCAGCGCCATTTCGCCGTTATCAAAACAGACCCTTATCGCCTGGAGCATCATCTGAAGGCCATTCGCAATTTCAGCACCTGCATAATAAGCTACAGATGGCCGCTGGTCAAGCAGATAAGCTGTCCGCGCAGCAAAATAATCAGTAAACTCACCCGTCAGTTGCTTCGCTTTTTCCTTCATGCCGCTGGCAAAGCAGGCAGAGATGATATCACCGAAATAATAATCATAGTCTACATTTGACACAGGGAAGAGCTCAAGACACCTGTCAATAACCTGCACTGCCCTGGCAGTATCACCCTCAGCCACGAGGGCCTGTGCAAGCCTCGCATGGTTCAGGCGTGCCCTGATTACGAGAAGTGTGCGGTTGTGATAATAGTCGATGTAAACATCCGGATCATTGGCACTTAACCAGCTGAACCTGTTCATCATGTTCTCGTAGAGAATGTCAGTATCAATGCTGCCATACTCAAACCAGCTCTTGTTGACCCCTTTTATCGGCACCAGCCTGTATGCCAGTCCTTCAAGCTGGAAATATTCCTCCAGCCCAAGGGCGTCATCCGTCTGGCCGGTGACAAAGTAGATCGGACGGTCCCAGTCGTTGTGAGCCAGGATATCAAGCACCAGGAGCTGGTTCTTCATGATCCATGAACCCTTGAGATTAATGTCAATATAGGGCACAATCTTGTCAGCATCCTCCGGCTTTACTGTGCCATTGGCCAGCACCTTCGCGGAATCAACCGGGATGCGTATGGTGCGGGTGGGTATATACCAAAGGTCCTCTCCGTACAGCTTGAGCTTTGACACCTCGCTTCCGCTGGAAATGAATTCCATAACCTCCTTTGCAGTTGCCGGACCCTTCACCCGTTCAAAGACCGCCACCTGGTTATTGACTCCGTCATAGTAAAGCTCCTTCTGCAGGCTTACAGGCAGGGGATCGGAGGTGTAGGCCCTGTATTTCATCTGGTCAATGTACCAGTCAGTGTTGAGCAGCATCAGGTTGCAAACCCTGACATCAGTGCGGACTCCCTCCACCTCCTGGGCGTACCACAGGGGGAAGGTGTCATTATCGCCACCGGTAAAGATTATTGCATTCGGGGCGCATGAATTGAGGTAGTTGAAAGCCACTTCCCTTCCAAGGTATCTTCCCGAACGGTCATGGTCATCCCAGTTCTCTGATCCCATGAGGGCGGGCACAGCAGCGAAGCAGAGCACGGTGGCAATGATGGCTGAAGGCGTCTCACCGGCTGCCTTCCTGAACAGCTCAAAGAGAGCCAGAACACCCAGGCCGATCCATATGGTAAAGGCATAGAATGATGCCGCATAGGCATAATCGCGTTCACGTGGCTGGTTCGGGTACTGGTTGAGGTATATGACAATAGCTATACCTGTCATTACAAACAGCAGAAGCACTATCCACCAGTTGCGGATATCACGGTTGAAGTGCCACAGGAAACCTGCCAGCCCGAGAAGCAGGGGCAACAGGTAATATGTGTTGCGCGACGGATCATTACGCATATCTTCAGGCATCCCTTTTACCGATCCGGTGCGGGGTGCATCCAGGAAATCAAGCCCTGTGATCCAGTTTCCGTTGACCGGCCCTCCTATGCTCTGCACATCATTCTGCCTTCCGCTGAAGTTCCACATGAAGTACCGGAAATACATGAATCCCAGCTGATAACGGAACATGAACGAGAGGTTCTGACCAAAGGTAGGCACCCGCAGCGTTGTTGCCTCGCCGGTCTGTGGATCAGTTACCCGCACCGGCTTCCCTTTCGTGCCAACATACTTTTCATACTCCCTTACATGATCCGGAGAATCACTCCACATCCTCGGGAAAACAGTCATAAACCTCTCGTCATACACCCTGTTCGTTTCACGGTTGGTAATTATATACCTGTCACCGGAAGGATTGTATGTGGGTTTGCCCTTTACATAATCGGTTACCGGAGCATTGTAGTAAGCCCCGTGGAAAAGCGGGCGCCGGCCATACTGCTCACGGTTAAGATAATAAAGCAGCGCGAAGGGGTTCGAAGGATTATTCTCATTTATCGGCGGATTTGCGGATGACCTGACAACAATGACAGCGAAGCTCGAGTACCCTATCACAATGACCATAAGAGAGGTCAATATTGTGTTCAGAGCCACTTTCTGCTTTGTGGAGAGAAGCCAGAGGCCATAGACTATGACAGCCAGGAAAACGATATTGAGCACCAGTGATCCGGTAAGCAGCCACACTCCAGACAGGAGAAGAGTTATACCTGCAAGTATGAATATCCTCAATCTGTCACTGTGTGTGAAGCTGTACCATACAGAGAGCATCAGCGCGACAATGAAGAGCAACAGGTGGATATACATGCCACTGTTGAACGGCAGCCCGAGGTTATTGACGAAGAATAGTTCGAATGCGGAAGTCATCCTGACAATACCGGGGATAATTCCGTACATGATAAGCACGAGCAGAAGCATCGATACGGCTATTGAAAGGATAAAACCCTTCCATGAAAAGCTGTATTTGCGGAAATACCATATAAAGACAATGGCTGGTATGGCAAGCAGATTCAGCAGGTGTACGCCTATGGAAAGACCCATCATGAAGGCAATCAGTATGATCCATCTGTCTGCATGCGGCTCGTCTGCCACATCCTCCCATTTCAGCATTGCCCAGAATACCACGGCGGTGAAGAGCGAGGAGGTGGCATAAACCTCTCCTTCCACTGCCGAGAACCAGAATGTGTCGGAGAAGGCATAGGCCAGTGAACCTGTCAGGCCGGCACCGAGGACTGCAATGATCCGTCCTGCGGTATAGTCAGATTCCTGCTTCAGAAAGATTCTCCGGGCAAGATGAGTGATGCTCCAGAAGAGAAACAGTATCGTCAGCGCGCTGGCCAGCCCTGACATGGCGTTGATCATCATGGCTACTTTTGACACATCGCCTCCGGCGAAATTGGCAAAAAATCTTCCGAGTATCATGAAAAAAGGAGCTCCCGGGGGATGCCCCACTTCAAGCTTGAAGGCCGTAGCAATGAATTCACTGCAATCCCAGAGACTCATTGTCGGTTCAATAGTCATCAGGTAGGTAACTGACGCCACAACAAAAACCGTCCAGCCAAGGATATTATCCCAAAGCCTGTATTTCTTTATCATATTCGTTTTATTTCCGTTTCTGATGAATACCGCACGAAAATAATAAGATTTTGCCGAGTACCTGTAGATATCGGCCGATTTTGGTATTTTTGGACAAACAGCCCTGCATGAAGAGATTTGTTATTCTGCTCATAATGAGCCTGTTTTCACTGGCCAGGGCCGGAGCCCAATACTATGATACCGGGCAGGATCCTGCCTCTCTCAGGTGGCTTCAGATACGCACACCTCATTTCAGGATCATCTATCCTGACGATTTCGGCGGGGAGGCATTCCGGTATGCACACCTGCTCGAAGAGTCATTTGAAAAGCTCTCTCTTCTTTACCCGGGGGTAAGGACAAACATCCCGGTAATAATACATAACCACTCGATGCAGTCGAACGGTTATGTGAGCTGGGCGCCCCGGAGGATGGAACTGTACCCCCTGCCCGGTCAGGATAACCTCCCGATGCACCCCGCAGCGCAGCTTGCAGTGCATGAGACGGTACACATGCTCCAGCTGGGCTCCCTCAACAGCCGTGGCTTTGGCAGGGCGCTGCGGTTCATCCTGGGGGAACATGCGGTGGGCCTCAGCGCGGTGATGATACCCTTATGGGCCTTCGAGGGTGACGCGGTCTACGCCGAGACCGCAACAACCCCCTCGGGCAGGGGGAGGAGCAACGCCTTCATCCGGGGCGCCATGGCTCTTTCCCTGAAACCCGGGGGAATATACAGCTACGACAAGATGCTTTCAGGTTCATACAGGAACTTCACACCAAACCATTATGTCTTCGGATACCTGATGATGAACCACCTAAGGACAATTGACCCTGACGCCTGGAATGAAGTTTACAGGATTGCATCGAACGGCTTACCCGGTAACCCGGTAAATGCAGGACTGAGAAAAGAGACCCGGCTCACTAAAAGGAGACTCTATGATGCCACCTTCGCCGCACTGGGAAAAAGCTGGAGAGAGAGCATGCCTGAAGGAGTGAAGGAGTACACCCCGCTCAGCTTACCCGGGAAAAGGAATTATGTCAGCCACTATACCCCCCACCGGATGGATGACGGAAGGATAATATCACTGCGCACATCACTCTCTGATCCGTCACGATTCGTTATTACCGGTAACAGTGGTGGGAAAGAGCTGAATATTACCACCACCGGATATATATATCCCTGTTTTTTTTCATTCTCGGGCAACACTATAGTATGGGCTGAACAATACCCTGATATAAGGTGGGATAACCGTGACTACTCGGTAATAAAGAGGCTTGATCTTCCGGATGGCTTAATAACCGATGTAACCAGCCGCACACGGTATACCGCGCCGGACCTGTCACCTGACGGGCGCACCATAGTTGCCGTTTCAACCACTCCTGACATGGTCTGTTCCCTGGTCTTCCTCGACTCTCATACCGGAGAGGTGCTGATGGACCTCGTTCCGCCCGACGGTCTCATACTCCAGCGACCGGCATGGTCATCTGACGGCCGCCAGGTCACCATGGTCACCCTGAACCAGCAGGGAGAGGGAATCAGAACATACAGGCCCACCGGCAAGAAATGGACCGTGAACCTGGAGGAGAGTCATACTGATATTGTACAGGCGAAGATCCATAATGACACTCTCTTCTTTCTTGCACAGGGAGACGGCTCTGACAATATTTACCGCATTGCGGGCTCCGGGCCGGTGGAACGCGTTACCGGCTCCCGGTTCGGAATTTCCGGGTTTTCAGTCAGAGGCAGTGAGCTGCTTTTCTCTGACTATACCGCAGACGGATTCGTCATCGCCTCCGAAAAGAGTTCGGCTACCGCCGGACCGGCATTTATGACCGGCCATGAGATTCTCCCGCCGGTGGCGCCAATGCCGGGGGAGGCGCCGGAAAAGGAGCCGCCACAGCAGGTTGCGCCCATACCGGGAACAGAACCGGCATATGAGCAATTGCCCCAGGTGGCACATATGCCAGGAGCAGAACCGGCAAAGAAGTCTTTACCCCAGGCGGCACCCACCCCGGGAGCAGAACCGGAAAAGGAGCCGTTGCCGGAGGTAACACCCAACCCGGGCGGGGCACCCGCAGAGAACATTTTGCCTGACGTGACATCTCCACCCGCTGATGACTCCGTGAGTGACGCAACCATGCCGTTGATCGCTGAACCCGGGCCATACCGGAAAATTGCAAACCTGTTCAATCCCCACAGCTGGCTGCCGTTCTATGCCGATCTGGATGAGATCCGGACCGATCCAGCCACCATTAGGCCGGGTCTGACACTGATGTCACAGAACCACCTGAGCACCCTTATCTCCACCGTGGGATATGAATACAGTGAAGGCAACCACTATCTGCACTCCGGCATAACATGGAAAGGGTGGTACCCGGTTATTGACGCAGAGATAAAATGGGGAGGAGAGCAGCTTATCATCAGTGATACCAGCGCGACCCTGCCGCCGGAGAATCCGGGAACCGACCTGCAGCTTAACCTGAGCATCTATGACCAGTTGTGGTTCGCCCGCGGGAAATTCAGACAGATGGTGATGCCTGCCCTTTACATCAGCTACCGCAACAGGGATACCTGGTTATCAGACGAGAACCGGTATGACAGGGACGTACTGACTCTCACCGGCAGGTTCTATTTCTCAAACATCTTCCGTACAGCTTATCGTGACATCAACCCGAAATGGGGACAGGTGTTCGATCTGCAGCTGACCACAACACCATGGGACACAAAACTGTACAGCTCCAAAAGCTACGCCCGGACAATCCTCTTCTTTCCCGGCGCACTGCCGAACCACAGTCTCTCCCTCAGGGTCGGACGGGAGAACCAGGCCCCGGCACGGAAACATCTTTACCGCAATAAACTTCCATGGCCCCGCGGTTATGATCACAACCTGGTTGCCGAGAAACTTCTCTCCTTCTCTGCTGACTACACAATGCCGCTCTTCTATCCTGACCTGGCTGCAGGCAGCTTCCTCTATCTCAAGAGAATCAGGGGCACACTCTTCTATGACTACTCAAAGGGGGTGGACATACGCAATTATGCAGACAGGAGCTTTCACGCCGGCCCAAAGAGGTTCTGCTCAGCGGGATCGGAACTGATGGCTGATTTCTACCTGCTGAGAATCCCCTTTGAGATAAGCGCGGGGATACAGGCGGGCTATATGCCGTATGAAAACAGATACTTCGTGAACGGGGCTTTTTCAGTCAACATCTACGGCACCGTTCTGGGACGAGAGCGCTGATGCTGTCTCCCTGATGAGGTCCCAAGCCTGCCGTACATGCCGTTCCGTTACGCCGGTCTGGGCTGTCACCATCCTCAGAACATACCTGCCATCAACCTTTGTATGGGTGAGATAAATCTTTCCCGTGTCATTGAGGGCATGGTTTATTTTCTCATTCAGAGTGTTGGCATCTTCATCGCCCATGCCGGCAGGACAGTACCGGAAGCAGAGCGTATTCAGCGTCACCGGGGCCATAAGTCTGAAATCCCTGTCAGCCTCAATCAGCCCGGCAAGCATCTTCGCAAGCCTTAAATGCTCGCGAATCAATGACTGCAGCCCTTCAACGCCATAGGAACGGATCACTGCCCACAGTTTCAGCGCCCTGAAGCGTCTCCCGAGAGGAATGCCCCAGTCGCGGTAATCATTGACCTCACCCCTGGTACGGGTTTTAAGGTACTCCGGAAGTATCTCGAATGAGCGGATCAGCGATGCTGCATCCCTGACAAAATAGACAGAACAGTCGAAGTTGGTGAACATCCACTTGTGGGGATTGAATACCAGTGAGTCAGCATATTCGATCCCGTCAGCCATCCACCGCATCTCGGGAAGCAGGAGGGCTGTTCCGCCAATGGCAGCGTCAACATGCAGCCAGATTCCATGTTTGCGGCATATCTCGCCCATTGCTCTCAGCGGGTCAATGGCAGTGACTCCCGTGGTGCCTAGGGTGGCAATGGCACAGCAGGGGATGTACCCGCTGGCAATATCTCGCTCTATTGCCCTCTCCAGAGCCTCAGGATCCATTGAAAAGTCACTCCTGACCTCCACCCTCACCAGGTTGTCGCGTCCAAATCCGGCAATCCCGGCCCCCTTCTCAACCGATGAGTGGGTCTGGCCTGAGACATATATGCGCATACGGCCCGTATCAGAGAGTCCCTCCCTGTTGGAACGGTAACGTGTGACTTTCTCACGGGCGGTAATAAGCGCTGCCAGGGTAGATGATGAGGCGCTGTCCTGAATAACACCCTCAAATTCCGGCGGTATTCCCATCATTGACCTGAGCCACTCCATCATCCTCTCCTCAAGCTCAGTACCTGCCGGCGAGGTCTCCCAGAGCATGCACTGCGCCCCGAGGGCGGCCGTAAGCATCTCGGCAAGCACTGAAGGAGGACTGCTGTTCGCAGGGAAATATGCAAAGAAATTAGGACTCTGCCAGTGGGTGATCCCTGGCATGATTACTTCATCAAAATCCTTCATAAAAAGATCAAAGGATTCGCTTCCTGAAGGCGGAAGCTCCGGCAATGCGTTCTTTATCTCTCCCGGTCTGACACCTGATTTTACCGGGTATTGCTCAACGTTCTCAAAATAGCGGGCTATCCACTCAACGATCTCATGCCCGTACCTGCGAAATTCGTTGCTGTCCATGCCCCTCTGCTACTGAACCACGGAGTCGGCCAGGAGAATTATCCTGTTCCTCCTGACCTCAATAACGCCGCCGGTAATCTCAAACCTCACCTCGGTGCCCTGGTCATCGGCAATGATCACCTTCCCGGCATCAAGGGTTGAGATGATGGGCGCATGGTCCTTCAGTACCTGGAATGAGCCCTTTCTTCCCGGCACTCTCACCGAGCGTATCTCTCCCGAATAGATGTTTTTGTCAGGTGTAATGATCTCAATCTTCACGTCCGGCTTTTTTACTTGTTACCTGCTCTCTGCAATCAGCTTTTCGCCCTTGGCGATGGCATCCTCTATGGTTCCTACAAGCATGAAGGCAGCCTCGGGGTACTGATCCACGGCGCCGTCAATTATCATGTTGAACCCCCTGATGGTATCTTCTATTGACACCAGTGTGCCGGGAATGTTTGTGAACTGTTCGGCCACATGGAACGGCTGCGAGAGGAATCTCTGCACCCTGCGCGCACGGTGGACGACAAGCTTGTCCTCCTCGGAGAGCTCATCCATGCCCAGGATGGCGATGATGTCCTGCAACTCATTATATCTCTGCAGTATCTCCTTTACCCTCTGTGCGCAGCGGTAGTGCTCCTCGCCAACAACCTCGGGGGTAAGGATTCTGGAGGTTGAGTCAAGCGGATCAACAGCGGGGTATATACCAAGTTCCGAGATTTTACGGCTCAGCACCGTGGTTGCATCGAGGTGGGCAAAGGTTGTTGCAGGGGCCGGGTCAGTAAGGTCATCAGCAGGCACATAAACGGCCTGAACTGAAGTAATTGATCCGTGACGCGTAGAGGTGATCCTCTCCTGCATCACACCCATCTCCGTTGCAAGGGTGGGCTGGTAACCCACGGCTGACGGCATTCTTCCCAGCAGGGCAGACACTTCTGAACCTGCCTGGGTGAAACGGAAGACATTATCCATAAAGAAGAGGATATCTCTTCCTGTTCCCTCACCCTCGCCGTCACGGAAATACTCTGCCACGGAGAGGCCCGAGAGAGCCACGCGTGCGCGTGCGCCGGGAGGCTCGTTCATCTGACCGAAAACAAGAGCCAGCTTTGACTCCTTCAGCTCCTCTCGGTCAACGAGGTCAATGTTCCAGCCGCCCTTCGCCATATCCTCAAGAAACGCCTTGCCGTATGATATAACGTTGGCCTCAAGCATCTCACGGAGGAGGTCATTGCCCTCCCTGGTACGCTCTCCCACACCGGCAAAGACTGAAAGACCGGAATAGGCCTTTGCAATATTGTTGATAAGCTCAAGGATGACAACGGTCTTTCCCACGCCTGCTCCTCCGAAGAGACCGATTTTCCCTCCCTTGGAGTAGGGCTCAATCAGGTCTATAACCTTTATGCCGGTGTAGAGCACCTCCTTCTCAGTCGACAGGTCCTCATATTTCGGAGGCTTGCGGTGGATGGGATAACCACCCTTCTTGTCGAGGGGCCCGATGCCATCTATAGGCATACCTGTTACATTCATCAGTCGTCCCCTTATCTGGTCACCCACCGGCATAATTATCGGCTGTCCGGTAGCTACAACCTCCATCCCGCGCTGCAGCCCGTCGGTTGAATCCATGGCTATGGCCCTGACGGTCTTCTCACCTATGTGCTGCTGACACTCCACAACCAGTACTGATCCGTCATGACGCCTGATCTCAAGCGCATCAAGGATGTTTGGCATATCGGTTCCGGCCGTATCGAAGGTAACGTCAACCACAGGCCCGATGACCTGACTTATCACTCCTGTTTTCTTTGCCATCTCTCTGACTTAAATCTGTTTCTATGTAATCTGATAATATACTCTCCTTATTCTTTGCCCCTGACGGGGCGAAATTCATTTTACCCTTCCGATGAGATTCACCGAAAGCTGTTTCAGTTCGCTCTTTCTCTCTCCATTTGCCGACACCTGATCAAGGGCCTGGAATGCCCTGTTGAAGTAGTCATACGCAAGATTCTCAGCCTGTAGCCTTATCTCCAGTTCATCATAGATATCCCTCACACCCCTGACTTTCGCTTCCGGGTCACTGCTGCCGGGCCCGAGAAGCTCCCTGAGGCGGGTAAGCATGCTGCCGCCGGCCATCTCAAAGGCCTTTACCAGGAGGTAGGTCTTCTTGTTTGCCACTATGTCACTGCCGGTCTTCTTGCCGAACAGCTTTGTATCGCCATAGGTGTCAAGAACGTCATCCTGTATCTGGAAGGCGATGCCGAGGCAGCGCCCGAATTCATAAAGCAGGTCCTGATCCTTTTCGGAGGCATCTCCTATGATTGCTCCTGTCTTGAGGGAAGCAGCAATCAGCACTGCGGTCTTCAGCTCTATCATGCGAAGGTATTCGGCTTCCGACACAACTCCCTTCTTCTCAAAGTCAAGGTCGAGCTGCTGACCGGTGCATACCTCAATGGCGGTACGGTTGAAGAGCTTCAGCACCTTCGGCAGGGCCCTTTCAGGAGCCTGACCTATACACTCCATTGCAATGAATGCCATTACATCACCTGACAGCACGGCCTGATCCGGGCCCCACTTCGCGTGCACAGTCGGGGACCCGCGCCTTACCTCATCCTTGTCAATGATATCATCATGGATCAGGGTGAAGTTATGAAACACCTCTATGCCCACCGCCGGCATCACTGCCTCGTCAATCTTGTCACTGAAGATGTTGCATGACAAAAGGCACATAACCGGTCTGAGTCTCTTCCCCCCGATAGACAGGATGTATCTTACGGGCTCAAAGAGCCTCTCTGCCTCCGGTGTGCCGCCGAGACTGGCTATTGCCTTGTTTGTCAGTTCTCTCAGATATTCGCTGGTGAACATGTCTCTCTCTTTCCGTTATCCGTTCAGCGCTTCAGCGCCGCTGACCACCTCAAGCAGCTGGTTGGTGATGGAGGCCTGGCGGGCCTTGTTGTACTGCAGGGTAAGATCCCTGATAAGTTCCGTGGCATTGTCTGTAGCCTGATGCATGGCAGTCATACGGGCACCGTGCTCAGCCGCGAACGAATCAAGCAGTGAGCGGTACAATTTGATGCGCAATGTCTTCGGAATGAGCTCCGAGATGATTCTGACCTGGTCAGGCTCGTAGATATAGTCTGCAGGCGCGGAGTCCTGACCTGATATGGTTCCCATCGTCACCGGAAGGAACACCTCGTTGGTGAGCTTCTGTACAGCTGCATTCTTGAACTGGTTGTAAACTATTTCGATGGTATCATACTCCTTCGACACGTAGAGCCTCATCAGTTTATCAGCCAGCGCAGAAATTCTGTCAAATGTCAGCTCCGTGTAAAGGTCACTCTGATCCTCTATGATGTTGCACTTAAGTTTCCTGAGTGCGTCATTCGCCTTCTTGCCCACTGTCATCACCCCGAGATCACCCCTGCTGTTCTCCTGGCTGTATCTTTCGTCCATGATACGCCTGGTCTCCCTGAGCACGTTGGCATTGAATGCCCCGCAAAGCCCCTTGTTGGATGTGACCACCACAATCAGAACCTTTCCGTTGCCCTTTTTTCTTTGAGCATATATGTTTTCGGTCTCGGTATCGCGTAATGCAGCGCAGACACTTGCCTGTATCTCATTGAGCTTATCGGCATAAGGCCTGAGCTGTACTATCGCGTCCTGTGCCCTGCGCAGTTTGGCGGCAGCCACCATCTTCATCGCAGAGGTGATCTGCCTGGTTGACCTTACCGAGCTGAGCCTGATCCTTATCGCTTTCAGATTAGCCATCCTGTCTCTCCATCCTTTTGACTAGCGTGACTTAAACTGTGATGCTACCTCCTCCACAGCCTTGTCAAGCACACCGGTCACTTCATCATTGATGATTCCCTTTTTGATTGTTTCAAGCACATCACTGTGATTGTTACGCATGTACGCCAGGAATTCGTTTTCAAACTCGCTTACCCTATGCACCGGCACATCCCTGAGCAACCCCTGCGTACCGCAGTAAATGATGGCAACCTGCTCCTCTACCTTCACAGGCGAGTACTGGTTCTGCTTCAGTATCTCGACGTTCTTGGCGCCCTTGTCAAGCACTGCAAGGGTAGCAGCATCGAGGTCAGAGCCGAATTTCGAGAAAGCTTCCAGTTCACGGTACTGTGCCTGGTCAACCTTAAGTGTTCCGGCCACTTTCTTCATTGATCTGATCTGGGCGTTACCACCTACCCTGGAAACCGATATGCCCACGTTGATTGCAGGCCTGATGCCTGCGTTAAAGAGGCTTGACTCCAGGAAGATCTGGCCGTCAGTGATCGATATCACGTTGGTGGGGATATATGCCGCGACGTCACCAGCCTGGGTCTCGATGATGGGGAGGGCTGTGAGTGACCCGCCACCCTTCACCATATGGCGTATTGATTCAGGCAGGTCATTCATCCTTGCTGCCACCTCATCTGATTCAATGATCTTCGCTGCCCTCTCGAGAAGGCGTGAGTGAAGATAAAAGACGTCGCCCGGGTAAGCTTCGCGGCCGGGCGGGCGGCGCAGCAGTAGTGAAACCTCACGGTATGAAACTGCCTGCTTGGAGAGGTCGTCATAAATAATCAGGGCATCACGGCCGGTGTCACGGAAAAACTCGCCGATTGCGGCTCCTGCAAAGGGAGCATAGAACTGTGCTGCCGCTGAATCAGCAGCAGTGGCGCTGACAATGACGGTATAGTCCATGGCACCATACTGCTCGAGGGTGGTGGCTATGTTTGCCACGGTTGATCCTTTCTGCCCTATTGCCACATAGATGCAATATAACGGTTTGCCCTTCTCATACTCGCTTCTCTGGTTGATGATGGTGTCAATGGCGATAGCCGTCTTGCCTGTCTGCCGGTCACCGATGATGAGCTCACGCTGACCACGGCCAATGGGTATCATGGCATCAATGGCCTTGAGGCCTGTCTGCACCGGTTGCTTCACCGGCTGGCGGAAGATGACACCCGGCGCCTTTCTCTCAAAGGGCATCTCGTAAAGCTTCCCTGTAATGGGACCACGGCCGTCAATCGGATCACCGGTGGTGGTGATTACCCTGCCAAGCAGACCCTCTCCCACCATAATGGATGAGATTCTGCCGGTACGGCGGGCAATGTCTCCCTCCTTGATCTTCTCCGAGGGGCCGAGAATAACAGCTCCGACATTGTCCTCCTCAAGGTTGAGAACAATACCCTTGATGTTTGACTCAACAAACTCGATCAGCTCGTTTGATCCTACATTCTTCAGGCCGTAGATGCGTGCAATGCCGTCACCGACCTGCAGCACCGTCCCCACTTCCTCAACATCAATGGCCGTCTCTACTCCTTCAAGCTGCTGCCTTAAAATCTGTGATACCTCTGAAGGTTTAATATTAGTCATATCTCTGAATCTTATAAACTACTATTCGGTAAATCCTGCCAGTGAAAACTCCTTTCTGAATCTGTTCAGCCTGTTCCTTACGCTGGCATCAACGTATGAGTCATCAACCCTGAGAATAAATCCGCCGATAATTGACTCATCTATCTGCTCATTGAACTCAATTGTGCCTCCCTTTTCTCCTGTGATAAGGTCAGCCAGCTCCCTTTTTGTGGTACCATCTACGGGAACGGCTGTGGTGACGGTCACCTGGCGTATGCCCTTGTGACGGCGGGTGAGGTCAATGAAGTTCCGTGCTGCTGCAGAGAGGTAATCGCCCCGGCCGTTGCTGAACATCAGATTGATGAAATCAATCGTCTGCTTTTCAGCATCATCACCGGCAAGGGCAATGATTGCATCCTTTCTCTTCTGCTGCGGGAGAACAGGATTTCTGATCACATTTTTCACCTCTTCCATGGCACAAAGGCGGCTCAATACCTTCATGTCACGGTAAACGCCGTCAACAGTGCCGCTTTCAAGGGCAAGGTCAAAGAGAGCCTTCGCATATCTTACCGCTATCCTGGCTGAATTCATTGGATCAGTTCCTGTTTGCTTCTATTTCGTTAATATATCTTTCTATCAGCTTCTGCTGCTCCGCATCGCTTTTAAGGGTCTCACCAACCACTTTCGAGGCTACCTCGATGGCCAGCCTGGCCACCTCCTTCTTCACCTCGGCAATGGCAGTCACCTTCTCACGCTCGATGAGCTCCCTGGCACGGCGCACCAGCGCGTCTGACTCTGACTGCCCCTTCTCCCTGGCTTCGGCCATCATACGGTCATAGGCCACGCGGGCATCACGAAGGATCTTGTCACGCTCCTCGCGCGCCTTTTGCAGGATCATCTCATTGTCAGCCTGCAGTACCTTCATCTCCTCACGGGCTTTCTCGGCTGACTCAAGCGAATTTTTGATCATGTCTTCACGCGTCTTGACGGCTTTCATGATAGGCCCCCATGCAAACTTCCAAAGCAGGACAAGCAGGAGGAGGAAGATAAGCGTTGTCCAGAATATTGTCCCAATGGCAGGACTGGCAAGACTGCTTTGTAGTAACATTTTATGCTGTTTTTAAAGATTTACCTGTAAAGCCTGCAACCAACCGTTGCAGGCTTTTTTTGATTTTAGCCCTTAATCATTGCGACAACGATAGCGAAGAGGGCTGCCCCTTCGATAAGCGCTGCTGCAATGATCATTGCGGCCTGAATCTTCGAGTAAGCTTCAGGCTGACGTGCGATGGCGTCCATGGCCGAGCCGCCAATACGGCCGATGCCAAGACCTGCACCGATAACTGCAAGCCCTGCGCCTACTCCTGCTAATGACATTACTGCTTGTTCCATAAATCAAATGTTAAAATAAATAGTTGATATATTGATAATTAATGATGTTCGGGTTCCGCTGTGGCCAATCCGATGAAGAGAGCCGACAGAAGGGTGAATACGTATGCCTGCAGGAAAGCCACCAGCAACTCAATGCAATCCATGAAGAGCACGAAGATGACGGAAAAAGGAGCTACAGCCACCGTTTTGAAAATGAATATCAGCGTCACAAGACTCAGCACAATTATATGGCCTGCAGTGATATTCGCAAAGAGACGGACCATAAGTGCAAAAGGTTTTGAAAAGAGCCCTATGATCTCTATGGGTACCATGACGGGCAGCAGCCAGAAGGGCACACCGGGAGGAGCAAAGACATGCCTCCAGTGTGACTTGTTGGCACTGAACTGTGTTATCAGAAATGTGAATAGCGCCAGAACAAAGGTCACATTGATATTGCCGGTGACATTGGCGCCAAACGGAAAGACCGGAATCAGCCCGAGAAGGTTGTTTATAAGTATGAAAAAGAAAACAGTAAGCAGGTAGGGCATGAACTTCGCATGCTTTTTATCGCCGATGTTCGGAATGGCAATCTCATCCCTGATAAAGAGAATCACCGGCTCAACCACCCCCTGAAACCCTTTCGGCGCGGCAGTGCCTGCTCTTTTGTAGCTCCGTGCCAGTGAAAGCATCAGCCATAAAAGAACAATGGCGGCCACAATCATCCCGAAGATGGCCTTGGTGATCGAAAAGTCAAGGGGAGGTTTGGAACCGTCATGCTGACCCTCCTGGTCAACCCTGATGATCTTGCCCGCATATTTGCCCTCATGGGCTATGGCAAAACCCTTGTAGCTTTGACCATGAGCTATTCTCCGCGATGAGAAGAGATGAAGGCCTGACTCCCTGTCATAAATTATTACCGGCAGGTAAACGGCTACACTTGTTCCATCCTTCTTCGTCAGGATATGCCACTCGTGAGAGTCGGCAACGTGGTCCATGATGAAGGGAGCAGCATCAAATTCCTCTTCGCCGCCGTGCGCTTTGCCTTCTTTATCCATGATGCCCGATGAGAACGCCGGAACAGTACCTGCCAGCAAACCAAGCACCAGAAGCAGAAGATGTAAATACCTGTTTTTCAAGCTGAATTTCTTAAATCTGACTTCTTTTTCAGAACACCCGTAAATGTAAGAACTACATATACTGTGATTGCCAAATATAGAATAAAAAACAATACTACTGAACCTGTTGATTTGTTTTTAAAGACAAGAAAGAAAAGCAGCGCAAGCACAAAACAAAGCACCATCTTCAATCCAAGTGCAATTAGTGTCATAAAAACACTTCTTCCCCGGTCAGAGTGGTATCCGTTAAAAAAAATTAAAAGTGCAATGAAGGCTGTCAGGGTGAAGCCTGCAGTGAGAAAAGCGGCTGCGGAAATGTTGAAGAGAGAGGGGAAAAGCCTTCCAACTACCATTTCCATGATGATGAAAAAGATGGCGATGGCGCCAAGGCCCAGGTAGAATCTGACTGCCAGGGGTTTAAACATCTCCCTTATTTCTTAAGACCTCCTTGATTACGAGCCACATGGCAGACGCAACGCCCAGCAGTGACAGCACAACCGTAAGGATTGGTTCCGTGCCGGCGAGTTTATCAAGTTTGACTCCGCCAAGTGATGTGATAACGATAATGATCACCATCTGGATGGCGATGGTGCTGTATCTGGAGTAGGCGTCAAGGCCCTGCTTGCCTCTATTTACCTTGTTCTTTGGGTTTGGCTGCTGCTGTTCCACCGTTTTCACCCTCCTTCATGACGCAGTTGCCGGTAAATACAGCTCCCGGTTCTATTGACAGCTTGTTGGTAATGATGGTGCCGTTTATTTTTGATGAGGCTTTCAGGTTAAGGAGCTGTGACACGGTTATCTTTCCTTCAATCAGGCCTGAAACTTCAGAGTTTTTGCATTCCACTTCCCCCTTAACCTTTCCGGTGGGGCCGATGACCACCTTTCCCCTGGTGCTCATGTTGCCGTTAAGGATTCCGTCTATGCGGATATCGCCGGTTGATTTTATATCACCCGTGATCTCTGTTCCCTGGCTGATGAGGTTGACTGCATTGCTGTTGTCTGTCTCAATTATTTTTGCCATAGTAATCTGTTTATTCCTGATTCCCCTTAAAATTATTTAACACGTAAATATAAAAACTTATTGTGCCGGATGAGTAAAAAAGGGGAGTAAAAAGCCAGGGTGCAAAAATCTCTTTCATCAGGCCGGGTCATAGGCCCACCTGAGCCATATGCTGCCCCATGTGAATCCTCCTCCGAAAGCTGCCAGGATGAGGTTGTCGCCCTTCCTGAGTTTCTTCTCGAACTCCCAGATTACCAATGGTATGGTGGCGGCGGTGGTGTTACCGTACTTTTGGATGTTGATCATCACCTTTTCAGGGGGCAGTCCCATTCTCCGCCCGGTGGCGTCTATTATCCTGAGGTTTGCCTGGTGAGGTACGAGCCAGTTAATGTCATCGGGGCCGAGGTTATTCTTTTCCATGATTTCGACCGCCACATCGGCCATATTGGATACGGCGAACCTGAAGACAGCCTGTCCTTCCTGGTATATATAATGTTCCCGTCCTCCCACGGTATCATGGGATGCGGGCCTCACAGAGCCTCCTGCCTTCATGTGAAGGTATTTTCTTCCTGACCCGTCGGTTCTGAAAATATAATCCATCACACCCAGCTCTTCGTATGTGGGTTCCAGGAGTACTGCTCCCGCGGCATCACCGAAGAGGGTGCATGTGGTCCGGTCAGTATAGTCAGTAATAGACGACATCTTGTCAGAGCCGACCACTATCACCTTTTTGTACCTCCCTGTCTCGACGTATGCGGCTGCTGTCTGGAGTGCGAAAAGGAACCCGGAGCAGGCAGCGTTTATGTCGAAGCTGAATGCGTTTTTAATCCCGACCTTGTCGGAAATGATGTTGGCCGTTGCCGGGAATGCCATGTCAGGGGTGACAGTTGCACAGATGAGGAGATCGATCTCCTCCGGGCGTGTGCCTGTCTTTTCAAGCAAGCCTCTGACGGCAGGCTCACCCAGGTCAGATGTGCCCTTCCCTTCCCCCTTCAGGATTCTTCGCTCCTTTATGCCGACGCGTTGCATGATCCACTCATCGGTGGTTTCAACCATCCCGGACAATTCCTGGTTGGTGAGCCGGTATTCCGGTGTCCAGGCATTGATGCCTGTTATAGCTGCCCTTATTTTAGTCATGCTCCGAATGCTTCCCTGATCTTTCCTGCAAGATCTGCCTGCACCACATCACGGGTCCGGAGCAGCATATTCATAATGGCCATACGGTTTGATATTCCGTGTCCGACCACTACGTTTTCATTTATGCCCAGAACCGGTGTCCCTCCCACCACCTCGAAATTGAGTCTGTCAAAAAAGCTGTCTTTGATGCCTTTTGACCTTGCTACAACATATAGTTTTTCAGCCATTTTAAGAACCACATTTCCCACGAATCCGTCGCACACTATTACGTCGGCCATCTCATCGGTGAAGAGGTTGTGGCCTTCGACATTGCCCCTGAAGGTGACATCACTGCTTTCACTCAGGAGTTCATATGCCGCTTTCACTGCTGCAGACCCCTTGGCTTTCTCCTTTCCTATGTTCAGGAGGCCTACCGTTGGTTCTTTTACGCCAAGCACATGTTTTGCATATACGGAGCCAAGTATTCCGTACTGGAGCAAAACGTCAGGTTTGCTGTCAGGATTGATTCCGACATCAAGTATGATTGAAGATTTCCCGTTAATATTTGGTATCAGTGCTGCGAGTGCCGGTCTGAAAACGCCCGGAATGACATTCACGGTATAACTTGCTCCCACCATCATTGCTCCGGTATTCCCGGCGCTGGCAAATCCGTTGATGAGGCCCTTCTTGAGCATGCCATACCCGACCGCGATAGACGAATCACGCTTCTGCGAAAACGCCTTGGCCGGATGGTCTGACATCTCAATTACCTGTGATGTAGGCACAATATCAAAAAGAGAGGCGTCTGCATCAAGCGATGCAAGCTTCTCCCTTATCCGGCCGTTGTCACCGATAAGCACAATACGGTCACCTGACGACATCTGTCCGAGTGCGTCAAATGCTCCCTCAATAACAGCATTGGGAGCGTAATCACCTCCCATTGCATCAAGACCTATCTTCATCGTTCAGATTTTTTGAACGGAAAGAGCGTCAGGCTGTCGTCTTCTTCTCAACGGCAAGCTTTCCCCTGTAGTATCCGCACTCAGGGCAGACCCTGTGGTAGAGATGGGCTGACCCGCAGTTTGTGCATGCAGCTGTTGTGGGAGCCACTGCCTTGTAGTGTGTCCTCCTCTTGTCTCTCCTGGTAGCGGAGTGTCTGTGTTTTGGATTTGGCATCGCAGTAATGAATTGAGTTAATTATACCCTGTCAGTTTTTTCAGATCATCCCAGCGCGGATCGGTTTGTACCTCACCGTGAACAAGGAGATCATTCAGTCGCCTGATCATGTCCGGATTGCAGGTGCTGTTGCCATCGGCATCATCAGGATGAATGCGCTTAATGGGTAACGCCAGGTGGATGTAATCATAGAAAAACTGACTCAGATCTATTTCATTTTCATCCATCGGCATGGTAATCATGTCCGGATCAGATTCCTCCCACTCACTCCCCTGCCTTACAAAAAGCCTTTTGGCAGTTGAGACTGGCATGTAAAAGGGTTCAAGGCATCTGTCACAGATCACCTCGGCCTTCCCGTTGATGACTATGTCAAACTCAATATGCGTCGAACATTTCTGAAGCACCACCACCGCACGAAACTCTCCCTTCTTTATCTCAGACTCCTCATATAACCCGAAGAGATGGTTCCCTATCTGAAAATCATAGGTATATCTGGCCTCCTTTAGTCCCGCGAGCGGTATGGAATACAATCCGGGCATCTTCTTTTTTTTCGGTCTGCAAAATTATAAATCCTCTTCCAAATAAAAAAATTATGAACAAAAAAGTAACACCGCCTGTTTTCTTCGCTGTTCACCGGTGTTTATCCGCTCCCTGCCGGAAATGAGTGGCACGGATTGAACCAACATTAATATTTTTGAGACCAGAATCAAATCAGTCACCATGAAAGAGAAACACGGTAATCCGTTCACAGGCATAGCAAAGTTCCTGATATCACTGGGACTTGTTATGTTCGTCGCAAAGCTTGACCTTCTCGGGCTGGGAGATATTCCTGAATATTTCAGCTGGCAGATGCTGCTCATTTTTTTCGGAGTGTGGTTGCTCCTCAGCTTTAAACTTGTGTCAGCAGTTATCTTTTTTGCAATAGGATTCTGGTTTCTCATGCCGGATATGGCCATACAACTCACCGAGTCCTATAAAAAGATCTACTGGCCGGTGGTGCTGATCCTCTGCGGAGTGGCATTCATGCTGAAACCACTTGCAAAAAGTTGCAGATAACAGTAACATTTAATGATTAACAGGCCCGTAAATATTTGTTGACAGACATATATACAATTAATTGGAATGTATATTTCACAAAAGATAATCAATCCTGTCAATCAGGCAGTTATAAGCAATCATTTACAAACATACCAAACCATTGATAATCTTAAACTATGGAAAATGAATTGAAAAAACCGGCAAGAAACCCGGAAACCTCGAACAGGTTCATCATAGGAGTGCTTCTGATCATCGCAGGACTGATCCTTATCGTCAAGAAATCGACTGTGTTGCCGGAACCCCTTGATGACTTCATTGATAACATCATCTTCAGCTGGCAGATGCTGCTGATAGTGATAGGCATCATCGTCCTCAACGGATCAGACAACAAGACTCCCGGGATTGTAATGATCTCCGTGGGAGGATTCTTCCTGATCCCGGAACTATTCACCGACTTCTTCAGGTCATTCAACTTCTTCTGGCCTGCACTCTTCATAGTACTTGGTATTGTGCTCCTGGTGAACTCAAAACGGCTGGTGAAGAAGCTCGACTTTTCAACGGTCAACAAGGCAGATTATATTGATTACGTGAATGTCTTCAGCGGAGCCGAGCGGCAACTCATCACCGATAACTTCCGGGGAGGCAAGATCACTTCTATCTTCGGAGGTGGTGAGGTTGACCTGACACACTCATCACTCTCTCCGGGTGACAATGTAATTGAGATTACCTGTATCTTTGGGGGAACAACCATCATTGTTCCTGAAAGCTGGAACGTGGTGATTGAAATCACACCCATTCTCGGGGGATTTTCTGACAGCAGGAAGATGAGGGGTGATGTGATCAGGGATAATACGAGGTCACTCACCATAAAGGGTACCGTGATGTTCGGAGGTGGAGAGATAAAGAGTTACAAATAATTTATGAAGCATCCGTTACTGGAAAACAGAACGAGGTTCTTTGTGTGGTGGCTGGCCTGGCTTATTCTTGCAGCAGGCCAGTCACTGGTTATTCATTTTGGCTATGGAATCCCTGCCGATACGGCATTTGCCGACGGAGTGATTTCAATGATTTTTTTCGGCATCCTGGGACTGGCTGTATGGTTTCCTTTAAGGTTCCTCCTGAAGGAGGATAACCAGGTCTATACAACAATTGTAAACGTCCTCCTGACCGGTTCACTGACGATTCTTGCATGGCTCTTCGGGTCGAAGATCATCGTAAGGATGCTTGTTGCCGAAAAGGTGGATTATGACATCTTCTGGCATTCTGTCCTGATTTTCAGGGCTACCGCCGGTGTGCTGGTCTTCTTCGTCATGATACTTGTCTACTACCTGTTCCTGAGCTCCTCGAGGCTGGCTGAAAAGGTGGCACGGCAGGCCCAGCTTGAAGCACAGGTACGCGAAGGCGAGCTGAAGATGCTCCGGTCACAGATAAATCCTCACTTCCTGTTCAACAGCCTTAACTCAATCAGCTCACTCACCGTGACAGATCCGCTGAAGGCCAGGGATATGATTGTAAAGCTGTCTGAATTCATGCGCTATTCGCTCTCATCAAGGAGCGAACAGCCGGTGACCCTCGGGAACGAGATGGAGAGCCTCAGGCTTTACCTGCAGATTGAAAAGGTGAGATTCGGTGAAAGGCTAAGGATTGAAGAGGATATCAACCCGGAATGCCTTCCGGCGCTTATGCCGGGAATGCTGCTCCAGCCACTCTATGAAAACGCCGTCAAACACGGGGTTTATGAGTCGACCGGAGAAGTTATAATCAGAACAACCATCAGGAAGCAGAATGAAATGGTTATAATCACCATTTTAAACAATGTTGACACTGACTCCGTTGTGACCAGGAAAGGGGCAGGCATAGGCCTTAAGAATGTCAGCAGCAGGCTTGAGCTGTTCTTTGGCGACAAGGCTGACCTCACGGTGAATCACGGAGATGACAGCTTCACGGTGATTGTAAGATTTCCATTCCGAAAATCATGATTAACAGCATAATTAAACCATGAAAACAATCAGAGCACTGATCATTGAAGACGAAGCTCCGGCAAGGGAACTGATCAGGTTTATGCTCGCCGATCATCCTGAGGTGGAGATTGTTGGTGAATGTGTAGACGGATTCTGCGGGGCCAGGGAGATAAAGGAAAAGAGACCCGATCTTATCTTCCTCGATATACAGATGCCCAGGCTGACCGGTTTCGAGCTGCTTGAGGTGATAGATGAAAAGCCGGAGGTGATATTCACCACCGCCTTTGACCAGTATGCCATCAGGGCTTTCGAACTGAACGCCGTGGACTATCTCCTCAAACCTTTTTCAAAGGAGAGGTTTGATGATGCTCTTGCCAGGGCACTGAACCGGCTGGAGACAAAGGCGCCTGAGCATGACAAAATTGAAAAACTGGTGGCTGCAGCCTCCGAAGCGGAAGAATTTCTCACCAGGATAGTCTTCAGAAAGGGGGCGGGAATCAAGATCATTCCTCTGAACAATGTCTATTACCTGGCGGCCGAGGATGATTATGTGATGATCTATTACAGTGAGGGGAAAGCGCTCAAGCCCAAGACCATGAAGTATTATGAGGAGCATCTCCCTCCCGACCTGTTCATAAGAGTTCACAGGTCATTTATCGTGAACGTTGAACAGATCACCCGCCTTGAGCCTTACAGCAAGGATAACTATGTTGCCGTGCTCAGGTCAGGTGAAAAGATACCGGTTAGCCGGGCCGGATACAAGATGCTCAGGGAGAAACTCTCCTTCTAGTCATGGTCCTTCAGCCTGTTACACCTGGGAGCCCTGCAAAGGAGTGACCTGCATCCCCTGTACCGCCTGAAGATGAACATGGGAACCGGATCATAGCCGTGTGTGCCTCCCGGCCTGCAGCGAAGTATCCTGTCAGCCGAGATCATTATTCCCCTGAACGGCCCGTGGAGCCTGAGCGCATCAATGGTATACCGTGAACAGGTAGGAACATGACGGCAGGAGGCAGGAGTCCATGGCGATATAATCCACCGGTAAAGCCATACAGGCAGCAGGAGCAAAAAAGATAATATCTTTGCGGCACTCTTCAGCATCGCCTTCAAAGATAAGCTGATTCGGCATGACAAAATGACCTCTTTTCAGAATCTCTTTATGATGGCAGGCGTTTTGCTGAGGAAACTGGAAAATTAAATTACTCTCAACTGATGGAAACAATGTTTTTGCAAAACGGTGTATACTGGATAATATTCATCGTATTCATGATACTGAGCTGGGTTGTCAGCGCCAGACTCAAGTCGAAATTCAGAACCTATTCGAAGGTCCCTGTTGCATCAGGCATGACAGGCCGTGAAGTGGCGGAAAAAATGCTTCGCGACAGCGGTGTGACAGATGTTACCGTTCACAGTGTTGCCGGTGAGCTGACTGATCATTACAATCCGCTTAAAAAGACCATTAACCTGAGCCGCGATGTTTACTCCGGAACCAGCGTGGCTGCTGCTGCCGTGGCAGCCCATGAAACAGGCCACGCCCTGCAGCATGCACAATCATACGCATGGCTGGGAATGAGGTCAAAACTTGCCCCGGTGGTGAGCTTCGCCTCCAACTGGATACAGTGGATACTCCTTGCCGGACTTGTTCTGCTAAACTCCAGACCCGAAATCCTGCTGATAGGAATAGTACTTTTTGCCTTGACCACACTCTTCAGCTTCATCACCCTCCCGGTTGAGATCAACGCATCAAAGAGGGCGCTGGCATGGCTTTCAGATGCCGGCATTACCTCCCCGGGAACGGATGACAAGGCCCGGGATGCTCTTAAATGGGCTGCCTATACGTATGTGATAGCTGCTCTCGGCTCACTCGCCACCCTGATCTATTACATCATGCTTTTCCTGGGAGCAAGGGACAGGTAGAAGCCAGGTGTCATGCAATTCCGCGGGGTTACCTGCCTCCCACGTACAGAAATTTCGTCCTCTTTATAATGTACCTGATTACAGCCCAGAAGATAAGGGCTGCAACCAGCAGGGTGACATACATCGGCTCCAGGTAAATCCTGCCTGTGACCGCAATGTTCCGGCAGAGATCAAGGAAGGCAAAAACAAGAAAAAGGTTTGCAATACTTTTGTACTCACGTCTGATCACATTCCTGAATGAGAACGGCAGGTCAGGCTTTACATAATGCCTGAACGAAGGGATGACAGCCTTCACCCGGAAAGCCCATGTGTCATATGCTTCCCCGAACTTGCGGCGCAGGTATTGCTCCCCGGCAAAGATGATACGCTCATAATAAAGCCAGGAGGCCAGCACGAAAACAATCACCCACCATACTGATCTCAGGAAAAGCACCGGGCCTAGACTCATCAGGATATTGCCGACATACAGCGGATGGCGGATTACCGAGTAGATACCCTTTGTGTTGAGTTCGTCAGCCATCTGGTCAATCAGATTCCGCTCCGAGGCGCTGCGGGGAAGATATCCGATTGTGTAGGAGCGCAACAGTAAGCCTGTAACCGAGACAAGGATACAGATTATCTCCCAGGTATAGTTGAAATAAATTACGCTGCGGTTTGCTATGAAAAGATAAAAAGCAGCCGGAACAAGCATTGTTGCCGGCAGCCAGCTCCTTCTCCTGAATAACCAGTTACCGGATTTCTCAAGTTCATGGACAAGCGACATTCTTACGGTATTTAGCTGTAAATGTATGAAAATTTCAGAAACTATACCTTATCCGTATGAATCCGAGGTTTATCCGGGTTTTCTCTTCGCCGACTTCCATCCCCCGGCGCCGGACACACAAAAAAAATCCGGGAGAGACAACCCCTCCCGGATAAGCTTATTACAGACGCGTCATATCACCACATATTCATTTTGCTCTATTGCAAGGAAAATTTGATGGGAATGGCGTAGTAAACGTTAACCGGGTTGCCTTTGATTTTTCCCGGCTTCCATTGCGGACACTGGCTCATTACTCTTACAGCTTCGTCATCAAGCAAGGGATCCACGCCCCTGACAACGCTGACATCTTCCACATACCCGTCTGATGTGACTACGAACCTGAGTGTTACTCTTCCCTGGATGCCTTTTCCCTTTGCCTGATCCGGATACTTCAACGTGCCATAAAGCCATTTGAAAAGCTCAGTATCACCACCCGGAAACTGAGGCATCTCGTCCGCCATGATATAAACGATGCCGTTGCTCACCCTGTCAGGCAATTGAAAACGGATCACTATCTCGGATGTGAAGGGTTCATCTGCCTCCCTGTTTGCAGGGCTTTTCCAGCGGGGTGAAGATTCCATCACCCTGGTCAGCTCGCCGACCAGTGCAGGATCAGAGTCTGAAATGGCTTTTATCCCGGAAACTGATCCGTCTGTGTCAACGGTATAAGCCATCCTTACCCATCCGCTGACGCTTCTGGAAGCAGCATCAGCCGGATATTTGGCCCGTTCAGCAACCCAGTCGGCAAAAGAGAGGAAACTCTCGCCCCTGAAGGTGGGGAAATCTGCTTCATCCTCCCTGGGATAGGGCAGGATAATGCCCGATTCTTTTGCTTTGCTTCTGGAAGTAACTTCAATAGCTCCCTTTTCCCCCTTATCTCCGTATTTGGTTTTCGCTGCAGCCGGATCAAGATAAACTGACTTACCAAAATCCTTTCCCAGTTTTTTTGTGGCCTCCTCAAGTGAAAGATCTGAAGCCTGACCGTCAACCATGACCAGTAGTCCCTGTGAAACTGAACCCATGTTTGCATAACGCTGGTTGGCCTTCATTGTGATTGTCGCTCCGCGGACTGACCCGGCGGTAAGGGCAACCGGTTCGTAGCCGGCGGCAGTAAACATGATGCCAACATATGCGGGCAGGTCACTGAAGTAAAATCTGCCCGTCTCATCTGTGGTAACGCTCAGGGAGGTCCCCGAAACATTGACGGTTACTCCAGCTAACGGAGTACCATCCTCTTTGACCACGGTACCCTGAATATCCTTTATCAGGCTTCCCGGAGCACTGTCACTATAGGTATAGACCGGATCAGCGAATGCGTACAGCATTACAGCTACAAGTGGCAGTACAAGAAGCAATTTGAGCTTCCTGTATGGAGAATAGTTTTTCTTTTTCATCATTTCAAACCTGTTTATGTTAAACGAAAAATTGAACGAATTGGACAGGCTTATCAGCCTTGCATTGAAGACCTGGTTGAGAAGTGCTGCCCTGTAGGCTGCCGGGTCGGATGTGCGCTGCAGCGCCTCCTCGTCGGCCAGATGTTCATGATTCTGCCTGACCAGGGCCGAACATATCCATGCAAATGGATTCATCCACTGCACTATGCTCACCAGTTCAACAAGCAGGAGATCAAACCAGTGTTTCTGACTGAGGTGCACCATCTCATGATTGATGATCTCCCGGACCTCACGCCCGCTTAGTGAAGGATTGATAAAAACATAATTGAAAAAAGAGAAGGCGAAGGTGTTTTTTTCTGATCTGACGAGCAGGACGCCCCCTTCCCTGTCTACCTGCCCGCTTCTGACGGTGCGGCAGACCGACAGGAGGTACTTCAGCGTCCGGCCCGACATTAAAAGTATGCCTGCTATATAGAATATCATGAACCATTTCAGTATGTCTGCATGTTCTGTAATCTGTGCCGCGGGTGCAGGAGAAGCAGATGTCATCCCCTGCCCATCAGGTATCAGCGGAGCAGGAAGCTCAATTTTGTAATGCAGCGTCACCAGCGGAAGGAGCAGTGAGAGAACCACTCCTGCCAGAAGGTAGATCCGCTTCAGCATGAAAAATCTCTCCTTCTGCAAAAAGAGGAGATAAACCAGCGTGAAAGCCGTCAGCCATGCGGCCGATTTCAGCAGGTATAGTGCAACCTGTTCCATGTTCTATTCCTGTTGGTCATCATCAAGCTCTTCCCGGGCCTCCTCCAGAATCCTGTCAAGGTCCTTCACCGTAAGGTTCTTCTCCCTGGCAAAGAACGATGTCATTGCCGGGAATGAATTGTTGAAGTACCCCTCCAGCAGTCCGAAAAGCTGGTGTTTTGAGTACTCCCGTTTCGAGACAAGAGGATAATAAAGGAATACATTCGCATAGGCCCGGTGATCAACATATCCCTTCCTTTCAAGGACCTTCAGCACTGTGGATATGGTGTTGCGGGCAGGCTTCGGATCGTCAAACCGCTCCCTGATATCCTTCACCACTCCCTCTTCCAGCTCCCATAAAATCTGCATAATCTGCTCTTCAGCCTTAGTAAGTTGCATAATATTATCGTTTTTTGATCAAATCTTATTTATGAATCAATGTCAGCAATCGCTCATACACTTTATCAGGACGCTCGCAATTTTCTGAAATTATCAATCCATCGGCATCAATAATTGCATAGTGAGGTATTCCTCTTACGGCATATTTTTCCTGAAAGTCAGCAGCCCAGTTCCCGGTACAGATAAGGTTTGTCCCTCTGAGTTTTTCATTTTCAATGATACTTTTCCACTTTTCGTATTCGTCATCAAGACAGATATTTATAATCTCAACAGGCTTGCCGGAAAGGTTTTCTGCCAGTGTGTTCAATAAGGGTATCTCCTCAAGGCATGGCCCGCACCATGTAGCCCAGAAATGCAGGTAAATCAATTTGCCACGGTAATCTGACAATGTATGAAAAACCCCTGCGGTATCTTTAAGATAAAAATAGGGGGCTTCAGAACCTGGTTTCAGCCTGTTTTCATCTTCTAGTTTCCCGAGCTTTTTCACACTCTCTGATCTTCTTTCATCGATGTAGCTTTCCTGCAGGGGTGTCAACCTGAAACCTGACGCAACTCTAAATGAATCAGCCAGTTGAAATTCCCTTCTCGTGTCAAAACGATAATACAGATCATATAAAAGATATACATTGAAATATTCAAGTACCTTTCCTTTCAAAAGCGAATTGATATTATGGCTCGCCTTGCTGTAATAAGCCATCAGCCGGGGCGAACCAATCAAACGGTCATCAACCGTATCAGATAGTAACAGATAGTCGGAGATAAACCGCCAGTAAATTGGAGATGAGACAGCTTCAGGGTTATAAATCTTTACATCGCACGGCATAGGAATACCTTTCAGGTTCCGGTCTTTCAGATAGTAATATTGAAAGAACTTCATGTGTGCTGAAAAATAGGAGATTTCATTTTCATAAAAATCACAAAACCATCCCGGAAGGTTATTACTGTTTTTCTGCAGGAACTCCAGCCTCTCCTTCCCTGCCTGGTCTATCCTTTTTACAGCATCCTTAAACTGTCTCTCTGTTTCCGGTTGAGTATTGAAAGCCGTGATAGCAATGGGGCTCTGGGTATAAAAACAGCCAAACTCACGTCTTTCATTTTGCAGGAAAGCAAATATTGGATCATCAATATGAAAAGAGATATTGCTGCTTCCATCACCTGCCTTGTCAAGACCAACCCGGGCAACCAGCGTGTCGCCAGGTATCATGTAAGAGGTATAAACCGTATCCCTGAACTGAAACCAGACCTGTTCAGGCCTTGTTATTCTGTACCTTGCTTCGCAGACCCTTTTATGAACCAGGGTAAATCTGTGAATCAGGCACGACTGTGCAGGATAATAACTGGAATGATTGATATCCATCCTGACGGAATCAAGGTCATCCTGAACTATAACTTTGATATAAGCCACCCCTCCAAAATCAATCTCAGGAGAGTATTCCTTTCCGCCATTACAGCCGGCGAGCAGGACAAGTGCTGAAATAAATACTACAAGTTCTCTCATTCCGGAACCGATTGTAATAATTCATGCAAAAGCAACTCTGTGCCCGTTTCCGGACACCCATTTTCAATCAATCCTTCGCCACAAATATATGACTATATTTATAGACGTGCAAGTTTTTTTATTTTTTTCGTCTATTTTTATAGTCGCGCCGTGAAAAGGAACGATCCAATAAAAGTAGATATCAGATTTCAACCGGCCTTTTAATACAAAAATCCGAAGAGCCAGAGCGGAATTATATTACCTGACCCATATTCAATATTATCTTTTACAACAAAAGCATTTGCAGCTTTTGCTATTTGTTTGCCGGATTTCTTCTTTCCCCCCCATTTCATATTGTGTACTTTCCGTCTACAACAAAGTCCCCTTCGTCCGGGTAATTAACTATGTGCCGGGCCGAGACCTGGTTTAGAAAAAACGTTAGAGTGTCATTTATTTATTTCAACACTGTAATGTTTCATTGATACCTGTTATTCTGATTTACTGCCTGGCTGCTGTCAGAATCCCTCAACTATCTGCAAAAGCTTCTCCCGCTCTGTACTGCCGGGGGCTGACTGCAGAAGGTCATTGAGCCAGTTGCCGTACATGGGGTTGGGAAGCACGATATATCTTGTGCCGAAGAGCCTGCGGTCTGCATCAACAGCCCCGAAGCCGTGGTCAGGCCCCCTTTTCTCATAAATGCCGCTGAAATCAGCCAGGTTGTCACCCACCAGAAGTATAATCTCATAATCCTTTTCAATAAACGCCCGTCTCTCCACCTTTGAGGAGACGCTCTCCTTCAGCAGCATGTGAGTGCTGTCAGCATTTGCAAAACCCCACGCCGCAATATTTGCAATAGTCGGCCCCATCTCCTCCACGGTTCTGTTTGACACGTAGAAAACCTCAACGCCCAGGGAATCGGCATACCTGGTGAACTCCACCGCGCCCGGCAGCGGTCTGGCGCTTGCAAGCGCCACCCACCGGAACCAGTCGTCATTGTTGAATGCTTTTCTGTTTAGAATCTGCCATCCCTGGTATGGTGAGTTGTCGAGCAGGGTCTCGTCAATGTCAAGCACCACTGCAGCCGGCTTTTTATGACCTGTCGGGGCAGTATCATCCGGGGTGGAGGGGTCTGCCCCGGAAGAATTGTTAACTGACAGCTCCAGGTTCTCCTTCAGGGCAATCTCCGCATTGCGGAAGCACTGGTAGAAAAGCGCCCTCATCTCGGCCGATTTCCGGAACCAGAGGGTTGCCAGTATCAGGTGATCCTGATCCTCGTGCGATTCGGCGGCGTGAAGGTTAGCGACAGTCTGTATGGGAAGATCCGCATCAGCCGGAATAGGAAGGTCAGCAGCAAACTGGCTGGGGGAATTCGCAACAGCCGGAACGGGAAGGTTCCCTGCAGAGGAGACGGGAGGGTTCGAGGCAGTCGGTGTGCAAAGCTCCATAACAGCCAGGGTGGGAAAATACGCAGTGTCCGGGGAGGAAAGATCCGCAGCAGCCTGAGCGGGAAGATTCCCTGCAGACGGGGCGGAATGCTCCTCCGCAGGAGAAGAAGTCTGCTTCACCGTGGCACACGAAGCAAGCATTATACTGAGTGTAACAATAATGAGCTCTTTCATTCGTTTTTATTCTGTTGATAATAAACTAATTGCTCGGAACCGGTACATTTTGTTTGTTACTACCTAAGTAACAAATAATTGGCCGATACCGTTTATATTGTTTGAAAGATTTTTAACTTTAACCGTACCATACCAAAAAGTAAGCTGCAATGTCAACCTTAAAGCTGATGCTGGGGATGATCCCCTCAACCTCCAAGATCGAACAGGAAGAGAAGGCTCTGATTGCCGAGTATGAAAAGATGATCGCCTTTGCCGGCTCGGAAGCCCTGGCAAAATACACCCGTCTTCATGAAAGCGTCAATTCAGCCGGTTTTCAACAGAAGAGAAAGGAGATAGAATCACTCACATACAAAGGCTCTGAAGAGCATGCCAGGGAGGCAGAATTCCTGGGCTTGCAGAAAGCAAAAGATATTGTCTCTTTTTTCAAAACCGAAGGAAGTGCTCTCCTGAAGAATTTTCTGTCGCTCGACGGCTCGGCAAGGATTAAGGAGATCGAAGACCTTCAGCTCTTTGTGCAGTCACCTGAGTTCAAACAGAAGGAGAGGATGAAGCCCATCACCTTCAAGCATACCGAAGAGTATGGCAAATGGCTGGAATTCAAGAAACTGAAAGGCGACAGGGAGGTAAAAAAGAACCTGAATCCCGAAAAGGTGAATAGGTTCACCGAACTGAAGGCACTGGTTACTTCAGCAGATTTTCTGCTGAAAAAGAACATGAAACCGATCACTTTCAAAGATACTCCCGAATACCAGAAGCTCCAGGAACTCAAAACGAAGAAGAGCGCCACTGACATTGTCAACTTCTATAAATTCCGCAAAACAAAGGATTACCACAACTGGGTCCAGGTAAAGGATTCCGCACGGCTGAAGAGGTATTATGAACTCCAGGAATATCTGAAAACGAAGGAATTCCATGAAAGGAAGGAATATCTTCTTGACAAGCGCCGTTTCGAGAAGAGCGAGATGTTCAGAGAGCTTAAGGAATACGAAACCCTGAAGAATTCACCCGAAATCAAGTGGTACTTCAGCATTAAGGATTCAAACAAGTTCGATATTCTTAAAAACAGGGAGCTCACCTTCAGCGACGAGTTCGAGGGCACTGCTCCTGACAGCAGCAAATGGATCAACAGGTATTATCCGGGCGACAAACTGCTGCACGACAGCTACAGCATATCCACTGATCTTCATAGTTATACCGCCTCTGACAATATAGAAGTACGTCACAGCGTGCTTCGCATTATCACCAGGCCGCAAAAGACAAACGGCAAGGCATGGGACCCGGCAAAGGGATTTTACACAAAAGAGTTCGGTTTCACTTCCGGTATTGTCAACACCGGCGCCTCGTTCAGGCAGAAGTACGGCACTTTCACAGCCAAGATCAAACTCACGGACCCTAATGTCCGCAACGCATTCTGGCTGATCGGTGACCGTATCACTCCTCATGTTAACATCTGCAGGTCGGGCAGCGGAAAGGTCTGGTTTGATCTTTTCACCTCGCCGGGAAGCCATTACAAAAAGAGCATCGGATCAAGGTATCTTTCTGATTTTTACATCTACACCCTCGATTGGACACCCAATGCCCTGGTATGGAAAATAAACGGTGTGGAGGTGATGCGTCAGACAACCGGCGTGCCCCAGGAGCCAATGTTCATCAACCTTGCAGGAGGCGTTGACAAACCAATCGGCGGGATTTCCTCCATGGAGATTGACTGGGTCAGGGTGTACCAACCCAAATAACTGCATACCAGGCATATATCTGCAATGGTATTATGTAACGCCGGGTCTCAGACCCGGCGCTTCATTTTTTTTACCAATACCTGTAACATTATGATGTTTCAGGCCGTCTTTATGGTGTCAGCATATTTACCTGAATGACCGTAAAAGAGTTCAACAACGCCGTCAGGGAGTTCGGAGACCATGTCTACCGGTTCATCCTCCGCAGCATAAAAGACAGCCACAGGGCTGACGATATCGTACAGGATACGTACGAGAAGCTGTGGAACTGTGTCACTGAGATCGAGTACGGCGCCGTGAAGTCATGGCTCTTCACCACAGCCTACAACAGGATGATTGACGTGATAAGGAAAGACTCCAGGCTTGTTGATGTTGATCATTACGATGACAGCACGCTCTATGCGGATGAGAACAGCAGTGACCTGAACGAGGTGCTGCACAGGGCGCTGGAAAAGTTGCCGGCAGTCCAGCGGTCGGTAATACTGCTGCGTGACTACGAAGGATACAGCTACAGGGAGATCGGTGAAATAACCGGTTTATCGGAAGCACAGGTCAAGACCTATATTTTCAGGGGACGTGTGGCTCTGCGAAATTATCTTGTAAAGACATCAGTATGGCAATAACGGAAGATATGGATTTCCCGCGACTGACGCCTCCTGATGACAGGATGCCATCGGGTAGCAGTCTATTCCGCAGTCCGGCGGAACTGACCGATGAGCAGTTCGACCTGCTGGCTGCAGCATGGGCTGAAGGGGCCCTTTCAGGAGAGTCGCTGGAGGAGCTGGAATCTGCCATGGCAGCCAGTGCCGACAGAAGAGATCGCGCCGGGAGCTTCTGCAGTATCCGCCTTGTGCCATGCGATGAGAGCTGGCCAGGAATGAGGTCTGCCATCAGGCTTTCACCGGTGCAGAGAACACTCCGCCGTTCAGTGATTCCGACACTGCTGGCAGTGGCAGCAATGGTTTCAATGATCATATATGGTCCGACAGTGTTAAAACTGAAAACCATAAACTCAGGAAAA
>ERZ1026805.48-NODE-48-length-95452-cov-9.275376_pt1 | contig 95452 bp, 91 predicted proteins | sample MGYA00520883_ERZ1026805 | MGnify/ENA primary metagenome ERZ1026805 (study PRJEB33270, sample SAMEA104284476) | anaerobic digester metagenome | biome: Anaerobic digester microbiome; feature: mesophilic sludge digester; material: Anaerobic digester biomass | place... | reverse complement strand
GTGGCGTAACCTCGACTATCTCGTGGACCTTGCCAGGGTAGGGAACACAGAACTTCAGATAGGTTTGTTCCTTCCAGTCTTCTTTCTGTAAAAACTTAGGCCATCGGTCCTTTGGTACTTCCTTATACTCAAGTTTTTTCCTCTCATTTTCCAACTCACAAATTACATAATAAACAGCGTTCTCGTCGGTGGGATTCGCAAAGAAATGCCATAACGCCATGTATGTATAGATACCTTTTCTCTCAATAAAATCAGTACCAGCTTGATAGTTAATAGCTTGCCGGACTAGGTTTCTTTTTAAATTCTTCAATGCTGTGTTCATGGTTTTTTCAATGCCTCCATTGGGTTATGTCCTGCGAGGATCCTATCTATATCAGCATCACTGATAATGTTTTGCTGGTTGTAACTATTGGTAATATTGAATATTTGTGTTATCTCCGGCGGGGCCTCATCTTTTAACACTCGTAGACATTTCATCAGTAACTCTTTGGCCTTTACGTCCTCATCTTTTGATGCTCTACGAAGCAAAGAAAACCATACAGGGAGAAAGCATTGCTTGGTGGTATATTCCACAATAGGACCTATTAATTCAGGCAATCTTTTCTTGAATCTTCTAATGCTATGGGTACTGCAACCAGCCGTTTCTGCCCATTTTTTTACATCCCAGGCCACTTCCGGATGCTCAAAAAGTACCTCTCCAATATGTTTCTCTTTGGGAGAAAGCACTGCAAAAACACCCTGGTCATTGGGGTCAAACCTATTATTTTGAACGATTCTCATTGTCACCTCTTCCAGTTCTTCACTGTGGCATTGTCGAGGAAGGCCCGAAGGTTGTCCAGGGGGTTGCCCTCGGTTTTCGGCAGCAGTCCTTCTTCGGTTTCTCTTTCCTTGCGACTATTCACTTCACCAATTAGCTCTTTCAGTATTTTCTTCATCTGTGAAATTTCTGATACACTCTTTGCTTTTCTCTCTCTTTTTTCCTTCATCTCACTGCCTTATTTATGTTGTTTTTGCTGACATTTAATTCATGTATATAAATGCAAAAATTAGAAAATATCTTCTTCTTCTTGGTAAGGATGCTCATGGCTATTGGTGAGCATGGCATACTTACCCAGTCCCGCCCGTGCCAGAAAAATGCCAGAAAGCAAAGTAGCCCTCCCTCGGTACTCACCACTATGGTGAGAACCAAACAAAAACACAAGTCCTCAAGGATGACGGTTATCTGTAACTTGTCTGTAACTTTTTTGAAGGTTTTAGAATTGTAACTACTTGATATTACTGAATATAGGTGGCGGAGAGGGTGGGATTCGAACCCACGGTACGCGTGTTAGACGTACAGCCGATTTCGAGTCGGCCCCGTTATGGCCACTTCGGTACCTCTCCGTGCCTGAAAAAACTTTTTGAGGAGCGCCTCGCTTTTCTCAGCGAGCACACCGCCCTTGACCTCCACCCTGTGATTCAGGGGGAGTGAATTTACATCAATTACAGACCCAAAAGCGCCGCTTTTTGAGTCGTAGCATCCGAATACGAGTCGTTTTATGCGTGCCTCTATGATTGCACCGGCACACATGATACAGGGTTCCATGGAAACATAGAGGGTGCAGTCCAGCAATCTGAAATTTCCCATTGTGTCAGCGGCCATATCGATAGCAAGCATCTCCGCATGGGCTGTTGGCCTGTTGATGCGTTGGGTCAGGTTGTGCGCCCTTGCAATTACCCTCCTCTCAGGCGAGATGATGACCGCGCCCACAGGCACCTCTTCTGAATCGAAGGCAACGTGAGCCTCCTTCAGGCACATTGTCATGAAATGCTCATCTGTCATGCGTACAATATACCCGTGATTTGCGTTAAAATCAATTGAACACTGTGATGTCACTGAAAAGAGGGTTTGAAGACCGCTCGATAGCTTCTCTCATTTTCAATATATATGATGGTTTGACACCATCCTTCCATTTTGGATAGCCCCCTGCCCAGAGATATCCCAGGAGAGCATGAAAGCCGGGTTTGTTGAAATGATAGTCACCAATGTATAGCCTCTGTTCTTGGGTATGGACTGTAACTGTGATTGTTGTGAGGCCGGTATATCGGCTTACAATCTTTTCTATCAGCCCCCTTGTCTTATACCCTTCCGGGTTTTGCTTGAATCTTTCCGGCTCATGGGGGAAGGGGAAATGGGTATACACCTCACCAATAAAGCCCTGGAAAACTACGCCGCTGATAGCGCCCATAAGATTTCCGATCTGTCCCTCTCCAAGAATATAGATCGGCCATGTTTGTTCCTGTGATTCTTCTTTATTTTCTGCAAGCTTTATCACATTTTCTGCCATATCGCTGGCAAAGAAGAAATAGTTCTGGAGAAGAATCATGTCCGTCTCTATGTTAAAAAACCCGAATGGTATCTCTCCGTGACTTAGGGATTGGAAAAGCAGAGGCATTTCTCTTGTCTCCTTGGTATGTTATGGTGAAATATACCAAAGCAATCGAACAAAGTCCAATGAAGCAAAAGAATCATTTCATGTGTGATATCAAACCCAAAAAAATATAAACTATATTTTTCCAATGAGTTGTGTGCCAGTATCGGGTATTCCCCGCAAACACGCTCGCAAGCTCCAGCAGCCTCACTCGCTCGTGAACGTTGCACCAACTACGAACCTCTGTTATATTTAGCCGGTATGGATATCAACGAGAAATATGAACGATTAAAAGAAATCATTCAGCCGCTTAAAAAGGTCGTGGTGGCCTTCTCCGGCGGTGTGGACAGCACCCTTCTCCTCAAAGCCTGCCTCGACGCCCTGGGCCATAGCAATGTTCTTGCCTTTATCGGGACTTCACCTGTTCACCCGGAAAAAGAAACTGGTGAGGCGATAAATATTGCCCAGCATTTAGGTGCTGATTATGTAACGGTCAAAACCGGTGAAATGGAAAACAGGGTTTTCACATCAAATCCGGCAGAACGCTGTTATCACTGCAAGTCGGGCCTTCTCGATCAAATTTGGCATGTCGCCCGTGAGCGGGGACTCATCCATATTGTTGAGGGCTCCAATGTTGACGATGAAGGAGATTTTCGCCCGGGCAGCCGGGCGAATGCTGAAAAAGGGGCTGTAAGCCCTCTTAAGGCTGCCGGACTTACAAAATATGATATCCGCGAGCTGTCAAGGGCCTTAGCCCTTCCTACTCATAACAAACCTTCCTTCGCCTGCCTCGCATCGCGGGTTCCCTACGGGACAAAGATCACCGTGGAAGTCCTGAAACAGATAGAACTCTCGGAGGAGTTCCTGAAAAGTATCGGTGCCAGGCAGGTGAGGGTAAGGTATCACGGGAGGGTTGCACGAATCGAAGTGGAAGACAGGGATTTTTCCAAAATAATAAAAAACAGAGGCTTAATTCAGACCAGGCTCAAATCTCTGGGTTTTACCTATGTTACCCTTGACCTGAAAGGATACCGCACAGGAAGCCTGAATGAATAATCCGCAAGGGGCCAGGGGCTGCAGATAACCTGTTACCGCTTGCTGCTCCCTGCTTTCTGTTTGCTAAGTTTAACTCCTTCCAGGGCAAGCAGTCTTTCCTTGATGTTTACCCCCATTGAGAAGCCACCGATGGTTCCATCATCCCGTATTATCCGATGGCAGGGGATGATAATGGGAATGGGGTTTCTTTTAAGGGCCTGGCCTACGGCACGGGCAGCGCCAGGTTTGCCTATCTTTTTTGCAAGCCATCCGTATGTTTTTACATGTCCCCGAGGGACCTTCCTCAGTTCATTGAGAACCTTTTGGGTAAATGTCCCGAGATGGGAGATGTCCACTTCCACGTCAAACTCTACCTCCCGCCCCTGGAGATAGCGGTCAAGGAGGGTGCGAATCGTTTTGAAAGAAGCCAGGGCCACGGATTCGGTAGCATCAGGATAAAGCGACAAAACCATCTTCCTTGCCTCATAGATACCTTGATCTGTAACATCCAGGTTAATGATTTTTCCATTTCTCATAACAATTATTATGTATCCAATTGACGATTCGTATATTACAAAATGTTCCTGATCCATTGACATCTCCCACATGTCTTTTTTACAATTAGAAAGCAGATCCAAAAAGATACACTATGGTTTGCAGACCGTCAAGGAGTCTTGTGGAAAATCATTTATTTGGAAACTGAATGTGAATGAGCGAAGGGCAACGAAAGGTTTTGTAAAGTTCTTTGGGACAGGCGGTGCCCGCTTTGTCGTATCGACCCAGTTAAGGTCAACGGCTGGAATTCTTGTGCGCTACCTCAGCACAAACCTCTACATTGATCCAGGCCCAGGTGCTCTTGTCAGGATACATACAGCAAAAGAGCGTTTCAACCTCACCCATCTTGATGGGATTATTCTGACTCACAAGCACCTCGATCATTCAAACGATGTTAATGTCATGATTGAGGCCATGACCGAAGGAGGGTTCAAGAAAAAGGGTGTCCTCTTTTGTCCGCAGGATGCCATCGATGATGATCCCGTGGTGAGGAAGTATGTGATGAAAAATCTTGAAGAGGTTCAAATGCTTCGTGAAGGCGGAACGTACTCGATAAAAGACGTTACATTTTCCACGCCTGTGAGGCATATTCACCCGGTAGAGACTTATGGAATCAAGTTCCATCTCAACAAGACCATTAGCTTCATTGCTGACACGCGGTATTTTGAACAGTTACCGGAATTTTATCACAGCGACTGTGTTGTTGCGAATGTGCTCCGGAAAAAACCTATTGATGAAAATGATGCCATTGCCCATCTTTCCATAGAAGATTTTGTGCGTATCATAACCCGGATCAGGCCTGAAGTTGCAATCATGACCCACTTTGGGATGGCCATGATACGGGAAAAACCCTACATCGTAGCTGAGCAACTGAAAGAAAAGACAGGAATTGAAGTTATTGCTGCATATGATGGGATGAAGTGGAACTTCTGAGGTGTTCGTTGACAGGAATCATGATGGTGAAGGTTGTGCCTTTACCTGCCCTGCTTTCCACCTCAATCTTTCCTGCATTGGCCTCGATAAGGCGCTTGCATAGTGAAAGACCGAGCCCTGTCCCCTGCTCCTTCTCCTTGGTGGTAAAAAAGGGCTCAAAGATTCTTTCCATGTCTTCCTCTTTGATTCCTGGGCCGGTATCGCTAATAGCAACAAAAACGTATTGATCGTTCGTGCCAGTGCGTATCTGTATCTGCCCGCCTTCGGGCATGGCCTGGGCAGCATTCATGATAATGTTTACCATTGTCTGTTGAACGTGTATTTTATCTACAGATACCATAGGCAGGTCTGGTTTTTTTTCTATAGATATTTCAACATGTTTGAAACGGGTGAGATGATGCTCCATGAACATAATAGTATCATCCACAATTTCATTCATATCAAAAAGATCTTTTTTGGGCTCATCCATCCTTGAAAAACCAAGAAGTTTGGTTAAAACCTGGGAAAGCCTGTCCGCTTCCTGTTCAATGAATTTTGCATACTTTTCAAGCTTGTCTCTGTCTAAGGTTGTCCCTATCCTCCTGGCAAATCCCTGGATAGAGATAAGAGGGTTCTTAATTTCGTGGGCAATGGAGCTTGCCAGTTCACCGAGGGTTGAAAGCTTGTTTGCTTTGACAAGCTGTTCCTCAAAAATTCTTATTTTCTCGTTTCTTCGCTGTAATTCTTTGAGCTTTTCCCGTAAGGCATCATAAACCTCGTTCAATTCTTTAATATTTGCAACAAGGAGTCTGTTCCTGGCCTGGGAAAGGATTTTTTCCTCTTCAAGTTCCAGTTCAAGCTCAATTATCCTCTTTTCTGCTGTATCCTTGTTATCAGCCACTAATACAGTATGACCTCAAACTCACAATAATTGTACCCTACTGACCAGCTTTTTGTCTGGGTAGATCTCGCCTTTTTCTTGAAAATTGTTTCAAGAAGGCCTGCAATGATACCGCTTTCCATGTCGCAGAACATCTCTCCTGTGTTGGCAAACCCTGCACAGGTGATACACTCATAGAGCTTCACAACGATATTGTCCTCTTCCACTACCTGTGCCTCCGGTATGCCGACCTTGAGTTCCTTGATCTTTGCTGAGAAATCATCAAGGTCCCTGGCCCCAATCATTGTCCCTACCTGTTTTCCCATCATGTAGAGGGTTGCTCCAGTTGTCTCTCCCAGGATCTTCCTCATACCGATGACCCGAAGAATGCGGTACAATGTGAGGGGGATGTCTTCTCCCAATTCTGGCCTGACTATGTGGCTCACTTCCTCGATGGAATACTCTTTCATGTACCCTCCCTTAGGACCTCTATCAACCGGTTATGAAGCAGCCCGTTGGATGCGAGGAGTTCATCACCATATATGCTGAAACTTCCTCCCTTGAAATCACTGACGGTACCGCCGGCTTCTTCAACCAGGAGAACACCTGCGGCCATATCCCATGGATTGAGTTTCATTTCCCAGTGTCCATCAAACCGTCCGCATGCTGTATAGGCAAGATTCATGGCAGCGGACCCGTCCCGCCTCACTGCCTGGGCACGGTACAAAAAGTCTATAAAATGGTTGATGTTGTTTCTTGGAGAGGTTGGGAGGTCATAGGGGAAGCCTGTACTTAACAGAGCCTGTTTCATGTCGTCGACACCGGAAACATGTATCTTCTTGCCGTTGAAATAGGCTCCTTCGCCTTTTTGTGAAAAGAAAAGCTCATTAAAGATAGGGTTATAGACGACCCCGACCTTCACTTCGCCCATTATTTCATACGCAATAGACGTGCAAAAGAATGGGTAGCCATGAGCGTAGTTTGTAGTCCCGTCAAGGGGATCGACGATCCACTTGTTGCGTTTTTCATCGAATACGTTGGATTTCTCCTCGGCAATGACATAGTCATCAGGATAAGAATTCTCGATAAGCTCAATGATTTTTTTCTGACAGGCAATATCAACATCGGTTACGATATCGATCTCGCCCTTGTAGTGTATGCCGATCCTTTTTTGGAAGTATTCACTCTGTATCCTTCCGGATTCCAATGCACATTGTATTGCAAATTGGAGGACATTATTCACAGCTTATTCTACTAATATACGCAGGTATTTTCAAGACAATAGGGAGTTGACACGTTTTTTCACAAGTTCATTGACAAACGATCTATTTTATCCTATTATGACAACATGGCTGAACTCAGAAAGGACCCCATATCCGGCGACTGGGTAGTATCCGGATACGCGAGGTCAAAAGTCAGCGGCACCGGAGATTGCCCATTCTGCCCGGGCAATGAACACCTCACACCGAAAACCATAAGAGAAATTAAAGGCCAGGATGGCAAATGGCTCGTCAGATGTTTCCCTGCAACAAGTCCAATTTTTGCGATAGAGGTTGAAGAGCAGAAAAGAGCAGAGGGGCTTTACGACAAAATGGGCAATGTCGGAGCTCACGAAATCGTTGTATTGCACCGCACCCATACTATCACGATGTCAAGTTTTTCTGAAGAGGACATGTCCCGCGTTTTTGATATGTATATAGACCGCATACTCGACCTGAAAAAAGACAAAAGGTTTAAATATATCAATGTATTCAGGAATCATGGCGAACTTGCTGGCTCATATCTCTTGCATCCTCATTCCCATGTCCTTGCAACCCCTATTATGCCTCAGAGAATGGACCTTGAGCTGACAAATTCAAAAAATCATTTCATGCAGAAAGAACGGTGCCTTTTTTGCGACATCCTCAACCAGGAAATAAGACAGAATAAACGGGTTGTAAGTATCAATGCCAACTTCGTGGCCTTATGCCCCTTTGCATCGAAATTTCCTTATGAAGCGTGGGTTCTTCCCCGTTTTCACGATGACAGTTTTGAGAATCTTAAAGATCGGGGAATCCGACATGATTTTATCGTGCTTCTTCTCGACCTTTTGAAAAGAATAGAAAAGCTTACCAATGCTTATTCGGTTGTTATCCATACATCTCCCAACACAGTGAAAGGCAGCCTCCTCGATGCGGAATACCCGGTGAAAGACTACTTTCACTGGCATATGGAGATACTTCCCCGGGATTTCAGATCATCCAAGTACAAAAGGGAAGATGAATTCCATGTGGTTTCCATCACACCTGAAGACGCATGCAACACCCTCAAAGCACAGAAAGTATGACAGCACATGAGTAGGATCCTTTTGTGGTTCTTATTCGGGGTCTTCACCAGCATGGCTCTTCTCATGGTGGTTTTTGGCGTGTTATTTATCAAAGACGTTTATGTCAATAGGGCCGAGGCATCCTTTGGCTCACTTATATTCGGCGTACTGCTTCTTCTGGCAGGAGGAGGCGTTCTCTCTTCAACCATTGCAGAAACTGTAAGAAGGCTCCTGCAGAAGTAAAGAATTATGAAACCCTTCACGGGGGCTGGCATAACAGTACCTGCTGCCCGTGTGCACACCCCGTGTACAGGTTGATACAGAACCTGTTACCCCAGAGGCTACATCGGATCGTACACCGTGAAGCTTCTTGCAAAAGATCCCACCTTGTTGCTCAGGGTGAGGGTAGCAGATCCAGTGGCAAGCTTTTTGGGCACCACAAACTCCACTTCACTTGCCCCGGTTCGGGCATCCATGGTCCATGCGGTAATCTTGCACTTTTTATCGTTCAGGATGAGTTTTCCCTTCTTTTTCCCGAAGAATTTACCTGTGATGGTAATAACATCACCTGCGCGGCCCCCTCCGGGGCTGACGTATAACACTTCTGGCGCTTTTACCTGGTAAGCAGCTTCCGTCCGAATAGCCGGTGTCTTACTTGGCGTTATGAATGAATCATATGGACCTGCCACTGTAGGTACCTTCTTAAACTCGACAAAGATCGTGTCGGGGGTCCATGTGTTAACTTTCGCCTTCACAGATCCTAAGGCGACCTTACCTTTCTTGATACCCAGGTTGCTTCCTTTGATTGTGACGGCCGATCCCTGGGTCACCTCAGGAGGGAAGATTGCCCGAATAATAGCCGTTTCGGTGGTTGTGTCACAGGTGCTGGTGTACTGTATGCTCGGAAGGTTTTGTTCATCAGTAAGCTCGATTGGGAGGAGGTCATTATATGCGTCTCCTTTCAGGGCTGTAGAGAGGATAATTTCACCTGCATCCGACAGCCATGTGCTCAACCGGGCATCAATATCGACAGGGGTTGCAATTTTGATCCCGTCGGAAAGCCTCATGGCCCCGAAAATAGCCACTTCTCGTGATGCCGTGATGTTTAGGGGGCCGGTAGCTGTTATTGCAACATCTTCAGGGATGTGAAAACAGGTGAACGTGAACGTACCTGTAAAAGGAGTGCCCGGCGGCAGCTCCCTGGTTCCGATACCGCGGTAGTCCATGACCTTCGGATCTCCTGCACATTGCCCGTCGCCGTTCGTGTCTGCTTCAAGGATACCGTCGCCGTCACAGTCACGGAGGAACGGGCCTGCAGGTTGGTCAATCGAGACAGGTTCTGCTGTGATGAAGGTTGGGTTGGGGGATAAGATGGCGTTGGTGGCATCAATAACTGTGGAGTTCTGGCCATGGGCCAGTGATGCGGTAAATATGCAGAGAATGACCATTGCCAGATCATAGAGCCACTTCATGGCCCGGTTGAGGCTTTTTGAAGCCAGGGTTTGCTGTCTTGGCCTCATGCCTGTAACCCTGTCGAGGGCACAGGTGTCAGAGGTCGCACAATCAGGACCCTGATCCTGTCTGCAAAGGTCAGCCCCGCAGGAACCTGATTTGTCGATGATGCAGGAGTCATTTACGCAGAATCCTGACCAGTCTTCGTTGCAGGAGTCGGTTACGCAGTCTCCTGACCTGTCTTCGTTGCAGGAGTCGTCTGAGCAGATTCCTGACCTGTCCGAGACGCAGCGGTCAGTTACGCAGCCTCCTGACCTGTCTTCGTCGCAGGAGTCAGTTACGCAGCTTCCTGACCTGTCCACGTTACACTGGTCAAACTTGCAGCTTACTGAACTGTCCGAGACGCAGTGGTCACTGTTGCATGTTCCTGACTCGTCCACGTCGCAGGAGTCGGTTACGCAGCTTCCTGACCTGTCCGAGACGCAGCGGTCAGTTACGCAGCTTCCTGACCTGTCTTCGTTGCAGGAGTCAGTTATGCAGGCTCCTGACCTGTCTTCGTTGCAGGAGTCGGTTTCGCAGTCTCCTGACTCGTCCACGTTGCACGTGTCCTTTACAGAACAGGTATGGCCAACTGAGTCCCCCTCGCAGGCGTCTCTCTCTGTGCACCAATCAGGCTTACAGCCTGTTTGCCCGTGGGCCTCAGAGAACAAGGTTGCATTGACGCGCTTAAGTGGCGCCGGTGAGAGGCTCAAAAAAAGGTAACCGCCCGTAAGCCTGCAGATCCATTTTAAAAATCCCCGCTTTGCATTATCGATTGTCTGCTGCATATTACGCTCCCCCCTTGTCCGTAATAAGGTAAGGTTCAGTTGCCTCCTCGTACATGGTGCTCAAGATGTCCTGATCGCTGATGGCCAGTTCAGAATTTATAGCCATGGCACATTCTATCTCATGTTGTATAATCTGGCAACTTAATTTATCATTCGATCCTTCCAGGGTCCCGTGGGCATCCACTGCGTGTTTCCAGCAGCCTCCTCCGCACAGATAGCGCGCCCAGCAATCTTTGCACACAGGGCGATTATCTACGGTCAGGCTCAGGATCTTTTTCTGAAGGGTAAGGTCTACCCCGCTTTCAATGGTGCCCATTCTGTATGATTCCATGCCCACAAACCGGTGACATGGGTAAAACCCCCCGTCCTGCGCAAGGGCAAAATACGTTCTCCCAGCGCCGCAGTAATAGGCAAGTCTCTCCCTGACCACCCTCGTTTGTCGTATATGTTTCACAAGATTCGAGTAATTGAAGAACCGGTTCTTTGTGACTGACTCAACAAGAAAAAGGGCCAGGGCCTCGTTCTGCCCTTTGATTCTTTCAACATCATCCTGTGTCACGCCCATATCACCCGAACTGCCTATGGCAGGCTCTATGTGGACAGAACCAAATCCAAGGCCCAAAAGGTGGTCGACTACCCCCTGTAAATCTACGAGGTTATGAACAGTGGTTACCCGTGCAGGCACTTTGCCCGGGCGGCGGCTGATAAGTCTTTTCACTCCCTGGATTATGGCATCGTACGAGCCGCATCCATTGACGAGCAGCCTTGTTCTGTTGTTGATTGCGGCAGGTCCGTCAATGGATACCTGGCATCCCACGCGGTTTTCCACCAGGAAATCGACGATATGCGGGGTCAGGAGCAGCCCGTTTGTAGACAAGGATAGGTCTGCCTTCTTTCCGGTCTCCCTTTCTTTGTCGCGGATGTAAGGCACAATCTGTTTCAGGAGGCCGATCTCAAGGAGCGGCTCTCCGCCGAAGAAGATGACGCTTACCTGTTTTCGGGGGCCTGATTTCTCAAAGAGATAATCAACGCCCTTTTGTGCTACCTCAAAAGACATGCTCCCTGAATTTGCGCCATAAAGAAAGGGGGCACTGCCCCATTCCTCCTGTCCATGGATTCCGTAGCAATACCGGCATGCCATGTTACACCTGTGGGTAACAAGAAGCTCGAGATGCCTGATACCACGCCGCTTTGTCAGCACCGGCGTTCGGTAAGGATGACGTAACCCATCACCTTTTGTCAGAAAACCTTCTTTTTCAAGGTAAGATATGGCGTTCTTAACTTCCCACCGACTATATTTTTTCCTGAGCAACGCTGGTATGTCTGCGTCCGGCGCCTGCTCAAAACAGGTAATGGCATCGGAAATAACCGGATCTACTTCGTAGAAAAGCATGGTCTCTACGTTGAACAGAATTAACTTGCCGAGCCGTTGAAACAGATGATATTCTGCGAGTTGATAACGTTTCATCATCCCCTCATGCCATGACTATAGCCGTCAGTAGATCAACCTTATATAGCAACGGGAAGTGAACGGCAAAAAAAAAATGAACCTGCGGACGACATATACCATATAAGAGATGAGTCCATCAAGAACAAAATGTGGTGAAAGGTTCCGAGTGAAATCATGTACGTACTTTGACAGGACTGTTCAGATGTATCGGGGAGGAATACTCTTATCCAATTGTCAGATATTCGCCGGACCTTTTTAACAGGGAAATGGGAGCAGGGTAATTGCCTGGCTGACAGTGCTAAGCTGGTTTTTACCTAAGAACTTGACGAAATCTAAGGCAAAAGTTTATATTGTTATCAATAGTTTTATGAGCAGCAAGCAGACTGTTTCTGGAGGTTTTTTTAATGCCCATATATGAATATCAATGCGAGAATTGTGGAAAACAATTCGAAATCTATCAGAAGATAGCAGACTCTCCGTTGACAGAGTGCCGCGTGTGCAAAGGCAGACTTCACAAGCTACTCTCCCAGTGCTCTTTTCATCTGAAAGGCACTGGCTGGTATGTAACAGACTATAAGAAGCCAATCGACACTGTAGGGAAGAAAACTACCCCCACTTCCGAGAGTGCGGAAACCGAAAAAACGGAGGCAAAAGCAGAAGCCGGGACCGAGACAAAGACCGAACCGACAACAGCGACCAGAGAGAGCCAAACGATTGAAACAAGCGGAGGTGTGTAGGTATGCAGGCTGGAGATAAGGTAAAATTCACATTCGCTAAAAAGGAAATGGAAGGACAGGTAGTCCGGGTCTTTTCAAAAACCGTTTACATCAGGGCAGATTTTCCCAAAGACAAGGGGAAGATCATAAAAAGGAAAATAAGCGAATTGAAGTAGATGGGTTGAAGGTGTAGGGTGTCATGCCGTGCATGCCTCGATGCATATCCCGCAAATATGGTGACCGAGGTTTCTTTTATTCTTCAACTGAGTGACCATGTTGTAGCACCCCACGTGATCAAAGTCAGCAGGGTCCTCCCTGATGGCAGAGGCAGGACAGACAACCATGCATGCCCTGCAGTCTCCGCAGTCCCTCTGGAGTGGGCTGTTCTCTTCTAATGGCATATCAGTAATAACCGTGTTCAGGCGCATCCGGGCGCCATGTACCGGATGGATGAGAAGATTGTTCCTTCCGATCCATCCAAGGCCTGCCAGCTCAGCTACTTTTTTGTGGGAAATGTGCCCTTTCTGGTTTTTCCAGTCAACCAACTGAGATGCGGGAAAGGGAATCGCCCTGTGGCCTTTCCTTTCTATTTCCCTTGCCAGGAGATATGCGATCATATCGAGCCGGTAGTTCAATTGCCGGTAATGATGCAGATAGAGAGCATTGGGGCCATCTTTGACAGTCTCCATGACACCCCTCGCAAGCACAAGCCCAAAAGAGATGGCAAATGAAAACCTGTCGTTTGCCGACTCATGGAGCCCAACAAGTTCCCTGCCGTATCCGGCCATGCCTGCTACGCCGAATGCATCCACACCCTGTTTCAGCAAGAATTCCTTTATACCCGATGTATTGTCCTGCACTAACTCGTTCATGAAATCGTTATTGTCTCTACCCCTGGTTTCTATTCCCTTTTCCAGGCCACGAACTGTCAACAATAGACAAAGCCATTCTGCTACAGTGTCCCTGTTTTTTTAAAATGAACCAGCAATGCTGTGATTGATGCAGGGGTAACACCCGGAATCCTGGACGCCTGCCCAAGAGAAATGGGTTTCACCCTTGTCAGCTTTTCAATTACCTCCCGTGAAAGCCCGGAAACCTCATCATATTTAGTGCTTAAAGGTATCTTCTTTCCCTCAAGCTTCTTTGCACGTTCAATCATATCCTGTTGTCTTTCCGTATAACCATGGTATTTTACATTCAACTCAACCTGGTATGCAATATCCTCATTCACCTCTTCCAGCCGGTTGTCAATCCTCGCCAGCATTTTTATTGTGATTTCTGGTTTTTTCAACAAGTCCTCGAGGGTCACGGGGTTTCTTATGAGTTCCAGCCCCATGGCCTTGAGCATCTCCTGGGTCATTTTTGTTGGTCTCAGCCTAACAGACCTCAACATGCCGAGGGTTTCCCCAATGCCCCGCTTTTTCTCAACAACCCTGCTGTAGCGGTTGATGTCGACAACGCCGATGGAATACCCTTTCTCGGTAAGCCTCAGATCAGCATTATCCTCCCGTAAGTATAACCGGTGTTCGGCCCTCGACGTGAACATGCGGTATGGCTCGTCAACCCCCTTTGTAACAAGATCATCGATCATAACCCCTACGTATGCTTCATCTCTCCCGAGAACAAAAGGCTCTTCTCCCCGGACCCTGAGAGCGGCATTAATACCGGCCATCAGGCCCTGGGCGCCTGCCTCCTCGTAGCCGGTGGTTCCGTTTACCTGGCCTGCAAAATAGAGATTTTTCATCTTCTTTGTCTCAAGGGTCGGGTAAAGCTCTGTGGGATAGACAAAATCGTATTCTATGGCATACCCCGGTCTTGTTATTTCCACATTTTCAAGGCCGTTGATGCTTCTGAGCATACCTATCTGGACATCCAGGGGAAGGCTCGTTGCAAGCCCGTTGGGATAGTATTCATAGGTGTCAGTCCCCTCGGGTTCTATGAAAATCCGGTGTCTGCTCCGCTCCCTGAACCGAACAATCTTATCCTCGATGGATGGGCAGTACCGTACCCCTGTTCCCTTGATCTTCCCTGTGTAGAGGGGAGATCTCTCAAGACCCGAGCGTATGATTTCGTGGGTGGCTTCGTTGGTATAGGTAATGTAGCAGGGCACAAGCCTGCCTGAAATACTCTCCGTCATGAAAGAGAAGGGCTGGGGAGGATTATCGCTCACCTGAGGTTCAAGCTTTGAAAAATCTATTGTTCTCCCGTCCAGCCTCGGGCATGTCCCTGTCTTGAGCCGCCCGAGGTCAAAACCAAGATCTTTCAGGCATGTGGAAAGGCCAAGGGAGGCCAGGTCTCCCATGCGACCCGCCTGGAAATGTTCGAGACCAACATGAATGAGCCCTCCAAGGAACGTTCCTGTGGTCATTATGACGGTCTTTGACAGAAAACGCTCCCCCCATGTTGTCACAACCCCTTCAACCTCTCCCCTATCAACAAGCAGCTTCTCTACCGTACCCTGCCTGATACGGAGGTTGTCCTGCTCCTCAAGCCTCTTTTTCATCCGCAGGGCATACTTCATCTTGTCCGCCTGCGCCCTTGACGAACGGACTGCAGGTCCTTTCTTGGTGTTGAGCACCTTGAACTGGATACCGGTGGCATCAATATTCTTTCCCATCTCACCACCAAGGGCATCGATCTCTTTTACGAGATGCCCTTTTCCCAGACCGCCCACAGCAGGATTGCACGACATGAATGCTATATGGTCCAGGTTGATGGTAAGAAGAAGGGTCTTCGCGCCCATTCGAGACGAAGCCAGAGCAGCCTCACATCCCGCATGGCCTGCACCGATTACAATTACATCAAAAGCATCCATATCAACCTGCATAAACCGGCATATAACTTAAAAACGGATGATCTTTCTTTGTGTTCTGCAATACCTGTCCTAAGAGTCATCACGAAGCATGCCCTGTTCTGTATCGCCGACCCTCTTATCAATGACAAAAAGCAGCTGGCCTTCCTGGACGAGCTCATTGGGCTTAATGCATATCTCGCGAACCTGTCCGGCAAAGGGCGCTGAAATAACATTCTCCATTTTCATTGCTTCCACATTCGCCATCTCTTCACCCTTATGGACAATGTCTCCCACCTGCAGGGTTCCTCGTTTTGGATTGCCTATCCTCCACACCGTTCCATTAACAGGAGACGGGACATCGTTGATGCCTTTTGCCATGCGCTTGTCTTCTTTTTTTGCATGAGGGGTCTGAACTGCGTATACTTTTGTCTTGTTGTTCACCAGGATCACCACCTGTACAACACCATCATGCTCTGCGCCAATCGATGCGAGTTCGATACAGTAGGGTTTTCCCCAAAAGTCAAACTCCACCCTGTCGCCGGGCTTTTTCAAACCCTCTCTCCATATGGAGGTGGGCAAAACAAGAGGAGCCTCGCCGTATTTTTCACGCCATTGAATATACTCCACCGCGTCCTTGGGATGCATGAGGAAGAGAACAAACTCTTCATCGGTTGCGTTTCGTCCTATGGCCTCTTCGAGGCCGGCTCGGAGTTTATCCAGATCATCTTCTTTCAGCAGTTCTACAGGTGATAAATCATTCCTTGTCTTTATTTTCTCCTGCCAGGCATCCCCAAAGGCGCTTTTATATACCCAGTCGGCAGGCCAGCCGTTCGGCAACTGTCCGTACTGGCCAAGGATTAGATTTCGGAAATCTTCAGAGGCATTGCGAAAAAACATCAGCAGCTCATCCTGTTCTTCCCTGTCCATCGATTCAAAGCTCTGCTCCCTATCAATGACAAATTTGACCAGGAGCCCTATCAAATGTTTTACCCCCGCACTTCCTTTTTCCTTTGCATATTTGTTCACAACACCGCTGCAGGTGACCCATGTAATCTGAGACCCGGGGGTTACATCGAAATAGTGGACAATCTGATTGTAAAGGGACATGACCTTCAGAATGGCAGGCATGAGCTCAAGAAATCCGCCTTTACTCGCCTGTTCAAAAGAGCTCGGAAACGCGCCCCCCGGCATTCTGTGATATGTGACCGTATGGTCAAACCCCTTGAACGGCGATTCAGCCCATTCATAGTTGCCTATCCACTCCCTGACTTTCAGCACTGCTTCCTCTGCCACTTCCCTGTTCAGGTGCACGTGTATTCCCGCTTCTTCGAAGTAAGCCTCCACTGATAGCATGGGCGGCTCTCCATAAAACCTTACCAGAGAGTCCTCCTCAACATCAAAAATCTTTGCCCCTGCCTTTGCTGCCGCAAGGTATGCCGGCAATGCGAGTCCGTCCGTCATATGACGGTGATATTCGATAACCAGTTCAGGATAGCGCTGTTTAATTGCATCTATCAGTATCCCTATTCTTTTTGTTGTGCCTACTCCAGCCATATCCTTGATACAGAGTATTATGTCTGATGTTCCCCCGCACAACGCAACAATCTCATCAATGACCCCAAGATAGTACCTGTCTGTGGTCCAGCTGGCATCGGTGAATGAAATGGTGGGCTCGAACAGCTTTCTCTTATCCATAACGACTTCAGCCACAGTCCTCATGTTTCTGACGTCGTTGAGAAAAGAGAAACATCGCCACACATCTATGTCTACACGGGACACGGCATATTTCACAACATTTGGCGGATAAGGCCGGTATCCCCAGAGACTCGTTTCCCTCACAAGGGTCTGGAGCAGCACATCCGGCATTGCCTGTCTGAGCAGCCTCACCTCTTCAAAGGGGTTTTCTTTTCTGTTCATGATCCCCACATGCCATCGTGCACCCCCATGGCACTCAGCGCTGAAAAGACCCATTTCGTTATACAAAGGTGCTAACGTAAGCAAGTCGTGTATCCTGAGCCGGTTCTTGTAATCTGATTGGCCTGCATCCCTCATGGCAGTTGAGGTTAAAAAAACCTCTTTCGATTCCCGCACTTTCTGCACTATCTCATGGGCGCTCATGCCCGGCCTTACAAAGGCACGATCGATCATTTTCTCCTCACATCCATTTTTGCGGGCCAAGGGCAGATACCTCCGCTACGTAGTTTGCTACCTTGAGGACCTCATCTTCACTGTAATTGTATCTGAATGCAGCTATGAGTTCATCCATGTGGGTTTCGATGAAGCGCGTTGAAAGCTCTCCGGCGGCAAAAGCCGGGTGCCTGATAATGGCAAGCAACAGGGGGGCAAGGGTTTTTACCCCCTCTACCCGCAGGTTCCTACCCAGAGCCCGGTCCATGACCCGGATAGCATCGTTCCTGTTCACTCCTGCTGTAATAAGAAGCATGATCAGGGAATCATAGTAAGGCGGTATATCAGCCCCTTCATAGACACCGGAAGCGATTCTCACACCGGGGCCCTGTGGAACAAGAAGTCTGGTGATCTTGCCAAAGGAAGGGCTGAAGTTGTTTGGGTTCTCAGCGTTTAGCCTGACCTCGAGAGCCCATCTGTTGGGCCGGATATCGGACTGTTTAACATGGAGTTCCTTGCCCATGGCAATATCGAGCATCATGCCTACGATATCCAGTCCGGTGATCAGCTCTGTAATGCCATGTTCGACCTGGAGACGTGTGTTCACTTCGAGAAAATAGAATTCGTTGTTTAGCGCATCAAATATGAACTCCACCGTCCCTGCAGATACGTATTTCACAGCCCGCATGAGCCGAACAGCGGCAAAGCAGATTTCCCTGCGGAGATCAGCTCTCAGGGAAGGCGCTGGCGCCTCCTCAATGATTTTCTGATGCCGGCGCTGAAGCGTGCATTCTCTTTCGAAAAGATGAATCACGCTGCCGTATATGTCCCCTACAATCTGAACCTCAATGTGGCGTCCATGCTCAATGTATTTTTCCGCCATAACCCTTTTATCCCCAAAGGACTTCAGAGCCTCAGACTGGGCCTGATTAAAGGCATTCACAAGTTCTCTTTTAGAATCTACCCTTACCATGCCCTTACCGCCTCCACCTGCCGCAGCCTTTATGATGATTGGAAAGGTGACAGCGTCTTTTTCCATCCATTCCCTGATATCCTTCACATCAGTCACAGATGAGATACCGGGAATGATGGGCACGCTTGCATTTTTGGCTATCTTCTTTGCCTGGATTTTGTCGCCCAGAATCTTTATAACGTCTGGCGGAGGCCCCACCCAGATGAATCCTTCATCAAGGACAGCCTGGGCAAACTGATGGTTCTCTGAGAGAAATCCCCATCCGGGATGAATTGCATCAGCCTTGCTCGTATGTGCGGCCTCGATAATTTTGCCTATATTCAGGTATGACTTTGCCGGAGGCGCCTCGCCAATATGTACCGCTGAATCAGCCATATAGACGTGGTGGGCAAGCCGGTCTGGGGTGCTGTAAACCGCTGTGGTTGCGATTCTGCGATCTCTGCATGTGTGCATGATCCTTACTGCCGGAACGCCCCTGTTTGCAATAAGTACTTTTCGGATCTCCTTTTTCATTCTTTATCCTTGTTCAAGATATTTCATCTGGAAAAATAAATGCGCTTGCGTTCGGATCGGTAATAGGGAATCCATTTCCCTGCTGCATATGGACGTGGTGCTCCCCTATCCTGAGACAAACCTTCAGTTTTTACGTTCTTTTCTTCACCCTAAACCCTTGGGGCAACCCTTTGCAGAGGAAATCTTAAACCGGCTCAGCCACAGAGCATTGCTTCAAAACAGGACATATTTTACATGATAATACCTATCGTATCAAGATGGTATGGATGTATGCCTGTTGCTGTGTCTGCAAGAAATTGTGTGTGGTGCAGACGATCGCAGATATAAATTATAATGCGCACCTTGCGTTTGCCCCGGAGAGACACAAAGAGAAACTGGGAAACGAAAAATACGGGTCGCAGAAACTTACATCACAGAAATCTATGCCTTCTTTGCTGCCTTGGAAGGTTTTCGTGCCTTTTTTGCGGTCCCTGAACCCCTGGTGCCTGTCTTTGCAGGTGTTTTCTTCCGGGATGCAACCTTTTTCTGGCTCTCTTCTACTTTCTGGCTTTCTTCCTCAGCAGGCATGATACGTGCAATGACAATCTGCTCGGCCTGGCACCAGTGCTCGATATCGCACCCGTGGATACAGCCGGTTCTTTCCCATAGATCGTATGCCACACGGGCAATTTCCTCATATAAGTCTCTTTCAGACATACAGCACCTCCGTTTTTACTTAATTTGATAATATATCATAATTCATGTGTTACGCTATGTCTACGTTTTAGGTTTTTTACATGCTGCACTCATCCGAAATACTCTCGAAGCTGTGCAAATGCTCAGGCTTTGCTTTAATAGCTCGCGATTCATCTGATCTCATCGGTTGAAAACCGAAGGGAGGACAAGAAGCCGGTTTAGTTAATTTTCACCTCGGTTGGGCCGGATGGACAGATTGACGGCCTTGATCGATTCTTATTACATTTTTAAGAGAAGGCGCTCCCGGTTCTTCAACAGATTATTGCGGGTCAATGGAAGAGGAACAGTCTATCAGAATGATAAATAGTTATTTTGAGCCAGCAATGATTGCGCCAGCTGCCACAGACAAGACGATTGTGTTATTGTTCCAGTGGATCACAAGCATATTTGTTACTGATGATGTTTTATCGACAAAGGAACCAAGTATCATACCCCCTTGAATGGTAATGCACGAGGCCGAATTGTACGTATTGAACATACTGTATTTGATCTCGTATCCTTGCCCGGGCAGGAGCTAAAAAGGAGAGTATTGTTCGTGTCTTTGTCGTCAAGGAGTACTTTGAAGATAATTTTGGGCGAAACATATCACAAAGGATTGCCTCTACGATATATTACGACATATCAAGACAGACACAGAGAAACAGGGAAGGTTTAAAAAAACCTTCGGAGCTGTGCTGGCAAACTCCACATTCTTCCCTGGCAATAATGCACCAAAATAAAGATATAAAGGGTTATGAGAATGTCTGTATTGTATCTGGGCACCATAAGATACCTTTGAAAGGATGCTCAAAGCCATTCTGATAACCATTATGGAATGTGCTGAAACAGTCAGGGCTCCTGTGGCGCTCACAGGACTATTATTTTGTCATTAGCGGGAAAGGGCATATGCAGGTTTTTGCTCACCCGTTGTCAACAACACAACATGCTTTCTTTCGGCCGAGCATTCGGTTGATAAGAGCTGATGCACAGCCCACTCCAGCCCTGACAGTCACTGCGCCCTGTGAACAGTTGCGTTGGCAGGCTCCACACTCAATACAAGCATCACGCCGTGCTATTTCAACCACTCTGTTTGAGCGTTGAAATACCCGACGAGGGCAGACAGTGAGGCATATCCCGCAACTATTGCACATCTCCTGTTCATGAATAAGGGTGACAACGTTTTTTATATAAAACATAAGTGACGCTTTCTCTCTCTATGCTCCCAAAAGAGCAATAATCCATAAGAGGAGACCTGCTCCAGTGCCCCCAATCTCAAGTGGGAGGGCCAGGCGCATCTCCTTTCTCACGCCAGAAAGTGAAGTGAATGTTGAAGAACCTGTAAAATTCATTGCAAGATAGGCAGCCACGGCAGGAATTGAAATAAGGAGGACTGCTGTTTCCAGCACACCTGGATTATGCATAAAGGAAACGACTGTAAAGGCTGATGGCAGCCCTATCACAAACCCTTTTATTGAAAAGGCACGACCAGGAAGCCATGGAAGAAAAAGCGGAGTGAGTACTGCGCCTGCAATGATTGAAGTTCCAATCGATACAGCGGGGATTATAAAATATTCGAGTGCCTTCAAAGTCGAGAACCCTGCAAAAAGAAAGCAGAGAACAAAGAGCCCTGCAGCGGCAAGTAATCCTGATTTTACAGCAGGAACAACTTCCATCGGTACAAGCGCCAGTCTGTCCATAAACCCGAAGCATTTTGTCCTCATGCGTTCCTCCGCCTTGAAACCATTTTTGAGAAATTCAGGTATGTCTTCAGCGCTCACAGGTCCGTAAATAACCTGAAAGCCAGAAAGTGCCTTCACTTCGTGACCCGCCACACCGGGAGCGGCAAGTTGAGGAAGTACAAGCTTCCTGTGAGATACGACATCGGCAAGACGACTCGATTCGATACGGTCAAGCAACTCGTCATTACCGAATGAACCCTTTCCTGCGGCACACCACACATTAATACCCAATGTGTCAAGTACAAGAATCCAGCTGTCTATCGATGCGACAGCCCTTCGAAGCAAATCGAATGTCAATTTATAGTTTGCAGTGACAAAGACTGGAGATTCTGCAGTTGGTTCACCTATTGCGTAAAGGCCTGCATCGACCCTATAATTCATCCGCCCGATCCCCCATCGTACTTTATAGGCCCCGATGCGGTCCGCTCGGCTATAAACCTTCGATACCCTGGGGACAATACCAGCAGCGGTTTCTACCGTTCCTGTGACAAAAGGCTGGTCAAGGCGAGGAGGTCTTACCGGACCTCGCTTCTCTGACGGACCTCAGCAAGGTGTACAATCAAGTTCAACAGGTTTTGTTGGCACGAATTGCATACTTGGAATATAAAACAATTCATTAAATATTGTCAAGATAAACATATCAAAACATATTAATATATATTTAATTAAACATTGACATTCCAGGATATAACTAATATATATATTTATTATAATTGATATGATTGGAGGTTGAAGTGAAGGGGCTCTTATCAGTATTCAAGGCATTATCCGATGAAACGCGGCTGAGGATTGTTAAGCTTCTTGAAAATGGTGAACTGTGTGTATGTCACATTGTAGCCGCCATTGATATGTCTCAACCCAAGATTTCTTTTCATCTGAAGATCCTCAAGGAGGCTGGACTCGTGAAGGACCGGCGAGAAGGGAAGTGGATGCATTACCGTCTCAACGAATCAGACTTGTTCAAACGATTACTTTTCCTTTCCATATCTGAACGGGTAGGTGATGAGACAGTCAACGACCGACAACGGTTGGAAGCATTTATCGAGTCGAGGCCCGCAGAATTTGCCGATATGGTGGGCGGGTGCTGTGGGAGGGCGTGAGTATGGATGATACCGCTCGAAGGCTCTCTTTTCTCGACCGTTTCTTAACCCTGTGGATTTTTCTGGCCATGTTCATCGGCGTAGCGTGTGGATATTTTTTTCATGGCATTGTCGACTTCTGGAACCAGTTCCAAGCGGGCACAACGAACATACCAATTGCAATTGGCCTAATCCTCATGATGTATCCTCCTCTTGCCAAGGTAAGGTACGAAGAACTTGGTGAAGTTTTTAAGAACTGGAAGGTTCTCCTGCTTTCCCTCATTCAGAACTGGGTAGTTGGCCCCGTACTCATGTTTATTCTTGCGATTGTATTTCTCCGTGGATATCCTGATTATATGGTGGGCCTTATCATGATCGGACTCGCGCGATGCATTGCAATGGTCCTTGTCTGGAATGATCTGGCTCAAGGAGACATTGAATACTGCGCCGGCTTGGTGGCCTTCAACTCTATTTTTCAGGTTCTTTTCTTTTCTGTTTATGCCTACTTTTTCATCACGGTGCTCCCGCCCCTTATAGGCTTGAAAGGTGTCGTGGTCAGTATTACCATCGGGAAGATTGCAGAGAGCGTGTTAACATACCTGGGTATCCCTTTTATTGCCGGTGTTATTACACGTCTTGTACTGATTAAGATTAAAGATATTAAATGGTATCACGAGAGATTTATACCTAAGATAAGTCCTATTACCCTTGTAGCTCTTCTTTTTACGATTTTTGTTATGTTCTCCCTGAAAGGAGAATATATAGTCAAGATACCTCTGGATGTAATAAGAATTGCAATTCCCCTTGTCATCTATTTTGTGGTTATGTTCCTCTTTTCTTTCTACATGAGTATTAAGGCGAAAGCTCACTACGGCCAGGCAGCAACACTGTCTTTCACGGCAGCATCGAACAATTTTGAGCTTGCAATTGCTGTGGCAGTAGCGGTCTTCGGCATCAACTCTGGCCAGGCATTCGCAGCAGTCATCGGACCCCTTGTTGAAGTCCCTTTACTCATCAACCTTGTTTACGTATCATTGTGGATTAAACGCAAATATTTCCACTATGCTATGGAAACACCACTGGGGATATGCTATTACACGTGCAAACAATGAATGCAGACTACAGGTAGTAATATTTCCGTTCACAAATACCCTCTATGCCATCAGGTATACTAGCCAACTCTCGAAACCTTCTGTCTAAATCCAGGAAAATGAATATAACTCAGGGAAGACTTTTCTTGTTCGTTATGATAGCAGTATATGAGTACCTCAACGTAACCATCAATTGACGTACCAAAGCTTATGTATGATTGGTCGAGTTTGTCCAGGGCAATGCTGGGCGCTTCTGCGAGGATACTCCAAGATAACGGTTATCCAGTCGGATCCACTGTAGCGGGTATATTTAAACTCACTTGCGTTTTCTGAAAAATAGGCAATATGTGGATGGCCAAGTGTGTTTAGGGTAAGGGAAGATTGTCTGCCCATCGACCAGATAGATCACCTCCCTCCCGTAAGCCTGATACATTTGTTGCGAGGAAGAGCAGTCTTGGCAGAAAATCATCGCTGAAGGTTGTTATATGGGCTGTTCCCCTGGAGTAACTGCCAGTGACGTTACTCCACAATAGAAAGCATTTTCGACAATAGTCTCACTTATCCACGCGGTGCAATCATAATGAATGAAACTTACCTATCCTCCTGATCTCGTATGGGAAATATGGGGCATATTGTTTCGGACCACAGCAATTCCTTTTGAGCACCCCTGTCTGGTGCAGGAGAAAGGCAGTCGGGTTTGAATTCCATACAGAAACCCTCATCCCTGTTATCCTCTAGGAAAGTGTACGGTTCCCTCCCATTAATGTACCTGGGCAATAAAGATAACACCATACAGGTGTCATTATAAGAAACCCGTATACCTGGATATTCGATACACTAAAGATGGTTGAACCATTCTTTTGCACTGGATTTAGGGCTCCTGAATCGACAGGAAATGTGGAGGCGGGTTAAAAACTGTATTAGTAACAGTTACTGTGAAGGCAAATGAGGGAAAGCTGTATGGCGGCTTATGGTACAGGTATGTAAAGTGTAACTATAGTTTTGGGAATAATTATTTTTTGCCATAGGTGCGCGCGATTGAGCAATCATAGCAGCAACGAAGATCCTCGCTGCCATAATTGTGTTCTTTGCACACATATTTACCACAATAGGTGCACCGATGGACTTCAATTATTGAGTCACACGTGTGCTCCTCACAAATTCTGTTGCCTTGGCTATCAAACTTCCGCTGAAATTCCTTTGTAAGTTGCTCAACCTCCCTATTTTTATCATCCAAAAGAGCAGTCATGATGTCCGGTCTTGCCATTTCGATAAATTCTGAGATATGCATCTCTATGAGCGTATTTCGAACCAGTTCGTCCTGGTTCATGCGTACTATGTCTTCCTGTATCATTTTGATGTGTTCAAGGGCGTCATCATCAAGCTTAAGGCCCAATCTTTCAATGTCTTGTAAAATTCCCATATTACCTCGTAAAAATATCTGGGTATGGGTAATGGGCTATAGGCAATAGAAAGAAGCAAAAGCATTGTTTCCTATCAACAGCTATCTGATACCTATACCTTTGGGGCCCATATACCCCCTTATTTACTTACTTTCTTTCCTTTCTTTTTCGGTCTGGTTTTTCCGTGCGTTCCTCGTGCTATTTTGCCCCGTTTTGTTCGTTGATCGCCTTTTCCCATTCTCTCTCCTTGTATGATACTGGTGAACCCATGATTTTGTTTCTAAATGTTATAAACTTATTACTTCATTATGAAGGATCAAGTCAAGTATATCATCCATTGTCACAGCCTGTCCGACTGAAACTGCATCTGCTATACAGAGATCGTTGAGGCAAAGCACCCCACCGAGTATTTTCACGCCTGCCAGTTCAAGCTCCCGGAGGAGTGCGGAGGCTGGTGATTGTGATGTCATGAGCTTCACCCCTGTATTCCACAGGATTATGGCTTCAGGCTTGTCATTTCTCTTCAAAAGACTGTTAAGCAGCGTCATGAGAATCTCAAATCCAAGCGTCTCATCCTCCCTGCCTATATACTCGGAATTTAACAGAATTACTTTTCCCTTCATGCTATCACCTCCAATTTTATTGACAATTTATGTTTTACCGCTCATAGCGAAACAAAATCCCTTTCGTGAAACAGCCCTTCAAAGCTTAATATTAATGACTCAAAGCCGTTTTTCAATGCCACTCCCACTCGATGAATGGTTTTTCAAGATCTATCATGGCATTGACGATGAGTTCCGCAAGGCCTCCATAAAAAATGCCGCATTCATCCCAGACATTGTAATAATTAAGAAGATCTCGTATCTGTCCCTTGCAGTTGGAGCATGGAGCGCAGACATATTTTTTGACATCCGGTGAAATGGTATCCTGAAAAACTTCCAGTATCTGCTTAAGCTTAATACGCCCCGAGACAGCACTTCGCCAGTCAGGGAAGTTCATGGACTGCATGATTGCGAATCCACTTCCACCCCCGCAACAGTAATTATCTACGCCGTGAGGTTCCATTTCCAAAAATTGAGGGCAGATCTTTTTCAATATTTCTCTCTGTGGTTCTACTATTCCCATAAGCCGTACCATGTTGCAAGGATCGTGAAGGGTTATTGGAAAATTGTTTCTGGAAGAGTCCAGCTTAATTTTGTCTCCCACAACTATGTCGCGAAGTATAGGCAGGGCACTTTCCCTTGGGATGTTTAGATCGCCTGTGAGTACCCTGTCGGCAACAACGATCATTGCCTTGTGGGCATGCCCGCATTCGCCCACATTGATTTTCTTTACTCCCAGATTCCGTGCTATTTCAGCCTGCCTTGTGGCAACACGGGCAAGTTGTATATCGTCATACCAGACACCGTAGTTGACCGCATCGTATCCCACGGTCTCGCTTGAAAGGGTCCAGTCTATTCCTGCTGCATCGAAAATAATTGCGAAGGCTTCAGTGTTTTCAGGCCAGGACATGAACTCACCGGCATTGTGCAGGAGGAGGATTTCAGCACCTTTTTTATCCACAGGGATCTTAATCTTACGGCCAATTTTTTCCTCAATATCATCCTCCATGAATTCAATAATGTTTTCCAAGGCCCTGGGGTTGATACCTGTGCTCGAACCAACTTTAAGCTGCTGGACGGTCCCCTGTTCGTGCAGTTCTTTAGGGGCTATCCCCATCTCCTGACTGAAAACCTTTCTGATTTCGTGACTGATGAGTCCATTGTCAATCCCCAGCGGACATGCCTGTGTGCATTTACGGCACAGAGTACACCGATAGGCCAGTTCACCAAGGCGGGCGATAAGGGTCCAGTTGAGTTCAATGTCGCTTCCTGTTAATTTCAGACTTGCTCTATTTTTCTTCTTTATATATTTGTCAACTATGCGTCTCAGCACTTCAGGCCTATAAGTAGGCCTGTAGATTTCCTTTCTACCACTCGCAATGTAAGCCGGACAGGAATCGTTACAGATCTGGCATTTGACACAATATTCAAGGGAATGATACAGGGGATGGAGGAAGGTCCAGTTATTTTCCTTTTCAAAAAGCTTTGCCAGGCCAGAGAGGAACTTGTGAATGAATAATTCTTCTTCTGCTTTGCTGGATGGTCTTTGAATACCAACTCCGATAACTCCATCTAGGGACGCTTCGTACCGTTCCCTCTGGTCTGACGAAAGCTCTCTCATGGCAGTATCTTTTTCAGGGTTGTTGTAAGGGTAAGGCAAGGGCAATAGGTCAGATTGCCTTATTTTAATGATCTGATCAGATTTTTTACTTATATCCTCAATCCTCATGCTTAGTCCTGTTTTTCTTTTCCCGATTCTTTACTCATAGCATTTTCGATGTGTAATTATCTTTATCTCTTCTGAATTTCTCTGTTTTCTATCTTCTCAACTTCTGTGCTTTGCTGCTTGTTCCCATGTCTGTCCTGACTTAATGTGAGGCGCGGACCATGTAATTTTTTTCCCCATGACTTGACCGATCGCTTTCTCTACTGGACTTCCTTTTTGGTTTGGCCTGGTGTCCCATAGAACGTTAAAAAAGGCAAAGAACCTTGTGACATAGTGAAAGCCTGGTGTAAATGGAAGATAGATCAGGTGAAGCATGTTAAGGAATATGAACAGTCCCAGAAGGCCTGAGACCGCTATTGGCTTTATTTGGAACATGCCAACAAAAAACAACACGTAGCCCGAAAAATGAGGATCGTTTGTCAGCAAGAGGATGAAGCCGATTAAGCAGGTGCATATGGATATACAGTAGCCAATAAAGGTCAAGGGGGGGGTGTAAAGCCGCAAATCACGATGGCTGATCCTGTAAACCATTAGACCAATATTTCCGATTATGCCTGCTGCAAAACTGATTATGGCCAGCAGAATTCTAAGAGCTACAAGGCTGCCTGTAGCCCTTTCAGCAGTGATGGTTTGATCATGTGCCAGGAAGGTTCCCAGGGCTGTGGCAATGCATACCGCTTGAAATATAATCAGACTCACAAAGCCTATATGGGCAATATAGAGAAAGCACCAGTAAGTCTTATCATGTGACAGATAAGAATGAAACCACAGGTACTCCTTCAAAAAAGACCACACATTGGATAATCTCCACCTGCTTGACTGGAAAGGCTGGGCTTCGAATGCTGTTAAGCCATGGTGATAAGGTTTTTTTTCTGTTTTTGTTGCCGTGAATAGCTCCCATCTCAGATGAATCGGCATACGGGCATATTTCACAATCTTCGCGCTGTAGGCAACAAGAATAAAGATATAGGCGAAACAGGTAAGCAGAATGAGAAAGATGTCCATGGTCAGCCCAAGATCCGACTTCGAAAAAGTATTGGCTTCGAACAAAGCACTCCGAAATAATCACCGTGCCTTATGTGCCCTACACGCACCCTGTTGGTTTGGGCAAGCCGGCAACCTTGCAGGCGCCCTTTGCCGGTCCACCTGGGAAAAGCTGATAGATAGTCTTCAGGTCAATCCCTGTCTGTTTTACCAGCATCCGAATAGGAGGCGCAATCTCATATTTTAGATAATAATCCCTGAGGTAATTAACAATTTTCCAGTGGTCCTCTCCCATAGGAAAAGCCTGTTCCAATTTCGACAGGTCTTCGGCTACCTCCTTATTCCATTTCTCTGGTTCCTGTATAAATCCATCTTCATCAACTTCGATTTCTATGCCGCCAAGAGTTGTTTTTGCCATTCCTGACCTCCTATTTCTTAATATAATGTGTCGGTTCTGTATCGAACTTCTTTTTGCAAGCCTTGCAACAAAAATGATACTCTTTGCCTTCGTGGCTCGACGTTGCTCTTGGCGCTGCCCTTACAGCACCGTAAAGTTTTGCCACCTGTGAACCAACTTCAATCTCTGTCCCGCATACAGGATATTTGACTGTTTCTGTCCCTTCAGCCATGACCCACCTCCCGAGGTGATTCTTGTTCAAAAGCTGACTTACCGATGCCTTTATTTCGCGATGCAACGGATACAAAGGATTTTGCCCAACTTGAAGTACCAGAGGCATGGATATGAGTATAAGAAGCAAAAACGTTTCTGTACACAATGCCATCCATCTTTCCGTCTATGCCCTGACCTCGGGTTAATTCGAGAGCGCAGTGCAATCCTTTTGCACAGGTGAGCCTCGAATAATGAAATTCATGACCATAAATTTGCATGCCCACCGGGTAAAAAGGATTTTCGTATTTCACTTCTAATTTTGAGTATCCATGCGCCTGGGGTTTCGTGAAAAATTCTACTGAAGAGGGAATCGCTCCAACGCCGGTGTAAGGAACTCCATCAATTACAATTCTGTCACACAGATATATCAGGCCTCCGCACTCTGCATAAACTGGAAGCCCATCCTCTATGGAGGTGGCAATCTGGACTCGCAGGGTTTCATTAAGTTGAAGCTTTGACATGTAAAGCTCAGGGAAGCCACCCCCAATATAAAGACCATCTATAGCCTCGAGTTTATCATCATGAATGGCATCGATAAGGACAAGCTCCGCACCTTCTTGCTCAAGGGCTTCAAGGTTTTCCGGATAATAGAAGTGGAAGGCATGGTCCATCATAACCCCTATACGAACCGATACCTTTGGCCTCTGTTGAGTTGTTGAATGGCTAATAGGTAAGCCCTGCGCGCTTTTTGCAATAGATATGAGGCTTTCGATATCTAAATGTTTCTCAATCGTACGAAGGATACGTTCAATCCCTATTGTTCCGCTGGATGCTTCCTGAAAAGGAACAAGGCCCAGATGACGCTCATGAATTGCAAGGGCTTGGTTTCGAGGAATACAGCCAAGGACAGGGATTTTACAGTAACGTTCCACAGCGTCTGAGAGTTTTTTTTCATGGCGAGGTCCCGCTACATTGTTCAGGATGACGCCGGTCACGTTTGTGCCTGCTTCAAAATCCATATACCCTTTTATGAGTGCGGCGATGCTCCGAGTCATGCGTGCTGCATTCACCACCAACACAACGGGAGTTTTGAGGACTCTTGCAAGATGAGCCGAGCTACCTTCCTCCCCTCCATCAAAACCGTCGTAAAGCCCCATGTTCCCCTCAATGAGGGCAAAATCATTCCCCAGCGAAGATTTACAGAAATTGCTGATCATCACATCCTTTGACATGAGATATGCATCAAGGTTTCTGCACGCTTTCCCTGATGCTGCTGTTAACCATGAGGCATCAATGTAATCAGGCCCTTTCTTGAAAGGCTGTACGGAAAGACCGTTTTTGTGTAAAAGTGCGCACAAGCCCACACTGACCATGGTTTTTCCAGATCGACCATTGGGTGCCCCGATCATAATGCGGGGTGTTACATTCTGTTTATCCTGCACCGATCCTCACATTTGTCCAAATGTCCTATGTGTCCTTCAGCTTAATGAATGACGCGCCGAGATAAATGTATTCAATCTTGCCTTCTTTACTGAGTTCAGCAATAGCTTTATCCACAAGATGTTTATCAGTATCGATTGCCTTTGCGACCTCTTTGTTCTTAGCCTTGCTAACCGTTTTTAAGTATTCCACAATTTTGTTTTTCAGTTCGTTGCTAATCTCATCTGCCAATGGCATAACCTCCTTTTTCTCCTACCACTTGAACATGGTGGTTGAACGAAAAGTTTCGACTGCGTGGCTGAAGTCGTCAATGTGCTGCTCGGTAAAGGGTATACTGGTTTTTCTGAAGAATGCCTCCCAACCTATTCGTTCTACCCATTCACCGAGCCGTTCAGCAGGCTTTGCATCGTTTCTATAAACATCGATGATTTTTATTATAATATCAACTACCTCTTGCCAGCGCGGCGGCTTATTGGGCAGGAAGGGCACGACCATTCTCGAAAACATAGGTGGTTTCCGGGCATTTGCTACTTTTCCTCCTGCATAGATTGCTACGCCGTCTCCCTCAGCATCTGCAAGAGGCATTGCAGGACAGACTGTATAGCAGTTGCCGCAATACATACACAGATCTTCTCTGACGACAACGCTTTTGATATTGGCATCAGGATGGCGCCTTATGGCGCCTGTTGGGCACGATTGAATCGTGGTGGGAATCTCACACTGTGCAATGACCCGCTCGTGATCAGGTTTTGGAGGTTTGGTATGGACACCGACTACGGCTATGTCAGAACAATGGACGGCACCGCACATATTTATGCAGCACGCCACGGCTATCCGGAGATGATTAGGGAGCTTCATGTCTGTAAAATGGTCATACACACCGTCCATAATGGCTTTTACGAGGCCTGATGCGTCTGTTGCCGCGCTGTGACAATGAATCCACCCCTGGGTATGGACAATATTGGAGATGGAATTTCCTGTCCCGCCAACCGGTAGCCCCATTGCATTCAGCGCGCCAATTATCTGCTCAACTTTTGATTCGTCGGTAGTCATGAACTCGATATTAGAGCGGCTTGTAAAGCGAAGGTGACCATCGCAAAACTCGTCGGCAATGTCGCATATGTTACGAATGAAATCAATACTGAGGAGTCTGGTAGATCCGGCTCTGATAGTGTAAAGCTGTTCACCGCTCTCAGAAACGTGTTTAAGTACACCTGGGCGAACATGTTCATGGTACTTCCACGTCCCGTAATTTCTTTTTATTGCCTCTGGGAGCATGTCCCAGAAATCAGGTGGTCCTATATCAGTTTTTCCCATTGCAAGGCCTCCTTCCCGGTCTATTTATCAAAAAACACATATGGGTTGGAACGTGGATACTTTACCATCTGGGGCACAGGCTTCAGGCCGATTTCCCGCAGAAAGGTTTTCAATCCAAGTCTCTCGATTAATTCAGCAACTCTCTCTCTTGTCCTCCCGTTTTCATCCCACCAATCCCATATCTTTCGTAGAAGGTCCTTGAGGTCGTCATAAGGTGGTTCAAGTTTCATGAATGGCACAAGTACCCAGGAAAGGTAAGCCCCTTTAATTATGGGTGCTTTACCGCCAATGAGGATTGTGGCACCTTTTTCAATGCCAGGCCGAATTGCCCTGGTCATCAAATTTATACAGTGCATACAGCGAACGCAATCTTCCGACTTAACCTTGAGCTCCCCTGTTTGAGGGTCTAACTTGAGAGCTTCGGTAGGGCACCTGCTGACAACATGTTTTTCAACATTAAAACCATTCCTCACGTAGTTCTGTACTTCTGCCTGGTCAATCCTGATTGAGTCTTTCCAGGTGCCTATGATAGTAAAATCTGCCCTGGCAATGGAAGCAACACAGTCGTTCGGGCATCCTGATGCCTTGATTTTAAATTTGTAAGGCCATCTGGGTCGATGTATCTCATCCTGGAATTCCATTGTTAAGTCACGGATAAGGCCCAGGGTGTCGATATTTGCCCATTCACACCGGGATGGGCCAACGCATGCAGAAAGGGTTCGCAATGCAGAACCCGAACCACCCAGATCAAACCCTGCTTCTGTAAGCGCATCGAAACATGGTTGTAGATTGTCTGTTGTAGTACCAAGGAGTATAATATCCCCTGTAGAACCATGCATATTTGTAAGGCCACTTCCATATTTTTCCCAAATATCGCAGATCTTCCGTAATGAATCGGTCTTGTAATACCATCCAGCTGGGTGGTTTACCCGCACTGTATGGAACATAGCAGCGTTTGGGAATTCTTCAGGGGAGTCGCAATATCGACCGATCACGCCTGAACCGTAACCTGTGACACCTACAATCCCACCATGTTTCCAATGAGTAATCCTATCCTTATAGGATTTTTCCAGAACCCCCAAGAGATCCTTGGCTGCCTTGTTTTTTTCCCCTGCTTTCTTGATCTCAGTGACAAAACTCGGCCATGGCCCTTTTTCGAGTTCATCTAATAAAGGGGTTTCATCTGCCATATGGTTCACCTCCAGTGCTTATTTTTACTTATATTTATGCGAAGTGCACCCCATTAATGCTGTGGAAAGGGCACATAAACGGAAGGGAGCTGAACAAAACAAACAAAATTTATCATGAAAATCTATTTGTATAGTCACAATAAAATACTTTATCTCAATGTTTTTTAAAATAATAAATTCTTTATAGCAGCGAAAAGTCAGCTTGTCAATGAACTCTTGTTAAAAGCAAAGGTGGAAAAATGCCGGATTGGCCAGGGAATAGCAGCCACAATATACAATACTGGCGTTTCAGGGAATATGTGTGAGTTCTCAATTGGCACAATTCGAGTCAGACTGAATTTAACGCCATAATTAAGGGGTGCACAAGAAAAAATATTGTCATAGACGTGATGATTAAAGACGAATTATATTTACTGAATAAGTGTGGAACAGGATAGAGAGAAATAAATATTAGAAGAGGAGGTCTACATGACTATTAAGGAATTACAGAAAAAACTGGCAGTAACTATGAGGCACTGGCAAAAGATAGAGAACAGCGCCACTGTCTCAACCGGTTATGTTATGGAGAAGACCGAGAACCCTATTATTCGTCTGGTCATGGAGATTATTCAGCGAGACTCACAGATGCATTACTTGGTTCAGCAATGGATCGCTGACAGCGTTGAATCAAAGACTGTTAGCCTGACACCTGATGAACTAAAAAAAGTGTGGGATCTGCTAGAGCGTCACATAAAAATTGAGGAGGAAATGGTAGAACTAGTCAAGGATGCACTCGCCTCTTTGGAAGGAAAAAAGATGTATATCCAGGAATATCTATTGAAATACCTTCAGGAGGATGAGATCAAGCATACCAACCTTCTCAAGGCACTGGAGGGCCTAAAGAAAGGTATGATGCCGTAAGGCACCCCCTCATAAGGGATTGGGGTTTGAGAGGGCGCCTCACTCCACGGGCCTACTTTACAATTTTTCTGAACGCCGGAGATGCTGAGAATTTTGGCACTTTTTTCGCAGCAATCTTCATCGGCTTGCCGGTCTGAGGGTTTCTTCCTGTTCGTGCCTTTCTTTTCGATACTGAGAAAGTTCCGAAGCCAACAAGTCTCAATCTGTCACCCTTCTTAATGGCTTCTTTTACCACATCAACGAAACCATTGACTGCCCTTTCAGCCTGTGCCTTGTTCAATTTGCATTTTGTCGCTATCTTTGCGACGAGTTCTGCTTTTGTCATTCTATACCACCTCCTTTTTCTTATGCCTTAAAACTTTATAAAGTAAATACCAGTCATCGTCTCAAGAACAGTGAGCGCATTCAGCCGCTTTGTCAGCTTCTGCAGGAGCATGAGCGTTGAAGTAAGAAGGGGCTTGTGGCCCCCTCCTTATTTCTTTTTCGCTGGAGCTTTTTTTGTTGCTGTTTTTTTCGCTGGAGCTTTTTTCTTTGTTGGCATCTATGCTCACCTCCTTTTATTGAGTTTCTTGCTCCCTCTCGTCCAGTGAAATTTTTCCTTTTCTTATTAGCAACCTCAGGAAAACGGACACGTTCATCCCGAGAGCGGAAGCCCTTCTTTCAAGAATCTCGTATTCTTCGTGATTTAGACGGACAATGACTGGAATGGTTTTTTTTTCTCTATCGGCTTTTCTTTTGGCCATTGTATACTATTTACTATACAGAATAGATATAATAAATCCATAATGTCAAGTAAAAAATTATATTTAAATATAATAAATATATATAAACTATTATAAATGTAATTTTAATAATAATAAAAATCATATATATAAAATCAAAATAATAATAAAAATCTGATATAATTAATATTATATTAATCGATAATAATTAAATATAATAATATTATAAATAGAAAAAATATCAATAATAATATAAAATATATATTATGTAATACATAATAAAAATCCAAGAAAATAATTTTTATGGAAAATGGCAGATTTGCAGTAAATTATTGCCGAATAGACAAAATGGCCTAAGTAAAACTTAAAGGGTAAACAGTCGAAAAGTTAAGAATTAAGGAGACTCACCATGTTTTTCGTGAAGGTTATGGAGAAAACGTTAAAAGTTGAATAGGGGAGAAATTAAGAAAATGGAGGTTTCACTACTGTTTATATTCACGATTTCCCTATTTGCCAAGGTCTCAATTTCTGCCTGAGAAGGATAGGCTGCGCAAGCTCATTATTCAATAAAAAAAGGGGATGTGGCATGTTTTCAGTCCCACAGATTTTTTGTTAACTCTCAGCTTTAAAAACTCAGCCTTGTTATGAAGCTGCTCTTTTCTTATACAGCGGAGACATATTTCTCAGGAAAACGACACTATCTTTAAGCACTGCTATAGCCTTATCCAACTCCTCCATAGTGTTTGTGATGCCAAAAGAGAATATCAGAGTACCCTGTGCAGCAGCATAGTCACACCCTGTGGCGATAAGAACATGTGATGCTCGAAGCGAACCTGAAGCGCATGCTGACCGAGTCGATGCGCAGATCCCTTTCTCGTCAAGCATGAGTATCATTGATTCACCTTCAACAAAATTGACCGAAAAGGAGACGAGGTGGGGAAGGCAATTGGTAGGGTGGCCGTTAATATCGATAGCCTCAATCGTTGTTAGTCTTTCAATCCATGCCTGCCGAAGTTGGCTAAGGTGTTTTATGCGCTCCGGCATTTCACTTTTGGCCAGTTCAGCTGCCTTGCCCATACCGATAATGCCCACCATATTTTCAGAGCCAGCCCTTTGTCCATTTTCCTGCATTCCACCCTCGATGATTGGAAGAATACGAGTCTTTGGTCTGATGTATAAGGCGCCTACCCCAGAAGGCCCATAAAATTGGTTGGCTGCCATGCTCACGAGGTCAGCACCCATTTCGTCGACATCAAAGGGAATAACCCCTACTGAGGCGATTGCGTCAGTATGAAAGATAACCCCTTTTTCTCGTGTGATCTTACCAATCTCAGCGATGGGCTCAAGGGTGCCAATCTCATTATTGGCGTGCATGATAGTAACGAGGACAGTTTCTTTCGTGATTGCACGCTCTACGTCCTTCGGATTAACGACACCGTATTTATCCACAGACAGAGAAGTGACACGATAACCCATTCTCATGAGCATTCTCAAAGATTTAGAGACAGACTGGTGCTCTATATTGGATGTGATAATGTGTTTCCCTTTATCGTGAGTGGCCATAGCCACACCTTTTATAGCGTGATTGACTGACTCCGTACCGCCTGAAGTAAAGACTATCTCCCCTGGTTGTGCATTGATCAGCCTTGCTACCTGTTGTCGCGCTGCCTCTAGCGCTGCTGATGCAGCATCACCCAACTGGTGCTGGCTTACGGGATTTCCATAATGCTCATTAATATAGTTAATCATTGTTTTTTTTACTTCAGGATGAATTGTCGTGCCAGAAATGTGGTCGAAATATATGGTTTCCATATTCACCTCTTTTTTGGATTGTAAAACATTAATCGTGATCGTGTTCAACTGTGGGTTTACCGCATCTAACACAGTGAGCAACCTGTTCGGGCTGATCATAATCACAATAGGGGCAGTAGCAATGTTTATCGTGGGAGCTTATGTGTTCTAGTTCCTCATCAGGCCTTCTACGGACCCTGCCTTCCTTCCGGTCAAGATAATCCTGTATAGCCTTATGCAGGGCGTCGGCACCGAGGTTTGAGCAGTGCATCTTATTTTTTGGAAGGCCACCGAGTTGATCAGCCACTGACTTGTTGGTAATGTGCATGGCTTCCTCGATGGTCTTGCCCTTTGCCATATCTGTTACCATGCTTGAGACTGCAATTGCAGCCCCGCATCCGAAAGTCTCGAATTTTATATCATCAATCTTATCGTCTTTCACTTTAATCATGATCTTCATCATGTCACCGCACACAGGATTACCAACCTGACCAACTCCATCGGGATTCTCCATTGTGCCAATGTTGTGGGGATTTTTGAAGTGCTCCATTACAATTTCAGAGTATTGCATAATAACCTCCTTTAGCGTAACACCTTCTCCATTAGTATAAATCATTTTAATTACAGTGAAAAGGGGTATGCCGTTGACAACACAGAAAAATCGACTATAGTTTTACAATGGATTTATAGATTTTAAAATCTATACTTTTAGGGGGTGTTGTTATGGCGGAAAACAAGAAAAAAATAGATTTTACCACGCTCTGGAAAAAAGATGATTGGATGTCAGTCTGGATAGGCTTCTTTATCTTGATTATTTTTATGGCAGGGGCGACCTTCAAACTTCCGGGCTGGAAGTGGATGACTGATGGAGCCTTCTTTGAAAAATCTGTGACCTTGCCAGCCAAGGCTGAGGCACTTGCCAAAGAAGCTGAAGAAAAGGGTGATCTAGGCGTTCAGGCAGCTGTCATGAGCCTCAAAACAGCACTTGAGGGAAAAGATAGGAAAGCTATAGGTACTGCAGCCGGAGCATTGGAAAAGGCGGCAAAAGACGCTAAAGACAAAGACATCAAGAAAAAAGCAGAAAAGATGGGGAAGGATATAAAAAGTGATGCCGGCAATACTGCAGGCAAGGTTTTTTCCGGTGAAAACATGACAAGGGCCTTTTGGCTCCTCGTGGGAATGTGGGTTCTCGGCGGCATCGGAATGGCAATTATGGGCCTGGGTTTTGGAAAATTCACTCTTGGATTCCCCATCGTCTTTATTCTCTCTGCACTTGCATTTTTCGTGTCAGGGAACTCAGTGGTCAATTACTATGGACTTGAGGTTGTTTTCTGGGCTTTGATTTTTGGGCTCATAATTAGTAACTTTGTTGGTATTCCAGAATGGCTCAAGACAGCTATCAAAACAGAGTTTTTCATCAAAATCGGTCTTGTTCTACTGGGCGCTGAAGTTCTTTTTACAACTATAGCCAAAGTAGGCGCTTACGGAATGATCCAATCGATCATTGTTATTGTAGCTGTATTCTATGTTTGCTTCTGGGTTGCCAAAAAACTCGGGCTCGATGATGAGTTTGCATCGATTCTGGGCACGGCAGTATCAATCTGTGGAGTTTCAGCTGCTATCGCGGCAGGTGGCGCAGTAAAAGGCGACCAGAAAAAAATAAGCCATACTATCTCGCTTGTTCTTCTTTGTGCAATACCAATGTTGTTATTCCAGCCCCTTATTGCTAAGGCAGTAGGTATGCTTCCTGCTGTGGCAGGCGCTTGGATCGGCGGAACAATCGATACAACCGGTGCTGTTGTTGCTGCTGGAGCAATTGCTGGTGAAGCAGCCATGGCTGTAGCAGTTGTGGTGAAAATGGCACAGAATGTACTCATCGGGTTTGCAGCTTTCTTCCTTGCTATCTGGTTTACATTTAAAGGGCAGGCGGCAGGAGAGAAGCCGAGTCTCATGGAGATATGGTTCAGGTTTCCGAAATTCGTCGTTGGATTTATAATTGCTTCAATCGTGTTTTCCTTTTTCATGAGTGAGGCAAGTGCTAAGGCTGTTACAGGTATTACGGCAGGATTAAGAGGTTGGTGGTTCACCATGGCATTTCTGTGTATTGGTCTCGAGACAAAGTTTAAGGAGCTTGTTGCTATGGGTGGGGGCAGACCTGCAGCAGCATTTCTCATTGCACAGGTATTTAATATTATTTGGACGTTAATTTTTGCGTATCTGATATTTGGCGGGGTGTTGTTCCCGGTGCCGAAGTTCTAGTAATGTTGTGTTCAGCGAGTAGCTGACAGCTCAAAACAGAATAAGAGGGAACGAGCGACCGAATGACCGCTTGCCCTCTTATTCTGTTTGTATGTTGATTGGCCTCATCAACAGGTTCCTCACGTCAATGACGCAGGTGGTATGTTTATGGATAAGGGAAAGATAAGGTGAGGTAGCTACTCATAACCTTTATTTACCTTCAAGAAACCCTTAACAAAACCTCTCTGTGCAGTAGAGTAGATTGTCTCCCATACAATGACCCAGCAAGAGGAGTAAACAGAGATACCCTCGCACAGGTGTCTGAAAAAGAAACCCTTCTACCTGGAAGTTCAATGCGCTGGAGATGGCGGAACCATTCTCTACGCTGGATCTGGCGGTGCCTGAGATAATAGAAAATGAGGAGAGAGGCTAAAAACTGTATGAGCACCAGTTACTGAGACGGAATTGAGGTAAAAACTTGTCTGGACTTATGGTACAGGTGGGTGGGGTATAACTGCATTTTTAGGATAACGCCAAGATCATGGGGTTTACTGGTGGGGTGTATCAGACTTCAAAAGCCAAGCATTTTGTGACAGGTTTTGCAAACGGCAGGGGGGTCAGGTATCGGCGAATTATCAGGACGGCGTAGCTCGAGAAGGCCTGTGTAGGACTCCTTCCATTTTCTTTGTCGGGAAATGAAGGCATCCCTGAATTCCTTATACTCTTTCCTGGACCAGATGGAGTCCAGAGATTCGGTAAAGATGTTTCCAAAGCTCACGGAAAACGTCTGATACTCAGTACCACAAAAGATTCTTGTGAAAGGGGCCGATACTGGCGGGTTTAAAAATACACAGGGCGATACCTCTCCATTCACCGATATGTATATGTTGCCGAGTGGGTTTTCACTGCATACAGCCATGTTTTGTGGCAAAACAGCCGGCATAGATAGGTATATCCCGAGTTTTTTCGCCTTATTCAATGCTCCCGCCATAATGTTTTTATATAGAGACCCCTGTTCGCATGTAAATGCCTTGTTACTATCCTGATCGCAGCTTGTTACCTGGATTATGTTGAGAAGTACAATCTCATTAATGCCCATCTTGGATGCGAGGTCTATAAGAATGGGAAGTTCCTCAATGTTATCTTTTAGCATCAGATAGACTATGTGGAGCTTTGGTTTTTCCAAAGGACTGGAAAGGGCCAACTCCTTCATATTTTTTATCGATGCCATTAGTGTATTAAAATCAGAGTTTACCCGGATGGAGTTGTGTGTTTTTGCAGTTGCTCCTGAGAGTGAAAACCCCATGAAGTCGACTCCTGCATCTACTATCTGGCGGGCGTACTCACGAGTAAGGCCTATGCCACTCGTAACAAAACCGACGTCTGGTCCTGCTGATTTTGCAAGACGGATGAAATCGACAAGGTTCTTGTGAAGCAAGGATTCTCCCCAGCCTTCGAGAACTACGCTTTTAACATCGTAAAGGTAGGGTACAATCTTTTCAAAGTCACGAGCATTCATATCCTTTCGATGCCATTCTTTACATGCGGTTTTAATGCACATTGTGCACTGGAGCCCGCACCGTGTTGTGATCTCTATCTGCCACGCACCAAAACATTTTTTCTGTCGGTTTTCTTTTGATCTTTTGAAAATCTTCATGACTTACAACCTACTTAAAAGGCTTTCAATGATGCCAGCCCGTGATATTTCATAGAGCATAAACTCGTGGTTAAGAAAAGGGGCTCCCCCCCATTTTTGTTTAAAGAACATCACCCCATTATTAATAGCAAGACCAAGATTTATATATCTTTTACCTTTTCTTCGTGCTGACTCAATTATCTCGGAGAGTAGCAAGTCTGACACGCCTGGCACGTGATGTTTTCTGGAGGCAAAATTGAACATGTAAAAAGCATAATCTCTCGATCCATAATCAGCAACATCAAAGGCAATGAGTAGACCCTCATTGTTTCGTGCGTTTAATATGGTAACTGATTTCGAGGACGACACATACTCAGAGATTTTGATGAAGATACGCTGTGATTCTGCAGATATTTTATGAGTTGCAAGAAATTCAGCCACAAGGGCTTCATGTTCTTCATGCCATTGATCATTGTGCTCAACAGAAATCTCTGGCGAGGCTCTGCGTATCATGTTGCGTACTTTTGATGGAATGACAAGGTTCTCAAGATCAAGTCGGTAATAGGAGTCAGAATTTTGCTGGATGACCCTGCCGTTCATTGTCACCGTTGTTGGTGCTATTACCGATACAATGCGCGGCTTGATTGCTTTTAACGCCATATTCAGACTGGTCTCCATCTGTTTTTGATTGAATGTGATGCCTAAGGGGTATCCGATGAAAATCAACACTCCATCTTTTTTATAACAGAGATAGTGTTGAATCAGGTAAGGCTCGGCTTCAGACATTGAAACGACATAATCTACAATATGTTCGGGCACGCAGGCATGGTCATAGGTACGATTTAATTCTTCCTGACTAATCATTTGCTGTATTGTGAGACTTTAAAGCCTTCCTGTTCAAGCATCTTAACAATACCCTGTATATGTGTAGTGCCCAGGAATACTACAGCGTTACCGGCTTCCACGTAAGGCCGCATTCTTGTAAAGAACACGGGATCACGGTGTTCTACAATAGAAGGGCATCGTGTTGGGAATCCACTGATAATATTTAATAAACTGTCCAGCGAGCCCTTCAAATATTGCTTTTCGTGGTGACGGGAGAATTTTCCCCAGTTCCTGAAATTGCTCAGATACGTGACGATACGCTCAAAGGGAATTCCATCTAAGGCCGTTAGTTGCTCTTCAATTGTTTCCAGGAACACTACTTTTTTCCCAAGCTCCCTGGATACGGAAAGAGCTTCAAGATCGACCGAGTGTTTCCAGCCCCTTTTTGCGAGATAGTGGGACCAAAGCTTAAAAAATGCCATCCACGGCCGCAATCCCTCAATTTCCTGCGAAAGTAGATCATGGTGTTCCCTCTTAAAAACTGATATGTATGAAGACAGTGAACACCCTGAAAATTCCGCACTCTCGCCAAGTTCCTTATTCAGTTCTGCAATGGTTTTTTCGTCAAGAGAATCGTAAAGGGACATGCCATCTTGTCTTGCCACCCCATATTCTCTCACTGCTTCCATATTATTTTCATCAAGAGGCCCTTCGAACAGAGTGACATCGGCCTTACTGATCAGATGTATCAGAGATTCCTTGAAGCTATAGGGAAAGAAATGGGCTGTACCCACAAGAAAACTTGTAAACCCATCTTTACTCATTTCCCAAACCATTTTCAGCTTCTTTTCCCGGAATGTGATCATAGCCTCGATAGCAGTACATCAATCATGGTGCGTATACCCATGATGCCCCATTGTTGCCTGCAAAATTCATAGGGGATGGTTGGTTTTCCTCCCCATTTCTTTTTGAATCGCTGTATACCAGGATTTACGCCAAGACCCAGGTTGATATAATCTTTACCTGATTCCCGTGCCATATTCACCATTTTGAGAAAAAGCAGGTCGGATGCATGGGGTACGTAGTGATTTTTTGAATGACAACCAATGACGTACGTTGCAAAATCTTTTGCGGCAAAATCCAAAACATAGAAAGCTGACAAATAGCCATCAAAGTCTCTTGCACTGATTACAAGGGTGGTTTCTGAATGAAGTACATAATCAGGCATAGCACAGTAAAACTCGCGAATGAGGTTGCCAGGGTCTTCCCGCTCGATGAATTCTTTGGTGATGGCCTCATGTGCAGGGGTCATAGCCCTGGTTACCTCTACCGTCAGTCGTGAGGTTGCTTTCTCTGCAATTCGTTTAAGGCCTTCTTTCCGATCAAAGTCTTCAAAAGAAAGGGAGTAATAAAAATCTGACTGTTTTTCAACACCAGAGGAGAGAAGTTCTGCAGGAAGACGGGGTGCAATAATTGACCAGGTATGACCAGGATAACAGGTGATCACATCTTTGACAATTGAGGAGAAGATTTCCGAATAAAATTCAGAATCCAGTGGATATCCAACCAGGATACCCCAGGCATCACCCACATAATAAAGGTGCCCTTTGGACAAAAAGGGTTGTCCCTTGGATATTGTTGTCATGAGACTCACGATGTGTTCAGGCACATAAGCTTTGGAAAGGATCCACCTTTCCTGGTCAGGTGTAATCATCTGCTTCACATAATTGTAGCATACTTGCGTAGAATGTTCGGAGCAATTAGTTTGGAATTAGGGGAAAGTCAGGACCTCCCAAACACGGAAGGTACTGGCTGGAAATCTTGACAATACTATGTGGGGCGTATAGAATCAGGGTGCAATGGATGAAATTGACAAGAAGATACTGAACCTGATTCAAGAGGAATTTCCCCTCCACAAGCGGCCTTACAAAGAGATTGGAAGGCAGGTGAACATTGACGAGAAGGAAGCTGTAAAGCGGGTTCAGAAACTCAAAGATGCAGGTGTTATCCGGCGCATCGGAGTTGTGTTTGAGCCAAAGAAACTGGATTATACGAGCACCCTCTGCGGTGTCCACGTTGATAAAAAAAACCTTATGGAAGTGGTGGATGTGATAAACAAACACACAGGGGTTACCCATAATTATGAACGGGAAGGGGATCTTAACCTCTGGTTCACCATTATTGCTAACAAGGAAGAAGAAATAGATGCTTTTATTAGTGATCTTGAAAGGAGGTTTTTGCTGAAGATCTACCGATTTCCAAAAAAAAGAGTATTTAAAATAAAAACTTTTTTCCCTGTTTGATAATGTATTATTGGCCATCAATAGTCAACCGTCAGTTTGTTGCGATTTTGTGAATATCTTTTTGAAAGACAATAGCTGACTTCACCAAGATGCAAGGGAGATCGATCAATGTCAGAAAAGGAAGAACAAGGGCTGGAGAACGACGAACGAAATAGACGAAAGCGCATCTTCCTCGTTGACGGCAACTCCTACCTCTACCGCGCTTTTTTTGCAACACCACACCTGTCCAGTTCTAGGGGTATTCCCACGAACGCAGTCTACGCATTCATGAACATGATCAGAAAGCTCCAGAATGATGAGAAACCAGATGTGTTAATAATTATTTTTGATTCAAAAGCCCCTTCATTCAGGGAAGAAATATCAAAGGCATATAAGGCCCAGAGGCCACCAATGCCAGACAACCTCTCCGTCCAAATACCCTATGTGAAGTCAATACTCGATGCAATGGGCCTCCCAATACTTGAAAAAGAGGGTTTTGAGGCAGACGATATCATCGGAACAGCGGTAGAGCAATTGAAATCCGAGGATGCTGATTTTGTCATTGTAACAGGTGACAAGGACATGATGCAACTCGTATCTCCCAAGGTAAAAATTCTTGACACCATGAAAGGGCTTGTAATAGGCGAAAAAGAGGTGGAGGAAAAATTTGGTATAAAGCCTGTTCATATGACGGACTACCTTGCCCTGTGCGGGGATACATCGGACAACATACCCGGGGTGCCCGGCGTTGGCGACAAAACTGCCAGGGAACTTGTGTCCGCGTACGGAACCCTCGACGAACTCTACACCCAAATCGATCAGGTGAAGAAACCGGCCCTCAGGGAGAGACTCAAAGCAGGAAAAGATCTTGCGTACATGAGCAAACAACTTGCAACGATTCGCCTTGATGTTCCCCTTGAAGCAGGCATCGATATCTTCAGAGAAAATGAACCAGACTTAAAAACCTTGCGCAGCCTCTATCGCGAACTTGAGTTCACGGCCCTTTACAATGAGATCAAGATAGATGGAGAAGAAAAAAAGGAATGGAAACGGATCGATATTGTTTCTCTTAACAAACGCTGTATTGCTCTTTTGACCAATTTCCATGGGAAGAATGTGAGTGATATTCAACTGAATAGCTTCGTTGCGTTTGACGGCCACGGCGTTCTCCTTTCACAACAAAAAGATGAATTGATTGACATCATCAGATACAGCAAAGAAATAATCACCCACAACCTCAAGCCTCTTTTGATCTATCTGGTTTCTCATGCCTTTACTCCCTTGACCCCTGTTTTCTTCGATACCATGCTGGCGGCCTATCTCATCAATCCTCTCAGGAAGGATTACGGAATCGGTTCAGTGATTGAGGAATATCTTGAAAGGGATTTTTCGCCCAATGGTACAGAAAAGATCATGACTGATGCCATACCATACCTCATTGAATTAAAGGGTGTTCTGGAAAAAAAGATGGAAGGGTTGGGCCTCTTGTCCCTTTTCATGAACACAGAAATGCCGCTTATAAAAGTCCTTGCAGACATGGAGTGCAAAGGGGTTAAGATTGATAGGAGCAGGCTGAACAGCTTATCACGGGAATTTGATCAGAGGCTTAATGGTATCATTAAAAAGATCCATGATATGGCCGGAGGACCCTTTAACATCAATTCACCGCAACAACTCTCAAGGGTTCTTTTCGATACCCTAAAGCTGACGCCAGTGAAGAAGACAAAAACCGGTTACTCAACTGATACTGAAGTGCTACAAACATTATCCACTGAACACCCATTACCAAAAGAGATACTCGAATACAGAACGCTCACAAAGCTGAAAGGGACCTACATCGATGTCCTCCCAACCCTGATAAATCCTCTTACAGGAAGGATTCATGCTTCCTTTAATCAGATGGTAGTTGCTACAGGACGGTTGAGCAGCAGTGACCCAAACCTGCAGAACATTCCCATTCGTGGAGAAGAAGGGATGAAAATACGTGAGGCCTTTGTGCCCGAAAAAGGGCATATTCTGATTTCATCAGATTACTCACAAATAGAGCTCAGAGTCCTTGCCCATATTTCACGAGATCAAGTCCTCATCGATACCTTCCTTAGGGATGATGACATACACACAAGGGTTGCTCAGGAGGTTTTTGGTACACAAGATGGTGGTGTGAGCCATGAGATGAGAAGAACCGCAAAAGTTATCAACTTTGGCATAATCTATGGCATGAGCAGCTTTGGGCTTGCAAAAGAGCTGGGCATATCCCAGAGAGAGGCGCAGAACTATATCGATGATTATTTTGAAAAATACCAAGGTGTTAAGGCATATATAAAAAACATCCAGGAAGAAGCCCGCGAAAAGGGTTTCGTACAAACCCTTTTCGGGAGAATTCGATATATCCCGGAGATCAGAAACAACGACAATAACATACGCCAGTTGGGAGAGCGTGCAGCTATGAATACGCCAATACAGGGAACGGCTGCAGACATCATCAAGATGGCTATGGTTAATATCCACCGAATAATCAGGGAGAAAGGATTTTCTTCAAGCCTTATCATGCAGATCCACGACGAACTCGTGTTCGAGGTTCCCCTTGAAGAGGCTGATGTTATGGAGACACTTATCAAAACTGAGATGGAACACGTTGTCAGTCTTTCCGTGCCTTTGAAGGTGAGCCTCGGAAAGGGATATAGCTGGGCTGAGGCCCACGATTAGAAGGGCTCCCTATCATCACCGAGAGTAATTCGGCACAGACAATAAAGACAAAAACCGAAAAGTAGATCCAGAAGAGAAAAGCTATAAAAACACCGTATGTTCCAAAAAAAGCCGTTACTCTCCCTATGTGAAAAATAAAGTACTTGAAAAAGTAACGCCCCAAGCACCAGAACACAGTGGCAAGGATAGTTGATGTAAGAATAAGCCCCTTATTGCGAACCGGGGCTAAGAAATAGTAAAGAAAAAAAAACATAACAAACGTTGCAACCATATCGAATGCGGAGAAAAGTACAACAAAAGGACCCCTTGTGAGGAACGCAGGCAAAATACCACCCAATTTGGTTTGAATCATGATACTGAAGATGAAGCTAAAAAATAACAAAGCCTGGACAATGGAAAAAAGTAGGGTGAGGAAAAGTTCTTCCCCCTTTCCTCTGATGAAACTCTTTGTGGTTTTACCGAAAATAATCTGAAAAGACGGCCGTATTACAGCAAAGAGTCTTGTGGTGAAGAAAAAGAGAAAGAGAAGCCCGAGTGGCCCAGAGAGCCGCTTGGACAAAGAGATAAAGTTCAATTCCTTGAGAACCTTTTTTGCAATCATGGCGTTGTATGGATCAGGCAATATAGTTTTGAGAAGCTTTTCCAGGTGGAGACCGGGGTTGCTCAGATCGATGACGTAGCCAAGGATGAAGATTGAAAGAAGGGTGAAAGGAATGAATGTGAGCAGCACATAGAAAGAAATGGAGGAAACAATAATATTACCGTGATCCCCTCGATATTTTTTAAAGAGTTTTTTAATAATTTCAAAAATTGTTCTGGTTTTACGTTTTTTAAGCATAATCCTATTGCCAATGTTCATCCTATCCGAATGCGCGGATCTGCCACTCCGTACATGATATCAGCTAACAGGTTTCCAATCAATGTAAGAAAAGCTCCAATGACCAGGATGCCCATAATAGTGGGATAGTCACGGGCCATGACGCTCATGTAAAAAAGCTGCCCCATCCCTGGAATGGAGAATATAGATTCAAAAATGACACTTCCTCCGATAAGGCCCGGGACAGATAACCCCAGTATTGTTATAACCGGTAACAAAGCATTGCGAAGTGCGTGTTTTCTGATGACAATATGCTCAGGTAGGCCCTTGGCGCGGGCAGTGGTTATATACTCCTGTCTCAACACCTCGAGAAGGCTGTTTTTCATGTAACGCGATATCCCGGCAAGGCCTCCAAAAGCAGAGATTCCTATTGGGAGGATCAGATGGCTCATAAGGTCCCAGAGCTTCTCAAGGGGCGTCATTTCACTATAATTAAATGATTTCAGCCCTGATATTGGGAGTAATTCAAGGTAAACCCCGAAGAACATCATGAGGAGTAGAGCGAGCCAGAAGGTTGGCATGGCATAGCCTGCAAAGACAAAGGATGTAAGAAATTTGTCGCTTATTGTGTCTTTATGCTGGGCACAATAAACCCCTATGGGAATGCCAATAAGAAAGATAAGGACCATGGAAAGGATGTTTATTGATATGGTTATGGGAAGGCGCTCCTTAATTTTATCGATGACAGGCCGCCTGTCTGGGGCAAAGGAGATGCCGAAGTCGAACTTTACGATCCGTTTGAACCACATCCAGTACTGGATATGGATAGGCTTGTCCAGTCCATAGATGTTCCTGATCCGTTCCCGTATCTCCTTCGTTACCTTGGGGTTCATCTCTGCCCCAACAATGTCTGGTTCTCCGGGGGCGAGATGGATCACTGCAAATGATATGAGGGTAATGCCTAAAAGCATGGGGATCATAAACGCCAGTCGTTTAAGGAGATAGTGTAGCACGGGAGCTATACCTCATCTGTTCCATGGGAACATACCACTCGGTGTTGTTGTATGTGATGCCAGCCGGAGCAGGTTCTATCCCTTTGATTCGCTTATGGACTGCAACAAGGGAATAGGGGATGAAGAGAAATGTATACGGCTGCTCGTCAGCAAGGATCTCCTGAATACGGAAATAACATTTTCTCCTTTCCTCTTGATCCATTGTATGACGGGCCTTCATTATAAGTTCGTCAACCTCTTTGTTTTCAAAAGAAATGAAATTGAATTCCTTTGGACCTTGTTTCGATGAATGCCACACATCGAACAGATCTGGCTCCGGGCCGAAGCTCCAGCCAAGGATCACAGCCTCAAAATTTCGTTTGTCGATGAACTCGTTCACAAAGGTGGCCCACTCAATGGTCCTGATCTTCACGATGATGCCCACATCTCTGAGTCGTTTCTGGATCAGCTCTGCTGTTCTGATGCGCACATCGTTGCCCTGGTTGACGAGGATAGTAAACTCAAAGGGTTTTCCATCCTTGACGAGGATGCCGTCCTCGCGTTTCTCAAATCCTGCTTCATGGAGAAGGGCAAGGGCTTTTTCTTTGCTGTGCTCGTAACGTCTTACATTTCCGTTATACGCCCACATGTCCGGTTTGTACGGGCCGGTTGCCTCCACGCCCTGTCCGAGGAGTATGCCGTCAATAATCTCCTGTTTGTTGATGGCGTGCGCAATTGCCTTCCTCACCCGCCTATCCCCAAATACCTTGTGCTTAAGGTTATAACCGAGATAAACATATGAGAAGCCAAGATACCTGTATTTGCTAAATTCCCTTTTAAAGCCTGGATAGTCGGTCTGTTTCAGGGCCTGGAGAGGGGTGAGTCCCATCATGTCGATGGTATACCGTTTCAGTTCGAGAAACATGGTGGCAAGGTCAGGGATGACTCTGGTAATCCGGCGTTCAATAAATGGTTTCCCTTCAAAATAATTGTTATTTGCCGTAAGGACGATACGGTCGCCGGAAATCCACTCCTTGAATATGTAAGGGCCTGTTCCTATCGGCTTTCGTATCAGGTGGGATGTGGTGATATCCGTACCCTCGAGGAGATGACGGGGTAGCATTCCAACGGACCAGCTTTGCAGGGCAGGCGCAAAAGGCTTTTCATAGGTTACCTTGAACGTGTAATCATCGATTACCTTTGCTTCCTTGACCGGCTTGAAATCGCCAGAGTAGGGGGTGGGCGTCTTGGGGTCTACAATAATTTTATAGGTATAGAGAACGTCATGGGCGGTGAATGGTGTTCCGTCCTGCCACTTCACATCCTTTCTCAAATGAAAGATAATAGAAAGGTTATCCGTAGATATTTCCCATGATTTTGCAAGGATCCCAACGATGTTGAGGTTCTTATCGTATTTCACGAGGCCATTGTAAACGTGGCCTGATATATCATGGGACGCAGCATCACCTGCAAGGATAGGGATGAGGTTTGACGCTTCTCCAATTGATGCGGTGATGATGGTGTCGCCGTATGCAGGCTTTCCCGGATCGTCATAGAATGTCGCTTCCCTGGCCTTTCCGCATGATGCAAGACCAGCAGCTATGATAATGAGAATGAATACCTTTTTCATTGTTTGTCTGGCCGTTATTCTAACAGGGGGCAACAGCAAAGTAAAGGCACACAATAAATCCCAGAAAGCTTGTTTTTCATGATTTTTTCTTGTCTTCTCATTGGTTAGGCGCTAAAATTTTCTCACACGCGCTAACATGCAATTAACGCCTTACCATGCGAAGTATTTTGCCTATGAGCTTACCAAACGATGCTCGTCGAATAGCATCGGCAAGTTAGCTGCATCACTATCAGACGCCCAGGTAGACCTTAATCCCCATCAGGTGGAAGCAGCGCTGTTTGCCTTTCAGTCGCCACTTTCGAAAGGCGCTATCCTTGCTAACGAGGTTGGCCTCGGAAAGACTATCGAAGCCGGCATCCTTCTTTCTCAGAAGTGGGCTGAACGGAAACGCAAGCTTCTCATCATCACCCCGTCAAGTCTTCGCAAGCAATGGAATCAGGAGCTTATTGACAAGTTTTTTCTTCCTTCCATGATTTTGGAAACAAAACCGTTCAACCATGAGATTAAAAAGGGCAACCTGAACCCTTTCAATCAGAGCGAGATCGTCATTTGTTCATTTCACTTCGCCCGAACCAAAGAGGCTTACATAAAGCAGATTGATTGGGACTTGGTGGTCATAGACGAAGCGCACCACATGAGAAACGTTTATAAGCCAACCAGCAGAATTGCCAATACAATTGAGGCTGCTGTTATCCATTGCCCGAAACTCCTCCTAACGGCCACTCCACTTCAGAACGCTCTTCTGGAACTCTATGGTCTTGTGAGCGTTATCGATGACTATGCCTTTGGCGACTTAAAAAACTTCAAAAACCAGTTTTCACGACTCATGGATAAAGGAGAAGATTAACTCACCGCTCTTGAGCGGGGATTTGCTCAGGTAGAAGGGAAGGGTGCTGCCAACCAAAGGGTTTATCAGCTCCTGTCAGAGAAGTTCCGGCTTTTCGAAGGCGTATTCGGTGCAAGCGATGAGGTTCTCGGGACGATCGAATCAGGGGTCGATTTCAAAAAGCATATTGCCCAGATTTACCTGGAATGTCGTACATAAGAAGAGATACAAAATGCATTCGATACATTGCAAAAAAGAGATGGAAACCCAGATCGATGAAACCATGAACATTACCAGGCAGAAGCTCCTTGAAAACTTCGACGACGAAGTCGCGATAAGTTGAGGGTGAATCTCAAAAAAAAGCAAGGAGTATCTTTCCCGGTATGAGAACTGGCTATAGGAGCTTACAAAATATTATCTTGGGCCCTATGCTGATTTCTCATCAGATGATAACTCCTTTATGCTTTGGATGAACCCTTTTTCCCACGAGAAGATACATCCTGAGCCATACAAAGGTACCCCAGAAAACATCATTGTGAATGAATTGACCAACTATCCTGAGATCGATTACGACGACCAGACCGAATTTCTCTTCAAGCTGGCACGGAAGTTTCAAACAATAGAAATATAGATCTTTCACAAAACTCTATCACATTTCATATTTTATACTTTAGACTCACAATGACATGATACAGCCGCTCCATGTCCGGGCATTTAGAACAAATTCAAGAAAAAGTAACGGCTACCAAATCGAAAGACGTCACCGGTAACTCCATCTGAGTCATCGCTTCTTGCGAAAAATAGCATGATCACATTCGAAATACTGTGGAATGAGACCCCGTTTTTAGTATTATGCCAAAAAAAGATGAAAAAAGCTCCAGGGCGGTTCTTGGATTTTATATGTTTGTTTTGATATTTTCGAGAAGATCGGTCAGGTTGCACGCAAAGGTGGCAGTTTTTCTATGTTCAATAAAGGGTCGATTTCTCATGTTTGCTGATAATTGAGCATAGAACTGGGTAATATTCTGTGAGCGCTGATGTTGGTCTACCTATAGTCCTCGCCGGTGTCTTCATTGGGAGAAGCCAAGTCTGTGAGCACCTCTTCGAGATATTCAGTTCTAAAGAAATAAGCCTTTCCTTGATCGTGTCTTACTTTTTCTTTTCTATTACCTTATTATCCGAGGTTATATGATAAGACATTTTTTCTGATTTAAAATTGATTGTTTTTTTACGTGAATCATTTTATGTATAATGAAAGATGGCACGGGTAAAATTATCAGAGAAGCCCCGGTATGAGTTTTGTTACCCAATTACCCTCCAGCCAAGGGATATCAACTACGGCGGGCATTTGGGCGTAGACTCACTCATATCCATAATTCACACCGCCCGTGCTTACATCTTTAAATCCGGTGGCATAAGCGAGACTGACCTCGGTGACGGCCGAACGGGAATCATCATGACAGACGTGGAGATTAACCTCAAGGCAGAAGGATTTATGTTTGATAATCTTGAAGTCTTTACGCATGTTGGAGAGTTGACAAAAAAAGGTTTTCGTTTTTTTCATAAGATTAGTCGTGACGATTCAACCCTGGCATTGGCGGAAATGGGTTTTCTTACCATTGACTATGACACAAGGAAAGTAACCTTGGTTCCTGACGCGTGTATCCGCGCCCTCGGGTTGCTTCAGCGCACCTAATAGGCGAAGATTTTCCTGTATAGTTATGGGAGAAAAACCATTTCGCGGCACTGTAGGCGCATATTTATTTGAACTTATGGTGGTCCTTGTTCTTCTCGTAAAGGATCTTCAGGCCATTTAGTGTGATGAATTCATCAACTTCATTGATAGATGAAGATTCCCGGTACATGAGGCTGGCGAGGCCTCCTGTACCTATAACGTAAGGGTCTGTTTTTACCTCCTCTTTCATGCGGTTCACGATACCGTCAACAAGCCCGACATAACCGTAGACAATGCCGGCTTGCATGGCGTGGATCGTGTTTTTTCCCGTAATGGTTTTTGGTTTTACAAGTTCAACTCTTGGAAGTTTGGATGCGCGTTCAAAAAGCGCTTCCAGAGAGATCATAATGCCGGGCGCAATAGCTCCGCCTGCATACTCTCCCCTGGGAGTTATGTAGTCGAAAGTTGTTGCAGTCCCGAAGTCAACAAGGATTAGAGCTCTTTTATATTTTTCATAAGCTGAGACCGCATTGACAATCCTATCGGCACCTACTTCTTGGGGGTTCTCATAAAGGATAGGCATGCCTGTTTTGATGCCTGGCCCAACAAGTATGGGTCTTATGCCGACATATTTCCTGCACAGTATATCGAAGGGGATAAGAAGGGGAGGCACAACGCATGAAATGATGGCAGCATCAATTTCACTTAACTTTATTTTCTCAATGTAGAGCAGACTATTTAAAAGAATTGCATACTCATCCACTGTCTTTTGAATAACAGTGCTCAGCCTCCAATGATTAAGGAGTTTGCTGTCGTCATATACTCCGAATACTATGTTCGTGTTTCCAATATCAATCACTAACAACATGGCAAAGTTCCTTGGAGATCTGTATGTCGTATATTGTGTGTGACTTGTCCTGGCCTAAAGGCCAGGATTTTCTCAAAAACTAACGTCTCCTGCGATGATCTTTCTTGTTTTTCCATCGATATTAAGGAGAATACCCCCGTCTTTGTCTATACCTTCTGAAATTCCCTTGTATGTCTCACCCATTTGGATTATTTCAAGATATTTTCCTTTAATTTTTGCCCTTTCTTCCCAGAATGAACATATCTCGTCAGGGCCTTTTTCGATAAATGCTGAATAATAACGCTCTATGTTTGTCAGTAGAATACCACACACCATTGACCTTTCAAACGGTTTTTTTGTCAGCATTAAAAAGGAGGTGGCTTTATTTTTTATCGCTTCATCGATCTCATTTTCTTCCATATTGATGTTCAATCCGATTCCAACAATAACAAAACGGATCATATCAGCTTCTGTGGAAAGCTCAAGCAAAGTTCCACAAATCTTTCTGCCATTAACCAGAACATCATTAGGCCATTTGAGGGCCGGCTCAACTTTGGTCAAGGATTGAATGGTATCATACACGGCAAGGGAAGAGAGGAATGTGATCGGGTATACATTTGATGGAGGGATTTGCGGTCTGAGCACAATGGAAATATAAAGATTCTTGCCAGCAGGTGAAAACCATTTCCGTCCAAGGCGACCCTTACCAGAATCCTGGGTTTCGGCAATAATGCACGTACCTTCTGCTTCTCCCCCAATGGCAAGCTTAAAGGCGAGGGCGTTCGTTGAATCGAGTTCATCTTTGTAAATGATCTTTTTTCCGATGACGTTTGTTTTACAGTATTGGTCAATCTCCCATGCGTATAACTTGTCCGGTGAAGCAATCAATCGGTAGCCCTTCCCCTTGAGCTTTTCGATTCTATATCCCAATTGTTCGAGATGGTTTATATACTTCCAGATTGCAGTCCGTGAGATGCCCATAATGTTTGACATATGGTCACCGGACACGTAGTCATGTGTGTTTCTTAAATACGGCAGGATTTCTTTTGATCTAACCATTCTCTATCTTGTCATAATGTGAAAAATACATTGTGAAAGATGCTCTGCCCTGAGAAAGAGAGCGTACATCTGTCGAGTACCCGAACATTTTTGTGAGGGGTGCATTAGCCTGTACAATAGTGATTTTATCGCTGGTGGTTACATTTGTAACCTGGCTTTTTCGTGCGTTAAGGTCACTGATTATGTCGCCCAAAAATTCATTAGGTACAGTTACTGTGAGAGACATAATGGGGACGAGAAGTATTGGTTTTGCCAGTTGGCATGCGTCCCGAAAGGCCTCATAGGCTGCCATTTTCAAAGTAAGCCGTGCAAACTCAGGGCTATTGAACGTTGCGTCACGGATAGAAACCTTTACATCAGTGACAGGGAAACCTTTTAGGATACCCATATTGGAGGCTTCGAGGACACCCTCTTCAATAGCCATAAGATACGGGTGAACAGGGCTTTCTTCGGATATGCTGTTCACTATTTGGATTCCCCCACCTCTGGTATTTGGCTGCACCAAAAGAGAAACCCAGCCCTTACAAGTTACGTTATTGATAATCTTTTCAAAGGTATGTTCAATTGATGCTTCATCTTCAATGGCCTCCTTATAAACTACTTGTGGTTTGCCTACATGAAGGCCAATTCCGAATTCGTCCTTGATCCTTCTCACGATGACATCGAGGTGAAGCTCACCCATGCCGGACACTACAGTCTGATATGCATCTTCATCTGTTTTCAAAACAAAGGTTGGATCTTCATCAGAAATTCTCTGGAGAGCGAGGAGGAGCTTGTCCTGGTCAACATTCCTCTTGGGCTCCACAGCGATTGAAATAACTGGTTGATAGACTTCAATGGGTTCAAGGAGAAGAGGTTTTGCCTTGGTTAGGGTTTGACCGGTTGTAGTCTCTTTAAGGCCAACAATCCCAACTATGGCGCCAGTCCTTGCCTCCTCTATCCTGTCTCTGTGATTAGCATGCATCCGGAAGATTCTTGATACCTTTTCCCTCTTGCCGAGATTCACATTATAGATGTCATCACCAACCTTTATGGTGCCAGAGTAAATTCTGATGTAAGTAAGCTTTCTTCCCTCATCCAAAACGATCTTAAAAGCAAGGGCAGCAAGGTCTTCTTCGTCACTTACTTCTCTTTGCTCCATCTGTCCGGTTTGAGGATTGATTCCCTGAACAGGAGGAATATCTAAGGGGGATGGAAGATATCTCACAACACTGTCCAGAAGAGGTTGGATTCCTTTATTGCGCAAAGCAGTGCCACAAAGTACAGGAACACATTTCAGAGCTATTGTTCCCTGTCGTAAAGTCTCATGGATCATAGCATCATCGATTTCTTTGCCTTCAAGGTATAGTTCCATGAATTGGTCGTCGAGGAGAGAACATTTTTCCAGCATTTTTTCCCTCTGTGAACGAGCGAGCTGCTCATACTCTTCCGGGATGGAAATCAGGCTGAATGTAGCCCCCAGATCGTCTTCGCTCCATGCCAGAGCTTTCATTGTGATAAGATCGATTACACCGAAAAATTCATCCTCCCTTCCAAGGGGTATCTGGAGCGGAATAGGGTTTGCGCCAAACTTCTCCACAAGCATATCCATGACATGAAAGAAATCAGAGCCTACCCTATCAAGCTTGTTGATAAAGGCAATACGAGGTACTCTGTATTTATCTGCTTGATGCCAAACGGTTTCAGACTGAGGCTCAACTCCACCAACGCCACAAAAAACAGCAACCATACCGTCAAGCACTCTGAGTGACCGTTCAACTTCAATGGTGAAATCCACATGACCCGGTGTGTCGATGAGTTGAATTTCGTGATCTTCCCAATAAAGCGTTGTAACGGCAGAGGTTATTGTGATACCCCTTTCCTGTTCCTGGGGAAGGTAATCCATAATTGTGGTACCTTCATGGACCTCCCCGATTCTGTGTGTTTTACCGGCATAATACAGGATTCGCTCCGTAACGGTAGTTTTCCCGGCATCGATATGTGCTGCAATCCCTATATTTCTTATTTTTCTGAGCCTTAAAATCTCTTTTTTCATGACCTAAAGATATAGAACTATTGTCCTGTAAAAGTCAATATTAATGGGGTTAAAGATTCTTTTCATAAGTATAAAAAAATGCTTGACAAACCTTGGTGCTGCGAGTATAAATGTGAAAAGTGGTAAAAGGTGTTATAAGGTGGGATAATGTTCGCTGGTAGGTATGAGTACGCCATCGATGATAAGAGCAGAGTGAGCATTCCGGCAAAGTTCAGAGAGACCCTCTCCACGAACTATGACATGAGGCTTATTCTTACAAACCTCGATGGCTGCATTGTTGGATACCCCTACCAGGAATGGCTTTCCATACAAGAAAGAACATCAAGCCCAGGGGCAATCAGAAAGGAAACACGTACATTTCTCAGGTATTTTTATTCCGGAGTCTCTGAATGCCCTATAGACAGACTTGGAAGAATTCTCATTCCTCAGGCGCTAAAGACCGATGCACAGGTAAAGAAGAACGTTGTGATCATTGGCATGGGAAAGAAAATAGAGATATGGGCACAGGAGCGTTGGGATGAACTGGTAAAGAAGGCAACTGCTGACCCTGATCAGATAGCTGACATTGTTTCTGAGCTTGGTCTTTGATGGGTGTTACGCATATACCTGTTCTTCGCGAAGAAGTAGCAGACAATCTGGCAAGCAATACTGGCAGGTTATTCATAGATGCAACAGTCGGTGGGGGTGGCCATTCATCTTTCATTTTGACAAGATATCCTGACCTGAATTTATTAGGTTTGGATGTGGATGAGGGCAATCTGAAAACAGCTGAGGCGAGACTAAGGGAATTTGGTGGTAGGGTAACATTGATTAGGGGAAATTTCAGAAATCTAAAAGCGATCCTGCAACAGGCAGGCATTTCTTCTTTTGATGGCATCCTCTTTGATCTTGGGCTTTCAACATATCAGCTTACCGGAGCAAGGGGTTTTAGCTTTCATGATGAGTCTTTCCTCGACATGAGAATGGATGGGAGAGAAGCCCTGACAGCTTACGATGTTGTAAATAAATACAACTATGAAGCCCTGAAGAGGGTAATCCTGGAATTTGGTGAAGAATACAGAGCGGGCAGGATAGCAAAAGTGATAACCGAAGAAAGAAAGAAAAAACCAATAACCACAGCAAAAGAGCTGGCAGAAATTGTTGGAAAGGCAAAAAAAAGAACGGGCAAAATTCACCCTGCCACGAAAACCTTTCAGGCAATCAGGATTGAGGTCAATGAAGAGCTTAATAGCCTTCGATCCGGTTTGGCAGATGCAATAGACATGGCAAGACCGAAGGGAAGGATTGGCGTCATATCCTTCCACTCTCTCGAAGACAGGATTGTCAAAGAAATGTTCCGGGGATCAGCATCGTTGAGTATTGTTACAAAAAAGCCCATAAGGCCAGGAAGGGAGGAAGTTTTATCAAACCCGAACGCAAGGAGCGCTAAGCTCAGGGTAGCTGAAAAAAAATAGTCTGAGGGGGTTGTAAGGGGGCACTATGGAAAAGGTGTACGTAACAGTTAAGAAAAATGCGCAACAACGGAATGCAAAACATCTTCTGACCATAATTCTCCTGAGCGCTATTTTCATTATTGTTACTCTCCATATGCGGGGAGAATATAACGGTATCAGGGAAGAATTGATAGAAAGTTTGAAACGGGAACGGGCAGTTACTGAGGTGAACAACAAATTGAAAATGGAGTTGTCAGTAATTACCAGAGCTCGTTATATAGAACTAAAGGCAAACGAGCGCCTTGGGCTCAAGAAACCGAAAGAGGAAGAGGTACTGGTATTGAGATGAGGCAGCTAACTGTGGTTATCAGTCATCAGTTCTCAGTTCATAGAGAGAAACATACAAACACAGACCGAAAGCAATGGAACGTGGACTGCGAACAAAACAACGAGGCACTGATAGTGGGGTGAACAAAAAGGCCAACCGTCGAGCCTTTTTTGTCTGCCTTTTTATTGGATTAATGTATACATCTATTGTGTTGAGGCTTCCTGAAAAAATGAACATTACACGCGTGTGGAGTGGACAAAACATCATGCCGAGTACCGTAATGGGGTCTTCATTGAAGAAGAAGCACGAAGTTTCTTTGCCAGAAGTACCGGCATCAATTTTTAAAAATCAACTAGTCGAAGATAAGCCGTTGAATATCAAAAGCGATAGGGTAGAAACCACACAAACACCACCAGCCCAGCATCTTTTAACGGTTGACGACAGAAATATGGAACCAAATCTTTTTATTGCACTTCCATTGGTAGCATATGCCATTAAGGAAGGTTTCATAGAAAAAGATGGTTTGATTTTTCTCCAAAAAGAAGGTTACAATACAAATAATTGCAAGAAGCCAATAGATATACTGAGGGATAAAGACGAGCAAGGTCTAAAGGTAATTTCAAGGCTTATCGGTAAACGACAGTCACTTGATTTTCTCAAAAAAGAAGGAATCGAACTCAATCAGGACATAGACAGCGAGAGGATTATCACCGGTATTGGGTATTCTATAGAAAAAAATAAGATACTCTCCCTTTACAAGAAATATCTTACCAATGAATTCCAGAAATTATTCCCATTTGTGATCCAAAACATGGCCATTGTTAAAACCAGTAAAGGTTTTGAGTTTTCACAGGCAAAAGAAGTGTACAGGACAGATCAAGAAAAAACGGAATCCCCCGAATGGACAATGCCCAATGTAACAAATCTTTCCATGAGGGCTGCAGTTGAAAAGCTGGCGCTTTACACGTCAAAGATAAAGGTTTACGGGAATGGGAATGTGGTTGAGCAAAGCCCCAGAGCCTTTGAACGAACAAGGGGTGAAACCGAGTGTATCATTTATGGGAGGACAGCCCGTTAGATGAAACTCGCAGAAGTCATAAAAGATATACCGGTAAAAGGAGTAATAGGCAATACAGATATTGACATTACCGGACTGACCAAAGACTCTCGGTCTGTGAAGGAAGGATCAATATTTTTTGTTACAAAAAAGAGTGAACCATTTATTACAGAAGCCTTGAAAAAAGGTGCAAGAGTGATTGTTGCTGAGAAGGAACTGAAAACCGAGGCTCCATGTTTTATTACAGTGGATGATGTGCAATCGGCTCTTGGGAAAATGGCATCAGAATTTTATGGACTGCCATCAAAGCATCTCCACGTTGTAGGTATCACAGGTACCAATGGTAAGACAACGATAACGTTCCTTATCGAATCTCTTCTTAAGGCAGACGGAAGGAAGGCTGGGGTAATCGGCACGATTTCATACAGGTATGGCGGTTTGGAACTCAAGGCTGACAATACTACACCAGGCGCCACAGAGACCCACAGCCTTTTGAAGGATATGTATGAATGCGGAATAAGGTTCGTTGCTATGGAAGTTTCTTCTCATGCCCTAGACCAGAAACGGGTGGAGGGGATTGAATTTGATGTTGGCATCTTTACAAACCTGACCCATGACCACCTTGATTACCACAGGAATATAGATAACTATAGAAGTGCCAAGGCACAGTTGTTTAAACACTATCTGGAGCAAAGCAACAAGAAGAAACGTTATGCAATACTTAACATGGATGATCAAGCTGTCCGTGAAATGCTCCCGAGTGAGCCTGTTCAGTGCCTGTTCTACAGCCTCAAAAACAAGACTGATGCTTATCTTGTCAATTATCAAGAAGACATCACAGGCCTTTCCCTTACTGTTTCCCTGAGAGGCAAAACATTTTCCCTTCAAACCCCTCTTGTCGGTCTTTTTAATGCATCGAATATTCTGGCGTCTGCCCTCTATGGTTATACTCTTGGAATGACTACTGCCACAATGAAAAAAGGGATGGAGGGGTTACAGAGTGTTCCTGGCAGGTTAGAAAGAGTAAAAAACGATAGAGGGGTATCGATCTTTGTGGATTATGCCCACACGCCAGACGCGTTGAAAAAAGTATTGGAGATGCTCACCCGTCTAAAGAAGGGAAGGTTAATCTTAGTGTTTGGGTGCGGTGGGGACAGGGACAGGGCAAAGAGGCCCGTTATGGGTGAAATTGCATCCCATTTGACAGATCTGACCATAATAACATCAGATAATCCACGGAGCGAGGAGCCCATTTCGATTATCGAAGACATCAGAAAAGGTTTCTCAGGTAATTCGTTTAAAATCATAGAGAACAGACATGATGCTATCTACGAGGCGGTTCAGATTGCAAAGGAAGGTGACATCCTGCTTGTCGCCGGTAAAGGGCATGAGGATTACCAGATAGTAGGCAGTAAAGTGTTTCATTTCAGTGACCGGGAAACAATAGAGGAGTCTTTGTAATGTGGCGCGTTGAAGATATTATACAGGCGGTTCACGGAGAAGCATACAGGATCGAACGAGGTATATTTAATGACATCTCCACAGATTCACGGACTATCCAGGAAGGAGAACTTTTTGTACCAATTAACGGTAAGACATTTGATGGGCATGAGTTTATAGTTGATGCCTACCTCAGATCACACGGTGGAACACTGTGCGAAAAAGGGCGTGAAGATGTAATCAAGATAGCAAAAGGAACCATAATCCTGGTCGATAACACCACCAAGGCATTCCTGGATCTCGCTCGCCACATGAGGAAGTCCCTGAAAGGAACCTTTATTGCCATTACCGGGAGTAATGGCAAAACAACCACGAAGGAAATACTTGTTGCCATCCTTGGCAGGAGCAGACAGGTTCATTTTAATGAAAAGAACTTCAACAACCTTATAGGGGTTTCAAAAAGTATCCTTGCTGTGAAAGGCAACCCTGAAATGTTTATCTTTGAGCTTGGAACAAACAGCAGGGGGGAGATTCGCCAACTTACAGAAGTGACCGAACCTGATGTATCAGTCATTACGAACATCAACCCCTCTCACCTAGAGGGTCTGGCCGATCTTGACGGTGTTTTTGATGAGAAATCTGATATCTTCCGACACACGAAGGCTGGCGGTCACATCCTAATCAATGCTGACGACCCGATGTTGTTTCCACGCTACCAGGATTCTGATCACGTATATCACACCTTTGGTATTGACGGGGTTGCTGACTTCCACCTCCGTATACGTGAGGACCTTGGTTGGAAAGGCTATGATCTCACCCTCGAGTTTTTCAAAGACACATTTAATGTGAAGACAAGGCTTTTGGGAAGACATAATCTGTATAACATACTGGTTGCTTCGTCAATTGCCTACCTTGTGGGAATAAGCCCGTCACAAATAAAATCAGTTATTGAAGCATTCAATCCATATTCTATGCGATTCAACCCAATCATGGGAAAAAAAGCATACACTGTTGTTGATGATTCATACAATGCAAACCCTTCGTCTGTAAAGTGGGCGCTCAATACCCTTGCATCCCTTCCTTGCACAGGCAGAAGAATAGCTGTTCTTGGAGATATGAAAGAACTTGGAGAAAAGACAGCATTCTATCATGAAGAAATAGGGCGATTTCTCAAGGAAAGCAATATAAACAGCGTTCTGTTGATCGGCGAAGAAGTGAAGGGAATTCTCAAGGAACTGAATAACGGACGGGGAAGGTTTTTTCATGACAAAGCATCACTCATTGATTACGCAAAACAATACTTAACAGGGGGGGATGTGGTTCTTATCAAAGGTTCACGGGCAGCAAAGATGGAAGAAATAGTGGAGGCTCTGATCTAGGTGCTCTACCATCTTCTCTACCCTCTTAATACTACATTTTCAGTTTTTAACGTCTTCAGATATATAACCTTTAGAACAGCTCTGGCTATCTTGACTGCCCTTGTCATCAGTTTTTTCCTGACCCCCAATCTAATCAAGAAATTCAACGATTGGAAATTAAAGAGTGAAAAAAGAGAGGATGTACCAGAACGACACGAGGCAAAGAAAGGTACTCCCACCATGGGGGGCTTTATCATCCTCGTGTCAACCATAATACCAACCCTTCTCTGGGCAGATCTTAAAAACAGCTATATCTGGGTTGTGACCTTTGCACTCCTTTCCTTCGGTGCAGTCGGTTTTGTGGATGACTTCACAAAGCTCAGGAGAAAGCAGAATGGTAAAGGAATTTCCGGTGTGTCTAAGCTTATACTCCAGCTACTGTTCGGTATCACGATAGCCATATTCCTGTATCAGCGAGATGATTTTATCACGCAGCTTACCATCCCGTTTTTCAAGAATGCTACTCCTGATCTTGGCATTTTCTATATTCTGCTCTGTATCTTCATTATTGTCGGAACCTCGAACAGTGTTAATCTTACTGATGGTCTTGATGGTCTTGCAATTGGACCTGTGCTGACCGTGTGCTCAACGTTCTTGCTCTTCGCCTATCTCGTGGGAAATATTAAGTTTGCCCAATATCTGCAAATCTTCTATGTTAAAGGAGCAGGAGAGCTCACGATCCTGTGTGGGGCTATGCTCGGGGCCGGCATTGGTTTTCTCTGGTACAATGCCTATCCTGCAGAACTTTTTATGGGCGATACGGGTTCGCTCTCCCTTGGAGCTTCCCTTGCTACCATAGCGGTCATTATAAAGCAGGAATTCCTTTTGGTTATAGCTGGCGGTATTTTTGTCATGGAGACCTTCTCTGTGATTATACAGGTCCTATCGTTCAAATGGCGCGGTAAGAGAGTTTTCAAAATGGCGCCCATTCATCACCACTTTGAACTCAAGGGATGGAATGAGGAGAAGATAGTAGTGCGTTTCTGGATTATCTCCATTATGTTGGGGCTTTTTGCCCTTACAACGTTGAAGCTGAGGTAGGAGTGGAACAGGTTCAAGGGTATAGGTTCAAGATTTCAAAAAAGGTCATGAAGCAGGAAACGTTTTTGACGAAAACGGAGTTGCGCTGGTATGAATTTGCCTGATGATATTCTCATTGTTGGTCTTGGGATGACAGGTGTGGCAACAGCGCGGTTCCTGTCGCAGATGGGGAAGAAGATTACCATCGTTGATGAAAAACCTGAACAGGACCTTTTCGCCTCCTTGAAAGCATTAGAAGATATCAGATTTATAGGCCATTTCGGCTCTCACAGGAGAGAAGATTTTCTTGATCACCCTTTAATCATTATCAGCCCTGGTGTGGACAGTGATCTTCCATTGTTGAAAGAAGCAAGAGAAAAAGGAATAAAAGTGATCGGAGAGATGGAGCTTGCATCTAGGTTTATCGTTGAGCCTATCATCGCTATAACGGGGACCAATGGAAAAACAACGGTTACTACAATCATCGGTGAAATGTTCAAGAAAGCGTTCGGTAACATATTTGTTGGTGGCAACATCGGAGACCCTCTCATCAATTATGTTCTGAAGGGTGCCAAAGCAAGAGCCCTCATTGCTGAGGTGAGCAGTTTCCAGTTAGAGACTATAGAGACATTCCGACCACAAACTTCTATCCTGCTTAATATCACAGAGGATCATCTTGATCGTTATCGAAGTTTTTCCGACTACAAAGATGCAAAATACCGGATTTTTGAAAACCAGCAGCAAGAAGACTATGCAATCCTCAATAAGAATCTTCCTGACACTGATGGCATTCAGGCAAAAAGGCTTTTCTTTTCTTCCAAAGATGAGATTAAGGAAGGGTCTTTTTATCAGGATGGAGTGATGATAGTCAGGTTACAAGGACAGGAATATCGATACGAGAGAGACGCATCTCCGCTTATAGGTGTTCATAACACGGAAAATCTTCTTGTAGCGCTCCTTGTTGCCCATATTTACGGGATCGAAAAGGATTGTATTGAAGAGGCGTTAAAGGAATTTAAAGGGCTCCCTCACCGTATCGAGGCAGTTCGCAGGATAGACAATATTTTGTTTTTCAATGATTCAAAAGCTACCAATGTGGACTCAACCAAACGAGCCCTTGAAAGCGTAGAAGGAAATGTTGTTCTCATAGCAGGGGGGAAGGATAAAGGCGGGAGTTACAGGGCCTTGGAAAGCCAGATGAAGAAAGTACGGGCCCTCATCCTAATCGGGGACGCAAAAGAAAGGATTAAGGCTGAACTTGGCAAGTACTCAGAAACGCATCTGGAGAGTGATCTTTCCAGTGCTGTAAAACGTGCACTTCAGATTGCAAAAGATGGTGATGTGGTGCTTTTTTCCCCAATGTGCAGCAGTTTTGACATGTTCAAGAGTTATAAAGACAGGGGCAATCAATTTAGAGCCATGGTGGAGTCACTGTGAAAAAGGCCATTATATATATTCTCGCATCCATGCTTCTGTATAGTTTTTTCTATGAAATAGACACAATGAAAATGATTTTCATACTTCTTGGGCTCATCTCAGTTTTTGCCATTTCTCATGTTCCAATGAGGGTTGTCATGGGAGCGAAATATCCTGTCATTTTACTTTCCTTTGCAGGGACTGCAGGTTTCCTGGTCTATCCACAACTGGCAGTCTCCTACCCGGTGGAACCCCTCATTATTTTCTTCGCCCTGTACAGTATCGCCTTTTATCTGGTCACTTTGGAAGAAAAGGGGCAAGACGTGTATAAGGAGATAGGAGGATTATCCGTACTTTTTATTTCTGCTTCCTTCAATCTTGCGATGACCGGAAAACCGGTCTTGATATTACCTCTCGCACTTACCATTATATCCTTTCTTTTCGTTCTGGGAAGGCACAAAACCATCCTTCTCATGGCAGGCTACACTCTGGCCATCATTATTGTTCTTGTGTACAAACATATTCCAGTTCTTTCTACCGGTGTTCCCGTGAGAGAAATCAACCGTTATATTTTGTTCGCAACATCCTTTGTTTTTCTTGCAATCAGCTTTATTGGATTTGCAAAGAAAGGAGGACAGGTCAAGGTACTTACCTTTTTTGGATTCCTATACGTATGCATAGACCTCCTCCTGTCAACCTTACTCAAGATGTCAGAAGGATTACTATACCAGCCTGTTATTTCGCTTTTTATGATAAGCCCTTTTATCGGCTTAATGGTTAAATCAGAGGGGAAACGGATATGAAGCTTCTTATCTCTGCGGGAGGGACAGGAGGCCATATTTTTCCAGGGATCGCTGTAGCAGAGTCCTTTACAGGGATGCATGAAAGCAATGATGTTGTCTTTGTCGGAACACAGCAGGGACTAGAGGGTGGCATCATACCGAGATACGGGTTCAGACTCCTTTTTATCGAAGCGCATCAGTTTCAGGGTAAGAATATGTTCTCAAAAATCTCAACCCTTGTGCGCCTTGTTCAGGGTATACGGGCAGCCAAGGTTATCATAAACCTGGAGAAACCCGATGCAATTCTCGGTATGGGGGGCTTCACCTGTGTTCCCACTATTCTTGCAGGTGTAATGCTCGGATTGCCAACCTTTCTTCATGAGCAGAATGTGGAGCCAGGTCTTGCAAACAAATTCCTGTCCAGGTTTGTGCGATCTACCTTTATCAGCTTCAAGGCAACAGAGAAATATCTTGGAACAAAAAATATTTTCCACACTGGCAACCCGCTCAGAAAGACACTCAAGGCAGCTAAAGTGCCTGAAGAAAAACACACTTTCAATGTATTTATATTCGGTGGAAGCAGAGGAGCGAGAAGTATTAATGATTCAATCCTTACCCTCCTTCCGTTTATGGAGAGCTATAAAAACACTGTAATGTACCATCAGACCGGAACCGAAGATTATGAACATATCAAGAAAGTATATGAAGGTTCAAAAGTGGAATACGAAGTTTTTCCTTTTACAGACAACATGGAGAAATACTACAATCTTTCAGATGTAGTTATATCGAGGTCTGGCGCTACCACAATCTTTGAGTTGGCTTACTTTAAAAAGGCTGCTATTCTTATTCCTTATCCTTTTTCTGCAGGTCAACACCAGAAGACAAATGCAGCACACGTGGCAAGTCTGGGGGGTGCGTACGTTGTTGATAACGATGAATTAAACGGTAAAAAACTCCATAATTTGCTTTCCAGCCTCATGGAGAACCCTGGCCGTTTGAAGGAAATGGGTAATAACATTGGCAGGCTTTACATCGAAGACGCTGCAGAGCGTATCTTAAAAGAAATAGTGGGGTTTTAATTGGTATTCCATAAGATAGACAAGGTCCATTTTGTAGGCATTGGCGGGATAGGGATGAGCGGTATCGCTGAGGTTCTTTTAAACCTTGGTTTCAAGGTAACAGGTTCTGATTTGCGTACAACTGAAACGACTGAAAGGCTGCAAGCCCTGGGTGCGAAAATTTTTACAGGGCATAAGGAAGAGAATATCGGCGGTGCTGACGTTGTAGTGGTATCGTCAGCAGTGAGGCCTGATAATCCGGAAGTCCAGAAAGCAAAGGAACTTTTTGTTCCCGTCATTCAGAGGGCTGAGATGCTCGCAGAACTGATGAGGATAAAATACAGCATTGCCGTTGCAGGGGCACACGGGAAAACAACAACCACATCCTTGGTATCAACTATTCTGGCTCATGCAGGACTCGACCCTACATGTGTTATCGGGGGAAGATTAAACAGCCTGGGGAGTAATGCCAAACTGGGAGGCAGCAAGTTTCTCGTTGCAGAAGCCGATGAGAGTGACGGCACATTTCTTCTTCTTTTCCCAACCATCGCGGTGACTACCAACATTGACCTCGAACACCTCGATTTTTATCAAGACATAAACGAGATAAAAGCAGCATTTCTCTCCTTTCTCAACAAGGTACCTTTCTATGGGCTCGATATTATCTGTATCGATAATGCCAACGTTCAAAGTCTTATTCCCCAACTCAAGAGAAGATATATGACTTACGGTCTTTCGAAGCAAGCAGATTTGCGGGCAGAGAACATTTCCTATGACGGATTCATTACTTCATTTAAAGTTTTATACAAAGATAAAGAGATGGGGGACATTGTCCTTGCTCTCCCTGGTATCCATAATGTGGTAAATGCCCTCGCTGCATGTGGGGTTGCCATAGAGCTTGATATACCGTTTCGGAAGGTCAGAGAAGCACTGGAAGGTTTTGGTGGAATTCATAGGCGTCTTGAGATGAAGTGGAATGGTGCAATAAAATTGATTGACGACTATGGTCATCATCCAACAGAGATCAAAGCTACTCTTGCTGCTGTTCGGCAGATGTGGAAGGGACGGATTGTTGTGGTTTTTCAGCCTCACCGATATACACGGACAAAAGCACTCATGGAAGAATTTGCAACTTCTTTTAACGAGGCCGATGTTCTTATTGTGACTGAAATATATGCAGCGTCAGAAGAGAAGATTGAAGGGGTTGACGGGCAGGGGCTTTCAGAAACCATCAGGGCAAGCGGCCACAAAAATGTGATGTTTGCTGCTAGCAAGGAAGATGCCGCAGAGGTAGTGCTTGGCATGGCCCGGGAGGGAGATGTCGTGATTACCCTAGGCGCCGGTGACATTTGCAGGATAGAGGAAAGGTTAAAGGCAGCGTGGAGTGGGCAGGGATAAGAGGATCGATTCTGAAGGACGTTTCAATGAAAAGGTACACATCCATGAGGGTTGGTGGGCCTGTCAGTTATCTGATCTACCCCTGCGACGAAGAGGATTTGGTGACAATTTTACAGGTGGCATGGGAGGAGGGTGTCAAGTATCGATTCCTTGGGAATGGAACAAATATCATTGTCCATGACAGGGGGCTTCGAGAGGTAGTGATAAGGACAACCAGAATGCAACGTGTGGCATACAAAAAAAAGAACAATGGTGCTATTGCGCAAGTGTCAGGGGGAGCATCGCTCAAGGGTTTTATTGTCAATAGTGCACGTCATGGTTTGTCTGGCCTTGAAAGGCTTTATTGGATACCAGGTACCATAGGGGGCGGTATCAAAATGAATGCAGGAAGTTTCGGTTCGAGAATATCGGATTTGTTGGAGAGTGTTCGTATTGTTGATAAAAAGGGAAAGATTGTCTCTTACCTGAAGAGTGAAATGAGGTTTGGGTATCGAGAATCACGGATAGGACCATCCGAATGTGTCCTTGCAGCCTGGTTTTGTTTGCAGAACAGAGATAAAAATGAGATCTGGAAAGATATGGAATATGTTTACGGTGAGCGAAAAAAGAGGCATCCTATGGATTTTCCCTCTGCAGGTTCTGTGTTCAAAAGCGTTGAAGGTAAACCTGCCTGGAAATTTATTGAAAAAGCTGGCCTGAAAGGAACCTCTGTTGGTGGAGCCATGGTTTCAAATAAACATGCAAATTTTATTGTTAATGCAGGAGGGGCAACAGCTCAGGACGTGAAGTTACTTATAGATAAGATAAAACAAGAGGTTTTTGAACAGTCAGGCATAACCCTTGAAGAGGAAGTCGAATTCTGGGGGTTCAATGGATAGGGAGGTTCTAAAAGCACAGAGAGTAGGGGTGCTCATGGGAGGAAGATCTTCAGAACGGGATATTTCTTTCAAGAGCGGCAAAGCAGTTATTCAGGGACTCAAGAGGCGTGGTTACAACGTAACCGCCATTGATGTTGATCCTGATCTTGCCATCAAATTGAAGCGCAAACATATCGGCGCTGCATTTATCGCACTCCATGGCAGGTGGGGAGAGGATGGGTCAGTTCAGGGTTTGCTTGAAATCATGGGGATACCTTACACCGGTTCAGGAGTCCTTGGATCTGCCATGGCCATGGATAAAGTTGTTATGAAAATGATGTTTGAAAGTATGGGCATACCATCCCCGGCTTACACACAGGCAGAAGATGGAGGTACGGTTCATTTTCCACTACCTTTTATAGTGAAACCGGCTAATGAAGGTTCTACTATTGGTATATCAATAGTAAAAAAACAGAAGGAAGTGATGGCAGCGATAAAAAAGGCCCGTATGTTTGATAAAAAAGTGATGATAGAAAAATACATTGAAGGCGACGAGATAACCGTTGGTATCGTTAACGGAGAAGCCCTTCCTGTAGTTCAGGTCAAACCCAGTTCAGGATTCTATGATTTCGAAGCAAAGTATACAAAAGGAATGACAGAATACATAGTGCCTGCAAAGATAGATAAGACCATTGCGAAAAAAGCTGGAGATATTGCCATGGAGGTATATAAGGCGTTCGAACTTGCCGGGTGCGTCCGCATCGATATGCTGGTAGATGATGACCTTCCCAAGGTTATTGATATCAATACCTCTCCGGGAATGACAGAAACCTCCCTTGTTCCCAAGGCATGGGAAAGCCTCGGGAGGACCTTTGATGAGCTTGTTGAAGCAATCCTCATGGAGGCATCACTGAAGATATGAAAAAGAGCCTTTACACATTATTTCTTATCCCCCTGTGTGTTATATCTATGCTTACTGTTATTTATGTTTTTGCCAAAGACGAACCGCTCTTTTTTCTGAGAAATATCAAGGTAAATGGGATTCAGCACTTGAAGGATCATGACATAATGGGTCGTGCGGCGCCATTTCTCAGAGATAGCCTCTTTAAGATAGACATCTCAGAGATGAAGGATGCAATTCTTACTCACCCTTTCGTGAGGGAAGTGAGGATAAAGAGGGTCTATCCTTTTTCACTTGTCATTGATGTGGATGAGAAAAAGGCATCAGCCTTGTGGGCAGACAGTGAAGGGCAGCTTCATGTTCTTGACGACAATGGCGAGCCCTTTAGAGGTTTTTCCAGGGAAGACAGCAAGGGTCTTATTGTCATCAATGCCAAAGACAAGAATGGTGCAAAGGCTGTGTACAGGCAAATCAATGAATGGTTCCGAGAGGGCATTATAAAAAAGGATGACCTCTCCGATGTTGCATACAGCGAAGGGAACATCACGATCTATGGCTGTGGTTGTGATGATGGGGTAGAAATAATTCTGGGAAAAGAAGATTACACGAGCAGACTTAAGAAAGCAGTGGCTGTTTTACAGGATGCAAAGCAGAGGGGTTTTTTGATAAAGTGTATAGACGCCAGGTTCGAAAAAGGTGCTATCATTAAGGAAAGGCAGGGTTAGCATGGTCACAGAGGATGGACTCCTTGTCGGGCTGGATATAGGCACTACGAAGATATGTGTAGTGGTTGCCAAGATTACTGAAGGCAAGGTGAACATTGTTGGCATTGGCTCTCACCCCTCTACCGGCTTGAGAAAAGGCGTTGTGGTTAATATGGACAGCACCGTCAACTCCATTAAAAAAGCTGTTGAGGAAGCAGAACTCATGGCAGGTATCAAGATTGATTCCTGCCTTGTGGGGATAGCTGGTGCCCATATAAAAAGCTTTAACAGTAATGGTGTTGTAGCTATCAAGGATAAGGAAGTAAGGCCTGATGATGTTGCACGGGCCATCGATGCAGCAAAGGCGGTTGCCATACCTGCCGACAGGGAACTGATCCATGTCATCCCTCAGGAATATATCATTGACGATCAGGATGGTATTAGAGATCCCATAGGCATTACCGGGGTCAGGCTTGAGGTGAAGACTCATATCGTGACAGGAAGCGTTTCTTCTGCGCAAAATATTGTTAAATGCTGCAAGCTTGCAGGGTTGAACGTTGATGACATCATTCTCGGACAACTTGCCTCATCAGAAGCGACATTGACGCCTGAAGAGAAAGAGATCGGGGTTGCTCTTGTTGACATCGGTGGAGGGACGAGCGATATCGCTGTCTTCATCAACGGTGCAATAAAGTTTACTTCAGTTCTTCCGTACGGTGGCAACAATATAACCAATGACATTGCCATTGGTCTCAGGACCCCTCTTGAGGAGGCAGAAAAGATTAAAAAGAAATATGGATGTGCCTTTGCAAATATGATAGGAGCCAATGAAACGATAGAAGTTCCAAGCGTAGGTGGTAGAAAACCCAGAACACTCATGAGAAAAACCCTTGCCGATATCATCGAGCCAAGGGTTGAGGAGATATCCTCTCTTATCTACCAGGAGATCAAGAAGTCCGGCGCTGAGCGGCTTCTTGCTTCTGGGGTTGTCATTACTGGAGGATGTGCAAACCTTGAAGGAATTGCTGAGCTGGCAGAAAACATTTTCAACCTCCCTGCAAGGAGGGGTTATCCCATAGGCCTCGGGGGCCTTGTTGATGTTGTAAATAATCCAATATATGCCACCGGTGTTGGGCTTCTTGTTTATGGATTTAAAAACTCAAGAGTTCGTAAGCATGGTTTTAAGAAGGGTACACGTTTTAAAGATTTTTTGAATAGCAGAAAATTACTCAATAGAATGAGAGACTGGTTTAAAGAAATTTTCTAAGGAGGTGTGGGGTGAGCAACGTATTCTTCATGGACGAAACGAACGGATTTTCGGCAAAATTAAAGGTTGTAGGTGTTGGCGGAGGTGGATGCAACGCGTTGAATAACATGGTTGAAGCCGGTGTACAGGGTGTTGAGTTTGTTGCTATCAATACGGATGTGAAATCGCTTAGTATGTGCAAGGCACCTGTTAAGATACAGATTGGTTCAAAACTCACCCGGGGTCTCGGGGCTGGAGCAGATCCTGAGGTAGGGAAAAAGGCTGCACTCGAGGATGTTGAAAAAATAAGAGATCATCTGGCTGGAACAGATATGGTTTTTGTGACGTGCGGATTGGGAGGCGGAACAGGAACAGGAGCGTCACCGGTAATTGCAGAGATCTCAAAGGAATTGGGTGCTCTAACCGTTGCCATAGCAACAAAACCCTTTGCATTTGAAGCGAGGGCTCGAATGGAGCAAGCAGAACGTGGCGTTGCACAGTTGAGAAATTCTGTAGACTCACTCATAACTATCCCGAATCAGCGTCTTCTTTCCATCGGCGGAAAACATATGACAGTCATGGAGGCATTTTTTAAAGCGGACGAAGTGCTTCTCAATGCAGTGCGCAGTATTTCTGATCTGATTGTGGGCTCAGGCTATGTGGTTGTGGATTTTGCAGATGTGAAGACTATTATGGCAGAACGGGGTATGGCTATAATGGGCGTTGGCATGGCTTCTGGAGAAAACAGGGCAAGAGATGCTGCACAAAAGGCAATATCAAGCCCCCTTTTAGAGGATATCTCGATCCATGGGGCACGGGGTGTTCTGATCAATGTGACCGGAAATACTGACATTACTCTGGCCGAGGTAAACGAAGCATCCACTTTGATCCAGGAGCAAGCCCATGAAAATGCAAAGGTAATCTGGGGGCTTGTGTTTGACGACAGCATGGACGACTCGGTAAGAATAACAGTTATTGCAACAGGCTTCGAGGAGCAGATCATATCTGAATCAGACAATGTTGAATCTTTTCCACGGTCGAAGCTTTTTGTGGAGGATGAGAATGTGCCCCCTTTCCAGAGAAAGAAGATCGCTATCGACTACAAGGAAATAAAAGCAAGAAGCGACAACATCGACATAGATGATGATAGGCTCGATATACCGACATTCCTCAGGAAGCAAGCAGACTGACTCAGTTAAAAATGAAAAGTTAGAAGCAGAAGAAAGCAGAGCCGGGGATTCAGAGTTAAGAGCAAGATAATAAAAGTTTTTGAATAATGCATTGCTCTTTATAACACCACATGTATTTAGCTATCACTTGATTTTTATACTCTCTGCCTCCTCGTACTCTCTGTCAAAGCTCTATGATACAGCGAAAGCCTCGTAAGGAAAACCGCCTAATACGAAGGCAACGTTTTGCCAACGAAAAGGGCGTTATCTCTAAGCGGTGGCACGGTAAAATCCCTGTGTGCTTAGTTTTCCCCAACACATACTACATAGGGATGTCGAATCTTGCCCTCCACATCTTGTACACAACTTTGAACAGCCATTCAGATATTGTGTGCGAGCGCTGTTTTTTTGATGAAAAAGAACAGTTGCGTTCTTTCGAGAGTGGTAAACCTCTCACATCGTTTGACCTCGTTTTTATAACTCTTTCTTTTGAGCTCGATTTTGTTAATATTCCAAAAATCCTGAATTGCGGTAGATTAGCTGTGTTGGCGTCAGAGAGGAAGGAAGGTGACCCTATTGTGGTTGCAGGCGGCATTTGTGTGATGGCAAACCCTGAACCAGTAAGCAAGTTTATCGATCTTTTCATCCTTGGAGATATAGAGGCGACAGTGCCTTTATTCATGAAAAAATATTTGGACACAACTGGTAAGAATAGACATGATGTAATACAGGCATTGAGCGGTTTTAAGTGGGTCTACAATCCAGTCGCTTTGGATGTGACATACGCTTCCGATGGAACTATTGGGGATTTTAAGCCACATCACCATTTCATAACTATCGAAAATTACAGGGGTAAAAACCTTGGCTCGTCTGCGATCATCACAAGAGAGACAGAGTTTGCAAACATGTTCCTTGTTGAAGGTACACGGGGGTGTCCGTCACAGTGCCCATTCTGTCTTCTCGGTAACATGTATCCATTTAACTATGATAGGGTAGAGAGGTTTCATCCAGATATCGAAGATATAGGAATAATCGGCGGCGGTGTCTCCTATCATCCCCGCCTGGTGGATATTATTAAAGCCATGAAAAAAGAAGGAAAACATATCCACCTTCCATCCCTCAGAGTGGATGAGACCACAACACAACTGGTCGAGTTGATCCAAGACGAAATAAAAACCTTAACCTTCGGCATTGAGGCGGGAAGCGAACGTTTGCGAAAGTTTATCGGAAAACCACTGACTGATGATGAAATCTATGAGAAACTTGAAACAATCCTTGTCATTAAACCATTTAACCTAAAGCTTTATTTTATGATCGGACTTTACGGTGAGGATAAGAAGGATCTTGAGGACATTATCAGCATGGTGAAGCATATTCATCATATTATGGTTAAAACTGGCGCGCCCAAAGGTATTATGGGATCAATCACAGTACATGTGAGCCCCTTTGTCCCCAAGGCATTTACTCCATTCCAGTGGCTGCCCATGGAAGAGATGGATGCGCTGAAAGGCAAGATTGCATGGCTCAAAAAGGGGTTGACACGAGTGGGCAACACCTACTTTACCCACGAGTCAGTGAAATACAGCGTTGTCCAAGGTATTCTTGCCAGAGGAGACAGGAGGGTGGGAGATGTGATCCTTCGCCTTGCCAGAGGGGATAGCTTCAACAAGGTCATGAGGGAAAGCCCTCTGAACCTTAACTTCTATGTTCATAGAGAGAGAAACAAAGACGAGCTCTTTCCGTGGGATTTCATAAAGGGCAGGCAGACGAAAAGCACTCTGTGGAAGCGGCTGGGAGCGCTCAAATGCGGCTTGTAGCCGATAGCAAAGGAAAAGACTAAAGTAGAATGATATATTCTGGATTTTCAATAGGGACGAGCATGGCATCGGATTCCCCACAAACACGCTCATTCGCTCCAGCGGCTCCACTTGCTCGTGTTCACCTTTGGAACTTTTGCGTCCGTAAAAGACCGGGCTTCCTCTCTTCTCAACAGTTTTTCACGAAAACCCGATACTGTCAAACATAAAGTCATGGGGCCCTCGAATACACCATAATTGTGAAGGTGCAGCCTCAAGAATCGAACAGAGTTGTTTTGAGTCTCTTGGATATGACAGCTTTTTCTTGTCGTCATATGTCCCCCTCTATAAGGCATCGTGTATTAGTCAATACTTTTCCTGACACTCCTTTCATTCATGCTGTCTTCTCATACCCGATCATTTTCTCCCTAATCATGGGAAGAGCGTCCAGAAAGGTCTGCATGGGTGTCTTCCCGTATCAGTACCTCCCGGAATGGGGTTGTTGTTCATTATACTGTTTTAGTCATGCATCAAGGTCTCTCTGGAGTTCTTCAATGGATTTGTAGACCTTGGTTCTGAACGCCACCTGATAGAATTCGTTCAGGACGGTCCGCTGGAACCGTTCACAGATGCCATTCGTTTGTGGTGACTTTGTCTCCGTTTTTGTATGTTCGATTCCTTCTATACCGAGATAGAGCTTGTATTCATGGTATTCTCTGTTGCTGCAGTATTCATACCCTCTGTCGGTGAGGATTCTCAAGAGAGGGATATCGTGTTCTTCGAAGAAAGGAACGACGCAGTCCTTCAGCAGATACGCAGCAACAAGGTCATTTTTCCTGTCTTAGAGCTTGGCCATTGCCACCGTGGCGTAGGTATCGATGAAGGTCTGCTGGTAGATCTGGCCGACACCCTTCAGATTGCCCACACAGAAGGTACCCTGGGGGCCCAGGTAACCCGGATGTTAGGTTTCGATCTCTCCGTGAGCTTCCTTCTCGTCCTTTGCCTTTTCCAGCGCTTTTAGTTGGTCTTCCGTGAGGATGATGTTGTCCTGGACGGCCTTCGCCTCGAGGGCGTTGAGGCACTTTTTGAAGGTCTTGAGGTCATGGCGCTGCCAGACACACCGGACACAGGACGGAGAGACAAAGACGCCCTGGCGCCTCAGTTCATTGGAGACACGAAGTTGTTTGTCCCCAGGCCGGTTTCTCAATAGCCATCAGACATACCCGGTCCTCTACCTCCATGGCTACTCTGTTCTTGGGGCAGGGTTTTCATCGGGTGAGCTCCTGCAAGGCCAACTATCCGCCCCGGTCATAAAGTTCTTTGAACCGGTAGGAGCTGTCCCGTGAGTAGCCGAATAGCTTGCATGTCCTGGAGACGTTCCCCAGCTCCCCTGCAAGCTATAAGAGCCCTGCTTTGTTCTTGATCGCTTTTTCCTGCGTTGTTATCTGTGTCATTCCTACTTGATCTGTTTTCTTTTATCGGAGGAATGTCAGATTACGTTTAGACTAATTCATCTGGCTATAATTCTCCCTGGTATCAGATTTTTAGGCGTTCCCATCTCAAACTTCTTTTGATGATGCATGTTGATAACCTGGTCCTCATATGACTTTGTGGCCATGTTCTCCCATATCATTTTCTTCATATGTATCAAAGGTAGGCTTTTGTAAATCTTTCTCAAAAGGACGGTCAAGTCAAATTTGACAGATCTGGCTGGTACCCCTGATATCCCGATCTCCTCTGGTAGTTCTGCCGGCGAAAGCGTTTCGACTATTCGGGGTAGCGAGATGAGTTCTCTGGAGACGGAGCATCAGGTTCTCTTGATGCACATTTCTTAGCTGTTACTGAATGCTGGTTTTTTCAAACACGAATTGGGCTTCCAGTGGGGCACGTGGTAACGGTGAGGCTGCTGATGCCTAAGGAGATGAGGGCGGAATAACCGGCTTGGTAGTCCTCGTTGTCTTAACAGGTCTTGTTGCTACTATCTTGGGGGGGGGGTGCAATCTACGTTATTATACAAGTCCCTGCAATCCTATCGGAGGCAGCCTTTGGGGGGGCGCTGGGGCCCCATCTCTCGCAAAGAAGACTCGAATGGTCAATGATGAGAATTGAACGGGCAGCTTGTTTAAGGTAACAAGAATACCGTTTGCTGTTATGCTTGATGGGGCAATCCTGTGTGCAACCTCTTGCATGAGCACGTCCCGGGAGGTGCATCGTCACATGGATATTTTGAAAGGGCTTACGGTTTGATCCAGTCAATGGCGTAAAAAGGGCGGGTTTTGACTATTGCCGTATTGGCTTGAGACGCATAAGCGAAAAGCGCAACTATCCCTGAGGGTTGACGAGAAGATCAAAGCATACATAGATTAATCTCGTGGCAAATAGATGGAAAGGAGGTTTCCGATGCCTGCATGGTATATGGCAATAATGATGGAAACGGGGAAAGTTCAATGGCGCCCCAAGGTTAATGCGGACGTTTCTGATACTGGACCGGATGACCGGAAGTTGATTATTGAATTCGAAGGCGATCTTGAGAATATGCCCTGGGTATCAAATTTGTCGTGTGGAAGCGCCAAAGTAGATCTCAATATACTTGCAGCTACTGTGCCGGAATTATTTGACAAGGGGTGGCTTAAAGATCGAGGCCCTCAGGAAGCCAGTATCGCCATAATGGGAGATCACAACATAATCGAAATAACGGTTGAATAATGATTCAAAGCAAAAAAACCAGATCAAATAATATGTGAATTTACTCGTACCGGAAACCCTTGTCCACGAATAGTCTAAGGCAGGCGTCGACTACTACGGGGTCGTAATATACACCCTTTTTCTCGCGAATTTCTTCCAAGGCTTTGTCAAGCCCGAGAGCAGGTCGATAGGGCCTATGGGAAGCCATCGCTTCAAGGACATCAGCAACAGCGAGAATTTTTGCTTCGAGGATAATCTCATCTCCTTTGAGACCCTGTGGATAACCTGAACCATCAATTCTTTCATGATGCTGAATGGTGGCGAGGGCAACAGGCCATGGCAGTTCGATACCTTTCAGGATATCATAACCTACCTGAGAATGGGCCTTGATAATGTGGAATTCATACTCATTGATTTTGCCGGGCTTGCTGAGAATTTCTGCTGGCACCATGATCTTACCGATGTCATGGAGAAAACCCATTACCCTGATACCTTCTATTTGTTCCTCTGGCAAACCCATTTCTTCCGCTATTTCACATGCAATCAATGCAACGCGCTTCTGATGGCCTGCCGTATATGGGTCGCGCATCTCAAGGGTTGTAGAAAGGGCATGTACTGTCCCATCGAGAGTCTTCTTCAAACTCTCCACCGTATTCTTGAGATCATTTTCCGCCCGCTTACGGCGGGTGATGTCCTGATGAAAGCCTTCAAAGAAATCTATTGAACCATTACCGTTCCGTACTGCCCTGGCATTGATTGCGACCCAAATTTTGGATCCATCTTTCTTGTAAAATTCTGTCTCGTATCCCTCAACGAAACCTCTTTCTGACAAAAGAGCCTTAAGGGTCTGATAACTTTCAGGGTTGACATAGAGTTGACGAGATATATTGGTAATTGTATTGAGAACCTCTTCCGGTGACTCATATCCTAAGGTGCGGGCAAAAGCAGGATTGACACTTTTGTATCTATCATCAAGAGTGCTTTGAAAGATTCCTTCAACAGCATAGTCGAAAATATTCCGAAAATGGCTTTCTGACTCCCTGAGCGAGTCTTCGGTCCGTTTTCTCATGAGAGCACTTGTGAATGTCTCTCCTACGATTTTTAACAGAGAGACTGTAGATTCTGACCACACCTTTTTTTTGTGGATACTTTCAAAGCCTAGAAACCCCATGAGCGAAATGTTGTAGACGAGAGGAATTGCAATAATTGATTGGGCTAATTTGTTTTTACCCTTATTTTTCCTGGTGATTTTTGGAAGATCAGAGATGTTTACCACTTCAAGGTCCCAGATTGGCTGGATGAAAGAAGGAAGTTTAGAAACAGGTATGGACTGGCGATTTTTTATAAGCGGATCAATACCAAGGCCGCACCATTCATGAGTATTTTGAACGGTGCGGCCATCGTCAGAGAACTCAAACATGCATGACCGATCAACACCAACAAATTCCCCTACTATTTTCATTACATCATCAATGCCCTCATGAATCTCGTTTGAAGAAAGTATACTGAAATTTGTAGAAAGATTAAGTATAAGTCTCAGGATCTCTTCGGTGTTTTTCAAGGTCTGTTCCACATGATTTTTTGCGGCTCTTGTTTGCTCTAACAGGGCTACCTGCTGCCGCATTTCGACCAACTCGTTGATGAGTTGCTCCTTTGTTTTGCCTCTATCGTCCATGTCGAAGAGATCTATCCATCGTTATTTATGATAAAGTAGCAGCATTTATACCAATAGCCTTACGTACTTATCGGCATGAGGGTTCGTAACTTTAACGCCTATTATTTTCACATTTCTGTTTTGGCAATAGAGGACATTATCATTTTGTGATAACAGCTTTTTTTCATCTCGTTGACATTTACCAGTTAATGCTATAACATTTGTGCTCATAACAGCTTGTTTAAATGATTCAGACAGTTTAAACAGTTGAAACTCTTGCTCATGGGGGTTAGAAATGTCGAGTTTGAATAAGGCAATTATTATTGGAAATCTTGGTGCAGACCCTGAAGTACGCTATACTGCGAGCGGTATGGCGGTAGCTACATTTAATGTCGCAACAAAGGAAACATGGAAGGATAAAAATAATTCGAAACAGGATAGGACTGAATGGCACAGGGTTGTTGCATGGGGGAAACTCGGTGAGCAGGCTGGGGAGTATTTGAAGAAAGGAAGGCTTGTTTACGTTGAGGGAAGAATGCAGACCCGTGAATACGAGGGTAAAGACGGCATTAAACGGAAGACCTTTGAAATAGTGGCTTCAATGTTCAGAATGCTTGGCCCTTCCGGACAACAGGGTGACAGGGAAGGATATAGAACCCAGGGAAGCCTTCAGCCAAGCGGAGATGATGATTTCATACCCGAGATTGAAGAGGACGACGTACCGCTTTAATGAACGTTTAAACAGCTTGAACTGTTGAAACCGTTTAAACTGTTGAATTATTAAAGTCGTTTCACCGAATGCTTTAAACCCTCAACCTTTGACTCCACAAGGCCTCGTGATTCAGCAGCTTGAATGAACTCTTTGAACTGGTTGAAACCGAGATCATTGAAATATATCTTTTTTTCAATAAGTTTCGAGTTAACACTTCGGTAAGAATGATATATGGACTTATTCCCCTTGTCCAGTTCCTTCAATACCTCCAGCAAGGTTAAAAAAGCCTTCTGCTGTGTCCCGGCCTTTTGTAAAACACTGGCAACTGGGTATACTAGGGCCTCGGACCCTTTGCCTTCTATGGTTACAAAGCCTGCTTTTACTGCTGCAGTCACAAACTCACTCCAGTGAGAAAAGTGTAGTCTCTTCTCGTCAAAATTAGGATTAAGCATTTTCATCCTAATCTTCAGGGAACCGATGCCAGGCTGTGTTTTCTTTTTCAACATGAGGTCGGCAGCTTCAGCGAGGATTTGAAACCAATCCTCCTGACTCATGGTGGGGGCTGGTATTTTCTCTGGAGGAGCCTTATCTCCTGATGAAAAAGCAGGCTTGACGCCTGATTCTTCATCGCTTCCACCTGGCATGAGCTCGCGGTAATCGACATAACTATCGGCGAGAGCGAGGAGATCTTCTGATGCATTTTTGGTGTTACAAACGATATGTACGATCTTTCCGGCGCGTCTCAGAGAAAGGACGAGGAAGCGAAAATCACTGTCCCCTGTAACAAGGATAAAGGTATCGATGTGGTCGGAAACCCTCAAAATTTCCAAGGCGTCGGATACCAGAACCATGTCAGAACTGTTTTTCTGCCCTTTTGGGATGTGAACAAGATAAAAATATCTTCTCGTTAAGGAAGGGGCAAGTTTGGAAAGGCTTGTGTGATTCCAGTTTCCGTAAGCTCGGGCAGCTACAACCCTTCCCTTGGCCTCCGCGTAATCGGTAAGCCCTTCAAGAAATAAGGAATCAGATCCAGGATTCACATTTTCCATATCCCAGAGAATAGCCACGTTACTCATTTTGTCTCCCCTTTCGCAAAAACAATCCTATTTCCCACAGACATCTATGTAGTATAGAATTTATTTTGTGAAATAGCAGCAACAAAACAGGAGCCTATCGTTGTCTGGTTAATGAGTCTGCTTTTTTACCTCAGCTTAAATCTCTGGATTTTGCCGGTGGAGCTCTTTGGCAATTCCCTTACAAACTCTACCCATCGTGGATATTTATATTTCGCAATTCTATCAAGTGTCCATTGCTGGATTTCCTTTCCAAGATCTGGAGATGGTTCATGTCCGTCCCTCACAACGACGAAAGCTTTTGGTTTTATAAGGTTCTTTTCATCTGCTGCGCCGACAACAGCAACCTCCCTGACAGCGGGATGTTCCATGATACAGTTTTCTACCTCAACCGGCGAAACCCAGATGCCGCCGACCTTCAACATATCATCACCACGGCCAGCACACCAGAAGTAGCCATCTTCATCTTCATAATATTTATCGCCCGTATTTATCCATTCACCTTGCATTGTCAAGAGTGTTTTCTCGCGTTTCCGCCAATACTGTTGGGCAGCGCTCCCACCCTTTACAAGAAGCGTACCGATCTGGCCTTTTGGCACCTCGTGCCCGTCATCATCAACCAATTTTAATTCATAACCGGGTACAGGTTTTCCTGTGGAGCCAGGCTTCACATCACCAGGACGGTTGCAAATGAATACATGGAGAAGTTCAGTAGTTCCGATACCGTCAAGGATATCAATGCCAAAACGCTTCTTCCAACGATGGTAAAGTTCAGGTGGCAGTGCTTCTCCTGCTGAAAAGCAGATGCGGACTGATGAAAATTCATGGGCTGAGTTTGGATCAGGTCTGGCTCCATCCTGTTTTTCCAAATATTCAAGAATCTGACCGTAAAGCGTTGGAATACCGAAAAAGACTGTAGGGCGAAAGCGCATGATGTGACGGATGACATTTTCGGGCTTAGGAGCATCAGAATTAAGGACTACCGAGGCACCGGCTCCAAAAGGCAAACAGCAAGAGTTGCCAAGGCCGTATGCAAAGAAAAGTCTGGCTGCGGAGAAGATTATGTCATTCTCAGTGAGGCCGAGTATGCCCTTGCCAAATCCTTCACTGACTACAACCATGTCATACTGCGAATGAATGGCTCCCTTTGGTGACCCTGTAGAACCCGAACTGTAAAGCCAGAAACCAACGTCATCCTTTGTGGTAAATTCTGTTTTGATATCCGCCGGTGCGTGTCTGTACTTTTGCTTAAAAGGGATACGGGCACCTGCCGTCTCAGATATGACAATAAGGTCGCGAAGGTAGCGCAGGTCTCCCTTGATTTGCGATATAATTGGTACCATCTGGTCTGATATGACGAGTACCTTTGCGCGGCTGTCATTCAAGTAATATTCATAATCATCAGGGGTTAACATAGTGTTGACCGGGATGGGCACAGCCCCAATTTTTATCGTTCCCCAAAATATTGCGTAGAATTGGGGGACGTCAAGCATTAAAATGAGAACACGGTCATCGACGGTGACGCCAAGCTCACGGAGCGCATTTGCAGTTTTGTTGGTCATTTTCTGGATGTCGTTGTAGGTATAATTGCGATGTTCTGTAAACACTGCCACCTTATGGCCCCGACCCTGACGCACGTTCCTGTCAACAAAATAATCAGCAGCATTGAAAAATTCCTGAGTCATTCCGTGAATCATAAAAAAACCTCCTTTTCGAGAATGTTTGCACAGTATTTACAGCTAAGAAATGTGAAACACCATTGTTTCAAAAGAAAACCTGCAAAGAATGCAGATAAAATGACAACTGACAAAATTATTTAACCATAAAAACGATATGGTTTTCAACCAGATTCTTATGCATTTATATTGCCTTGAGGCATATTGTCTGTTATATTATTACGCTTCTGATAAAACTTCTTACATCATTCTATATACAATATTGAGGAAGAATGGAACGGGGTTTGGTAAGGAATATCGCTATTATTGCACACGTGGACCATGGAAAGACCACTCTGGTAGACCAGCTATTCAGGCAGAGTGGCATGTTCAGGGATAACCAGGTAGTTGAAGAGAGACTCATGGATTCCATTGATATTGAGCGGGAACGGGGTATCACTATAGCATCAAAGAACGGGTCGTTCATCTACTGTAATCATTATGTAAACATTGTCGATACGCCTGGACATGCAGACTTTGGAGGGCAGGTTGAACGTGTTCTTAAGATGGTTGATGGTGCCCTTCTCCTTGTTGATGCGGTGGAAGGGCCTATGCCACAGACATATTTTGTTTTAAAGAAAGCCCTTGCCCTGCACCTGCCCATCATTGTGGTGGTAAATAAGATTGATAAGCCTGCGGCTAGATGTGACTGGGTGGTGAATGAGGTCTTCGATCTTTTTGTCAAGCTTGATGCACCTGACCACATCCTTGACTTCCCCATCATTTACACATCAGCAAGGGATGGTTATGCAACCCACGATCATCATGTAAGAGAGGGGACGATGATACCCTTATTCGAAATGATTATTGATTCCATTCCCCCGCCTGCAGGAAACCCTGCAGGGCCCTTTCAGATGCTTGTTAGTTCTCTCAGTTATTCACAGTTTCTTGGTAGACTGGCAATTGGAAAGATTACCTCTGGAAAGCTAAGGATAGATCAGGAAGTGGTTATCTCAAGAGCTGGATCAGTCCCTTTACCTGCAGGCATCAAGAAGATATATAAATTTCGTGGCGCTGAAATGGTAGAAACGGATGAAGCTAACATGGGCGATATTGTGGCTGTTGCCGGCATGGACAATATAACTATTGGCGAGACGCTAACCGATCCATTGAATCCTATTCCCCTCGATGGTATTGAGGTGGACCCACCAACTGTTTCCATGAATTTTGTTCCTAATGACTCACCGTTTTATGGAAAAGAAGGCCGGTTTGTCACATCCCGTCATTTACGGGAAAGGCTTTTTCGCGAGACACTGTCAGACGTAGCCCTAATCGTTGAAGAGCTTGGTGGTGTTCAAGGGTATAAAGTTTCCGGGCGAGGCGAACTTCACCTGTCCATCCTGATAGAGAAAATGAGAAGGGAAGGATACGAATTTCAGGTAACACGACCTCAGGTTATCTGGAAAGAATCTAAAGGGAAGAGACTTGAACCTTTTGAGGAATTGACCATTGATGTTGATGAAAAATATATGGGAAGAGTGATTGAAAACTTGGGTGGGAGAAGAGGTATACTCCTTGAAATGTACCAGGATAATGGCATGGCACGGCTACACTATAAAATTCCCACGAGAGGGCTGCTCGGATTCCGCTCGGAGTTTCTTACTGAAACACGAGGTATGGGTATTATGAACTATGCATTCCTAGGTTTTGACGAATATGCCGGTGAGATTAAAAACAGAGACAAAGGGGTTCTTATTGCCATGGAAGAGTGTACCACAGTAGCCTATGCACTCTTTAACCTTCAGGAAAGAGGGAGGCTCTTCCTTGGACCTGGTGAAAAAGTCTATACCGGTCAGATTATAGGGGAGCATTCCCGTGAGACAGACATCATAGTGAATCCTGCAAAGGGCAAAAAGCTGACCAATATGCGTGCAGCAGGTTCAGACGACGCAGTTGTTTTAACCCCTCATGTGCAGATGAGCCTGGAAGAGTGCCTTGCGTACATCAACGACGATGAACTTGTTGAGGTTACTCCTCAATCTATAAGGCTCAGAAAGCAAATACTGAATGGCCTTGAACGTAAACGGTCAAAGAATGTAGCAGCGTAACGAAATCCTGTATTCCACAGAAAAGATAGAAAATGATTTGACTCAGTAATGCTCTTCCTGTTACCTTTTGTAAAAAAACGGAGGGTTCATATGGGTGTTGAGGGACGGGCGGCGAGAAACACGGTGATCATAGCAAGTTCCCCGAAAAGTTTTCATGATGCCGTTAATGTTGGTTTTCAAAGAGCATCCAAAACGTTGCGTGGTATCACTGGATTGCGAGTAAGTGATCAACGTTGTAGAGTAGAAGGTGGAAAAATTGCTGAATACAGAGTAACCCTGGAGGTTATTTTTCTTCTCGAGGAGAGGCGCGCACTTTAGGCGGGGGACAAAACAAATATCGTGCAAATCATCCTCACAGAGAATTGAGGTTCGGGAAAAATATTGAAACTAATCTCGTTGCGGTATCCCCGTACCTGCACTGAAATCCTATAGAATATTGCAGGTATCCGTGTTTCCTAACAAGGTAATTTCTTTTTTTTAAATGGTTCCAACCTTTTGTAGCTTCGGTATTTTGTCCAGCTTAAAATGTGCTATAATTTCATTGCCAATCATCCGGGCGGCTTCGTTATATTGAACCAGGTCTGTGTTAATAACCACATGATATAGCAACGGATTATCCATGTCTTGGTCGAAGTTATCCTTTATGTATCGCCTACGTGACTTATCCTTTTGCTTTATGTACTTGGTAGCTGCTTTTTCATCAAGATTGAAGACCTCCTGGGCCCGTTTTATCCTCTTCTCAAGGGTTCCCACAAGATGCACATGAAAAACATTCTCAAGTTCCTTGGTGACAATATTGGCTCCTCGGCCAACCAGGATAACATTTCCAATCTGTGCAAGACGCATAATAGTTGCATTTGTCTGTTCCACGAGGGTCCAGGTACTTGGGTGTAAGCCCAGAAACTCTTCGAACGCATCAGTCAGGGAGCCCTTATGGCCTTCTTTCATGAAACCGCCAATACCTTCATGATGGCCGTGATCCTCAAGTACTTTTGCAACGAGATGTTGAGAAAAGACTGTCCATGTCTCGTGTGAAGCAGTCTGTTTTTCCAGATAATTTGCTAGGTCTGAGGCCACCGCCAGTCCACCAGCTCCTTCTTGTCGTGAAATAGTTACTGACGGTTTTGCCGGGATTCCGGAGGCATCCTTGTCTTTTGCACCAAAGTGGCGCTCGATAAAAGACTTAGTTTTTTCGGTACTTATATTCTCCCACATATTTTATCCCCCTATGTCTGCAGTACAAAAATTGTTGTCCCACTTTTTGAGAATGACAGAGTGGGCAATGGTATGTTGCCGGTCATCCATACACTAAACTCTTATTGCACTAACCTAGGCGGCCTGTTTTATGCGTCTTTGACATCACCTCCTGATTGTGAAGTTCCAAAACCCGCTAATCGATTCACCCCGGTAATATCGCAGATTTCATCTACATTATTCAGTATATAGGTAAATTAGTTTTTGTCAACACGTTTCTCAAATCTGTCATTTAAGAATTAAAAGTGCACACCTAAATAGTAACCTGTTTCAAAAAGAAGGGGGAACCATGGGACAGGTTCACAAACGTTTTACTGATAAACAGGTAAGCGTTGAAAAGAATGTATGGAATTCTTTGAAAAGACCGGCTATCTGGTGTATATTTTCAAAAATTACAGATGGATAGAAAACAAGATTTCAAAAGGAGTTAATGTTGAATCACAGTGATTTTGAAGGTGTCATGGGCCTTGAAGTTCATGCCCACCTACTCACAAACAGCAAGATATTCTGTGGTTGTTCAACCAAATTCGGTGCAGAGCCGAACAGCCATACTTGCCCCACATGCATGGGGCTCCCAGGGGCTCTGCCTGTTCTCAATAAGAAGGTGGTTGATTTTGCCATAAAACTCGGTCTTGCTCTTCACTGCAAAATAAATAAAAGAAGTGTCTTTGCACGTAAAAACTACTATTATCCTGACCTCCCGAAAGGTTATCAGATATCACAATATGAAAAACCCATATGTGAGCATGGCTATCTGGATATTTACAGTAATGACAACAAGAAACGGATTCGGATTTTAAGGATTCATATGGAAGAGGATGCAGGCAAGCTTGTGCATGAGAATGCCATCGAGACAGGCAGTTACAGTATGGTTGACTATAACAGATCAAGCATCCCTCTCCTTGAAATCGTGAGCGAACCAGACATCGGTACACCGGAGGAAGCGGTAACATACCTGAAAGCTCTCCGCGATGTACTCGTTTATCTTGAAATCTGTGATGGCAACATGGAAGAAGGCAGTTTCCGTTGTGATGCCAATGTCTCGGTAAAAAAGAAAGACACAACAGAATTAGGAACTAGAACAGAACTGAAGAACCTCAACTCTTTCCGGTTTATCGAAAGGTCGTTGGCCTATGAAATTAACCGGCAGATCGATCTCATCATGAGCGGGGGGCAGGTAGTTCAGGAGACCCGTTTCTTCAACGTGGAAGAGGGTGTGACTTACTCCATGAGAGGGAAAGAAGAAGCTCATGATTATCGATACTTCCCTGAACCAGACCTTTTACCTCTTGTAGTGGATGACCATTGGATAGATGAGATGCGAAAAGGTTTACCTGAACTGCCTTCGGAAAAACTAGAAAGATTCGTCACAGAGCATTGTTTACCCAGGTACGATGCGGAGATTCTTGTGTCAGACAGGGAGCTCGCATGGTACTTTGAGGAAGCGATTCGGTTCTTTCCTGAACCAAAAACGGTGAGCAACTGGATCATGACAGAACTTTTAAGAGAGCTGAAAGATGGCAATGTGTCTCCCAAAGATGCAGTACTGTCACCTTCACTGCTTGCAGAACTCCTTAGCCTCATCAAGGTCGGTACCATAAGTATCAAAATAGGTAAAGAAATATTCCCTGAATTGTACAAGTCTGGAATTTCACCGAAACTACTTGTTGAACAAAAAGGGCTTCTTCAAATATCAGATGAAACAGTCATTATCGAAACGATCGATGCGATTATTGATCGTTTCCCCAAAGAGGTATTCGATTACCGGCATGGAAAAGAAAAACTATTCGGGTTTTTTGTTGGCCAGGCCATGAAGGAGATGAAAGGCAAAGCAAACCCTAAGCTTCTCAATGAACTTCTCATGAGGAGACTGAAAGGGTAGAAGCCGTATACAGTGTGCCGTATTTTGATGGCAGGATCAACACGACATTTTAGCCTCTTTACGGGAAATAAAAGATACGGCCCTGCAATATGCGAATACGAAATAAGGGGTAGACTTGACTGATCACATTTATTGGAAAGATGGTGTGCTCTATGTTCTTGACCAGCGAGAGCTGCCGTTTAAAAAGACATATGTTCGATGCAAAGGTTTGATTGATACAGCGAAGGCTATCGAGAACATGACTGTGCGTGGTGCTCCTCTTATCGGGATTGTTGCAGGATATGGAGTTGCCCTGGGAGTGAAGGAGGCAGTTGAAACAAAAGGCCAATGCAGTATGGCTGACTTAGACCGCGTCTGCCACAGGCTGCAAAAGACAAGACCAACAGCTGTAAATCTCGCCTGGGCCATTGAAAGAATGAAAGCCACCTATAGGTCGTATGCGAACAATTCTGACATAGCAGATGTCATGACGGAAGAAGCCATCTCCATTCATGTGGAAGACATTGAAAACAACCGTATGCTTTCTCTCTACGGGGCGGAACTCATCGACGATGGGGACACCATCCTTACCCACTGTAATGCAGGCGCTCTTGCAACAGGAGGTTACGGTACTGCACTTGGCGTAGTGCGTGCTGCCCATGAATCGGGAAAAGAGATCAAGGTTCTCGCAACAGAGACGAGACCCTATTTGCAGGGGGCACGTCTAACTGTGTGGGAACTCTCTCAGGAAGGAATCCCTGTTGAACTTATCCCAGATAATCACGTGGGACTCCTGAGTGCCAACAAGGGTTTCAGTAAAGTTATAGTAGGCGCAGACAGGATAGCACTTAACGGAGACACAGCAAACAAGATAGGAACATATATGATCTCCCTCTGTGCCCGTCAATTCCATATACCCTTCTATATTGCAGCTCCCGTTTCAACATTCGACAGGTATATAGGAAAGGGCACCCACATTCCAATAGAAGAAAGAGATGGGAAAGAGGTCAAGTACCTACAGGGTAAACTTCTGACCGTAAAAAATGTAAAAGCGCGCTATTATTCCTTCGATGTTACTCCTGCCAGACTCATCACCAGCTTTATAACTGAGAAAGGGATTATCGAGCCGCCCTTTAAAAAATACATAAAAATGCTTTTCTTGTGAAGCCGTGAAAACAATTACCTTACTTACAGATTTCGGCTTAAAGGACGCCTACGTCGGTATCATGAAAGGTACAGTCCTCTCTATTTTTCCTGATGTAAGATTTGTGGACATTACCCATGAGGTCGATCCTCAGGATGTTCGGGAAGGAGCCTTTATCGTCGAGGAGTATTACACGTATTTTGAAAAAGGGGCTATCCATGTGGCAGTCGTTGACCCAACGGTTGGAAGTGACCGAAAACCGATCATAGTAAGGAGGGGTGGACACTTTTTTATTGGCCCTGACAATGGCCTCTTTACTTTACTATATGATGATGCTACCCGGGTTTATGCCATAGAAAACAGCCGATACATGGGCAAAGAAATAGGCAAAACCTTCCATGGGCGGGATATCTTTGCCCCGGCAGCAGCCTATCTGGCTTCCGGGGTTCAGCTTACCAAGTTTGGGAGCATGGTTAAAGACCCGGCCACACTCCCAGGCATTTACCCTGTCATCAAAAAAAATGTTCTGAAGGGTGAAGTCATCCGTTTCGATCGTTTTGGCAATGCAATCACAAATATTAACCAAACTGTGATTGATGATTTTATAAAGCAAAAAGCCTTCACTATTCAGTTTCAAGGCATGTCATTTAGAAAAATCCAGAAAAGTTACTATGAGGGTGAGATTGTTCCTCTCATCAGCAGCTCAGGTTATCTCGAATTTGGGTATTTCAAAGGTAACCTCAGGCAAAAACTTGGCCTGAAAAAAGGTGACCAGATATCTATCACAATCTCGTAAAATACAGGTTTAGATGCGCGCTCATTATTTGCTCGATTTCTTTAGTGCGAAGGTCATAAATCTTTTTCTCCATCAACCGTAGCTTCACTAAGGGATAAATGGCACAGACCCTGTTTTTAAGGCAGCACCTACATTGGGATTAAGATTTTTTGCTTCAACAAGATAAGAACCTGTATCAACCAATTAACTAGCTTTTGCGAAAAGTGTCCATTTTTCTTAATCTCGAACAAGTATTCTGTTGTACTCCAACATCTGTCCAATGACTATCTTCAACCTCTCTTCGTCATTCATGAATTGATTCTCCTCTCCGTAGCCAATTTTTTGAATACAGCTGGCAAGGCACAATGGTTCCGGTATTTTTTCTCTGAGCGGTCCACTTGCGATATTCTTCTACGCGCTTTTCAGGCTAATCCCGAATCCCTGGGAAAGATACATGGATTTTTTCTTTAATAACGCCTTTTTGGGTGAGGGAGTTCATGTACGGGCGGGCAGATGGGGTCGTAACGTATTCCTCTCTAATACGTCGAAGGGTAAACCCGATTGTCGCGATGATGTTGGTCATGCCCACCACTTTTGCCAGACCGTAAGAATAGGGATGACATATAGCCATGGCCATTAACAAAAAGAAGGTCGATCGATTCTCCATAAACAAGTTTTGAAATGATAGTTCCTTCTTTGAGGAAGAAAAGGGATGGCCGATTTAGTTCGTTCCATATGCCCGACGTAATTTTGATACCCGCTACTTCCTTTTCCTCAAATATTCAGCGCAGATATATATTGAATACCCCAGTATGAGCCATCATTTACATCGTAATTGAGCTGGATAATAGTTCAAAGTCTTTCAATTGAATGCAGGGATTGGAATACAAAGGCTAACTATTCAAAGGACTGTTGTTCAGAGAGGGCAGGGGTTTCCTCAATGCTTACCTCTTGTTGGCCGCTCAGTTCTTTAATCTTCTTCAGGGGTCGTTCGAGCATGGTTGTTCTTGTAGTCAAAAGGGTATCGTACTCTTTTTTTGCAGCATCGAGCCGATCACCCATCATCCTGAATTTATCTTTGTAAGATGTCCACTGCTTGTTAAACTCTGCGAGAAGTTTGAGGATTTCAGATGTTGTCTGCTCAAGATTAAAATTGTCAATTGCCTGCCTTATTACTGAAAGAACCGCATAGAGGGTAAAGGGTGAGCAAAGTATGACCTTTTGCCGCAGGGCCTCGTCCATGATTGTTGGCTCTGCCTCATTAATGAAACTGTAAACTTGTTCATTGGGGATAAAAACAATAACATAGTCGACAGTGTTGTCTGAAGGATTAATATAGTCACGGCTCGTAACCTGGCGGATCATTGCCTTAGCGTTTCTGAGGAGCTCCTCGCGGTATCGCTTTCTCTCATGGTCTGATTCTGCATTCAGGTAGTGTACGTAATTGTCGAGGGGAAATTTCACATCCATATTCACCTTAAGTTTGTTGGGTAGGAGAAAAGTGTAGTCAGGTCTGCCAGATGAACATTCCAGGGTTTTCTGCCTGATGTAGTTTACACCCTCTGCCATGCCTATAAGACGCATAATATCTTCTGCCATCCGTTCGCCCCACTCGCCTCTCTTTTTCGAGCTTGCCAAAACATGGCTCAGACGTTCAGTCGTCTCCTTCAGCCTCGTCGTGATTTCTCCATGCTGTTGAACCAGAGTGGAAACAGCAATATTGCCTTTGGCCACATCTTCAACTTTCTTCTGCATCTCTGACAGAGTCTTGTCGATTGCCTGAACACTCCTGTCGATCAGATCCTTTTTCCCTTCCAACTCCTTCTTACCCTCAAGGGCCTGAAACTTGAGTTTCTCTTCTGCCAGTTGTATGAATTCATCAGCATATTTCTTGAACTCGTCGGTATTTTTTGTGAGCGCATCCAAAGAGAGGGCTTTAAAAGTTTCGACCAATTTTTTTTCTATGGAATTAATCCGCTCAACCTGTTCTTGAAGATTCTTCTGGGATTCTTCGAGTCTGGTCGCTGCCTCTATCTTAAGACCCTTTTCTAGAGCAAGCCCTTCTCTAAGGCTTGCAAGCTCAATATTTTTCTGTGAAACCAGATGCTCCCTTTCTTTTGCCAATGTTTCTGCCGATACTGCCCTGTTCTCCAGTTCTGCGAATCTTCTCTGCACCCTTATGAACGCGATAAGCCATGCTATAAGGGCGCCTGATATTGCTGAGCCAACAATATACAGCCCAGTTTCCATCAAATCCTCCCTGTCTCCGACGTTTCCCGAATCATTGATTCTTGCAATTCTACGAATGAGCCAACCATATGTTGTGACATTGCATATAGTGTGTCATGATACAAAAAAAGGACTGGCAAAATCATCGCCAGTCCTTTTTGACGTCCTTACTTTTTTCTATCAGGATACTTTTTCCAGTGATAGAATTGCAGCACCCAAGGCACCAATGATCTGAGGTTCAACATGGATTTTTATAGGAGTGCCGAGGACCTTTTCTAAAGCCTTAACTACTCCGATATTTTTTGCAACACCACCAGCCATTATTACTTCAGGTGTTACTCCTCCCAACCTGTTGATAAGACCCATAGTTCTGTCAGCAATTGCCTTATGAATCCCGTACAGAATGTCTTCAAGCTCCTCCCCCTCGCTCACAAGAGAGATCACCTCTGACTCTGCAAACACAGTGCAGATGCTGCTGATCGTCAACTCTTTTTTGTGCTGCAAAGAGATATCACCGATCTTATCAAGTTCTACATTGAGCGCTTTTGCCATGACTTCTATGAAACGACCGGTGCCAGCTGCACACTTGTCGTTCATTTCAAATTCCAAGACGCGTCCTTTCTCGTCTATCCGGACAACCTTTGTGTCCTGTCCGCCAATGTCTATGATAGTCCGTGCCTCGGGGAAGAGATAGTTTACCCCCTTTGCAATGCACGTTATTTCTGTGACGGCTTCCTTGGCAAAGGCAGCTCTCTTTCTTCCGCACCCAGTTGAAATGACATAGGAGACATCAGATATGCTTTTGCCAGGATAAGATAGGACCTTTTCAAGTGCAATTTCAGCAGTCTTTTTTGAATCAGCGCCTGTCTGCAGGATTGTATATCCGACAATCCCTTTGTCCTTATCAAAAAGAAGGGCTTCTGTTGTGATAGAGCCAATATCAATACCAGCAACTAGCATGGAATCACCTTCCCGTTATTGTATTATTCAATAATTGCTAGAACTGCATCTGCTTCAACTTCCTGTCCGGCAGCAACTTTAATTTCCTTTACTGTGCCGGATACCGGGGAAACAATGGGCATTTCCATCTTCATCGCTTCCAGCGTGGCAATCTGGTCGTCCTCATTGACTTTATCGCCTACGTTCACATTCACGCCCACAATTTTTCCAACCATTGGAACTGTAACTTCTGTTGCCATACCGATTTACCTCCTTGAGATTTACTGTTTACGCCTTTCTGTAACCCAGAGCGAACTGGGCAATTATCATCTTCTGAACGTTAGAAGTACCTTCAACTATCTGATATGATTTTGCATCTCTAAGGTACCTTTCAACAGGATATTCTGATGAGAATCCGTATGATCCGAAAATTTTGACTGCTTCTGAAGCGCAGAAGTTTGCAGACTCTGCACAATAATATTTTGCCATTGAAGTTTCTAAAGTGTTGTTTGCGCCCTGATCTTTCTGCCATGCAGCCCTGAGCAGAAGAAGTTTTGCTGCTTCATGTTCAACAGACATTCTTCCAATCTGTTCCTGAACCATCTGGAACTGTCCTATTGGCTGACCGAACTGTTCTCTCTCATTTGCGTACTTACACGCTTCTTCAATGCAGGATTGTGCCACACCGACTGCCCGTGCAGCAGAACTGAGCCGAGTGAAGTTGAGCATCGTCATGCAAATGGCAAATCCCTGGCCGAGTTTGCCAACGAGGGCGCTCTTGGGTATCTTTGCTTCTTCGAAGAAGATTTCGCCTGTGGGTGCACAAAAAAGTCCAAGTTTTGTGGTGATAGCTCTCTGTACGATACCAGGGGTTTTGAAATCAACGAAAAAGGCAGACATACCTTTATGCTTAGCAGCCTTGTCGGTCATAGCGTAAACAATACCGCAATCACAGAAGGGCACGCCGGAAATCCATGTTTTTGTGCCGTTCAGGATAAAGCCATCGTCAACCTCTGTCGCTGTTGTCTTCATGCTTGCTACATCAGAGCCTGAATTTGGCTCGGTGATGGCAAAGCAACCACCGCTTGTTCCAGCGATAAGGCCCGGTAAATACTGCTCCTGTAATTCTTCTGAACCGAATTTCATAAGAGCGTTCTGCGGACCGTTCATCTGAAGGTTGAACGGAAGGCCCCAGGAAGGGCTAATTCTTGCTACTTCCATAGCCATCAGGGTGGCAGCCATATGACCTTCTGGAAGTGCGAGGCCACCGAACTTCTCCGGAGCTATACAGGCAAACATTCCCTGATCACCCATCTTCTTCATAATCTCTGGGCGAAACTTGTGCTCCTTCTCATCTTCTTCCATGGTGGGCTTAATATTCTTTACTGCAAAATCATAGGCCATTTTTCGCATTGATTCTAATTCATCGGAAATCTTGAAATCCATAATATCCCTCTCCTTTCCTCAAGAATGTGAAACTATTAACAAGGTATCTTAACAAAGCGATTTTGGCATGTCAACTACTTTTTTCACAATTACAAAAATTACTTGCGATCACCCACCTGTACAACCACAAAAAACTTGAAGCACATAAGGTAACTATATATTATATAATTATCATAATCCAGACTTTTCAGGAGGTTTTTCTGATTTTCAATAAAACAGGACAGGTTAAAGAAATCTTTTTCGTTGCAGGGCTTGCATGGTCTCCTGTGTATGTTGTTGCAGCTGAAGAACCGGTTTTGTTTGAGGCGGGTTTTCACTGTGCCGGACGCCTCTATGAAGAAGACATCAGAGACTTTCTGAATGGCAGGAACCCAAAAACACTGTTCCTTACCCACGTCCATTGGGACCATTGTGGGTCAACAGCATACCTGAAGAAGTGTTTCCCCGGCCTTAAGGTTGCAGCCTCACGGATATCTGCTGAGATTATACGGCGCCCAAATGCACAGAATCTTATGAAGAGGCTGAGTCAGGATGTGATACCCCTTGTTGGTCAGGTACATGGTGTTGACAAAGAAAAACTAATACGGGATTCCTTTGAGCCTTTTGAAATCGATATTATCGTGGATGGCGGCCAGACTCTAAATATCGGAGGTGGTCTGACATTGCAGGTGATTGCAACGCCCGGGCATACGCGGGATATGTTAAGCTATTATATCCCCGAAAAGCGAGTTCTTTTCGCTACAGAATCTGCGGGAGTCCTCGATCAGGCAGACCAGATAATCCCTGAATTTCTTGTGGACTATGATTTGTATATTGCATCCCTTAAGGAACTGAAGAAACTCGACATTGATGTTTTGTGCCAGGGTCACCATTTCGTCTTTGTAGGTGATGATGTGAAAAGATTTTTTGACCGTTCTTTAGAGGCTGCGAAAAAATTCCGGGATGATGTGCAAGATCTCCTGATATCTGAAGGAGGTTCTATTGAAAGGGTTGTTCACCGTATAAAAGCACGACAGTATGACACAAACAGGGGTGTTAAGCAGTCAGAGAAGTCATATTTACTAAATTTAACAGCCCGGGTTACCCACCTGGCAAGGAAGCTTCAAAATTAGAACTCTCAAAATAGTGAAAGAAGGAAATTTCACAATAAATCCCCGAGCCTCTATTGGTAGAATCAGAATTAAATATGGTATAAATGCCCCGGGTCGTTTTGATAGAAGTCTGGTATTGAAAACAATATTCTTAATAATAAACACGGCTTATCATAGAAAATAGTTGACAGACATAATCCAATAATAGTTAGATATATGACCATGTGAATTTTTTTATTTGATCTGATAGTACCCATTAAAAAAATAGGAGGTGTTTTTTATGGCAATAAAGACAATTGGGGTTTTAGGGGCAGGGGTAATGGGCAATGGTATTGCTCAAGTGGCTTCCATGGCTGGATACAATGTTATCATGAGAGATATCGAAGATAGATTTGTAGAAAGCGGAATCAAAAACATTGATAAATTTCTTACAAAGTCAGTTGAAAAAGGGAAAATGACTGCTGATGCCAAGAAAGAGGTTATGGGTAGAATTAAAGGTACAACTGCAATGGCTGACCTCAAAGATGTCGACTTTGTAGTCGAAGTTATCATCGAGGTTATGGATGTAAAGAAGAAGGTTTTTGCAGAGCTCGATGAACTAACGAGGAAAGATGTAATTCTTTCATCCAATACTTCTTCCATGTCCATCACTGAGATTGCAACTGCAACCAAGAGGCCTGACAAGGTTGTGGGCATGCATTTTTTTAATCCAGTGCCTCTGATGAGATTAGTTGAGGTTGTCCGGGGATACAATACCAGTGACGAAACGGTTGCAATAACCATAGATCTAACGAAAAAATTAGGAAAAGAGCCAGTTGAAGTGAAAAAGGACGTGCCGGCTTTTATCGTTAACAGGCTCATGATACCCCATTTCATTGAAGCTATGAAACTTCTGGAACAGGGTGTAGCCACAAAAGAAGACATTGATAAGGCAGCCAAGCTTGGTCTCAACTATCCTATGGGTCCTTTTGAGCTGA